>JGI12109J20283_10190688_pt1 | contig 17080 bp, 15 predicted proteins | sample ElkSlonscriptome_12_FD_20283 | JGI IMG/M metagenome (IMG submission 20283)
TTGTTCTGTACCGTTCCCGGCACGTACTTCACATCAATCTCCACCAACTCACCTGGTGTGCGCTCCGCCTTGATGTACTTGTACTTGACCTTCCTCACTCGATACTTCCGCACCAGTCCTTCATCCTTGAGGATTTTGCCGATCGTACGTTCCGGTACCTCCAGTCCCTGTTTCTGCAGTCTCCAGTGAAGCTTCTTTGCGCAGAGACCGGTCTTTGTGCGAAGGGTGATCACCTCTTCCTTGGTTCGTATCGGCGTTTCTCGCGGTGACGTCTTTGGTTGCGTACTCTTAGGCACGAGAGCGTCCATGCCATCTTTTTCGTACGCCTTCTTCCATCGTTTGAGACTGCGAACGGAGTGGGGGCACACCTTTGCCACGTCTACCAGCCTCATATGCTCATTGATAATGGGCTCAAGCCAGCGCCAACGTTCCTGTTGTATGTTTTGTGCCATAGATACTGACATTCTTAGATGATACTAAAAGTGCCAAATGTCTTTGCACATTACCGCATTTGCTTGACAAAGGAGCCAGATTTATACTACACTCCCTTACGGGAGCACCTTCCCATACGTTTCCTTTTAGAGGAGGTTGACATGAAGAAGGCGATACTCGCATCTATACTATTTTGCGGTTTTTGTACCGCAACCCAGGCCGGGCTTATGAATGGCTCCTTTGAAGAGGGGCTCAGCAGTTGGAGCAGCGCTGGAGGCCTGGTAACAACCAGGGTGCTCGAGTCTTCCTTTACGGGCAACTCCTATCACCCCACGGACGGGGCTCAGTTCGCCGTGCTCACAGCGGGAGCGCCGGTAACACTGCTGAAAACAGTGTTCCAGGCGGAGCCTGGGGACACGATAAGATTCGACTGGGCCTTCTTGGCCTTTGACTACCTGCCGTACAATGATTACGGCGCATGGGTTTTGGGTGCGGTAATTGATGGCTTCACGTACGAGGCCGCAATACTCGCAAACATACTCGACGTTGGAGATTTTGGCGAGACGGGCTGGATGTCCACCGCGTTTACGCTGCCAGCGAGTCATGCTGGCCCGGTACAGATCGGGTTCACAGCGACGAATGTCCAGGATGGGTTGCTGCATAGTAAGCTGCTCGTAGACAACGTTCATGTCACTGCGGCAGCGGTGCCTGAACCAGGCGTGCTCGGCCTCTTTGGTCTTGGCTTTATAGGTCTCGGTTTTTCACTGCGAGGACGCAAGCGCAAGGCTGTGAGATAAGGCTGTGAGATGATGAGTTATGATGGTGTGAAGTCAGTCCGATAGGGCTGGCTTCTTTTGTTGTTCACCCAGTACGCTGCACGCTACGCCTCCTTGAGCTTCCCGCGTATCTCCTTCACGAGCTGTTTTGCGATCTTGGGATTCTCGCGCAGGAATGTGCGCGCAGCATCATACCCGCGTCCGAGTTTGACCGGGTCTTCATCCTCCTTCGCTGTCTCCGGTGTGTAGGAGTAACTCGCACCTGCTTTCGAGACAAGGCCATGCTTCTCTCCCAGTGCAAGGAGCTCACCTTCGCGGCTGATACCTTCGTTATACATGAGGTCGAACTCAGTGACACGGAATGGAGGTGCAACTTTGTTCTTGACGACTTTCACACGGTGCCTGCCGCCAACAACCTCGTCTGCTTTTTTGATCTGCGCGATGCGGCGGATATCGAGGCGCACGGACGTGTAGAACTTGAGGGCCTTACCTCCCGGCGTCGTCTCGGGGTTGCCAAACATAACACCAATCTGCATGCGGATCTGGTTAATAAAGATAACGACCGTTTTGCTCTTATGGACGATGGCGGTCAGCTTGCGCAGCGCCTGACTCATAAGACGTGCCTGTTTGCCGACGTGCTGCTGGCCCATGTCACCCTCTATCTCATCTTTGGGGGTCAATGCCGCAACCGAGTCGACCACAATGACATCGAGCTTGCCGGAACGTACGAGGCTTTCGACGATCTCGAGTGCCTGTTCGCCATTGTCTGGTTGTGAGACGAGGAGCTGGTCTGTCTTTACGCCAATACGCTCTGCATACTCGGGGTCAAGCGCATGCTCCGCGTCGATAAATGCGCAAATACCACCTTTCTTCTGTGACTCGGCAACAGCATGGAGGGAAAGCGTCGTCTTACCGCTCGACTCCGGGCCGTAGATTTCTACAATGCGCCCTCGTGGGAAGCCACCGATACCAAGTGCCCAATCGAGCCCCAACGAACCACTCGGTATCGCATCTATATCAGTGTGTGGCTGTTCGCCAAGTGTCATGATACTGTCTTCGCCGAACTTCGACTTGATGCTTTGGAGTGCTGCACTGATCTCTGGTCGACCTTTGCTATCAGTTGTTGCTGCGCTGCCCGAAGTGGTCTCTTTTTGTTCGGTGGTTGCAGTTTTTTTTGCGGCTTTCTTGGGCATGGTAGCGACTGGTTAGTGGTGATAGTAGTACATACCATTGTACAGGATATACATGTTCGCGTGAAATTTGCCGTACGCACGTACATATGTGCAATGTGATCACTCAAAAGTATGAATGGAGTAACCACAGCCTTGCTGTGGGTGAGAGTGAGCGTAGGTATAGGCATGGGGTTGGTGCTAGTGGGTACTTGTACCGACAGCACTTTATTGGCAACATGCGCTCTACGGCACAGGTAGCCCCCCACCAGGCCCAATAGTATACTCGACGCTACCCGTGCCTCCTTGTGACATGTACTATCTATACCACCCTGCAGTCGGCACCACCTCCGCAGGTGTAGCATAACTGACGCCATAGTGTGAGTTATGCTACACCGGGAACATGTCGCTGTAGGTGTAGATATAGTAATATGCGTGTAACGTTCAGCACAGAAGTCCACCAAGCACCAGAATGGTCTGTTTGGTGACAGGGTCGGCTCCAGGTTGCATGATCGTTGGATAGTCGCTGCTCGTGCAGATTGTCCACGACGAAGGTGGGGAATGAGGGGTCGATTACTCCGTTTCTGCCTTCCGTGTGGTCGTTGCCTCGCTGCTTGTGGCGGCGAGGAACTCCGGCGCAACGCCGTACAGCTCGATGCGTTCTCGCACGGTTCTTCCAAAGCGGTCGGTCACCGCGACCTCAAAGGTGCCGAAGCCGTCGGGCGTCACCAGCTTCTCTCGAAAGGCACCCTTGGGGTCGATAGGGATGGTGCGACCGCCAAGTCGCACATGTGCTGCTCGGTCGGTCGTACCACGTACCGTGTATGTTGGTGCGGTAATCGTTGCACCGTTTTTTGGTTCTAAGATCTGAAGCGATGGTCCGGTGAGATAGCTTCGAGCTTGGAACACACCGTACCCGACTGTCACGAGGACGAGCAGGGCGGCAACCAGCAGCTGAGTTCGTCTGCCCATAGGCTACCGCTCATCTTTCCTCTCTTCCGTGTCATCAGTATCTTCATCCTTAGTCTCGTACTCATCGCGGTCTTCTTCGTCCCCATCAGACTCCTCATAGCTACTACTGCTGTATGGCGTATCGTCGACCGCACTGTCCTTGCTGATCGTGACTTTCCGCGGTCGGTTGGTTCCGTCAGATGACTCAATGACGCCGCGGCCTTCAAGCTGATCCATGATACGTGCCGCTCGGCCGTAGCCGACCTTGAATCGCCGCTGGATGAGCGAAGTCGAGGCTTTTTGCTCCGCGATCACGAATGCGCGCACCTCTTCAAACAGCTCATCCATATCATCATCCTGCTCCATTCCCTCAAAGTCGATACCATCTGCACTATTGCCACCCTGAATGTTTACGGTGGTATTCGGGTCTTGGTCGCCCAGAGTAATGATCTCGTCGAGTGAGGCAGCATTGTGATCTTTAATGTACTTCACTACCTTTTTCACTTCGGCGGTGCGCAGGAAAGGGGATTGTAGGCGGCGTGGCGTAGACATGTCTCCCGAGAGGTAGAGCATATCACCGTAACCCAGAAGTTTCTCTGCGCCGCCCTGGTCGAGGATGACACGTGAGTCGATGAGTGTGCTTACTTTGAGGGCGATACGGGTCGGAATATTTGCCTTGATAAGCCCGGTAATGACCTTTGCTTCGGGGCGTTGAGTTGAGAGTATGAGGTGAATACCTACCGCGCGGCTCATTTGTGCTAGGCGGACGATGGCTGCCTCAAGCTCTCGTGGATAGGCACTCATGATGTCGGCGAGCTCGTCGATGATGATGACAATGTGTGGCATGCGCGGCGGCATGGCTTCTTCTAACTTTTCAAGGTCGCCACCCTCTTCTTTCTTTTTGAGGTATTTCTCGATGGCAGGACTCAGTATCTCATTGTGGTAGCCGGAAATGTCCTGCATCTGATGTTCGCGAAGGGTGTCGTAGCGTTTGTCCATTTCTTTTGCGGCCCACTTGAGTGCAAGGATGCAGCGTTTAGCGTCGGTGATGACCGGTGTCATGAGGTGGGGGATGCCGTCGTAAAGGGTGAGCTCGACACGCTTTGGGTCGATCATGATGAGTTTGAGACGCTCAGGGCTGTTTCGGTACAGGAGCGATGTGACAATACTATGGATCATCACAGATTTACCGGAGCCTGTAGTACCGGCAACGAGGCAATGGGGCATCTTGGCAATGTTTGCGTAGTGGGCTGTGCCGGTAATATCTTTGCCGAGTGCAACGTAGAGCGGGACGGTCTCATCCGTGAAGTCACTGTTTCCGAGGAGGCCTCCGAGACCCACGATGGATTTTCCGGTGTTCGGGACTTCGATGCCTACGAGCGACTTCCCCGGGATGGGCGCCTCAATTCGCAATGGCGATGCGGCAAGTGCAAGCTCAAGGTTGGGTTGGAGCGATGTGATCTTGTTGAGCTTTACGCCGGCAGCAGGCTTTAATGCGTAGCGAGTAACGGAAGGGCCGACGGTCACTTCGTCCATCTCGACGGGGATTTTAAAGTGCTGAAGCGTTTTGCGAATTATGTTCGACTTCATCTTGGTATCACCACCTGTATTCGGCTTGCCTTTGTCCGATTCGAGAAGGTTGACAGGGGGACCATTGTACTCGGTCGGTGGTTCAAAGGCTGGAGCTCGCTCCTTCTTTTTAGGGGTGGGCACTACGGGTTCGGGTGCTTCAAGTGCTTCGTGCGCATCCGCCTCGTCGTCAGCTTCAGCGTACTCTTCCTCAGGCTCTTCCTGTTCTGGATCGACGGCTTCAGGTTCCTGGGGGGTAGGGAGTTCGTCGACGGTGTCCGGCACAGGATCGAGCCCCGTGTTCTCTACTGACGGTGTGTGTGTATCACTGCGTACGAGTGAGCGAAGTCGATGCCAGAGCGAGACCCAGAGCTCGCTATCGAGAAGTAAGAGGAGTGAGACCAAGAGAAGTGCACACAAGACAAGTACGGTCGCAATAAGGTCTACTGCCTGTACGAGTGGGCTTGCCACCGCCTTGCCGACGACGCCGGCGTGCTCGGGACTCATTGCACCTACAAGTGTGAGGGTGGAGACAAAGAGAAGGCCGGCGCCGGTCATCCGGATAGGTCGCATAGTGTTCTCCGCGTAGTGCGGGTTGAATAACATCCACGTCGCGCCGACTAAAAGGAATGGGACAATAAAATACCCGACTCCAATAAGCCAGTAGAGCCCTGCATAGAGTTGAGTGCCCGCCGGGCCCGCAAGGCCAAGTGCGGAGAGTAAGAGGAGAAGCGCAAATACAAAGAGTAGGATGCCTCCTATTGCACGGATGGTGCGCGGATCGAGCGATTCCAACAGTGAAGGGCGGTCATCCAACGGCTCATCCTGCTTCTTCTTCGTCTTCTTCTTGGGTTGTTTGGTCTTCGCCATAGGACTGCATTGTACCACAGGAGTGCACGCACCCTGGTCAGCAGAGCGTCATACGCATGAGTAGCGGCATAGGATCTCAGAAAGACACCGCGAAGTAGAAATAACAATACAACGACCTCAAAAGACAAGTTGCATGACCGTTCCTGTACGATATACTCGCCAATAAGAGTCATGCATACAATGCACATGCCTCAGAGCCACACAAACACACGAATAAGCCAAGACCTATATCGGTCATGCATATGTCCCCAAGCGACCACAATAGTTTAAAAGACACACTGCGAGCAGCCGCTTTGCAGCCCTCTTCGGTGTCTCAAACAGATAAGGACATATCTATGTACGTAACAGAAAAGACATCGCGCATTGCTGCTGCGGTCTGTATGCTAACGAATCAATCAGACAGCACAGACCCTATAAGACATGCACTTGAAACGACCTCTCTACGACTTGTCCAAGACGCGAGCGCGTCCCAGAGCATACACGCACGCCGCAGCCAGCTGCTCGACACCGGTCGCTCCCTCGTTGGACTTCTTGCGACTGCGCACCTGAGTGGCAGGCTGCCTAAACGTGCAGTGGAGATACTCGAAGAAGAGATTGTCGCACTTGCCACATTTCTCGATCGTACACGGTGGGTCGAGGGTGATCATGTTTTCATGCCAAGCGTACTGGAGACCCCGATAGATGCGAGCAGTATACGCGCACAGTCTTATAGAGGACCAGAAACGACACACATAGGACAACTTGGTGTGCACCAAGAGACACGTCGCCCCCAAGAAGCACGAACAGCACAAAAAGACACTTGGCGCGACACACAACAGCAAACGCAGCGAGTGTCCGAACACTATCGTGAGCGTGTACAGGACAATCAAAAAGACAGGCGAGCAACGATACTAGGCCTTCTACAGAAGAAGGACAGAGTTACAGTCAGAGACGTTGCAAATGTTGTCAAAGACGTCTCAGATAAGACGCTGCAGCGTGAGTTATTGTCGCTTGTAGCGCAAGGTGTCCTTGTGAAGGAAGGTGAGCGCCGCTGGTCGACGTACCGACTTGCGTAACCTTCCATAAAACCTCCGATAGGTAAGCCCAACCCACCGGTTAGACGGGGTGAAGTGCAACGACTTGTGTACTGAAACATGGTGTGGTCGCGTCGTCGTCCCGCTCCCCCTTGCAAAGGGGAGACTGTGATGGAGTGGCATCGCGCGACCATACAATTCCGCATTTCTACTACCCCTGTCCGCCTTTGCAGGAGGGCAGTGGAAGTGCGCAGAGACAAAGACAGGTATGTCCAGAGACGACATAGGTCGCTCCCGAATTTGTTCTACTCGCTACGTTCTACCTCACTCTCTACTCTCTACTTTCTAGTCGCACACCCTCCGGCCGTCTTTGCGAGGAACGAGGAGGAACGATCCGCCCGAGTCCTCCTGTATCGGACGGGCGGAACAAAGCAATCCAAGATCAGACCACGCTGCTGTAGCGGAGCAGGGTGTAGTCTTGAATCGCCGGTGACCATACCTTGGACCGTCTGGTCGCTTCTGTGGTCGCTTCTGTGGTCGCTCCTCACAGCGACGTGCGGGCGGGTGCGCATGTCACGATTGTGAGGATTGCTGCGCGGCGTTACGGGTGGCGGACGTGTCGTATCGTATAAAGGACACTACGGATGACCTATAAACGCGTAGTACAGTTTCGCCTCGTTTCGTCGCGGTTTCTGATGCACTGCGCATTGATTTCTGCCCCCTTTACGTCATTCCTGCGGAGGCATGAATCACGTAAAGGGGGCAGGAATGAAGAACGGAGCGTGCGTGACGTGCCCCACACGTCACAGGCGTGTCAGCGGTCACACGTAATTGCTCACACCCTCTGCAAAACCCCGCACAGCGTGCGTCATTGCGAGAACCTTTTACGAGCGGAGCGAGATACAAGTGATGAAGCAATCCAGGGTAGACCCACCATGTGACTTTACCCTGAATCGCTTCGTCTCTGTCCGAATACGCGGGCAGATGGCTGCGGTCTCATTTCTCGCGATGACGACGAGATGATAGGGTGTGAGCAATTACGGTCTCACCCATTGACATATCCTACACCTATTCTCTAACGCTTTTTTGCTGTAACAGCAACCTGCACCATTCGTCTTCACAGTCAGAGCTAGGGTTGTTTGTCGTATATCTGCATCCTTTCAAAAAGGTTGCAAATTACCCCAAATAGCGTAGGGTACAGGCACTGTGGCGCACGCCTTTCGTACGGTTTCGTACTGTGGTGTTATCCACAAAATGCGTTGCAGAGAGGGTACGATTGACCCTATAATACTAGCGATATCACGGCGGCAGGTGTGTTGACCGTGATTATGGTTATGAAGTATTCATAACCGGAACGTTCTTTGACAACTACATAACGAAAACAAACAAGCAGCAGCTTTGGTTACAAGCTGTTGCACACAGTAAGTTAAGTAATGTACTGCCATACACAACTACTACTACCGGCGGCTGTGGTTTCGCGTCCGTCATTGCACCTGTCCGTCCGTAGCTTTAGCGGAGGCGGGAGCAATCCGCCCGAACAAGCGGGCGGAAATCCAGGGGTAGGTAGTTGACGATGGCATAATTGCAGACAACCCGTTGCAGTACCTTGACGTTGTGCCCGCAGACCCGGACAGCACACACGAAACGCAAGGACGCACCGGGGACACAGCCGAACTGATCGTACTGCGTACGCCGTCGCTTGCGACGTCGACCATCGGACTGCACTGACCACCAGATATTCAGACCAACATTCTTGTCACCAACGCGGTGCATGCAGGAGGGTCGAACACTCCGTATGCATCTGTGTGTGGGGCTCACGTCTGTGCACGAGCTTTGCGTCCTACCTGAAGCTCTTCGCAGAGGTGGGTCTCACCCACAGTTGGTAAATTATTCGGGGCCTTCAAGTGCCCCACATTACTGGGGGGCACCCTCGCCCGCCATTCCACTCTGAGAATGGGTGAGGCGGGGAAAGAGGGGCCGAATTACTAAGTTCGTACTACGCACCAAGGGTTGTCGAAACCCGTTACAAAGGTGTGCGGTACGGTTCCTCGTGCGGAACTTATCAACATTTATAAGTTAGTTAATTCTGTGCGGGGGATAACACACTATAATAACGTATATGACGTTAACGCTAAATCGAATTGCAGCCGGCTTGGTCGGTGTTGCAATGGTGGCGGGTCTTGCTGCGGCTTTCACAGTCGAGCGCGCACACGCTGCTGAGTTCACGCTCTCAGAGCTCGTAGAGCTCTTCATCGGTCTCGGCATCATTGATGCTGACAAGGCTGAGGAAGCTCGCGCAGCAGTCGAGGGTATGGACGACGAGGTCACCACAGGTGGTGGCGTCGCACTGTCTTGCAACTTTACTCGCAACCTGTCGGTGGGTGACACCGGCGCAGATGTTATGGATCTGCAGAAGTTCCTGAACGCATCGGGCTACACCGTTGCAACCGCAGGTGCTGCTGGTTCTGCTGGCAACGAGACGCAGTACTATGGTCCTGCAACTGCAGCAGCAGTAACTGCAATGCAGAATGCATACGCAGGTGAGATTCTTGCACCGCTTGGACTCTCTGCTGGTACCGGGTACTTCGGTGCTTCGACTCGCGCAAAGGCAAATGCACTTTGCGAGGCACAGCAAACAGACGAGGACGACATGCCTGACCTTCCAGATCTCCCAGACATGGGCGACGACGAGGATGAGGACATGGACGAGGGCGATGAAGAGGAGATGGACGAGGATGAAGACCTTACCGGCGGTGAGGCTTCGTACGGTTCTGTCACTCGCGCAAGCACTCCGTCAAGCGTAGAGGTTTCTGAGGGTGATGAGGAGGTGGCTGTTGCCGCTTTCGAGTTCGACGTTGACGATGCTGACGCATCCCTTCGCCGCGCATACATCTCCTTTGAGGAGACGAGCTCCGCAGACAACTCTAACGACCCATGGGATTACTTCGAAGAGGTACACCTCTGGGTAAATGGCGAGATGGTCGCAAGTGAGGCAGCTGACGACGAGGATGACTGGGAGGACATCTCTGGTAGCGATCGCTACGAGATGCGCTTCACCGGCCTCGACGAGTTCCTCGAGGCAGACGAAGAGGCAGAGGTTGCAGTGAGTGTGACCATGCGCACTGTCATTGACAGTACAGACGAAGATGCAGTTTGGAGCGTGACTATCCCTGGAAACGGTCTTCGCTTGCGCGATGGTCTTGACATCGACACACAGATGCCTTCGACGATCACCACAGCACGCGACTTCTCTCTTGAGAGCGCAACTGAGGAGGATGAGCTCAAGATTCGCACGGACTCGAGCAATCCTGACAGCTCTGTCATCAAGGTTGATGACAACAGCGACACCGATGACGTAACCATCCTTGTCTTCAGCTTGGAGGCAGAGGGTAGTGATATCGAGATCCGCGAGTTCCCGATTGAGCTTCTGACGAGCGACAACGACATCGACGATGTTGTCTCTGATGTACAGTTTGTTGTAGATGGTACGTCTATGGGCGACATCAGCAACGTTGGTGTTGGTACAACCACCCTATTCGAGTTCGACAACAACGAGTTCATCATCGACGAGGGCGACACCGTCACCGTTGAGATCGTTGTAGACCTCAAGGAACGCGATGCAGACACCTACGCAGCAGGCACCACGGTCGAAGCAAATGTTACATCTGCTGAGCGTGAGTCTATCGTTGCTGAGGGTACAGAAGATCTGACCGCAACCGATTCGGACGACATCTCGGGCACCGCTGATGGTGAAAGCCACCAGCTGCTTGCTGAGGGTGTGTTCGCAGAGATCGTGTCAGTTGATGACGACATGACCAACGAGGATACTGCAGGCGCAGACAAGGCGGTCTTCAAGATTCGCTTTGATGTGACCGCATTCGAGGATGACTTCTACGTTCCGTTCAGTGCAGCATCGACTTCGGTCGCTGCTGACACCAGCGCAGGTACGAACTATCGCATTGAGGGTGATAGCGGTATGCCTGTCGGTCCGCAGGGCACCTCCACACTCGTTGCAGGTGTGACCAACACTTCTGGTGCTGACACCGCTGGTGGTTCACACTGGGTTGTTCGCGACGGTGAGACCGAGACCTTCGAGCTCTCCGTAACCTACGGCCCGAATGCAAACGGCAGCTACCGTGCACAGCTTATGTTCGTGAACTACGCTACAAGCACAGACACGAGCATTGTGTCAACGCACAACGCTGCGCCTTCTGAGGACTTCGAGACCGGCTCTGTCCAGATCACGGACAACTAGTCTCACGAGACTCAGTCGCTCTGCACCCATTCGGGTAGCATAGCAACGCACAAACCCCCGCTGAAAAGCGGGGGTTTGTTGTATCTCCCCCCCAACCGCCCCCCATCTCCCCAATGAAGGTACCAGGTACCTTCGTTTGTGCCGCACCCTCGTTTGTGCCTTGTGGCCCGCGATCCACGCCACACCAAAAACCGCCTCTCGGGGCGGTTTTTGTGTACCTGCTCGCTGCGGCGTACGAATTAGCCTCGCGAGACTTGGTAGGTACGCGAATGTGTAGCACAACACCCCCCCCAACCGGCCCCCATCTCCCCAATGAAGGTACCTGGTACCTTCGTTGGCGCAGGGTCGCTCTCGCGAATGAGGTTTATCCACCACATGACGGTACCAGGTACCTTCATGTGGGGTATGCTGGGAGTATATGGGAAAGGTGCCGCGTGTCGACGTAGCAGGTCTGGTCTATCATGCGTACAACCGTGGTAATGCGGGAGGGACAATATTTGTCACGCAGAAGGACTATGCGGCGTTTGAGGATATCATCACTGCCGCCAAGGAGCGCACCGGGATGCGCATACTCGCGTATTGCCTGATGCCTAATCATTGGCACTTTGTGTTGCACCCTCAGGAAGATGGGTTGCTTGCAAAGTTTTTCCAATGGGCGACATTGACCCACACCCAACGCTGGCAGGTTGTGCGCGGACAGGTTGGTTCGGGCCACATCTATCAGGGGCCATATAAGGCTAATGTCTGTGAGCAGGAGGATGCGCACTTTCTTCGGCTTGTGCGGTATGTAGAGCGCAATGCGCTGCGCGCTCAGATGGTCACTCGTGCTGAAAGTTGGCGCTGGTGTAGTGCGTGGCGACGAGTATACGGTAGTGATGAGCACAAAAGGTTGCTCGCATCATGGCCAGTGCCTGAGCCAGCAGACTATCTTGAGTATCTGAACGCGCCGCACTCAGAAGAGGAGCTTGCGGTTATTCGCACTTCCATACGACGCGGCCGGCCATACGGGCGAGATCCCTGGGTCGAGCAGGTAGTAGAGGAGTACGCGCTAGAGGCAACCGTGCGCTCCAAGGGCGGCCAAACCAGGCATGAAGGTACCAGGTACCTTCGCTAAGTCGGATACCCACATGAAGGTACCAGGTACCTTCATTGGCTGCGCCGTTGAGAGCGGTCATCTTTTTGATGGTAAATATGACATTTCTCAACAGCGCCAACGCAGCAGAGCAAACCGTGAAGGTGTCCTAGTATGGCCAGGGTTCCAGGGAAGGAAAATTGCAAGCTGCACCATTTTTGACCAGTACAAGCTGACCGTTGCCATTCCACCGGAGAAGCAGGGTGTGTTGCCGTTTGGTACGCGCGTACTCCTCGAGAACCCCGCAAATGGTCGGGAGGTCGGGGCGACGGTAACCGATACCGGCGGTTTTGCGAAATACGGACGTGATCTGGATGTGGCACGCGCCGTTGCACAGCATCTCGGTTTTGTTCAGGAAGGTACGGCAAGGCTCCGCATGGTGGTGTTGTGGAAGCCCCTCGGAAGCAAATCTACGGTCGGTGCTAGCAGCCGCCCTCCCGCATGTATGTGTACGGGAGGGTGCTTCTTTGTGAGAAAAAACTACTACGCTGCACCACCTCCGCTCATTCGCCCAATTCACCCCGCTTTCCGCCCGCGTGTTCGGATGGATGGGTGGATGACCAAACAATGGGGTTCCTATTTTAAAAAGGGGGTGGCACACGAGCGAGGCTGTTTGTGGTGGTGTGTTGAGGTGTAGCATAACCCACGCTATAGCGTGGGTTATGCTACATAGGGATGGGACTGCTGTACTGTCGTTTGTGAGCAGTCTACGCAGATGTGGTATAGTTGAGGTACATGAAAGACCTCTTCAATAAGTCGTTCTACCGCTTTACGCTTGGGTTTGTGGGCATTTTACTCGCATCGTTCGTACTTGCTGCCGTGGTGTCGCATATCGATGCGCAGGATAGTATGCCGGCGAGCGTGAGCAAGTAGGGTGTGTGGTGATGTGGCCGCTAGGTCCTTCTTGTGCCAACCCCACACCTTCCACATGCCGAAGCAAATTCAGTACGTAGTATCAGCCTATCATCCTGAATCCTTGATGGGGTCTGTCTGCGTGTTCGGGCGGACGAGGTCAGGCCTTGGGCTAGGGGTCTGTATGGTCACCTGCGGATAGATCCTGAAATAAAGCACGCCTTCGAGCCCTGTCGAAGGCTCAGGACGGCGTTAGGGCTTGAGGGGTTTCGGTCGTCTTGCTTGCGTGCTACGAAGCGTATGGTATAGTGCCGTGCATAGCCCCGAAGACAGCAGGCGTACGGCACGAGCCGTTGTGAGACCTGCCGAGAGGTAACTCAATTTGCAGGCAGGTCGAGCTTGGAAATACTTCGGTGGCTCATATGAGCCATTTATTTTGTATCTATGGCATTGACAAAAGAACAGAAAGAAGCAGTATCAGCAAAGATTGCTGGTGCACTCGACGAGGCGGGCTCTGTGGTGTTCGTGCACCAAAAAGGGCTTTCGGTCGATGACGCGCAGACGATGCGTGCGAAGTTGAAGGGTGAAGGTGTGTCATATTATGTCGCCAAGAAGACCCTGGTAAAGCGTGCACTCGGTGAGCGCACGTACGGTGGCGAGCAGCCCGCATTCGATGGCGAGCTCGCGATCGCGTGGGGTGAAGACCTGGTTGCACCCGCACGTGAGGTGCAGGAGTTCGTGAAGAGTACGAAGGAGAAGGTGCAGATCCGTGGCGGTATCTTTGAAGGGCGGTACATGGACGCCGCAGAGATGACCGAAATCGCATCGATTCCGAGCCAGCACACCCTGTACGCGCAGTTCGTGAACGTGATCAACTCACCGATACAGAAGTTTGCTGTCGTGCTCGACCGTATTGCGGAGAAGCGCGAGGAGACGGTGTAGGCGAAATCGCCGCACAGCCGCTTCAAGGTAGTTGCTTGCGAGTGGTAGTACCCTGGATCGCGTCTCCGTCCGCCCGCTTGAACATGCGGGTAGAATGGGGCGGATCGCTCGCGATGAAGAACGAAAGGCGATGTGTTACTTGGCGCCGACTCGCGAATACAAACCATCATTAGTTACATAACCCATTGTAATCATGTCAGATGAAGAGAAGAAGGTGGAAGAGACCACCACAGATGCTCCCGCAGCAGCTGATGCTCCTGCAGAGGAGACCAAAGAGGAGGCAGCTCCCGCGGCAGACGCTGCGACGACCGACGCACCTGCAGACGATGCTGGCGAGGAGGTTGAGGTTCCTGAGAAGTTCAAGGCGCTCGTAGAGCAGGTTGAGCAGATGAGCGTACTCGAGCTCCACGAGCTCGTGAAGGTGCTCGAAAAGAAGTTTGATGTTTCTGCAGCTGCGGTTGCTGTCGCAGCTCCTGGTGCGGCCGCAGGTGGCGCTGATGAAGAAGAGCAGACCAGCTTCACAGTAGAGCTCAAGGACGCCGGCGCGCAGAAGATCGCAGTCATCAAGGCGATCAAGGAGGCGCTCGGTCTTGGTCTCAAGGAGGCGAAGGAACTGGTGGACGGTGCGCCGTCGGTCATCAAGGAGAACGTTGCCAAAGAAGAGGCAGAGGAGCTCAAGGGCAAGATCGAAGAGGCCGGAGGAACAGTGGAATTGAAGTAGTTTCGGTACTGTTTGGCAAAACACACAAAACCACACTAGACAATAGTGTGGTTTTGTAGTACACATATGCGCAGGACTTTGCTCCTATTACCGTGCGATTGCACACTCATGACGTGACCAGATGGGGAGAACCTAGATGAAGACATGTGTCAGTATTCTCGCTGCAATTGTGGCGCTTGCCCTTGGTGGCTGTGAGCGTGAGCCGCCGAATGCCAATGACAGGCGGGCGGAATCACACGATGTGTTCGTGACCACGTGGGAGGACGTGTGTCATGAGGTGGCGGAGGGTCCGTGCAAGAACGCCTTTCTCGTGACCGACGACTATCGGGTCTATCGCGTGGGGGTAGAAAAGTGTTTTTTTACTGTACACCCTCATGATGTTAGCGCGGTGGCACAAGGCACGGCTCCTTGGGTCTCCCGTCGACTTGTCCTGCAGGCCGACACTGAGTGGGAAGACTTAGCTACTCGGTGGGTGGATAGCTTCTGAAACTGTGTAGCACGGATGTGTTGCCATCAATAGCCGGCGTATGCCGGCTATCACCGTTCACTCATGTATTGTAAACGTGCGTCAACTTCTCAGACTGTGTGCAACGAGGTACAATGCCACTTCATGGAACACCTCAGCAAACTGTTTTGCTCACCGGCACGTGTGAAGCTCTTACGTTGGTTTCTCTTTAACCCGGAGCAGGTGTACGATCGCGATGAATTGGTTGCACGTGCGCGCATCACCCCCAATGCTGCCTCGAAAGAGCTTGCGGCGCTTGCACGTGCAGGTCTCATAAAACGCAAGACGTTCTATAAAGCGGTTGCACGCCCGGGGAGTGCCGGTTCAAAAAAACGAAAGACACTTGGGTACATGTTTGATCCGAAGTTTCCGTACCAACGTGAACTTACGAGATTCTTGGTCGAGACGCTGTCCGTGGTAGATGCTGATGTACGTAAACGATTCAAAGATGTGGGTCCGGTAAAGAAATTGGTGTTGACCGGCTTCTTCACCAACAACACCGACGGCGCGCTCGACATGCTGATTGTTGGTAATGGGCTTGATGAACAGGGTGTGGAGCAGGCGGTACGGCACATTGAGGGTGAGTGTGGACGTGAGATACGCTACACGATCTTTGATCTGCTCGAATACGAGTATCGTTCACGTGCACGAGACAAGCTTATCCGCGACGTGTTCAAGTGGCCGCATCATGTGGTAATAGAGAAGTAAGGAACGCATGTGAATAGGTGCGTGCCGTACATACACCTGTCCACATGAGAAATATTTGACAACGACATAGAACCGTATATACTACCGAACACCGTATGAATGCTCTTATCAGATTAACGGTATCGCGGATCGGATAGTCGGGTTGTTTCGTACGCCCCCACCGAAGCCGCGAAGAAGCGGTCTTTTTTCTTCCGGATATAGCACTTCGCAAGAGTTCTACATTCCGGATGCAAAAGGGTGAGGACGGAGGCACGATCGAACATTGACAATCGAATATGCGGGAAAAAATGTTCACGGTCGTGGTGACCGTGGACGAAGTGCTCGGACACTCGCTTTCTACCTGTATTGCTTCGCAATGTATGCACCTTAGGTGCGGGGAAAAAGTATGTGTACGAGCAAGCAAGCAAACTTGATCGTAAAACATCTCAAGAAGTGTTTTATGGTCAGTAAGCATACACCGTCCGGTAAGCGTTATTGCGTTTAGCGCGCCGGACACAACACACATACACGTTGCACAATCACGGCGTGTGTGTGAGCGGTTGTTAGATTTCCTGACAGGAAATCTAAGGGCATACGGTGGATGCCTTGGCTTGAAGAGGCGATGAAAGACGTGGTACGGCTGCGATAAGCTTCGGGGAGGTGCCTAACAACCTTCGATCCGGAGATGTCTGAATGGGGAAACCCCCTTGAGCAAACCTCAAGGACTCTGACCTTGCGTCGGAGGGCGAACCTAGGGAATTGAAACATCTTAGTACCTAGAGGAAAAGAGACCAATATGCAGACTTTTTACTGTGCTGGCACATATGTGTCTGTACGGTAAAAAGTCTCGGCATTTCCTGAGTAGCGGCGAGCGAAACGGAAGGAGCCCAAACCGGACGCATCACACGGAGTGTGATGCGAGAATGAGCAACAAGAATGAGAATGAGTTGCCAGCCTGTGGCTGGCACGACGACGACATCGTCACTCATTCTCATTCTAAACATTCATACTCGCATCGCGCAACGCGCGATGCGCCCGGGGTTGTAGGGTACGAACGTCTTAACGAGGAGAGTGAGAAAATATGTGTGATAGCAAAACGCGTTGGAAAGCGCGGCCCCAGCGGGTAACAGCCCCGTATGCGAAATCACACGTGTCTCTCTTGTTCGTATTCCTGAGTAGCGTCGGACATGAATAGCTGGCGTGAAT
>JGI12109J20283_10316994_pt1 | contig 17073 bp, 15 predicted proteins | sample ElkSlonscriptome_12_FD_20283 | JGI IMG/M metagenome (IMG submission 20283)
GCTCTCCTCGTGTCTGGCGACGACGAGGCCCACCCCTTCGGACCTCAGGCGCATGACTTCGGTTCTTTCCTCGATCAGAAACATCGATGCCTTCAATGTTCTGTTGGCAGCGTCGCAAGCCAGCACAGTCGAGAGCGTCGATTTTCCGGTGCCGGACTGGCCTGCGATCAGAACAGTCGAACCAAACTCAAGGCCGCCCCCAAGGATGTCCTTCAGACTTTGGTGTTCGGGTTCGAGTATGCGCTCAGTTGTCAGTGGTTCTGCCGTTTTCGGAATGACCCGCGGGTAGACCACAAGCCCGCCAGGCGCGATCCTGAAGTCGTGAAATCCTTCGACAAACTGCGCCCCGCGCAGCTTGGTGACCGTCAGCCGCTGGCGCACCACTCCGATCGGTGGCGTGACGGTATCCAGCTTGATGACACCATGAACGATTCCTTCGGCGTTCCGCTCGCCACCTTGCGGCTCCAGATGGTCGACAAGAACTGACGTGCAGCCTATCTCGCGAAGCTTACGACGCAGCGATAGCAGTTCGCGCCGATAATGGGTTGTTTGTTCGGCGAGCAGCCGAAGTTCGAGCAGCGAGTCAAAGACGAAATAGTCGGGTTTCAATTCTTCGAGTTTCCGTGTGACATCCTGAGCAAGTGTCACAAGGTCGGACTCATTGCTGTCGACGGAAAAAGCGCGTGTGCCGCTGTCTTGGCCCAGTTCGGGAGTGAATACGTCGATGTCCGACAGGTCGAAGCCATGTGAACTCGCAATCATGTCGAGTTCGGGTTGGGATTGAGCAATACTGAAGAACAGACAGCGTTTCCCGCGCCGCGCACCGTCAATGAGAAACTGAAGCGCAAGCGTGGTCTTGCCGGTCCCTGGCGCACCCTCGACAAGTATGATCCGTCCCTCCGGATATCCGCCCAGCAAAACACGGTCCAGCCCATCTATACCTGTCGAAACATGCTTATCGCCGGCCGCTGTAGTCATGAATAACTCCATTCTTGCGTATTTTAGATCCCGAAGGTAACAAAATAATCAATAAATTCAAATGCCCAGCGAATTATCTTCGCAAGGAGCCATGCGCTTTCAATCATCGTATGGAACTGGCCGGGGCGGGTTTGTGTTTTCATCTCATGTTACGTCAAATGAAAGTGTTGGTTTGTGAAGACAACCCGATCATCGCTATGTCGCTGGTCGATTTTCTCGGTGATATCGGTCACGTCTGCATTGGATCGGCTGACAGGTCAGACCGGGCTCTCGATATAGCGAATACCGAGACACCCGACCTCGCTTTGGTCGACCTCAACCTTGCCGATGGCTGGACTGGACCGAGCCTGGTAAAGCACTTTCAGGACAACGGCATCTTATGTGTCGTCATATCCGGTCAAACGGAAAGCTTCAAAGAGGAGGCCATGGCTGTTCGCGTCTTCGACAAGCCGGTCGATGAACGAGCACTCGCGAAGTACATTGAGAGTCTGGCAGCAGAGGATGGTTGAAACAAACTTGGTAGATTTGCTTTAGTGATCGACCAAAGCAATGGTCGCGTGAAGCCGATGCCAGATCATGCACATCAGCAACTCAATCTCGATATGAGGTAGCGTCAGGCTAGCTGATCTTGTGTTTTCTAAATATAGGGGCGAACCACTGTAATGGCGGAGGATCACTGCGCGGAATACAGGTGACGATTGCCGGCCGTCAGTTCAGGCGAAGGGCCTTTGCGATCAAGGTTGAGTTTGCGCATTTCCTGTGTGGCGTCAGGGGAAAACAGGTTATCGCGTTGCTAACACAACTGGTTGGCCAGCCACTCTGAATGCTGGCGGATGACCATGTTCAGGTCCTGCTGCCCGAAAGTCTTGTTCATCTGCCCTCTCGATCCGCGCTACGCATCTTTGGCGTGTTCACGGTTATTGACGCTTTTTGCCTCGTTTCCGTGACCATTGCCGTAAGGGTCTGATTCGCCGACGTTTTTTCCACATCTTGTGTGGCTCACCGTCGAAACACAAGCCCGTTCGCCGTCGTCGAATGTGATCGTGGTAATTGCGGCAGCATGATATACATATAGGAACGTATATCCGCTTGGAGGAACGACACTATGCAAGTTGCAAAATGGGGGAATTCACTCGCGGTTCGGCTGCCTGCCGATCTTGTGCGCGAACTTGGTCTCAAAGAGGGTGACCAAATCGATCTGATAAAGGACGACGGTACTTTGCTGGTCCAGCGCCAACCTCGCGCCGATGAAGTCCTGCAAGGGCTAAGGCGGTTTCGCGGAAAGCTAACCAAGGATGCACGCGTGAGCCGCGACGCTGCGCATGAGCGCTGAATTCGCGGATACAAATGTCGTCCTTTACCTTCTTGACGACGGCCCAAAGGCGGATCGGGCGGAAGACATCCTTGCGCAGGGACCGCGGATCAGTGTGCAGGTCCTGAACGAAGCGATGGTCAATTGCCGGAGGAAAGCCGGTTTCAGTTGGGAGGAGACTGGCGCTTTTCTCGCAGGGGTCCAATCCTTATGTCCAGTCGAGGACCTGTCTGTGCAAACCCATCTTGTGGGCCGAGCTTTGGCAGAAAATTACCAGCTTTCGGTCTATGACGCGATGATTGTGTCGGCCGCTCTTATTGCTGGATGCACGACGTTATGGAGCGAAGATATGCACGACGGATTGCTGGTCGAAGATCAGTTACGCGTCGTGAATCCATTCACCTGATCAGAAAATGGGCTGCAACCTTGCAATCGCTACATGAGTTGGAAGATTTGCAAGGTTGTGTTTATTGCGCGGACTTCAGCAAGCCCAACGTCTCCGCGCGTTCCAGCAGCATCCTCACGGACGACGGCTGCCAGCTGGCGCCGGTCACATAATCCAAGTACCTCTGACAGACCCCTTGTGAAGCTTGTCCGATGTCGAGTTGCATATGTCTGCTTACGCATGCAATCTGCAAAAAAATGATAGCAGGCTTAGCGCAATGATGAATGACAGAAAGTTCTGGGCGGTGCATTTACGTACCCTGACAAGTGCCGCGATTGTGTGTATCACTGCAAAAGGCGCAATAGCTGATCCGCGCTGTGCCGCGTTCGAGGCGGGCGAGACGCTACCGATCGATACCTATCTGGATCGTCCAGATCCGGTGATAAGCCGCGTCACCGCTCCGATCGAGGAGGCATTACTTGCCGAACAGATCGCAGGTGCCGCACCCGCGCCGCTATCCAAACACTATTGCCGGATTGGAATGTTCGAAATGACGATCCGGTTCAACCAGCCGCTGCGTGACGACAGCCTTGCCGCGCTTACGACAGAGGCAATATATGAATGGCGCACAGATGGCGATCCGCCAGGTTGGCAGTTGTCAGCCCTGCGCCGCCAACCTCTCTGCGCCCGCGGTGACGCGCCCTTCACCCCCGTGTGCCCGTAGCCATTGCTGATCATGTGCAAAGGAGAGGCGATAGAAACCCGGAACACGTCAAAGCCACGGCGAGAACACTCTCATGAGTATTCATTGTGCGATCCTTGATCATAATGCAGTGGATGAGACGGTTTTGGTGGTTCTGGACGGGCGATTGGCAGGTCCATAGCACGCGCGCTCCCATCGGGAGGGCTCACGCGGCGCCCCGCCTGCCTCAGATCGCGTTAGCCCAGTCTATTCGGACGGCCGACGACTGTCATGGAAGCCGCTGAGCCGCTGTCAACATTTGTCCAGACGGTCACCCAGCCATCAGCAGTCTGACAGATGGTTTTGATGCAGCTTTGCGTTTCAGAGGTTTTGCGGGTGATTGACGTCATGAGAGACGGAGCAGGCCTTATAGAAATTCAGTCAGTACGTCCAGGAGTGCGCGTGAGTTGAACGGTTTTTGCAGCACCGGGGATGCCGAATATTTATCTGCCAGATGCTCGGGTTTGCCATAGCCTGTGACAAATGCGAACGGCGTTTGTGACTCCACCAATTGATCTGCAACCGTATCGCAAAACTCGCCGGCCAGATTCACATCCAGTAAAGCATAATCAAACCTGCTGTTGGCGAGGAATTCGAGTGCCTGCGCCGTGTTGGAAGCTATCCAGACAGTCTGGACACCAAGCGCATAGAGCATTTGTTCGATCGTTTTCGCGAGCAAGAGTTGATCCTCGACAAGAAGAACAGCTTTCGCCTTTTCGGGAGATTCTGACCGCGTAGGTCTGGCAGGCGATGTGCGACTTTCGTCCAAGTTGGCGCCATCATTGTCCTCTACACCATAGACCGGAGCACCTTCAGATACGCCCAGATCTGGCGCCACTAGAATATTGGACCTCCTTTCGCATAAGGGCGTTGGAGAGGCCCTGACAACGAAGTGCTTTTCTGTGGTTTTCTGCGCAGACAACAGGTCACTGCCAAAAGAAGATAAGTCCATGTTTTCTTCCTGTTCGCCGGTGAACGCACGTGTTGTTCCTTTTTGCCCAAGCTGAGCATCATTCAAGGCTGCAGTACTATCCATGATCAAATCCTCAAAGCCGGCCCAAAATATGATCCGACACGTCTGACGAAAGCTACTCGTTGATTGAAACTTTCACAATATGCGCTCTTCGCGGTCCAGCAGTGCGGACCAGTATTTTCTCCCTTTGATGAGAGACTTAGACCTGCCACGCTTCGACGAAGCAGCTTTGCCAGCATTCACCGTCATGAGGGAACAAATCACGGTGAACGACATCGCTCACGGACGAGCACGAAAGAGATAATTATTGCGAGACGTGCAGCCTGTCATCTAGTCTCTGCATGATGGGTGTCTTGGTTAGGAAAGGTTCATACTCATGACCCTCGAAGACCTCATCAGCCAGGTTGCTGAGATCACAGACGACGGGATTGTCGTTACGGATGTTCGGCGGTTCAGCGACGGCGGGCCGACAATTCTTTGGTGCAACCCGGCGCTTGCCAGCAGGACGGGCTATCGCCGAGGAGACCTGATTGGTCAATCGCCATCAGTGTTCCATGGTCCCGAAACTGATGCAGCAACAATCGACAGAGTCATGGCTCAGATGAGGGCAGGACAGGCAAGTCACGAGACGATCCTCGACTATACCAAAGATGGACAATCGTTTTGGAGCGATTGGAGTTTACAGCCTATACGGGATGATGCGGGGGAACTCGTTTTTTGGATTGGCATCCAACGGGATGTCACGGCGTTGGTGAGCCTGCAGCAACAGATCAGGAACGCTCGCAGGTTGGCTGACACCGCACAAAAGCGGCTCCTGGCAGCTATCGAAGCGCTACCTGATGCATTTGTGATCTTCGACAGCGATGACCGTCTCGTGCTTTGCAATCAACGTTACCGAGAAACATACTCGGCGTCATCTGACGTCATAAAGGTCGGCGCAAAATTTTCCGAGATCATCAAGGAAGGTCTCAAGAACGGTCAGTACCCGTCCGCAAAGGGTCGTGAAGCCGAGTGGTTCAATGAACGCATGGCACACCACCAAAACCCCAGCGGTCCACTTGAACAAGTCCTGCCTGATGATCGTTATCTCCAAATACACGAAGTCCGGACCAGCTTGGGGGACACGGTGGGATTCCGCTCAGATGTGTCTGTGATCAGGCGGCAGAGTCATGCGCTCCAAGAGTATGCCGAAGCTCTGAAACATGCAGCCTACCATGACCATCTCACGAACTTGCCAAATCGGATGTTACTTCTTGAGGAGATGCGGAGACTCCTGTCGCGTCCTCACGACCAATCCGGCAACGTCTGTTTGATGCATGTCGATCTTGATCGCTTCAAAGAGGTCAACGATACGCTTGGTCATCCTATTGGCGACGAGGTTTTACGCGAAACAGGCGAAATCATGCGCCAGAAAGTTCGAAAGAACGATCTGGTCGCGCGCGTTGGCGGAGATGAATTTGCGATCCTTCTGGATTTCGGCGCACAGCAGGATACCGCGAAACGCGCGCAGATCGTCGCAAATGAGATAATCCGTCTCCTCGGCCAGCCGATGCAGATCGGAAAAGACTGGTGCTTGATTGGTGCAAGTATCGGATACTCTTTTGCCTCTGACAGCGAGTGGGCGGTCGACCAGATCATAGGCAACGCAGATCTTGCTCTCTATGATGCCAAAAGGGCTGGGAAAGGGGTGGCCGTCAGGTTCAAAAAATCGATGCGTGGCAGGATGGAAAAGCGCCATCAGCTGATTCAGGAGTTGTCCCAAGCTGTTCCAAATCGTCAGTTTATCCCTTTTTATCAGCCAAAGATTGATCTGATGTCCGGAACACTGGTCGGCTTTGAGGCCTTGGTCCGCTGGGATCACCCGAGCCGCGGCATACTCTCTCCTGACGACTTCCTTGACCTTTGCGAAGAGACAGGGCGCATCAAGGAAATTGATCACATCGTCCTTTCTGGTGCATTGGGTGGGCTTGCACAAATGCGCCGTCTCGGTCACCGCGTGGACCATATCGCGATCAACGCGTCCTCTGCCTCGCTGCGATTTCCAGACTTCGCTGCGTCAATCAAGAAACAGCTTGAAGCACATTCTCTCGAACCCGGCGACATACGTGTTGAAGTTGTCGAGAAGATTGTCTTTGCAGCTGAAAATGACCCCGCGCTGGATAGTGTCGCCAATCTCGAGAAAAGCGGCATCAAGGTAGATTTGGATGATTTCGGGAGCGGCTTTGCTTCATTCGGCATGCTGGGCAAAACCGTGCTGACTGGCCTCAAGATCGATGGCCAGCAGGTGAATGAACTTGATAACCCCAGAACTGAAAAGATTGTCAGCGCGATTGTGCGCATGGCAAGAGATCTCGGGATGGAAATCACTGCCGAGGGCGTAGAGCACCCTTTGCAGCTTGCAAAACTCAAAGGGATGGGCTGCCAAATGGTGCAGGGGCATCTCATCGCCAAGCCAATGCCGTTCGATGCCGCATTGGAGTGGCTAGACGCTTACTCTTGCCAACAACTGGGCTACTAAAACCGTGCCGAGGCGAGAGCCCGCAGACGTGGTGCGCATGGTAAAGATACTCTGTCAGGATCGGACTGTCCTTGCCTGGTCAACAAGAGACATTGGTCCGATACAGGCGCATCAAATGTCTAGTCAACCTGGCAAATCAAACCTGCGTCTGTGGCCGCAAGCAGCGAGAGGAGATAAAGCGTCGAAGAATAATAGCTGTCACTGACTGCCACGGCCGGATCTTGCGTCAGGCATTGACCATTCAGCACATTTGCGATGGCCATGATACCGGCTGGGGCCGGATAATCCGCCTGGCTGCCGTCTGCTGTGTCAATCCAAGCGGGCAAGGTTTCATTTTCAAAACGAGCAGCCCAATTTGATCGAAACGGCTGTAAGAGCTCTTCGCGCGGCTTGCCCCAAGCGAGATAAAGAGGGACCCTGATTGCGTCCCATGAGAACCGGCTGGGAAATTCAACAGCAGGCTTCACGCGACTTTGCGACACCTCAACCCAATCGGATGTAAGGCCGACCGGCCCGTTTGTCGTTGATTGTAAAAGCCATTCTCCGGAAGTGATCACCTCTTTCCAAGGTTCATCAGGCCTAAGCTCTGCAAACGCATCCAAGGCGGGAAAGACCCAATATGATGGATTGACGATATAGCGATCCGGTCGGACAAAACCATCCAGACCTGGCAGGAGCAATACCTGCTGCCGGTAATCGAATAGGAGATGCATTTCGATTGCTTCAAGGTGCGCCACTGCCAAGGCGCGATATTCGGCTGCCTCCCAACGATTTGAGGCACGTAGGAGTGCCCATGCGACCAGAATATCTCCGTCGGTGGCATTGTTTGCATCTGTCACACCACTGTCTGGCTCCCACCGCCACGACAATAGCCCATCACCGCGCATGAGATTGCTATGAGTCCACGCCAGAATAGCATCAAATGACTGACGATCATCAAAGGCTTCTGCCAGAAGCAACCCGTAGCCTTGGCTTTCGCTATGACTGATCCCCTGATTGTCTGTGTCTACAATTCTGCCAGATTGAAAGAACCGGTCGAGATATGCGGACCAAATCGCTCGATCCAGTTTTGGTTCATCATCTTGGGTGCGGAGAGTGAACGCCGATACAAGGAGCAGTAATACGGCGCAGATGGCTGTTCCGACGCCGGCCGCAAGCCTCATTCTGATTGCGCCAACTTCTTGATTCTCTTGCGCAAGACGACGGTAGTGGAGATGACCAATAGCAGCAGTACCGGCACAAAGAATGCAAGCCAGATATAGGGATATCGCGAGAGGATCATCCTGACTCGCAACCAATAGTCATCCGGTGCCACGACTTCCTGTTGCGAGACAACCCGGGTGACCAGATCTTCGGAACCATCCCAGGTGGCGAAATCTCCCTCAATCCTCGACCAGATACTCGGTGAGACCAGATCAGCGAGACGGGCGGCGAGTACGTCGTCGTTCGCCGCCGTCAGCAGTACAATTGTGCGAAACTGCTCCGACCAAGGGTTTCGAAATGCGGCCAAAACCCCGAGATCTCCAAGCGAGCTCGTCTGCCGCAAAGTCGGGCGAACCGTGTCTTGCTCGTTCGCTGTGTCGCTTTCGCTTCCGAACGCAAGCTGTAAGACCGTATCAAGACCAGACCGTTGACTTTGAGAGGCGTCTGTTTGGCGCGACTGCACCGGAAAATACGGGAGAGCTGAATCCTCGCCTATCGAAACTGACCACATCCCGAAGATTTCCCGGGGGATTTCTCTTTGTGATGCAACCAAGAATACGTCATTCGTGGTGTCTGCCGGCAGACCATCCAGTAGCCGCACACCCGGTTCGGCTATCCCGGCCGTTTGCGCGATCTTACCGATGAGCGTAAGCGCGGCACCACGCAACTCTGGCCGGATCGCATGGACGTCAATGTCGCGATCATTTGAGGAACTCGCTCGAAAAGGAAACCCGGATCTCGAGACAAGCGACAAGTCGGGAAGGGTCATCGCTGTGCCACCTGGCGGCATAAGGAACTGCGAGTCTCCGATCACTTGTGCTTTTACGCTGGCACCGCGCAGTGCCAGGCACTCACCGCCACCGTTTTTTGACCGAATCCCAAACTCCAGCATAAGGCGGTTGTTGCCGGGGCGCAGCAATCTGCCGGGAACAGGGATCCGATAGTTGCGAAACGACGTCCCATCATTCTCATCCAGTTCAAGACCATGAATGAACTCATCATTGATGCTCACCCCGAAGGTCGATCCAAGTGCCATCCCGGCGCTGTACCCGAAGTTGAGCAAAAGCTCTCCTTCAGCACCCTCGTAGGTGTAGAAATTACTCGGAAGCGGAAGATCTACGCCAACTTGTCCATCCGTCTCCTCTGTAATGGTTACAGTGCTGACCCCCAAGTCTTCAAAGCTATAGACAGCCTCGGGTACGAGATCGTTTCGGACCAGCGATGAGAGTGCACCTTGGTCCATATCGAGGAAACTGACGGCTGCGTTGGGGTTGAGATCGTCATCTATGATTGTCAGGCCCTGCGCTGCCTGCACGACCTCTTCAGGGGTCTGACCGGCGACAACCAGGCGCGCAGCCCCTCGAGTGCCCGTCAGCAGGAGCGTTGGACCCGTGATTGAGGCGGTGTCTTGTTCTGTGAGGAATGTCTCTAATTCTGTTGCCGTACCGACCAAGACTTGCAGCCCGACGGGGCCGCCAGCGGGCGATGCTAGCTGAGAGCCGGACCTTGGATTATCTGGCGCCTCGATCGGGCCAACATCGATGGACAGAGGAAGATAATCACGTCTCAAAGCCAGTGCTTGCGCGACCAACGGGAGCGCATGCTCCACGACCGGTGCGGAGGTTTGGGCTGTTGTCAGAAACTGAACGGTACCAAACCCACCGAAACCTGGCGACACCAATTGTGCGAGATCCGCAATTTGGTAAGGGTCATCACGATACTGGTATTGGATATCAATTCTCGACTCGAAAGTGTTCAATTCTGTCCATAGCTCTGGAGCTTCGGGATTTTCACAACGGTCTGCATAATGCTGAACCACGCCTATGCTCATCTTGTTGAAACCCGCCGTCCAACTGTCAGCCGGGATATCGAACTCCAAAATGCGGTTAGGTTGAGAGGGATCCAGAGGAAATTGTTCAATAACCCGCTCATTGAAGCGTACGCTTAAGACTGAGCGATCACTGAGCAGTGCAACAGAATGCACGACGTCGAGGACAACAGTCGCCTCAACAACCTCGACTGTTCCAGCGAGAGGCAGGAAGAGATCTATCTCGTCTGCAGAGGACCTGAGGCGGATTGGTCCCGATTGCGCAGAAAATTCAGACAAGCGGCGCGTGTCATCAAAAACAGGGGGCGATGTCATCGCGAGAGGTGTCCGCGCATCGACAGATGTTCCTTGCGCGGCCGCCATCACCGGCATCAGACCCATCAGCAGCATGACGAGGAGTAGCGTGGGCATATCCCTTGGGCGGAGACCTATCAATTTGGCATTTCCTTGTTCCATAGCCTTGAAGATCGTCGCACCATCCTTTGCGCAATATCGCGGGAGAGGTAACGTATATGATCTCGAAGCGGCTCAGAAAGCGCCCCAAAAAAGATCCGCAAAGACTTTCTGACCGGTATTGGCCGCAACCGCCTTTCCTCAAAATATCTCCACCGGCCAGAGTCACCGTAGACATAAGCGACGACCAAATCAAACGTTCGCGAATCTGTTATTTGAAACGCCGCGCCAACCTTTGTCCCTGCTACGGTCTTGATCTCGACAGGGAGCAGGATTTCACGCTTCAGCGCCTGACAATAAACGACCACGTCGCAGTTTTGGGAGTGGCTCGGGAGTTTCGTGATGTTGCTGAGCTCGAACCCCAAGCCGCTGCCAGAAACATCTGTCACCTGTATTTCTTCATATGTTTCGTCTTCACAGAGGAGAAAACCTTTTTCCCTGGTGTAGATACGCGGCACGGTTCGTCGCTGGGGTCGCTCCACCACGATGGCCAATGCTGCCAGCACGATAATGAGATTCAGGAGGTTCCATAGCATGATCACACTTGTGGTTCCGCGCGACAGAGGATTTTCCATGAGGTGCCAAGCGCCACCAAAAATTCCCATGAACATCAGCAGACAAAGCAGATAGAAGGGGCCTGCCAGTGGCGAAATAGAGAAGTCGTCCAACGTCTCTCCTTTCGGTGTGACAACAAAACTTGGCGCCCGCGGCCGCATGAAGACTTTTAACAAGGCTTGCGCAAGAAAGACGCTTTGTACGGTTTCATAGACCTCGGAAACCAAACTCCAGCGCGTTCTGCTGAAAAGCGCGTGACCGATCACCAAGGTCGCTACGAGATGTGGGACCGCGTAGGCGAGGATTTCGGGCAAACTCGCCCGATAGACCTCGAGCCCCAAGAGCAGATAGGGCAGGGGAGCAAACAGGAATATCAAACGAAAGAATGGGAAGAACCAAAATAATATCGCATTCATATACCCAAGACGTTGGTACCAGCGCAGGCCATTTTGCGCATAGGGTCTCTTGAGGATGAGAATTTGCACCATGCCCTGGGCCCACCGCATGCGTTGCACGACGAAATCGGCGAATGTTTCAGGGGCAAGGCCTGCGATCAGGGGTTGGTCGACGTAGACTGATTTCCACCCCCGGGCATGCATATCGAGGGCCGCTTCAGCGTCTTCCGTGATTGTTTCTCCCGAGAGCCCCCCGACAGCTTCCAGTTTTTCTCTTCGCAGCAGTGCGGCCGATCCACAAAAGAACGCGCTCGACCAGAAGTCCAACCCTCTAAGGGTCGTCTTGTAAAACATATCGTTTTCGGAGGGCATGTTGCGAAAAGACCGGAGGAGATTCCGGTCGATCGGGTCCGAATTGATCATGAAGTGAGGTGTTTGGACGAGAAATACGTCTGGATCGCGGATCATCCAGGGGACGGTGCGATCGAGAAAATCATGTGTTGGAACGTGATCGGCATCCAGAATGACGATGAGTTCGCCTGTTGTCTGCCCCAGCGCATGGTTGATGTTGCCGGCTTTTGCGGACTCGTTCTTTGGTCGTGTCAGGTAATGACAGCCTAGTTTCCGGCACAGCTGCTTGAGTTCAGTGCGTCGTTTTCTGGCCGCTGCAGCCTTGGCCGGATCAGGGTCGTGAATTCTTTGGTCCGTTCCACCATCATCGAGAAGATAGACTTCTTTTTGCCCACGATACTCGACCTGCCTTGCGGCTCTCAGGGTGACCTCCAGAAGCGTAGCTTCTTCATTGTATGACGGGACCAGGATATCTATCGATGGTAGGGCGACGCTGCTATCGACGTCGGCAAGTGTCAGCACCGGTCGGTTGTACGGGACAATATTGACAAATAGTCCGATCAATTGGAGCGCGAAATAATATACCTCGGCAAAGAAGAGCATATAGGCAAGCAGGAGACCAATAATGTCACTTCCGTCCAAAGTGTGGGCGACACGCCAAAGCAGATAACGCAATGAGATCGCGACCCCAAGCATCGCAAAAATGACGCGTGGTAATAACCGGTCTTCTTTGTGGGCCAGCGCGGTGGCCGCCAGAAGGAGGCCAATCAGCGCGATCGCAACAAGACCTTGTGCTGACGAGTCCATGGGCAAGATACTCAAGAACACCAAAGCAACGGCGCCAAGGATCATCCCGACCACAGGCAGATGACGCGTCATCGTGAGCAGGCCCACGCGGATTACGCCGCCCGCGGAACTGAGCCCGGGACCACAACAGAAGGGTTTGGCTCATTTGTTACCAGATCACCGTTGTCACGGATCCGAAACCCCGCACGATAAATCAACCGCGAGAGTTGCTTTGCACGTTCATGCAGAAAGAGCGTCATAGCACTGCAAACGGCAAATAGAAGGACCCCGGTCGCCGCGGCGACAGCCGCAGAGGTGGCAACATCCAAAGTGCTGACTGTTTGACCGCCCCCAGCAAGATGGAGGGTCAGTAATGCGACGGCCACTATCGCAACTGCAGTTCGCTTGATCGCGGTCAAAACTGGCAGCCTTTTTCGAATGACAACCAGTTCATTATGCCGACGCGCGAGTGTTGGGCTCACTTCGGGCGCGCCGATGTAGTCACGCCCTGAATTGGCGTCGGTTTCACCGGTATCCGATGTCCATGGCAGCGCAGACCGATCACTGTGCTGACCTCTGTGTCTCTTGAGCAGATTTTTGCAATGCACTCTGCGGTATGGCGTCCGCTTGCCTGTCTTTGCCTGACGAGGATTTAGGTCTCGTGCATGCTCCATGCCCGGAGCTCCAGTTGGATACTCCGTAAGATCTTTGGTATTCATCCCCTTGGCCATTTTCAGCTCCACACAACGACATCTGGTCAGATGGCGACCAATCTGCGCGCTGGTAAGGCATGGGAATCCAAAAAATTCCAATAATGTGCAGAAATGTATCGCAGCTCTGTACATGGGAGGGGTTGACGGTTTTTTTTAGGCGTTTCTTGGGTATCTCATGAGCAAAAAGCTGTTCATGGCCTCGTTTCGAACATCATCTAGCTCCGCTTGGAAACATCCTCTGGCCAGCCGGTGATATCTGCCTGATCCTCGTTCCTCTCAGCATGGCGCTGAACGCTCCGCAGAGCGTGGGATCACGATTGACCGAACTTTTTCTTTTTCGTTAGTCCAGCAATGATCAACTGCGCTGTCCTGACGCCCCCTTAAGGCATCGCTGCCATGTGCCTGGCGTTATCTGTGTCAACGAGACCTCCATCATCGTCAAAAACTGTGTGGCCCTCTTGCGGGGCGCGCGCGAGGCAAATGGTGGGAAGGTTCAATTCCAGATTGACGGGGTGACAGCATGCCAAGACGCGGACATCGCCTTTTTTCAGACAGTTTCTTGTGTGCCAGCCCGCCTTGATCCCTCATTCTCTGCACCGACAAAGCTCACGCATTTCGTGATCAGACTGATGAACGTGATGACCGGTCCGCACCTCACTTTGACAGCACCCGGCCTGTCGATTGCATGTCGTTTCACAAAAGGATCTGAAGCGCATTCGCTGTCATGAAGTATATTTCACACTACCCTTTTTAGTGTCCTTGGGGGGCTTCAAAACTGTTCAATGCGCTCTCTGTCACCACGAAGAGCGCGATATTTACAGCAAGGTCCTTAAATTGAGTGGCCTCTCGCAACCGCAAACCGACATCTCTTATCAACAGCAGTGACCTGCATCTAAAGGTGCAATGGGTGTGCGCAGTCCGACCAGAAGCCACCCACTTGCTGTCGGCAGCCCTGCAGCAAATGGACGTCCTGCTCGACGGCTGTTAAGAGAGATGGTACCGACTTGCAGTTATATGGATGCAAGCAGCATCGATGATAAAGCGCGAGGAGCGATCCTTATGCATCTGATACGCCGGCCGAGAAGCATATTTGTGCAGTCCCTGGCTGCCAGTGTAATCGCGACCTCCAGCGTGGCCGATGGTGCCTTTGTTCAGCTCGATACAACGGGAGAGGAGTATGTCCTGAGCGCCAATCGTCAGGACGAAAAGATCAACCTTGCGGTCTCTGCCGTGGCCAATGATGACAGCCAGGCCCTTGCTCTGAGCGCGATGTACACGCTGACAGCGCTGCCTGTCCCTGGGACAATGCGGATCGGACCTGCCATCAGGTTCGCCTCTGAAAATGAAAGTCGGCGGCCGACTTCTGTCGGGTTGAAGGCGGTCTATGAGTACTACGTCCCGACCGACTTTGGAGCGGTTTTTTGGTTGGCGGACGTCTCATCAGCCGACAGCTCTGTTCTTCTTTTGGGTCAAATCAGTCTTGCCGAGCCAGGGCTGAGTTTTGAAGCGTCATATGGACAGGGTGAGGATTACGAAGAGTCTGTCCTCGCTGTCAGCAAACGACTTGGGGACACTCAGATGAGTGCGCGACTTGGCTATCGCCTCCAGTCGGAGGCTCTCTTTCTTGGCTTTTCATACAACACCTATTGATCCGTGCTTGCCGATACCTCAGGCGCCCCGCAAGACGTAAGGACATCGCGCGATGGATAAACGCTCCGATTTTGCCAGCTGACGGCGCTTTTTCCGCTACCGCCAGATGCGGGCCGTGTTTGTTCGACAGCGATTACGATCGGCGTGATGCATCGGCCCCCGGGGCTCCGCGTGCGCTGATGGAGAGCCACAATAAACGCATCGCGCATGATACCAGGACGGGCTGGCTGGCTTAGCCGCCTCGCGAGGATACGGCGGGCAGGCCCCGATCCGCACCTCACTTGTCGGAATGTAGCTGGCGCGACCGATAAGTGCGGCGGTGTGGCCTTTCATATGGGCAGGGCAACCTGTGACCGCTTGGCCAGACTTGTGAACCGCACACGTGCTTTTGGTGGAGGAATCAGGGCTGGCTTTGCCAGTCGCCCCATGCAATGTTTTTCAAATATCTGGTTGTCGTGCAAATTGCCTTAAACATTGTATTCTTTACGATGTTCGGTATTGCGGAAAGATGCCGATATTGGCCATCGCGCGGACCTGCTGCCGCGTGACCTTAATATCCCGAGGAACTGGATGAATATGGCTCAGAATGACCCGACCGAGATCCCGGATGTAGATGCAGCGCTGCAAAACGCGCTGAAGAAGTCGGGCGTCAATGTGGTTCCGCCTCAAGTGCACGAGGTGACGCAACGGCATCTTGCCTCACTGAGCAAGCTTGTGGCAGAGCTTAGGGCGGCGGGCGTCGACGATGGCGTTGTTCGCAACAGTACCAAGATCCTGCTTCAGAGTTACGAAGAAGAGCTCCTTGATGTGCTCCTTGAATTGACTGGAGACGAATGAGAATGACCGCCTCCTATTTGAAACGACCCAAGACGAATGACGAGTTTGGCAGACAGCGGGCGCTCGATGAGTTGGATATCCTCGATACACCCAAAGAAGAGGAATTCGAGCGGATTACCACGCTTGTCAAATCGATCTTCGGCAGCCCCGTCGTTGCCGTCACCTTGATTGACCGTCACCGCCAATGGTTCAAGTCGCTTCAGGGGCTCGAGGTGGAAGAGACGTCGCGAGACGTTGCTTTTTGCGACCATACGATCCGTGAGGACAGGTGTCTCAAGGTGGAAGATGCCACGCAAGATGTTCGTTTCAAGGACAATCCCGTGGTCACTGGAGAGCCTTACATTCGGGCTTACCTCGGAGCGCCCCTGGTTACGTCTGACGGGTACCTGCTTGGCGCGCTCTGTGTCATTGACTTTGCTCCACGGCAGTTTTCCACTCAGGACGAAAATATTCTGAGCAGTTTCGCAGACATGGTTGTGAGCGAGATGGAACTCCGGCGCGTGGCCTCGGTCGACGAGCTGACGCGCCTTTCCAATCGCCGCGTGTTCAATGATAGTTTGAGTCACATCATTGCCGAAGGCGGGGAGGAGCCCGGGGCCCTGATCATTTTCGATATTGATCATTTCAAGAAGATCAATGATGCGTTTGGGCATTCTGCGGGGGATTTCGTCCTCCAAGCCGTTGCCAGCATCATGAAGCGGACGCAACCGACAGACAGTGTAAGCTGTCGGATCGGCGGGGAAGAATTTGCTGTCGTCTTGTCGTCGGACGCTGGAATTGATGCGCTGGATCTTGCAGAAAAACTCCGAGCAAGTATTGAAAGCGCAAATCTCGTCGAGATTGATGGACGCCAGATTACGGCAAGTTTTGGTGTTGCGCGACTCCGCCAACACCAGTCCCGTCAGGATCTCATTGATGCCGCGGATGCCGCGCTCTACCAGGCAAAGAAAGCGGGCCGCAACACGATCGTGAGCGCGTAACTGACCGGTCCCATCCCCTGTGAGACAGCTTTCGGGCCTCAGCTCGGATTTTTGACCTGCATCTCCTCCTGCATGGCAGTCACATAGAGCGCGGCGCCGCGCCCGCTCTGTCACGAAGAAGATCTCCCTGCGTCAGTGAGTGTACACGCATCTCTCGTCTCTCTTCGTCTCCACAAGATCGCGTCTTCCGACGGCGCTTGGTGTGTCCCAGAGCGGGGGGACGCCAGGATTACATTTTTTGGATATCGGGCGGCTGATGAAAATCGATCACTTACCGTCAAACCGCGCCGACGCGCGGATTTGATTGTGGTGTGGTATCGGCTCCATTGTCTCCGCCTTGAGACGAATGATGCCGCAATCGGCTTTCAATAGGATTGGACAATTCTTTACATGACCGCCCAACTATTGTTCGTT
>JGI12109J20283_10459850_pt1 | contig 17060 bp, 13 predicted proteins | sample ElkSlonscriptome_12_FD_20283 | JGI IMG/M metagenome (IMG submission 20283)
GAAGAGCTTCCCGAAGCTGTTCACCGTGACGCATCCGACGTCGTGCGTGAGCATCGACATGGCGCTGTCCGCGGTCGCGTCGTCCGTCGCCAGACGACGGGCCCACACCGAAGCGATCTCCGGACCGCACACGTCGAAGAGGAGACCGACGGCGATCCGCCAGGGATCACGCGGCGCGGCGTCCGCTCCGGGAACGCGGAAACCGGGCATCGTCTCGAGCACGCGGCACCGATCGTCTTCGGTCAGCAGGAAGCGTCCGGCCCCGAGTTCGGGATCGACGATGCGGCCCGACGAATCCAACGACACACCGAGCACGCGACCTTCGATCCGGTTCTCGGCCAACACGGCCCCGACGTGCGCATGGTGGTGGTCGACGAGGATGACCTCGGCTCCCCAACGTGCCGCCAGCCCCTGCGCGGCGGACTTGCGTTCGGGGTCGGCGACGACCCATTCGGGGAGGCAGTCCCAGAGTTCGAGCATGCGGTCGAGGGTGCGCCGGAACGCAGCGTCGGCGCGCGGTGACCCCAGGTCCCCGACCGGCTGACTCAGCCGCATCGTAGTGCCGGTGGCCACGGCGATCGAGGTTTCGTGCGTCGCCCCGAGCCCGACCATGGGCCGGACCTCGCGCGCCAGGTCGACCGGTCGCGGCGCCAGCCCACTCGCGCGGCGCAGCACGACGGGACGCCCTTCGTCGATGCAGCACACCGTGTCCTCGCAGCCCGAGTGCAGGTCGAGATCGTGCAGGACGAGGGCGTCGGCGACGTCCATGAGCTGCTCACGTGCCTCGTCGTTCTCGAGCACGGCCACCTCTTCACGTCGTGTCGCCCGGGCGACGACGACCGGCTCGCCGAGTGCTTCGAGAAGCATGAGATGGACTGGCGCGCGCGGCAACATGACGGCGACCTCGGGCGCTCCCGCCCCGGCGGCGGCGAGCCACGAACTCGATTCACGGCACGGAAGCATTACCTGCGGCGCGGAGGGCTCACACAGGAGCGACGCGGCGGTGTCGTCGACCACGACGTGTTCGTCGGCGGCTTCGATGTCGCCGACCATCAGACCGAAGGCCGTGTCCGGCTGTTCCATGCGGCGGCGTAGACGGTGGACGGCGGCCTCGTCGCGTGCGCGAACGATGAAGCGAAACGAACAGGTGTCCTTCAGTCCCAGGATCGATCCGGCGCGCAGCGCACGCACCGCGCTGTCGATGACGTCGATCGCATCGTCCAGGGGCGGCGCGGGCTCGATCCAGTAGCTCGGCCCACAATCGGGGCAACAGACCGTCGGCGATCCGAAGTGACGACTATTGGGGTTCTCGAAGTCCTCCCAGCAGTCCTCACAGGGTTCGAAGGGCGCAAAGGTCGTATTGACCCGCGCGAAGGGAAGCCGCGTGGTCACCGTGTATCCGGGACCGCATTCCGGGCACGCCAGGAAGGGATAGCGATAGCGCCGCGAGCGCGGGTCGGACAATTCCGCGCGGCAGGCCGGGCAGGTCCCGTTGCGCGCGGAACCGCCCCAGGGAGCACGCGGCGAGTTGACGCCGGACGGACGCGAGGTCACTCTATCGTCCATGATGGACCTCGGATCCCTTGAAAGCGCCCGCACGTTCTTCGACGCGCTCGACGTCGGCGTCATTCTTCTCGACGGCGTCTTGCAGCCCGTGTGGACGAATCGCGCGTACCGTGAAGTGATCGCGAACGACCTCGCGATGTGCGAGCAGCACTGCTTCACCGGGCTCAACCCGGGCACCACGCGTTGCGAGGACTGCATGCCGCCGCAGGTCCAGCGGACCGGACGCACCTTCGAGACCGTTCGTACCGTGCGCCACGACTCGGGGCGCTTGCACACCTACCGCGTGATCCTCACGCCGGCGCACGACGAGCAGACGTCGGTCGTCGTCTTCGTGATCCCGTTGCGCGAACCGGACCAGGGTAGCGGGCAGGGATGGCGCGAGCGCTTCCTTCTGAGCGCGATCCGCAACAGCCACGACGCTGTGCTCGCGCTCGACCGTCAGAGCACCGTGCGCTTCTGGAATCGTGGCGCGGCGCGCCTCTTCGGACGCACGATCGAAGACGCCGTCGGGCGCCCCGTCCACGAGCTCTTCGGCGACACCGACGCCACCACGCTCGAGATCTTCACGCCGGCCGATCCTCACGCGCGCCTGGACGAGCGCGAGATCGAGGTCGAACTCCCCGGCGGACAACACCTGTGGATCGAGCTCAGCCGCACACCGTTGCTCGACGGCAGCGGCCGGCCGAACGGCTTCAGTTTCGTGCTGCGCGACGTGACGGAGCGTCGACGCGCCGCCGAGAAGATGGCATCCGCCGAACGCATGAGCGCCGTCGGCAACATGGCCGCGGCCCTGGCTCACGAGATCGGCACGCCGCTCGGCGTGATCAGCAACAACGCCGAGTACCTCCTGCTGGATCTCGAAGACGACGATCCGCGACGCGAGGACCTCGAGGTCATGCTGCGTGAGGCCGAACGCATCGGCGGCCTCGTACGCGATCTCCTCGAGTTCGCACGCCCGGAGAAACCGGAGATGGAGGAGCTCCTGCTCCAGGACGTCCTCGAACGGGTGGAGCGCCTCGTCCGTCACACTGCTCGCAAGCAGAACACAGAGTTCGAGCTCGCGATCGCGAAGAACCTTCCGATGGTGCAGGGTGACGCGAACCAGCTCGAACAGGTCGTGCTGAACCTCTCGATGAACGCTCTGCAGGCCATCAAACAGGACGAAAGGCAGCAGGGGAGGATCGAACTCCGACTCGACGCCCTCGAGGACGGAGTCGAGCTGACGGTGATCGACGACGGACCCGGCATTCCCGAAGAAGCGATGGAAACGATCTTCCATCCCTTCTACACCACCAAGCCCAACGGAACCGGGCTGGGACTCGCCGTGTGCAAGCGGATCGTCGAAGAACACCGGGGCCACCTCACTGCAGCACGGACGAAGTCGGGGGGAGCGGCCTTCATGGTCTGGCTGCCGGCTCACGTCTCACCTATGTGAGCCGGCTCCAGACAGTTCGCCCGAACCGAAGGCCACTCCCGTCCGGGCTCAGGACTGGGCGAGGGCCTGGTCGACGGCCTCCGCCCCTCCCTTCAACGCCTCGAGGTTCGCGGCACGGATCTCATCGGTCCGTCCCAACTTGCCCACGATGCTCTCGAGTGCGTCTTGACCGGGGAAACCGAGAACCTTCGACAACGCGCCGACCATGACCACGTTGGCGACCTTCGCGCTGCCTAGACCATCTGCGATCTTGGTGGCGGGTACGGCGATGACCTTGAGATCGTCGCGCGTGGGCTCGACGTCGATCAGACTGCTGTCGTAGATCAACACCGCACCGGGTTCGAGTTCGGCCTCGAACTTCTCGAGCGACGGGCGGTTCATGGCAATCAGCACGTTCGGTGCGACCACCATCGGGTTGCCGATCTCTCCCGGGCTGACCACGACCGAGCAATTGGCCGTGCCACCGCGCATCTCCGGACCGTAGCTCGGTAGCCAGGTCGCATGCATGCCGTCGCGGATGCCGCCCTTGGCGAGCAGCTCGCCGAGCATCAGGATGCCCTGGCCACCGAAGCCAGCTGCCTTGATGCGGAGTGCATCGACTTCCTTGCCATCGAAGCCCGCGGTCCATGGGATCTCGTCGTAGGTCCGCATGACCTTGTCCCCATGTCCGCCGCCGCGCACGACCTCGTCGACGAGCTTCGTGTCGTAGATCGCGGGATCGGGAGGCGTCGGCTTCTCGTGCGGCTCGTCCTTGTAGGTCTCGGGCGGGAAGACCGGAACCATGTTCTCCTCGATCCAGTCGAGCGAGTCGACGGGATCCATCTTCCAGCCGGTCGGGCATTGCGCGAGCACCTCGACCAGCGAGAAGCCCTTGCCTTCCATCTGGTACTTCAGGGCCTTCTTGATGGCCTTCTTGGTCTTCATGATGTTGCCCGGCGAGGTCAGGCTATGGCGTGCCGTATAGGACACACCGGCCAGTCCACTCATGAGTTCGGAGACGTGCATCGGCGCACCGTAGTCCGCGAAGGCACGGCCCTCCGGCGTGGTCGTGGTCTTCATGCCGAGCAGCGACGTCGGCGCGAGCTGACCACCGGTCATGCCGTAGATCGCGTTGTTCACGAAGAGGACCGTGAGATCCTCACCGCGATTCGCGGCCTGCAGAATGTTGTTGCCACCGATGGCGGCGAGGTCGCCGTCGCCCTGGTAGCTGATCACGATGCTGTCGGGACGCGAGCGCTTGATACCCGTCGCCACCGCCGGCGCGCGACCGTGCGCCACCTGCACGTTGCCCGTGTCGAAGTAGTAGTACGCGAAGACCGAGCAGCCGACCGGGCTGATCAGGATCGTGCGATCGCGGATTCCGAGCTCGTCGATGACCTCGGCGAGCAACTTGTGAATGACACCGTGACCGCAACCGGGGCAGTAGTGCGTGGCCTCGGCCTCGGCGCCGCCCTTGCGCTCGAAGATCCCGTAGAAGGATTCGGGCTTGTGGATCGACTTCATCGGGTGGCCTCCTCGGACTGCTTGGCGCGGTTGACGACGATTTCCTCGAGGATGTCCTCGACCGACGGCACGTTGCCGCCGGCGCGACCGTAGAACCAGACCGGTGCGAGGTCCTCGACCGCGAGGCGGACGTCCTCGACCATCTGGCCGGTGCTCATCTCGACGACCATGCAGGCGTCCTTGCCACGGACCGTCGCGCGCAGCGCGTCGATCGGGAAGGGCCACAAGGTGATGGGACGCACGAGGCCGAGCTTGATGCCCTGCTTGCGACCCGCGTCGACCACGCCCTTGAGGATGCGGCTGACGATGCCGTAGCCCACCAGCACGATCTCCGCGTCGTCGACCTTGTATTCTTCCCAACGCGTTTCGGCGGTTTCGATGCGCTGCGCCTTGTCCTCGAGGTGCGCGATGTGGCCCTCGAGTTCGTCCGGCTGCAGGAAGATCGAGCACACCAGGTTCTGGCGCGTGTCGGCGTTGCCCTGCACGCTCCAGCTCTTCTTGTCGGGGATCTCCTGGACCGGTTCGGGCAGGTAGACCGGTTCCTTCATCTGTCCGACGAGACCGTCGGCCAGGAGGATCACCGGAGTACGGTACTTGTCCGCGACCTCGAAACTGGTCACGGTGAGGTCGCACATCTCCTGCACGCTGTTCGGAGCGAAGACCGGCAGCTTGTAGCAACCGTGGCCCCCGCCCTTGACCATCTGGAAGTAGTCGCCCTGTTCGGGGGCGATGTTCCCGAGGCCGGGACCGCCGCGCATGATGTCGACGATGACCATCGGGAGCTCGGCGCCGGCCGAGTAGCTGATGCCTTCCATCTTCAGGCTCATGCCCGGCGAGCTGCTCGCCGTCATGCAACGTACGCCGGACGAGGCGGCGCCGTAGACCATGTTGATCGCGGCGACTTCGCTCTCGGCCTGGAGGAACACGCCCCCGGTGGCCGGGAAGAGAGCGGCGGCCGTGTGGGCGATCTCGCTGGCCGGCGTGATCGGGTAGCCGAAGAAACTGCGCGCGCCGGCGAGAAGCGCGCCGTGCACGATGGCTTCGTTGCCCTTCATGAACACCGGCGCCGTGTCGGCGGGCGGTGTGAAGGGGATCTTGCGGCCCACCGAGTCCAGGTTCTCGACATCGGTGTGACGCTTCTTGGTTCCACGGAATCCGGTGCGTCCGTTTCCGTTCGTCGTCGTAGTCATCCCATCCTCCTCCCCGCGTCTAGCGGAAACGCGTCACGTTGATGCCACCCGGCTCCGGGCAGGCGTGGAAGCAGATGCCGCAGCCGTTGCAGCCGGAGCCGACGTACTGGGCGTAACGATAACCGCGACGGTTCAGGTCCTCTGAGCGGACCAGGAGATCGTTCGGGCACATGGCGATGCAGAGACCGCATCCTTTGCAGAGATCGGCTTCGATCTCGACGGTCCCGCGATCCGATTGAGCCTTGGTGTTGTCCATTTCAGGAGCTCCTTACTCTCGTAGGTTCGGGCAAGGAGGGGTACAGCATCGGGCGCACCTCGACCCGAATCCACGATCGGCCAATGTTGTGACGGGCTCGTAAGTCACACTGATCAAAACAGTTGCAGCAGCCTGTACGAGAAATGCCCCGGGGCGTCGAGCCCGGGGCATTCAGTCGGTCAGGACAAATTGTCACGTCGTGCGCGATCGGGCTCCGGAGCCCGCGGACAGCTTGTCCGCGCTCGGGCTCGATCAGCCCTGGTCGGGCTTGATCTGCTGCGCCAGGTAGTTCTCGAGGCCCATCTTCTCGATTTGGTCGATCTGGGCCTCGTTCCAGTCCACGGCGTCCTCGGTGTCGCGGAGGATCTCCTCGAGGATGATGCGGGATCCGTTGTCACCCTTCTCGCGGCACAGGATGATCGCCTTGTTCAAGCGTTCGACGTGGGTCTCTTCGAGCTTCAGGTCGACCTCGTGCATCTCGGGCACGGTTTCGCCGACCATGACGTTGTAGTAGCGCTGCATGTTCGGAACGCCGTCGAGGTACAAGATGCGATCGATCATCTTGTCGGCGTGCTGCATCTCCTCGATGGACTCGGCGTGGAAGATCTTGGCCAGGCGCTGGAACTCCCAGTTGGCGCACATCTTCGCGTGGATGAAGTACTGGTTGATGGCCGTGAGTTCGGCCGTCAGCACGTCGTTGAGCGCTTCGATGATCTGCGCGTCGACCTTCATGAATCGTGACTCCCGGGAACGGATTCGTTGGATACGAGTTCCGCCAACATAGCCCGAATTGCGTTCCCGCACGACCCACAACAGCTCGAGTGGCCTCTCTCGGAGAAGAGTTGCCTGCATGTCCCTCCGCGTGCAGCACAGCTGCGAACGTCCCGGTCGGTGATCTGTCGACAATGGCAGATGATCACGGCGTGCGTCCTTTCTCGTGCGGGCGGGGCTGTCCCGAGGTATCGGCCGCCGCTTGACGAACCTGAATATCGTTTTCATTCTATCACAGCGCCACCCGGGAAATGTGACGCGTTCCTCCCGTGCGTTCTTGACGATCTCGCACTTTGGACTTAGTCTAATATCATGACGAATCAGACGGACACCCAGCAGATCGCCACGCTCCTACGGGAACGGGGAATCCAGCCGTCGGCCCAACGCGTGGCCGTGGCGCGCTACGTCCTCTTCACGCGCGAACATCCCACCGCCGACCGCGTGTGGGACGAGGTGAAGAAGGACTTCCCGGTGATCTCCCGAGCGACGGTCTACAACACGCTCAACCTGTTCGTGGACAAGGAGTTGCTGCAGTCGCCCCAACTCGACGACGGGGCCGCGGTCTTCGACGCGAACACCTCACCACACCACCATTTCGTGGACCTGGAGACCGGGGAGGTCGCGGACATCCCGATCGACCAACTCCGGGTGGAAGGCGTCGACGAACTCGACGGATTCGACGTGGACAGCTTCACGGTGGTGGTGCGTGGCCGGCGTCAGGGCGCCTGAGCCAGCCTCGCGAGCTCCGATCTACCTCCGCACGAGATCGTAGACGACGACGTTCATGGCGGCGTCGACGTCCTCGTCCGCTTCCATCTCTTCGTTGCCGACCTTGATCGACTGGCCGGCGCTGGCTGCGCGGGAGGCCGATCGGTAGTTCTCGAGCACGACCAGGCGCGAGGCGCCGAGCGCCCGCGAGAGATCGCCGTCCCCGACGTCCGGCACGTAGACTTCGCGCGTCTCGATGAATTCCCCGTCCGGGGACCAGAGGTCGAACCGGCCGAAGCACTCCTCGGGGAGATCCGGGGCGTCGACCCGGACCCAGAGCGCGCCGTCCCTGAAATCCACGCCAGCGATCGGCGGGACGGTCGATTCCAGCTCGAACTCGAACTCGGGCAGCGGCCGGCCGTCGGTGCGTGAGAAGCTGAAGGCTTTCTTGGCTTCCTCGAGTTCTTCCGCGGTGCGCGGCCGCGCCACGGCACCCCGTTCGATCGAGTCGAGCGTGTTCCCTTCCATGTCCATCATCGAGACGCGGTAGCTCTCACGCTCTCGGGCCACGAAGATCCGGCCTTCCGGCGACACCGCACGTCGCGCGAAGGGGAAGAAGCGCGCCCGCTCGTCGATCGTCTCGTGCGAGGCCTGGAAGTCGACACGCGGTTGCGTGAAACGTGCGATCTCGGCGATCAACGCTCCGTCCGGGCCGAAGGTCGCCAGCAAACGCTGCTGACCGACCGTCGGATCGGTCAGGTCCAGGACCATGCCCTCGACGACGAAGCCGACCTCCGTGACCGCGATTCCGCCGCCGAGGAATGTGAACGGAGGAGTACCGTCGGCACCCTCGAAGGTGACCGACTCGAGAAAGGTCCCGTCGGCGTCCACCAGCACGAGTCCTGGCGGAAAACCGCGCTGCAACACCACGCGATCCTGCGGATCGATCGTGAACCAGTAGGTGTTGGAGAGTTCGCCCGGGCCTTCGCCGGAACGACATACGAGGGCTTCGTATTCGCCGTCGGCCGAGAACCGGTGAAGCTCCTGCAACTGCGTGTCGAGCAGGTAGACGCGCCCTTCCGAATCCGCGCGGACCTGGTTGATCACGCCGAAGAGATAGGGCACGGACTCGTCGTCGACGGTGCGCCAGGCCTCGACGGCGTCGTAGCGGACGATCGTGTCGTCGGCCGTGGCGAAGCCCGCGAGTCCGAAGAGCAGAGTCAGGGTCAGGAATGCGCGCATCGAAATCCTCCTATGGAGTGAGTCCGTCAATCCTGCACAGCGGCCAGCTCTTTGGCCAGACGATCGCCGGCGACATCACGAGAACGGTCGCCGCGCCAGGAAATCGATGAGAACGCATCATGGGAACTCGGCGGGGGATCGTCGACGTTGTCCGATCGCCCCCGGCATGCGGAATCGACGTCTCGGCGATCTCCCCGAGGGTCCAACGCTGTTCCGTCAGGAATCTCAATGGCCACCACATCCGTTGCGCGGGCGCTCCTGGCGCTCGCCCTGATCCCCACTCTCGCTTCGGCACGTGACGACGCGCCCGCCGTCGTGCTCGAGGTCGCCGCCTCGGCCCGCTCCGCGCTCGGAATCGACGTCGCCCGGGTCGAATCCGGGGACACCTTCACCGGCGCCGAGGCCTCGGCCACGGTGATCGCACCTCCGGGACGGCTGCGCGCCTCGTCGAGCCCCTTCGCCGGCGTCGTCGTCCAGCCGCTCGTGATGGCCGGCGTGACGGTCGAACGCGGCACGCCGGTCGCGATCGTGAACAGCCCGGACTTCGCAGCGGCCCAGGCAGCCCGCGAATCCGCCGCCATCGAGGTCGAACACGCCGAACACGTGGCCGAGCGCGCGACCCGGATGCACGAAGAGGGCCTTCTGGCGGCGCACGACGCCGACGAAGCGTGGCTCGCCGTCCGCACCGCCCGCGTCGCCCACGAGGCCGCGGTGAAGCGCTTGGTGAACGTCCGTGCCGTCGACGACATGCCGGGGAGCTTCGAGGTCCTCGCGACGGCTTCGGGCGTCGTCTCCCACGTCCACGCATCGTCGGGAACGCGGGTCGACGCGGCCGGGCCCGTCGTCTCCGTGTTCGAGGGCGGCGAATACTGGGCACGCGCGCATGCCCCCGCCCGCATCGCCGACCTCCTCGGCCTGGGCACTCCCGTGCGCATCGAAGGACATACCGAGCCCGGCTACGTCGTCGCGATCGATCCCGAGGTCGACGCACGGACGCGCTCGATCGAAGTCCTGGTGAGCCTGCCGAACGATCGCGCGTGGCGCCTGGGACGGATCCTCCAGGCGACCTTCGAAGCGGTGGCACCGGAGAACACGGTCTCGATCCCCGCCTCTGCGATGGTCGCCCTGCACGGCACCCACGTCGTCTTCGTCGAAGCCGGGTCCGGGTTCGAGGTTCGTGAAGCCGAGATGGTCGTCCGCTCGCGCGAGCGCATCCTCGCCCGGGCCGACCTCGCCCCCGGCGACCGCGTCGCCGTCGCGGGGCTCGCCGCGTTGAAGAACATGGCGGAGAACCCCTGATCATGCTCGACCGCATCGTCTCCTTCGCCCTGGTCCAACGTCTCTTCGTCATCGCCGCCACGCTCGTGGTCGCGGGTCTCGGCGTGTATGCCGCCACGCACCTACCGATCGACGCCTTCCCCGAGATCGCACCGACTCAGGTGAAGATCATCATGAAGGCGCCGGGCATGACGCCCGAAGAAGTCGAGGCGCGCGTCGTCACCCCGCTCGAAATGGAACTGTTGGGGATCCCGCGCCAATCGGTGATGCGCGCCACGGCGAAGTACGCGATCGCCGACATCACGATCGACTTCGTCGACGGCACCGACGTCTACTGGGCACGCCAGCAGGTCTCCGAGCGACTCGGAGCCGTCATGGACGACCTTCCTCCTTCGGTCGAAGGTGGTCTGGCTCCGATCTCCACCGCACTGTCCGAGCTCTTCATGTTCACGATCGAGGGCGGCGATCTCTCCCTGGAGGAGAGGCGTTCCTTGCTCGACTGGGTGATCCGTCCCGCGCTGCGGACTCTTCCCGGCGTGGCCGACGTGAACGCTCTCGGCGGGCGGGTCCGCACCTTCGAGGTCACGCCCGACGAAGCGGCCATGGCCGCGGCGCGCCTGAACGTCTCCGACCTGCGCGAAGCCCTCGAGAGGAACAACCGGAACGACGGCGCGGGCCGGATCTCGGTGGGCGAAGAAGCCCTGGTCGTCCGCGCGCTGGGTGCGGCCACGGCTCCGGGCGACCTCGAGAGAATCGTCGTCGCGAGCGAGGGCGAACGCATCGTTCGTCTGCGCGACGTAGCGCGCGTCTCGATCGGCGCGCTGACGCGCTACGGCTCGGTAACCCGCGATGGACGCAGCGAAGCCGTCGAAGGCATCGTCGTTGCCTTGCGCGGCGCGGACGCGCGACTGGTCGTCCGCGCCGTCAGCGAACGCCTCGACCAACTCCAGGCGAGCTTCCCCGAAGGCGTGACCATCGACGTCTTCTACGACCGGTCGGATCTCATCGATCAGGCCGTGTCGACGGTCGTGCAGGCCTTGGTGATGGCCACCTTGCTCGTGATCGCCTTGCTCGTGCTCTTCCTCGGCGATCTGCGCGCGGCCGTCGTCGTGACCTTGATCCTTCCCTTCGCGGCCCTGGCGACCTTTCTCGCAATGCGAGGTGTGGGACTGTCGGCCAACCTGATGAGCCTGGGTGGTCTGGCGATCGCGATCGGCATGATCGTCGATGGCGCGATCGTCGTGACCGAGAACACGGTCGAGCGTCTCAACGAAGCCAAGCGTAGGAACCGACTCCATGTGGTGTACCGCGCCGCCAGCGAGGTCGCCGCACCGACCGCAGCCGGCACGATCATCATCTGTCTGGTCTTCCTGCCGCTGTTGACCCTGCAGGGCCTCGAGGGAAAGCTCTTCGCACCGGTCGCCCTGACGATCGTCTTCGCCCTGGCGTCGGCGTTGGTGCTGGCGCTGACCTTCATTCCCGTGCTCGGGTCCTACGTCCTGAGGCCTTCGGATCGCGGCGAAGCCCCGATCATGCGCTGGCTGACGCCTGGCTACGGCAAGCTGCTCGATCGCACGCTCCGCCGCCCGTTCGCCGTCTACGGACTCGCGGTCCTGGGCGTAGCTCTCGCCGTGTTCAGCTACACGACGGCGGGCAAGACCTTCATGCCGACGATGAACGAGGGGTCGGTCGTGATGCAGGCCGCTTCCCTGCCGTCGATCAATCTCGCCCAGAGCGAATCGGACGACCTCCGCATCGAATCGATCCTGCTCGAGCGCGTCCCCGAAGTGGAGCACGTGATCTCACGAGTCGGATCGGACGAACTCGGGCTCGATCCAATGAGCCTGAACGAGAGCGACATGTTCCTGGAGCTCGCGCCGCGTTCTGAGTGGCGCGGCCCGGACACCGAGTGGCTCGTCGACGAGATGCGCGCGGTGATGGAGGACTTTCCGGGCATCGAGTCTTCGTTCACCCAACCGATCGAGATGCGCGTCTCGGAGATGCTCACCGGCTCTCGTGGAGATCTCGCCGTGAAGATCTTCGGATCCGACGCAGACGCCCTTGCCGACATCGCCGGTCAGGTCGAAGCGATCATCGCCGAAGTGCCGGGCGCCACCGACGTGTTCACGCAGTCGAACGACGTCGCCGAATATCTTCAAGTCGACATCGATCCCGAGCGCACGGGTCGTTTCGGCTTCGACATCGACGAGGTACAGAACGAACTCCGAGCACGACTCGAAGGACTGCCCGCGGGCGAGAGCATCGAACCCGGCCGACGCACGCCCATCCTGATCCGCGCCGACCGTCGCTACCGTGACGATCCCTACGGCTTCGAGGACGTCCGCTTCGCCACGGCCGACGGTGGCCAGACACGGCTCTCCGAACTCGCTCGCGTGCAGCGCGCCGAGGGCCTGGCCGTGGTCGATCGCGAGAACGGATCGCGCTACGCGGTCGTGCAGGCCTTCGTCTCGGGGCGCGACCTCGTCGGCTTCGTCCGCGACGCGCGGGAGGCCGTGGCAGCGCGAGTCCCATTGCCGGCCGGATACCGACTGTCTTGGGGTGGCGAATTCGAGAACCAGCGGCGCGCGGCCGACCGACTCTCGCTGATGGTCCCCCTGTCCCTGGCCCTGATCTTCGTGGTGCTCTTCGTCACCTTGCGTTCCCTGCGACAAGCACTGTTGATCCTCGCGAACATCCCCTTCGCGCTCGTCGGGGGCGTCATCGCGTTGCGCGTGGCGGGCGAGTACGTGTCGGTCCCGGCTTCGGTCGGCTTCATCGCGCTGCTCGGGATCGCGGTATTGAACGGTCTGGTCCTCGTGACGCACTTCAACGACCTGCGGGCTCTGGGTGCGTCGGTCGATGACGCCGTCCGCCGCGGTGCGCGTCGACGCCTTCGTCCGGTGCTGATGACCGCGACCACCGCGGCCTTCGGCCTCGCGCCCCTGCTGTTCGCGAGTGGCCCTGGGTCGGAGATCCAGCGTCCACTCGCGGTGGTGGTGATCGGAGGGTTGATCTCGTCGACGATCCTCACCCTGTTCCTCTTGCCGCTCCTCTACCGCCGTTTCGGCGTGGAACCGATGCGCAGTGATCTCGTTCGGGAGAAGGCACAATGGGTGCGTCCCTACGCAAACTGACCCTCGTGTGTCCGCGCGAGATCCAGGCGACACTCGCCGACGTGCTCGACGACATCGAGCCCCCGATCCCGGGCTATACCGTCGTCGCGTCGTCGGGCCACGGACCGGACACGAAGCTGAGCAGCGCCTACGAAAAAGTGCGCGGCGCGATCCGCACGTCGATGTTCCAATTGATCCTTCCCGAAGAACGCGTCCAGGACGTGCTCGACGTGATCGTCAATGGCTGCCGCCGTCCGCAGATCGCCTACTGGGTCGAGCGCGTCGAGGACTTCGGGAGGCTGACGTGAAATCGATCGTATTGCTCCTGGTCGTCGCACTGACCTCCGTCGCACGGGGCGAAGAGATCCTCGTGCCGTCCGGCGAGTCCGTGGCCCAGATGCTCGCGGCGCACCCGAGGATTCTCGCGGCGGCGGCCGAAGTGGATGCGGCGGCGGCTCGCGCACAAGAGATGCGCATCGGCCCCCACGAGTTCACCTTCGACGTCGAAGGGACCCGTCGCTCGATCGAGGACGTCGATGACGTCACGGAGTGGAACGTCGGTGTGAGCCGTGGCTTCCGCTGGCCCTGGAAGGCGACCGTGGCTGGCGACCTCGCGGACGTCGAGGTCGAGATCGCCCGTGCCCGTCTCGAAGTCGTGTGGCGTGACCTGGCACTCGAGTACGCGCGCGCCTGGTCGGAATGGTCACGGGCGGCGGCTCTGGTACGTCGTGCCCGCGCCGATCACGAGGACGCCGAAGCGCGCGTGGAGATCCAACGCCGCAATCTGGCGAACGGAGTCGGCCTGGAACTCGAACTCGATCAGCTCGTCTCGGACGCGGCGATCGCCGAACTCGCGCTGGTCGACGCCCGGCGCGTGGAGCTCGACGCACGTCTACAACTGCACGGCCTGTTCTCCGACGCCGCGACCACCCACGCCTCGGTGCCTCTCGCCCAAGTGGAGACCGCGGACAGACTGGACCCGCTCGAGCAACCGATCGCACGCGCCGCGGCATTGCAAGCCCGCCGCGCGATCCTGAAGGCGAGAGAACGAGGACGAGATCGCCTCCCGGATCCCGAGGTCGGCGTGTTCTGGTTCGATGAGCTCGGTGGCGCCGAGACCGGGATCGGCGCGTCCCTTTCGATCCCACTCACGGGTCGCGCGCGAAACGCAGCTTCGAACGCGGCCCATGCCGAGCGCAGGGCTTTCGCGTCCCGCTCCGAGGTGACGGGTTTCGAGACGAAGATCACTCTGGACCGTGCCGCGCTCGCGTTCGAGAGCGCGGCCGAAGCCCTCGAGGCGGCCCAGCGCGCGGCCGGCGCGGCACGGAACGCGGTCGAACGAATGCGGCGTGGACGAGAACTCGACGTCGTCACCATGACCGAGCTGATCATCGCCCGCCGCACGGCACGCGCGACGGACGCCATCGTCACCGAACGCGAGCACGCCCTGGTGCGCGCACGGTTGGAATGGGCGATCCTCGCAGGCGAATGGCCGGCGGCTAGTCCTCTTCGCGCGCTTTCAGGTGCCGAGTGATCGTTCGCGCGCTGATCCCGAGAAGCGTCGCCGCCTTCGACTTGTCGCTCCCGCTGAGCTGTAGGGCCTGGTCGATCACCAGGTCCTCGATCTCGCGCATGCTCGTACCGAGCGGGACCTTGAGGTAGCTCCCGTCGCGCTCGGCTTCGCGTAGCGCGACGTGCGGCGGCAGGTCCTGCGGACCGATCACGTTGTCCTTGCACAACACGACGGCACGTTCGATCGCGTTCTCGAGTTCGCGAACGTTGCCCGGCCAGTCGTAGCGCACGAGGGCTTCGTTGGTCTCCGGTAGGATGGAAGGAACGGACCGACCGCCCTTCGTGTACTTCGCGGCGAAGTGCGCAGCGAGCAGCGGCACGTCGTCCGGCCGTGCGCGCAGCGGAGGGACTTCGAGCGGAATGACGGCCAGACGGTAGTAGAGGTCTTCCCGGAAACGCCCTTCGTCGACGAACTTCCGAAGATCACGGTGGGTCGCCGCGAGCACGCGCACGTCGACCTTCAGGGTCTGCGTACCGCCCAGCCGTTCGAACTCGCGTTCCTGCAGCACGCGCAGGAGTTTGACCTGCATCTCGAGCGGGACGTCACCGATCTCGTCGAGGAAGAGCGTGCCGCCGTCGGCCATTTCGAAGCGCCCGGGCTTGCGTCGTTCCGCGCCGGTGAAGGCACCGCGCTCGTAGCCGAAGAGTTCGGCCTCCAGCAGGCTGTCGGGAAGCGCCGCGCAAGCGACCTTCACGAAGGGACCGCGCGCGCGATCGCTCGCTTCGTGGATTGCGCGCGCGACCACTTCCTTGCCCGTGCCGCTCTCGCCCAACACCAGGACCGTGGCTTCGCTCGGCGCGACCTGCGCGACCATTTCGAGGACACGGCGCATGCCGTCGCTGTTGCCGATCGCGGTCCCGCTTCCGCCCTGGGCGACCTGCTGACGCAGGCGACGGTTTTCGGCGAGTAGCGCGCGCCGCTCCATCGCCCGAGCGACGATCTTCAGCAACTGGACGCGCTTGAAGGGCTTCGGGAGGAAGTCGTAGGCACCCTTCCGCATGGCTTCGACCGCGGTCTCGATCGTGCCGTAGCCCGTCATCATGATCACTTCGAGATCGGGATATAGACGCTTGGCCGTCTCCACGAACTGCATGCCGTCCATGCCCTCCATGCGGAGGTCGGTCAGGACGACGTCGATCTCGTGGTCGGTGGTGCGCAGGAGTTCGAGCGCGACGGCCGCACTCGTCGCGGTCGACACGACGTAGCCTTCACGCGCGAGCATCCGCTCCTGGGACCGAAGCATCTGCTCCTCGTCGTCGACCACCAGGACGGCACCACGTGCGTCTTCGGTCACTGCGCTCGTTGTCTCATCTTCGTTCATGATTCACGCGTACTACGGTTCAGGAAGGCATTTGCGAAGGACTGCAGACACTTTGTCAGATGGTGTCCGGGTGCGTCGAGCGCCGATGGACAGTCTGTCCAATTTTGGGGGACGAGCGCCAGTCCGCGCACACTTCCTCACAGTGTGAATTCGTGAACCACGTGCCCCGAACGCAGTTTTTTTGCCGTCTGTTCTCTGCCTAAAAGCACCTCAGACCTCCTGTATTCCGCCCTCGGAATACGAATGTGCATGCCGTCACAGTTCCTGAATCGCTTACGGCACCACCTTCGCTATTCGACGCGGCCGGTGCACCGGGACGCGTGTCTCCCGACCCGACACCGGTCTCGCGCATTCCCCCCGATCCTTGACGGAAGCAACGGAGAGCATCCATGTCGAAACGAGCGCTTTTTCCGATGCTCGTCCTCGTCGCGGCCTTCGGATTCGGTCTCGTCGGCTGCAGCAGCGACGACGACGACGATCCGATCGGCCACGGTGACGGCGGCCTCGGACCGATCGACGAGAACGTGCAGCTGACCTGCGTCGAGTGTCACACGAGCCAGGAAGCGCTCGAAGCGACGGTCGAGCCCGAAGAAGAGGCTCCCGAAGCCGAAGGCGAAGGCTGAGGCGGCTCCGTGCCTCCGGTGGAGGCCTGGGTCAAGGTGTTCATGGGTGACGAGGGCGGCGAAGCCTTCATGTCGGATCCCGTACACGGCATTCTCGACTGCATCGACTGCCACGGCGGCAGCGAGGGTCGGAACACGAAGGAAGTCGCTCACGCGGGACTCGATTTCGACCCCAGTGAGGGCGAGAACAACAAGTGCGCCGACCTCTGTCACAACGACGAGAAGACCGGTCACTTCTGGGAAGACAGCGTCCACGCGACGCAGGTCGGCTACAAGACGCTGTTCGAAGCGCGCGCCGGCATGCCGATCGAGGGCCATCCCGATCTCGAGGCCGGCTTCGCGACCGACTGCTCGGCGTGCCACGCCTCGTGCGGCGACTGCCACATCAGCCAACCGAAGAACGTGGGCGGCGGTCTGATCGACGGCCACCGGATCAACAAGACTCCGGACGTGACGCGCAACTGCACGGCCTGCCACGGCA
>JGI12109J20283_10484422_pt1 | contig 17045 bp, 20 predicted proteins | sample ElkSlonscriptome_12_FD_20283 | JGI IMG/M metagenome (IMG submission 20283)
TCGCGCGCCATGGACTTGCGCCAGGCGGCGATCTTCGCATGATCCCCCGATCGCAGCACTTCGGGGATCGTGCGCCCTTCCCATGTCGCAGGTCGGGTGTAATGCGGGTATTCGATGAGGCCGTCCTCGAAGGATTCCTCCTCGCCGCTTGAAGCCGCGCCCATTACGCCGGGAAGCAGCCGAATGCAAGCGTCGAGTATGGCCAGCGCAGCGACTTCTCCGCCCGAAAGCACGATGTCGGCAAGGCTCACTTCCTCGATTTGTGGGCGGGCCTCGAACAGGCGCTCGTCGAAGCCTTCGAACCGGCCGCAAAGGATCGTGACGCCCGGCCCTTCGACGAGTTCCCGAATGCGCGCCTGCGTGATCGGTCGGCCACGCGGGGTCATGGCGAGGATCGGGGCTTGGGGTTGCAGCGCGGTGGCATGATCGACCGCGCGCGCGATCACGTCGCACTTGAGCACCATCCCCGCCCCGCCGCCTGCGGGCGTATCATCGACCGTGCGGTGCCTGTCGGTTGCGAAATCGCGGATCTGCAGCGCCTCGCAGGTCCAGTCCCCCCGCTCGAGCGCGCGGCCCGCCATGCTCGTGCCGAGCGGCCCCGGAAACATCTCGGGGTAGAGCGTCAGGATGGTGGCGGCGAAACTCATTCGACTTCGGTCAGATCCCGCGGCGGCCGCCGCTTGGCATCCTCGCGCCGCAGCCAGTCGACATAGCTCGCCAGCGCCGCGCCGACCGTGCTGCCCCAGACCGCAAGCACGATAAGCGCAAAGACGAACCCGCCCCCCAGCCCGCCCTCTCGGGTTGCGGCCATGAACAGAGCGAGCGGAACCGCACCCAGAGCGCCGATGCCCATCATCGCGCCGAACCCGGGCCGCTCCTTGGCGCGGGCAAGCGCGATATTGGCGACGATCGGCGTCAGGATCAGCGGCGAGATCAGCATCACCCACCACAGCCATTCGGGCGCTTCGAACATGGCGGCTTTCCTCCTCGGAACACGAAACGGGCGGGGCGCGCCCAAGCGCTGCCCCGCCCGTTCCTTAGCCTCGGACGAACGGTGTCGCCAGCCCGTCAGGTCTTACGGAAGAGCATGATCCCCCACGTCAGCCGGCCCTCGTCCGCTCCGCGCACCCAATGGCCGAGCCCGGCGATCATCCGGTCGACGAATTCGTCGCTCGCCGAAAGTTCGCCCCGGCGTGAGTCGAGTTCCTCGGCGACGCGGGCATAGTGGTTGCGCAACTGGCGCGAGCGATCCTGCACTTCGACCTCCTGAAACCCGCGCGCCTTCAATCCCTCGCGGTAGAAGCCGAAGCTGGCGAGGTTCTGGAGATGGATGCGGTCATAGATCGGTTGGAGTGCGCTGGGGTCGGAAAGCCCGTCGGCCTGCATCGGGTCGGTGAAGATGAAGCGCCCGCCTGGCTTCAGCACCCGCGCGACTTCGTCCAGAACCGCGCCGCGGTCGGGTGCGTGTAGGATCGCGTCCTGGCTCCACACGACGTCGAAAGCCCCGTCATCGAAGGGCAGCGCGTCGAACGAGCCGTCGACGACATCGATCCGGTCGAGCAGCCCCGCCTCGCGGGTGAGCTTGTGGTTGCGGGCGTTCTCTTCCTCGGCGATGTTGAGGCATGTGACATGACCTGCACCGTGTTTCGAGACGAGCCGCCGCGCCCCGCCACCATAGCCCGAACCGATGTCGAGCATATGAGCCTGCGACAGGTTGCTCCCTGTCTCACTGGCCCCTGTCTCACTGGCCCCTGTCTCACTGGCCCCTGTCTCACTGGCCCCTGTCTCACTGGCCCCTGTCACACTGGAAAGCAATCGCGCCATGGTATCGACCGTGGTCGCGCTTGCCTCGCGGATGTCGCGCGTGTCGTCATAGATGCCGACATGGATGTCCTCGCCGCCCCAGATGGTGGAGTAGAACTCGATCGCATCGCTGCTGTCGTAATAGTCGCGCGCGACCGCGACGCCCGCTTCGCCCGTCATCGCCTCACTCGTCATCTGCAAGATATTCCTTCTCGGCGACATGTATGAAGAAGTCGGGACACGCATCCTCGTGGTCGTCCTGGAAGTCGCCATAGGTGTGGATGCGCTGAAAGCCGACATCCCGCAGCAGGTCGCGGACATATTCCTTGCGGAGCGGGAACATGTTGAGATGATAGTCCGAACCGTCTGGGAAGGAATATTTGAACCGCGCGAGGCTGTCGTCGACATATTCAGGTTCGGCCGTGACCTGGTCGCCGCAATAGTAATATTTGTGCTTCGAGCTGAAGCCGTTGTCGAGGATCTCATCGTAATTGCGCTGGTCGAGGATCAGCACCCCGTCATGCTTCAATGCGGCGTAGAACTCGGCAAGCGTGCGGCGGCGGTCCTTCTCGTCATGCAGGTGGGTGAAGGAGTTGCCGAGACAGATGATCGCGTCGAACTTGCCGTGTACGTCCTTGTTCAGCCAGCGCCAGTCGGCATGGACGGTCTTGAGCACGAAATCGTGGTCGGCCGCATTCTGGAACGCCATGGCGAGCATCTCGGCCGAACCGTCGGCGGAAAACACGTCGAACCCGGCCTTGAGCAACTGGACCGAATGGAACCCCGTGCCGGTCGCGACATCGAGCACCGATTTCTTGCCACGCGCGCGCAGCAGGTCGATGAAGAACTTGCCCTCGCTCTCGGCGCGGGCTTCCCAGTCGATCAGCTCGTCCCACTTTTCGACGAAGCCGCGGACATATTCGTTCACATAGACATCGGATTCGCGCACGGCATGAGGGTCCTCCCCGTAATCCTGCTGGCGTTCGGGCGCGAAGGTGTTCATCGTGGTCTTCTCCACAGTCCATTCCCCGTTCTGATAAAGCGTTGCAGGCGCGCGGGAACACGCTCCGGCGGAGGCTGCCCTCGCGAAGCGATAATCCCGAATTGTCGAGTGCGCGAATTAGAACACGGTGCCGCACTTATCTCAACCGAAGCAGAGCCTTTCGGGAAAAACGCAAGATAATTGCGTCTGACGCAATCACCTTATGACGCGACGCAAGCATCTTGGCCGAGACTGGTCTCTCGCGAAGCAGGATTACGCGGTGTAACAAAGGTTAAATCTTTGGATTTGCGAGAATCGCGTCCTTCATGACGCATCAGCCTGCGCATTTCACGAAGACCGCCCCATCGCCCGCGATCCTGTGTCCGGCAATCTCCATCGGATCATAGGCCGCGTCGGTCGCGGGGCGCAGCACGGCGAGCCCGTCGGGGCCCCGCGCCTCGATCGGGGTGTCGGGAAGCGGGTCGTCCCAGTCGATGCGCGGATAGTCGCCCAGAACGACGCGCGCGGTCTCGGGCGTCCCGTTCACCCGCGTCTCGATCACGATCGCGCCGGGGCTTTTGCTGATCTCGAAATCGGGCCGGTCGCAGGTCGCATCGACCCCCTCGGCGACCCAGGCCCCGGTAATATAGGCGACGTCGAGCGCGATACCTCCCGCGCGGGCCGGGTCGCGGTCGCGCGCGGGAGGATCGATGCTTTCTATATAGTCGGGCGTTAGCGTCGCCTCGCCTTCCATGCAGACACTCGCTTGGGCACGCGGGCCGGTGAAGCGAACATAATCGCCGGGGCCGAAATCGGCTTCGCCCAGCGCAAGGGCATAGCGCGCGCCGTCAGGGGTCACGAGGACCGGGCATTCGGTCCCTTCCATGATCCGCCCTTCGACGGTGATCATCTCTGTCTCAACAGGGCTGGGCGAAGGTTCGACGGGTTGCTCGCTAGGGGCGGTGTCGCAGCCGGTCACGCCGATCGCGAAAAGTGCGCTGGCAAGAGCGGCGGGGATGGGTCTCATGCCTCACCAGCGCGTGCGCGCGGCCCCGGGTTCCCGAAATCATTCGGCAAAGGCGGCGCCAATCACCATGCGTGTCTCGTCCCAGCGCAGCACCGCCTGCTCCGTCATCGGCACCATGAAGGTCGCCGGCCCCTTGTCAGGAGCCGTGTCGCGGCGGATCTCGACGATATCGGTGGCGCCGAAATTGGCGACCGCGATAACCTCGCCCACGGTCTCGCCCGCATCGGTCTCGACCGCGAGGCCGATCAGGTCCGCATGGTAATATTCGCCTTCCCCGAGAGGGGGGAGCGCGGCCCGCGGGACGGTGAGCGCGGTGCCGCGCAGCCTCTCAGCCTCGGTGCGAGTGGCGATCTCGACAAAACGCGCGATCGCGCCGCCCTTATTGTCGGAGCGCAGCTTGGCAAGGGTCAGCGCGCCCCCGTTGAAGGTGTCATGCGCGGCGAGGGCCTCTATGCCCTCGCCCAGCAGCTTGAGCCGGACTTCTCCAGCAACGCCATGCGCGCCGGTGATCGCGGCGAGTTCTATCCGGTCTGTCGCCACAGCGCGCTCCACGCTCCCGCCGGGCCGTCATCCGGCCCGGCGGGAGCGGATCGAGGGGATCAGCCCTCGGACTTTTCCTCGCCCGCCTCTTCGGCCGGAGCCTCTTCGGCGGCAGCTTCTTCAGCGGGCGTTTCTTCGGCCGTAGCTTCTTCAGCCGGAGCCTCTTCAGCGGGCGTCTCTTCGGCCGGGGCCTCGGTCGCTTCGGCTTCGGCGGCCTTGGCGGCTTCCTCCGCCTCGCGGGCCTTCTCGGCCTTCTCCTCGGCGCGCTCCTTGGCCTTCTCGCCCGGCTCGGCCTTCTGCGGGTTGTTGCGGGCCTTGCGCTCCATGATGCCGGCGGCATCGAGGAAGCGGGCGACGCGGTCCGACGGCTGCGCGCCGACCGAAAGCCAGTGACGCGCGCGGTCCTCGTCGAGCTTGATTCGGGCCGGATCGTCCTTGGCCAGCAGCGGGTTGTAGGTCCCGATCTGCTCGAGATACTTGCCGTCGCGCGGGGCGCGGTTGTCGGCGACGACGATGCGATAATAGGGACGCTTCTTGGCGCCGCCGCGCGAGAGCCTCATTGCAATTGCCATTTTATCTTACCTTTCGAATGGAAGTGTTTGTAATCGTGAACTGAAACTATTTCTTCTTTGGCCCGCCAAGGCCGGGGAGACCGCCCTGCCCGCCGATACCGCCCGGCCCGCCAAGCCCGGGCATACCGCCGGGACCGCCCGGTCCTCCGCCGCCGCCGAACATCGCGGCGAGGCCCTTCAATCCGCCCATCTTCTTGATCTGCTTCATCGCCCGGCCCATTTCCTGGTGCATCTTGAGCAGCTTGTTGACGGTTTGCACGTCCGTCCCGCTGCCGGCCGCGACGCGCTTCTTGCGCTTGGCGTTCATCAGCGCGGGATTGGCGCGTTCCTTGGGCGTCATCGAACCGATGATCGCGTCCATGTGAACCAGCACCTTGTCGTCCATGTTCGAGGCGGCCATCGCGGCCTTCGCCTTCTTCATGCCCGGGAGCATTCCGGCGAGCATGCCGAGCCCGCCCATGTTCTGCATCTGGCGCAGTTGCATGCGCAGGTCGTTGAGATCGAACTTGCCCTTTTCGAAATTGCGCTGGAGCTGTTCGGCCTCTTCCTCCTTGATCGTCGCCGCCGCCTTTTCGACGAGGCTGACGACATCGCCCATGCCGAGGATGCGGTCGGCAACGCCCTGCGGGCGGAAGGTCTCGATCGCGTCGAGCTTTTCGCCGGTCCCAGCGAACTTGATCGGCTTGCCCGTGACCGCGCGCATCGAGAGCGCCGCGCCGCCGCGCGCGTCGCCGTCCATCCGCGTGAGGACAACGCCGGTTAGCGGGACTTCGCCCGAAAAGCTCTGCGCAACATTGACCGCGTCCTGGCCGGTGAGGCTGTCGACGACGAGCAGCACTTCATTGGGCGCGGAAACGGTGGATACGGCCTTCATCTCGGCCATCAGCGCTTCATCGACATGCAGGCGCCCTGCAGTGTCGAGCAAGAGCACATCGACATTCTGGAGCCGCGCCGATTCCATCGCGCGCCGGGCGATGTCGACCGGCTGCTGCCCCGCGACGATCGGCAGCGTCGCGACGCTCACCTGCTCGCCCAGAACCGCAAGCTGTTCCTGCGCCGCCGGACGGTTGACGTCGAGCGAGGCCATCAGTGCCTTCTTGCCATGGCGTTCACGGATCAGCTTGGCGAGCTTCGCGGTGGTGGTCGTCTTGCCCGAACCCTGAAGCCCGACCATCATGATGACGACCGGCGGCTTCGCCTCGAGGTTCAGTCCCTCGACATCGGCCCCGCCGAGCATTTCGACGAGTTCGTCGTGGACGATCTTGACGACCTGCTGGCCCGGCGTGACCGATTTGAGAACGTCCTGGCCAACGGCCTTTTCAGTGACCGAATCGATGAAGCGGCGGGCGACGGGAAGTGCGACATCGGCTTCGAGCAGGGCCACGCGCACTTCGCGCATGGCATCGCGCACGTCCTGCTCCTTGAGCGCGCCGCGGCCCTTGAGACGATCAAAGACGCCGCCAAGCCGGTCGGACAGATTGTCGAACATCGCCTCGTCACTCCTCGCGGACCATCCAGAAGGCCCGGTAAACGCGAAAAACGCCGGCGGACGAAACCTCGTCGGCCAGCGTGCGGATCACCGCCGCATTTTCCATGCGGCTGTCACCACGAATGTCTTTGACTGGTGGAGCCTAGCGGGATCGAACCGCTGACCTCAACACTGCCAGTGTTGCGCTCTCCCAGCTGAGCTAAGGCCCCGAGCCAGTCAGATTGCGAACATGCCCGAAAGGGCCCGCTCGCGGGAAGCGGCCATTATAAGCGCGCTTTCCCATTTGCAAGAGGTATTTGGGGAGGCGGCGGCTCCGATCAAGCCCGCCGCCCGCCGATCCCGCCCCCGCGCAATGCGGATGGGCGGCCCGATCAGCTATCCTCTTCCTCGTCGTCGCCCTTGCCCTTGGACACGCCGAGATCGTCGTCGCCGCCGAGATCGACATCGTTGTCGGGCGAATCGTCATCGTCGTCGATGTCGATGTCCTCGAGATCGTCATCGCCGGACAGATCGGAATCGGATTCGGTATCCTTTTCCTTCTTCTCGGTTTCCTCGAAGGGGATCGGCTGCTTCGACTTAAGGACCGGCTCCGGCGTCCACTGCTCGCCGCATTCGATGCAGGTCACAGGGTCTTCCTTACCCAGGTCATAGAAGCGTTCCCCGCATTTGGGGCAGGTACGCTTGGTACCCCATTCCGGCTTAGCCATGCTCTTATAGTCCTCGAATTAGCCTCGCCCGATGTCCTTGCGAGTGCCGTTGTATCCGTCAAGTCAGTCGTGGAAAGTGGGCGCGCCCCCTGCCTGAATCAAGCACGGGCCTGCATGTGGCGGCGCGCCTTGCCAGAAGGGGGAGGCGCTGTCAAAGCACCGCCGCAACCAAGATCCGCCCCGCGCGCGCCAAGGAGCCCCACGCAGACGATGCCCGCCCACACCTTCCTTCCCGCGATCGCGCCGCTCACCGGCAGGATCGCCGTGCCCGGCGACAAGTCGATCAGCCACCGCGCGCTGATGTTCGCCGGGCTCACGGTCGGGCGCAGCACGATCGCGGGCCTGCTCGAAGGCGAGGACGTGCTCGCCACGGCGGCGGCGATGCGGGCTTTCGGCGCACATGTCGAACGCGGCGAGGACGGGACCTGGATCGTCGAGGGCGCGGGGCTCGGCAGCCTGCTGGAACCCACGCAGGCGCTTGACATGGGCAATTCGGGAACCTCGACGCGGCTCCTGATGGGCCTCGTTGCGAGCCATGGCATCACAGCGACCTTTGCCGGAGACGCCAGTCTTTCGCGCCGGCCGATGGAGCGGGTCATCACGCCGCTGGCGCAGATGGGCGCGAACATAACGGCCTCGCCCGGCGGCACGCTGCCGCTGATGGTGCGCGGCGCCCTCCCCGCCGTGCCGATCGCCTACCGCCTTCCAGTCGCGAGCGCGCAGGTGAAAAGCGCAGTGCTTCTCGCCGGGCTCAACACGCCCGGCATCACCCGCGTGATAGAGCCTGTGCCCACGCGCGATCACACCGAACGGATGCTAGAAGGCTTTGGCGCGCGGCTCGAGATCGGTGATGAGGGCGGAGAGCGGGTGGTCGGCGTGCATGGCGAGGCGGAACTGACCCCGCTCGACGTGACCGTGCCGGGCGATCCTTCGTCCGCCGCCTTCTTCATCGTCGCAGCAACGCTCGTTCCGGGAAGCGACCTTGTGATCGAAAATGTCGGCATCAATCCCACCCGCGCCGGCCTGATCGAGGCTTTGCGCAGCATGGGCGCGGACATTGCCGAGGAGAGCCGCCGGGAGGTAGGCGGCGAACCGGTCGCGGACCTGCGCGTGCGCCACGCGGCGCTTAAGGGCACGACGATCGACCCTGCCCTTGCGCCTGCCATGATCGACGAATTCCCGATCCTTTTCGTCGCCGCCGCGCTGGCTGAGGGAACCACGACCACCAGTGGGCTGGAGGAATTGCGCGTCAAGGAGAGCGACCGTCTTGCGACCATGGCCGCCGCGCTGACGCTCGCCGGCGCGCGGGTGGATGAGCGCGAGGACGGGCTCGTCATCCAGGGCACCGGCGGCGAGCCGCTTGCCGGCACGCCCGAGGGCGCCGAGATCGCGACGCGGCTCGACCACCGCATCGCCATGAGCATGGCCGTGGCGGGACTTTCGAGCCGCAGCGGCGTCGCGGTCGATGACGTCGCGCCGATCGCGACGAGCTTTCCCGGTTTCGCGACACTGCTTGAACAGCCAATGTCCTGACCCCCATCTTCGCCCTGCCCAATCGGAGAACCTGGATGAAACACCCCCTTCTCGCTTCCGCCCTGCTCGCGCTCGCCGCCTGTTCCTCGGCGGTGCAGGCCGCGACCTACGAGATGTTCCGCGACCCCAATTGCGGTTGCTGCGGCAAATGGGCCGACCACGTCCGTGCCGAAAACGAGGTCGCCGTGGCCGAAACGATCACCCCGGACATGGCTCTGGTGAAGGCCGAACACGGCGTCCCGCAGGACCTGTGGAGCTGCCATACGCTGACGGTCGGCGGCTATGTGATCGAAGGCCATGTCCCCGCCGCCGAGATCGAGCGCCTTCTCGAAGAGCGCCCCGAGGACGTGGTCGGCCTTGCCGTTCCGGGCATGCCGATCGGCTCTCCGGGGATGAAGATGGGCAATCGGGTGCAGCCCTACGAAGTCATCGCCTTCCGCGCGGACGGCAGCCGCTTCGTCTTCGCGCGCTACGGCTGAGGAGAGCTCACAGCCGATGACCACTCCGCTCGACATCTATTCGCTGATCGGCTTTTTCGGGACGGCCTGCATCATCGGCGCCTATGCCTATCTTACGCTGGCCGAGCGGGCCAATCCGTTCCTCCTTCACGGCACCAATCTCACCGGCGCGGCGCTGCTCACCGTCAGTCTCGTCGTGCACACCAACTGGCCAAGCCTCGTGCTAGAAGGTTTCTGGGCGGCGATCGCGATCACCGGGCTGATCAAGGCGGTCCAGGCACGCCGCGCCGATGCAACGGGCGAACCGGTCGAGGTAGACGAGAGGTGAAGCGCACGCTGCTCCTGCTCGGACGCACGCCGCTGGCCCGCCGGCTCGTCGCGGCGCTCCTTCTGATCGGTACGGCCATAGCGGTGTCGGTGCTGCGCGCCGGGGACGATCCGGGCGGGATCGACCTTGCCTTCAACCTCCTCGCCGCGCTCGCGGCCCTCGTCTTTCTCCATTTCCGCTGGCGCAGACGCGAAAAGCGCGCGCTCACGCCGCGGACAATCAGGGACACTTTCCGATGATCATCGCCGTCGACGGACCGACTGCTTCGGGCAAGGGGACCATCGCAAAGCAGCTCGCCGCGCATTTCGGCGTGCCGCATCTCGACACCGGCCTGCTCTACCGCGCGGTCGGGCAGCAGGTCGCACTCGGCGGCGGCGATCCCGACCGGGAGCCGGACGCTCTTTCCGCCTGCGCCTTTCCGGACGAGCTGCTGGCGGATCCGATCCTGCGCAGCGAGGAAGTCGGCGGCCTCGCCAGCCGGGTTTCGGTCCATCCTGCGGTGCGCGCAGCCTTGTTCGAGCGCCAGCGCGCCTTTGCCGAACAGCCCGGCGGCGCGGTGCTGGACGGGCGCGATATCGGCACGGTGATCGCGCCCGATGCCGACGTGAAGCTGTTCATCACCGCCAGCGTGCAGGAGCGCGCGCGGCGCCGCTGGCTCGAGATGACGAGCGCGCATATCGGCCGGGAGGACGAGATTCCGCTGGCCGAGATCGAGAAGGACATCGTGCGGCGCGACGCGCGCGACATCAACCGCGCGGACGCGCCGCTCAAGGCGGCGCCCGATGCGATGGTCATCGACACGACCCGCTTTGGCAAGGAAGAGGCCTTCGAGACGGTGCTCGAGGCGGTCGAGGAGAAACTGCGGGGCTAGGCTTCCCTGGCCAGCTCGACCTTGGCCAGATCAATCGTTCCAGCCGTCCATGGCGGAGGCATCGTCGCCCCAGCCATCCTGCTGGTTTTCGACCCGCTGGATCGCCGCCGATCGCTGCTGTTCGACCCAGTCGGAATCGGGCCTGAAGCCTTCCTTCTGCATGGCCGGCATGTTCTTGGCCATGACCACCGCCATCCTCTTGCCGAGCGCCTCGCCGTCGATCGGCTCCCCGGTCAGGATCTTGCGGACATGCGCCGCCACCTCGAGCTCGAAGAACTCGGCGAGCATATCCGTCGTGGCCGCCCCCGTGGATCCGCAGTCCGGAATGACGCGCGTCCGGCGGTCGTCCACGGCCTTGAACCGAACCGTGCATGCCGAACCGAACGCGCCCGAATTCGCGAGGCTGACGCGTACGCCGCCCGCGACGGTGCCGGCGGGACGCATGGTGCGCAGTCCCGAACCGGTGTCGTATTGCGACTGGGTCCGCCCGATTTTCGCCTTCGCATCGGCAAGCTTGATCTCGTAGACGTTCTGCTCCGCCTCACCCGAACAGGCCGCGACTGCCAGCAGGGCGAGCGGCATTGCGAGGGCTCGCGTCCATCCCTTCGCACTGTGCGAGCCCGCGCAAATCCTCGTCATGGTCGGTCCCTGATTGGCCAGTTCGATGCACTGGAGGCTAGCCTCAATGGCTTACAAACCGATTACCGCGGGCTGCCGGCGCGCGATTCGCCTTGCCTTTCGGACCACTTTGGCCTACGCGCGCCGCCGTCCCGAGCCATCATGAATGATGGCCTGCGGACCTTCGCATGCGCATCCGGCGCTGCGAAGACGAACGGCCTCTTACCCCGTCAGCCACCGCAATGGTGCGATGGAGACGGAGAAAGACCCCGGAAAAACCGGTGGCCGGTAGCAAAACGAACCTTAGGAAGTAACAACCTTATGGCGACTTCGCCCAACCCCACGCGCGACGATTTCGAAGCGCTCCTTAACGAACAGCTCGGCGGTGCAGACGATGGCGGCTTCGAAGGCCGCGTCGTCAAGGGTACCGTGACCGCGATCGAGGCCGGGATGGCCGTGATCGATGTCGGCCTCAAGTCCGAAGGCCGCGTCAACCTCAAGGAATTCGCCCGCGGCGAGGACGACCACAACCTGTCGGTCGGCGACGAAGTCGAAGTCTATGTCGACCGCGTCGAGAACGCCGACGGCGAAGCGATGCTTAGCCGCGACCGCGCCCGCCGCGAAGCCGCCTGGGACAAGCTCGAAAGCGAATTCGGTGAAGGCAAGCGCGTCGAAGGCCGCATCTTCGGCCGGGTGAAGGGCGGCTTCACCGTCGACCTCGACGGCGCCGTGGCCTTCCTCCCCGGCAGCCAGGTCGATATCCGCCCCGTGCGCGACGTCACACCGCTGATGGAAGTACCGCAGCCCTTTCAGATCCTCAAGATGGACCGTCGCCGCGGCAACATCGTCGTCTCGCGCCGCGCCGTGCTCGAGGAAACGCGCGCCGAACAGCGCAGCGAACTGATCGACAAGCTGGCCGAGGGCCAGGTGATCGACGGCGTGGTCAAGAACATCACCGACTACGGTGCCTTCGTCGACCTCGGCGGCATCGACGGCCTGCTCCACGTCACCGACATGAGCTACAAGCGGGTCAACCACCCCAGCGAGATCATCAATATCGGCGACACCGTCACCGTGCAGATCGTTCGCATCAACACCGAAACGCAGCGCATCAGCCTCGGCATGAAGCAACTCGAGAGCGATCCGTGGGACGGCGTTTCGGCCAAGTATCCGGTGGGCATGAAGATCACCGGAACGGTCACCAACATCACCGAATACGGCGCGTTCGTCGAACTCGAACCGGGCATCGAGGGCCTCGTCCACGTTTCGGAAATGAGCTGGACCAAGAAGAACGTCCACCCGGGCAAGATCGTCAGCACTTCGCAGGAAGTCGAAGTGATGATCCTCGAGGTCGATTCCGAAAAGCGCCGGATCAGCCTCGGTCTCAAGCAGGCCCAGCGCAACCCGTGGGAAGAGTTCGCCGAAAAGCACCCGATCGGCTCCGAAGTCGAGGGCGAAGTCAAGAACGCCACCGAATTCGGCCTGTTCGTCGGTCTCGACGGCGACGTCGACGGCATGGTCCACATGTCCGACATCGCCTGGGGCATTTCGGGCGAGGACGCGCTGGCGCTTCACCGCAAGGGCGAGATGGTCAAGGCGGTCGTGCTCGACGTCGATGTCGACAAGGAGCGCATCAGCCTCGGCATGAAGCAGCTCGAAAAGGGCGCGCCCTCGGCTGAAGGCGCCGATACGAGCTCGCTGCGCAAGGGTGCGGTCGTCACAGTCACCGTGCTCGAGGTCCGCGACGGCGGTCTCGAAGTTCAGGTCGGCGAAGACGGCGCGACCGGCTTCGTCAAGCGTTCGGATCTCGGCCGCGACCGCGACGAACAGCGCCCCGACCGCTTCCAGGTCGGTGCCAAGGTCGATGCGATGGTCACCGGTTTCGACCGTTCGAAGAAGCCCAACTTCTCGATCAAGGCGCGCCAGATCGCCGAAGAGAAGGAAGCCGTGGCGCAGTTCGGTTCCTCCGACAGCGGCGCCTCGCTTGGCGATATCCTCGGCGAAGCGCTCAAGAAGGGCGATTGATCGTGTGGGGCGCGCCCATCCGGGCGCGCCTCCTCGGCGCAGTTCCCGTGCTTCGTTCCGGCGGCCGGGCGGCCTTGCGGCACCTGCGGTGTCGATCGCGACCCGGGACATGAGAAAGGCCCGCCTTGCCCCATCGGCAGGCGGGCCTTTTCTATGCGCGCATCAGCGCGTAGAATGTGCGTCATGCTGCAAGTCCACCAGTTCCCCTGCCTCTCCGACAATTACGGCTTTCTGCTGCACAATTCGGTGACCGGCGAAACCGCCGCGATCGATACGCCCGATGCGAAGGAATACCTCCGCCAAGCCGAGGCGAAGGGCTGGACCATTACCCACATCTGGAACACCCACTGGCACCCCGACCACGCCGGCGGGAACGCCGAAATCGTCGCGGCGACCGGCGCGAAAGTGATCGCTCCCAAGGAAGTCGAGCGGCTCTCGGCCATCGACGAGGTCGTGGAGCATGGCGATACCGTCAGCCTGGGCGAGCATGTCGCAAGCGTGATCGACGTGTCCGGCCACACCAATGGCCACATCGCCTATCACATCCCCGAGGAAGGGCTCGCCTTTGTCGGCGATGCGGTCTTCGCGCTGGGCTGCGGGCGGATGTTCGAGGGCCAGCCCGAGCAGTTCTGGACCAGCCTCGACCGGATCCGCCGCCTGCCGACGCGCACGACGCTTTACTGCGCGCACGAATACACCGCGGCGAACGCAAAATTCGCGCTCCATGCCGATCCCGAGAACGAGGCGCTCAAGGCCTATGCCAGGGAGATCAAGGCGAAGCGCGCGCGCGGCGAGCCGACCGTGCCGACGGTGCTGGAGCGCGAGCTCGAGACCAACCCCTTCCTGCGCGCCGACGATCCGGCCCTCGCCGCACGCTGGGGCGGGAATGCGCCGCATGAAACCTTCGCGGCGCTCAGGGCCGCCAAGGACGCGTTCTAGCCCCTCATGAAGGCTCTGCTGGTCGAGCGCCTTTCGGGCGACCTGTCGGGCGTATCGCTGGCCGACGTGCCCGAACCCCAACGCGCTTCGGGCGAAGTGCTGGTGCGGGTCCGTGCGGCCTCGCTCAATTATCCCGACCTGCTGATGACGCGCGGCCAATACCAGTTCAAACCGCAATTGCCCTTCGTAAGCGGGCTCGAATGCGCAGGCGAGGTGATCGAGGCGGATGCCGATAGCGGCTTTGCAATCGGCGACCGGGTGATGGGCGGCAACAAGACCGGCGCTTTCGCCGAAATCGCCGCCATTCCCGCGCGCGGCCTCTCGCCCATACCGGAGGGATTGTCCTTCGCGCAGGGCGCGGCAATGGGGGCTGCCTACTCTACCGCCTATACCGGCCTCGCCGAATTGTGCCGACTGAAAGAGGGCCAGTGGGTGCTCGTCCACGGGGCGAGCGGCGGAGTGGGGCTTGCGGCTTGCGATCTCGCGAAAGCGCTCGGCGCGCAGGTGATCGCGGCAACGGGCATGGCGACAAAGCGCGAGGGCATTATGGCCAGGGCCAGGCCGGACCGTGTCATCATCGCCGAGGGCCGCTTTCGAGAGGCCGTCAGCGAGATCACCGAGCGCGCGCTTGCGGACATCGTGATCGATCCCGTGGGGGGAGACGTGTTCGACGAATCGACCCGCTGCGTCGCCTTCGGCGGAAAGCTCGTCGTGGTCGGCTTCACCTCAGGACGCATTGCCGAGATCGCGACCAACATCCCGCTGATCAAGGGCTTTTCCGTGGTCGGCCTGCGCGCGGGCGAATATGCACGCCGCTTTCCCGAACGGGGGCGGGCGATCAACGCAGCGGTGCGCGAGCTGGCCGAGGCTGGGCGCATCTCGCCCGCGGTCGACCGCACCCTGCCGCTGGCCGACTGGCGCGCGGGTTTCGAGGCGATGGCCCGCCGCGAACTTATCGGCAAGGTCGTGTTCGAACCCTGAATGCAAAAAGGGCGCCCCGGCGGAGCGCCCTTCCCTTGTTCGTATCGGCTATTCGCTCAGAGTGAGCCGATTACCTCGTCGGCGAGCTTTGCGTCGGCTTCGCTGTCGTGCCTCGCGGCGATAAGCTGGCCGGAAGCGGCGGTCGCCGCTTCGACAGCACGGGCGCGCACGTCCTCGATCGCCTCGCGCTCGGCGGCGGCGATCTTGTCTTCGGCCATCCGCTCGCGGCGGGCGACCATGGCGGCGGCGTCCTCCTCGGCCTTGGCGAGGACCGCGTCGGCCTCGCGCCGGGCGCCGTCCATCATGGCCTCGGCGTCCTTTTCGGCATTCGCGATCTTGGCGGCATATTCGTCGCGGAGCGACTCTGCCTCTGCGCGGAGCGATTTGGCCTCGTCGAGCTGCTGGCGGATCTCGGCGATGCGCACGTCGAGCCCGCCGGTGACGATGCCGGGAACCTTCTTCCAGATGAAGACGGCGAGCAGGACCAGCATGGAAAGCCCGACCCACTGGTAGGAATCGAGCCCCATCGCCGCCGGTTCGGCATAGTCGGAGGACGTGGCGAGGATCGTGAGGGTGTCACGCATGGGTCAGGGCCTTCTTCACCGCCGAGCGGGCCGAACGCTTGTCCACCTTCGCGCCGGTGAGGCGGGCGACGATGTCCTGGCTCGCCTCGGTGGCAACGTCTTCGAGTTCGGCCAGCGCCTCGGCGCGGGCAGCCTCGATCGTGGTTTCAGCCTCGGCGAGACGCGCATCGAGCCGCTCCTGCGCCTTGGCGAGCTTCGCCTCGGTCTCGGCAGCGGCTTTCGACTTGGCTTCGGCGATCAGGCCCTGGGCGCGGCTGCGGTTTTCGGCCTCGCGGGCCTTCCATGCCTCTTCCTGCTCGTCGGCGGCATCGCGCGCAGCTTGCGCGGCGGCGAGGTCGTCGGCGATCTGGCGGTCGCGCAGCTGCACGGTGTCCATCACCTTGGGCACCATGCCGCGCCCGATCAGGAAGAAGGTGATGCTGAAGAACACCAGCGTCCAGAGGATCTGGCTGGAGTAGAATTCGGCGAGCTGGGATATCTGAGGCATGGGCCGGTCCCGGTCAGCGTAAGGAAATACGAGGGGGCGCTCGGCGCGATGCGCCTCGCGCCCCCGAAAGGCGTCAGGCGACGAAGATCAGGATCATCGCTACGACGAAGGCCAGGAGGCCCAGAAGTTCCGCCGCGGCGAAGCCGATGAACAGACGACCCTGCTGACCGTCGGCCGCACCCGGATTGCGCAGCGCGCTTTCGAGGAACGAACCGAAGACGTTGCCCACGCCGATCGCGGCCATACCGGCACCGATCGCTGCGAGGCCGGCGCCGACGAGCTTGGCTGCTTCTGCTTCCATTTTGAAAAACTCCTTTGGATTCAAAACTGTTTGGGAGGGGAAAGGGAGTGACTTAGTGAAGGTTCTCGGCGTCGTTGATGTACAGCGACGTGAGCAGCGCGAAGACATAGGCCTGGATCCCCGCGACGAGGATTTCGAGCGCGCTGATGGCGATCATCAGAACGAAGCTCGGAATGCCGATGAATCCGCCGAAGATCGGCCCGGCATTGACGCTGTCGATCACGAAGCTGGACAGAACCTTGAGCAGAACGTGGCCCGCCATCATCGCCACGAACAGGCGCAGCGCGAGGCTGAAGGGGCGCACGAGGAAGGAGATGAGCTCGATCACCGGAATCAGCCAGATTAGCCAGAGCGGCGTGCCGTGCGGCACGAACAGCGAAAAGAAATGCAGGCCGTGCTTCCAGAAACCGACAATCAGGACGATCGAGAAGCTGAGGATCGCGAGGACGCCGGTGACGGTGAAATGGCTGGTGAAGGTGAAGGGATGCACCCCGAACACGCCGATCGGCAGCAGGCCGAGCAGGTTGGCGAACAGGATGAACATGAACAGCGAGAAGATGTAGGGCACGTATTTGCGCCCCGCCTTGCCGACGTTCGCTTCGAGCATGTCGTCGATGAAGCCGGTGAAGCTTTCCACCGCCATCTGCCAGCGTCCGGGCACGAGCTCGCGCTTCATGCCGCCCGCGACGAAAGCCCACAACAGGACGACGGTGACCGCCATCCACAGCGCGGAATTGGTGAACGCGATGTTGAAGCCCGCCAGTTCCCAGCCTTCCGAGCCGAACAGGGGCTCGAGCATG
>JGI12109J20283_10001276_pt1 | contig 17033 bp, 11 predicted proteins | sample ElkSlonscriptome_12_FD_20283 | JGI IMG/M metagenome (IMG submission 20283)
GTGCAATTGTAATGAGCGGATTGGTAGTTTTTTTCCTTCAAGTAAATCAACTTCTTTTAATATTTCCCGCGATGTCAGCAATAAAATGCTTTGATGTTCCACTTCTGCTACTTGTTGGAATAGTTCCCCATACTCCTGATATCCTTGGCGATAGTTTCCCGCGTAGGTGCCGCTGCATAAAATTGCGTCTACATTATCCAAAACTACTAGACAGCGTGAGCGGCGTAAATAATCGATCAGTTGCGAGATACGACCTCCTACAGTCGGTGATAAATTAGCTTCTTCAGTTTCCTGTTGATTCGACAAGAATAAAAGGAGATCGCTCAGAAGCTCTTGGAGCGGTAAAGCATTACGCAGTGAAACCCAAAAAAGGTACTCAAACTCACCCTGAATTTGTTTCGCTAACTTACAAGACAAAGCCGTCTTACCGATCCCACCCATCCCAAAGAGACCAATTAGACGACAACGATCCGGCAAAATCCACTGTTCTAGGGTCATCAGTTCTTCAGTACGTCCGTAAAATATAGAGGTATCCACTGCTTCTCCCCAACGTTGATGAGTTTTAACCATCAGTGATTCCTCTTCTGCTTCCTGAGCCGTTAGTTGTGACGACTGGGTTGTGATCTGCTCCTCAGAACTCTGTTGATGGTCAGGGATTTCAAGTTTAGGTAAAGACAGATGCCGTCTCAGAACAGACTGAAGATTGTTTTTGCTGATTGGCTCTCCGAATGCTGAAGATAGTAACTTCCAAAGTTTGTAGCCAACTGCCTTGATATATTCAGGAGTGTAGCCATGGGTTTTAGCGCACTCCCGATAAGACTGTCCTTGCCAAGCAGTACGCAAAACGATTTCTTGAACATGATTTAAATGCTGGGGATAAAGATATTTATCCACAACAGCTAAGGCTTCTTCAATGGTCATTAGTTGCCCCTGATAATGACGATTAATATAGATAGTTATTGCGCCATTAGTTTTAATAACTAAAAATGTCGCTTTTTATCTAGGACTAATCGGTAAACTCAAAGTTAGTTTCTCTATTATTTAAGACCAATTTTAATAATTTCTGTCTTAAATATCACAAATTTTTCCGACCTAATTCTGAAGCCTGAACTACTTGTCCCAGCCAGCAAGGAACACCATTAAAGGAATGCAAAAGCCGGAAATTTGAAATAAAAGCCATTCGCTTGAGTCGGAACCTGCCCGCGTTCGGATCGAAAAACCACCGCCACCCTTCATACTTATAGCAGTTTAGCCTTTTTTCAGTAGCAATTAAACGAATACGCCGATCAAGTTCATCGGGATCATTTAGATCATACGCATTGCCAGAAAGAAAGTCCTCTGGAGGTTTCTGGTGAGCCGCAAGGGCTGTCGGATTGGCATAAAATTTCCGTTGAGTCTGCATGCTGTTGATGTAGGTCGGCAAGGGTGATTGTTCCAGCCAAGTTAATAGTAATTCGGGTTCAGGAATGAATAAGATGGTGTCTGGATCGATGTTAGTCTTCGGCATGTCTGATGGAGTTAAAAACTCGTTACTTTCAGGTAGATTGCCACTGATGGCTTCAACCACTAATTCGACAGGTATGGCATAGCGTTTGATGTTATGGTTTCCGCTTTCCGCATAGAGATAAGCACATTTATAGCCTTGATTGGCACAGAAACGAGCAATTTTATCCCAAGCCAAGTCGATTAATTGTTCCGCAACGTTTTGAGTAAATAGTTTACCGTCTCCTTTCAAAACAATAACAGTACTGTCTTCGCAACCGACCCACTGTAAAGAGAGTAACGCCAAATCGAGGTTGCTAACCATTCGCTTCATTTCCCTTTAGCTCATGCAATTGAGTAATTGTTTTCTTTAGCCAGACGGTATCGACATCTAGTGCCGCCGCTAGTTTAATTAGTTCTGGATTACTGGGGATTTTACCTTGACTAAGATCACGCCAACATTTAAGGGCGAGTTCTGCTTCCTGAAGCTGAGACTCAGATTTTCGCTCAGGACTAGTCCTTAACTGGGTACTTGGTTGGAGTGGGTTGGGTTGTTGATTCGTCGTTTCTGAGTTCAGATTAACCGTGAATTCAGCCAATCGAACACCAGCTGAAATGAGTTTCATCAGGTCTGGCAGATTTAATGAGTTCATCCAGTGGATGACTTGTTCAACAACATCATTCTGATCTGACATTTCTACTTCATTTGTGTTTAGAACTGGCAACCCTAGCTCCTGTTCGAGAGAACATTCACCCTTTAAGTATTGTTCTAATTGATCGACACTAATTCCGATAAAATTGGCTAGCTTTCTGGCATTGCCTATCCCCCAGTTTCCTGATTCATTTTCCCAAGCATTCCATGCGGCAGCAGAAACGCCAACACTTGGAGTGAACTTACGTAACGGGGTATTGCCCCGAAGCCGCAAGCACAAATGAGACAAGCGCTGCTTGATTTCAGAATTCAACATTCAGACTATCTGTAAAAACCTCTCCTCTAACTAGCGTAACTTGGCAGACGGGGTTAATCAGTGTCTGAAAACGAGGGGTCAAGGGAGAGGGAGAGGTTAACGGGTTATCGCGGTTGGCAACTTGATCAAGTACAGCAACAATTTATGATCCGATCGCTAGATCGATAAGAACGTGAACTGTACTCAACTGAGTTGAAACAGGCTATAGTTCAGCATTCTGCTGAGATGACACCCAAACAATCCTTTATTTTTAGTTAACTAGACAAATTTGTCTAGTTAACTAGACAAATTTACGTTAGCAGCAAAAAAATGAAAAGTCAAGCAACATCTCTGGGATTAAACCATTAGAATCAATTATTGATGGCTTAAGGTTGAGTAAAGCCAAGGGTTTTCTGCCCAAGCGCGATCGCGACCTGAAACAAAGACTCCCAGGACTGTGGCGCTAAATGGCAAGCTTACGCCAAGCATAACAAATACTTATACATGAGTCAGATTAGAGGATTTGAGTTGCGAGTTTCCGTCTCCAACCTGAAAACGCTCATAACTTATCACTTTTTTATGCCCTAAATTGATTACCTTTTCTGCCCCGACCTCATGCTATTTATTTGTACAGTATTTTCAGTAGTATAGCTATCGAGCTGAACTCGAATCAACCCAACAGCAAATTCCGCAATTAGGAAAATCTATGGATGTTGACGACGTTCTCAAATTTACGGATGCCTTAGTCTTCGCGAAGATAGGCAAACATCTCAATGATCTGCAACGATTGATTATTAAAACAGCTTGGTCTAAGCCCGGTCAGCGTTACGAGCAAATTGCCAAAGCCTCTGGCTATTCGGCGAATTACTTAAGGCAAGATGTTGGTCCCAAGTTATGGCAACTGCTTTCCGATGTCTTGGGGGAAAAGGTGAAAAAAAGTAACTTTCGAGCGACGATTGAGCGACGCGAGAGTCTCGTGTCTGAGTTTACGGCATTACAGACACCAGACTATTCTTTACCCGAGTTACTCAACCCCGTTGCTACCCAGAGTCAGGAGCAACCAGAACTCATTGATCCGTCCTCAACCAGCAGCAGCAATCCCAGTCGAGATTGGGGAGAAGCTCCCGATGTCTCGATTTTCTATAACCGCTCTCAGGAATTGGCGACCCTGGAGCAATGGATTGTCACCGATCGCTGCCGTCTGGTGGCGCTGTTGGGTATGGGTGGAATTGGCAAAACCCATCTGTGTGTCAAGTTAGCGGAAACGATTCAGGAGCAATTTGACTACCTGGTTTGGCGATCGCTACGCTATGCTCCCCCCTTGCAACAGATTCTCGATTGCCTACTCCCGATTATTGCCAACTCCCAGGAAATGGATCTACCTGCAACCGTCGATGAAAAACTCTCACTGCTGATGGCTGTTTGGCGAAAGCAGCGATGCTTATTGGTTTTGGACAATGTGGAGACGATTCTCCGGGATGGGGACTGTGCGGGTTTATATCAGCCCGGGTATGAAGATTATGGGGACTTATTTAAACGTCTGGGAGAGTGCCGCCATAATAGTTGTTTGCTGCTCACCAGCCGGGAAAAACCCAGAGACATTGCCGTAATGCAGGGAGACACCCTTCCCGTGCGCTGTTTCAACGTCCAAGGGTTACATCCATCAGCGGGAGGGCAGATGCTTCAACTTAAGGGGTGCTACTGGAACTCAGAGACAGAATGCCAGGTTTTGGTTGAACGCTATTCCGGGAATCCACTCACCTTAAATATGGTGGCGGCGACTATACAAGATTTGTTTGCCGGTAACATTGGCGAATTTCTCAAACATAAGACGTTGGTGATTGATGAAATTCGGGTGATTTTAGATGAACAGTTTCAGCGATTACCCCCCTTAGGGACGACGATTTTATATTGGTTAGCGATTTATCGGAACCCCGTCTCTGCGGCTGAATTACAGTCAGATATTGATTTATTTGTTCCCCAAACGAAAGTTATCGAAACCCTTAAGTCTTTAGCCCAGCGATCGTTGATTGAAAAGAAGGTAGCAGAACCCAGAGTGCAGCAGGCAGAAGACTGCCAAGACAATTGGCAAGCGGTTTATTTTTCCTTGCAGCCAGTGCTGATGGAATATGCGACGAATCGGTTAATTGAACGGGTTTGCCAGGAAATTGAAACGGGTGAGTTGGTTTTGCTCAATAGTCATGCGTTGCTTAAGGCGGAGGCGAAAGACTATATTAGACAGGCTCAAATTAGTTTTATTGTTAAACCGATTACTGAGCGATTACTCAATGGATTTAAACACAAAACTTATCTCGAAAATCGGCTGAAGCAAATTATTTACCAACTGCAAACTCAATCTGCCTATAAATCCGGCTATGCGGCGGGGAATATCCTGAATCTCCTCTGTCACCTTCAGACCAATTTAACCGATTATGATTTTTCTCATTTAACCGTTTGGCAAGCCTATCTCCAAGATATCAACTTACACCAGGTCAATTTTACAGATGCTGATTTGGCGAAGTCTGTGTTTGCCCAACAACTGGCGAGGATATTGTCGGTTGCGTTTAGTCCCAATGGGACAATCTTGGCAACGGGTGATGCTAGTGGTGAGATTCGCTTATGGCAGGTGGCGGATGGGAAACTGCTATTGGTCTGTCAGGGACACGCGGGTTGGGTGCAGTCGGTGGCATTTAGTCCCGATGGTCGCTGGCTTTGTAGTGGCAGTAATGACCAGACGCTGAAGCTGTGGGATGTGTTTAGTGGTGAAGCGGTGAAAACCTTGGTGGGACACCATCAGCGGGTGCGGGCGGTGGCGTTTAGTCCGGATGGGAGGAGGTTGTGCAGTGGCAGTAGTGATGGCACGGTGAGGTTGTGGGAGGTGGAAAGTGGTGCGTGTTTGCAGGTGTTGTCCGGACATCAGAGTTATATCTGGTCTGTTGCTTTTAGTCCGGATGGCAGGATTGTGGCTAGCGGTAGTGATGACCAGATGGTGAAGCTGTGGGATGTTCGCACGGGTGAGTGTGAGAAAACCTTGGTTGGTAATTCGGATTGGGTTCGCACGGTGGCGTTTAGTCCCGATGGGAAACTCTTAGCCAGTGGTGGGGGCGATCGCAGGATTAAGCTGTGGGATGTGGGTCAGGGGAATGTGGTTAAGGTGCTGGAAGGACACAACCAACGGATACGAACGGTGGCATTTAGTCCGGATGGGAAAAGGCTTGCCAGTGGTAGTGGGGATCATACGGTAAAAGTATGGGATGTGGTCACAGGACGATGCCAGAAAACCCTGCATGGACATAGTAGTCGCTTAACCGCGATCGCGTTCAGTCCGGATGGGACAATTCTCGCCAGTGGGGGTGAGGATCAGGCAGTGCGGTTTTGGGATGTGAGTGCGGGTCAATGCTTGAAAACCTGGCAAGGCTATGCTAGTGGCATCCAGTCGGTGGCGTTTAGTCCCGATGGCACGAGGTTAGCGAGTGGGAATGAGGATCAGACACTGCGGTTGTGGGAGAGGCAAGGGATTGGGGAAGAGGGTGTGGGGGAAAGAGGTGGTGTGATTTTGGCGGGACATAGCGGGTGGGTGTGTTCGGTGGCGTTTAGTCCTGATGGTACAAAGTTAGCGAGTGGGAGTAGCGATCGCACGCTGAAGGTATGGCAGGTTTCCCAAGGTATCTGTCTGAAGACGTTGGTGGGACATACTCGTGAGGTGCGTTCAGTGGCGTTTAGTCCCGATGGCAGGAGGTTAGCCAGTTGTAGTGGTGATAATACCTTAAAGTTATGGGATGTTGCCACGGGTCAATGCCTGAAAACGTGGCGGGGACACAAGGGTTGGCTGTGGTCTGTGGCATTTAGTCCCGATGGTGTGACGGTAGCCAGCGCCAGTGAAGACAAAACGGTGAAGTTGTGGGATGTCCGGACTGGCAAATGCCTGAGAACGTTTCAGGGACACAGCAGTTGGGTGCAGTCGGTGGCGTTTAGTCCCGATGGTGAGATGGTGGTGAGTGGGGGGTGTGATCAGACGGTGAGGCTTTGGCAGGTTAAGAGTGGGACATGCTTGAAAACGTTTTTGGGTCATGCTAGTTGGGTGCAGTCGGTGGCGTTTAGTCCCGATGGTGAGATGGTGGCGAGTGGGGGGTGTGATCAGAGGGTGAAGCTTTGGTGGGTTAGGAGTGGTCAGTGCTGGCGAACGCTACAGGCACATACTAGCTGGATTTGGTCAGTGGCGTTTAGTCCCGATGGTCAAGAATTAGTCAGTGGGAGTCAAGATGGCACGATTCGGTGTTGGGATGTGAATACGGGTGAGTGTCTGGGAACGTTGAGAAGTAAAAGACCGTATGAAGGGATGCGCCTAACGAGGGCGAGAGGTTTAACCGATGCTCAACGATCTACGCTAAAGGGTTTAGGTGCGGTGGAGTAGCTTGATTTTGCTGACCTGACAGCAGTTTTCACATTGATGTAATACAGCTTTGTTAGATCTGCACGGCGTAAGATGCCCCTAATTTTTTCATAGTTTTTCTATAGTTTTTTCCCTTGATTTATATAAGATATTGCTGAATAAACCTGATTATATATTAGTTGACAGCTCAGTTGAGTCGAATTACCATTTATGGTGTAAGTTAGATAGTGTGAATGTTAACAATGTATTGAGTTGATATTGAAAATAGTTGCACTATCTATATTCAATTCAAATATCGAATCAAGGAGTTCAAATGAACAATCGGCAACAGATTGAAGAAACTCTCGTAACGAAGGCTTTACAAGATGACGCATTCAGACAACAGCTACTCTCTAATCCTAATTCAGCTTTGGAAGCAGAATTAGGACAACCGCTTCCTGGTGGAATCCAACTCCGGGTTGTGGAGGAGACCCCAGATACGCTTTATTTAGTACTACCGACAAAAGTTGCTTCATCAGAAGAGTTGTCTGAGGAAGCGTTAGAGTCCGTAGCAGGTGGTGCTGTTTTTGTAATCGGCACAGAAAACGGGTGGTAGAGCTAATTATGCCATGATTTTAAGTAGTCAGACAAAAGTTTTTGGAACTGTGCAAATTTTTGTAAATGCGACTTTAATTCCCTTGAAGCAAAGGTTACAAGCATTTGGGGTTTCTGGGTACATTGCCGTTTATTTATGTCCGACTACTTATTACTCTAAATAGATTTTGAATCGGTGGTATTTGTATATATTATCTTATTCCACCGATTCATTTAGAGAACAGCTTAGAGCCAATGACCACCAACAAATATTACAGTTTATTACTTGAGTAGTCTAGCATGAATGAAATTCGGTTAAGCAAATCCCAAAAAGCATTAATACAACATAATCTATTTCAGGCAAAAAAAATAGAAAATAAAAATAAACATCTAGGATTTATAAATGCCCCCTTGCAAAACAAGGAAGAAATAATAATTCTAAGCCATGTAAAGCGTTTTATTGAGAGGCAGCAGGGAGACCCAGGTTTTAGGCAGCAATTATCTATAAATCCCGATAAAGCCGTTGATCAATACAAGATCAAGGTTGACCCTGAGGAAATTAGACCACTATGGGATCAAAAATTCTTTAAAGACCACGTTAACTCTGAATTCAATAAATCGCATTGGGCTTCAATCAAGGATGCCTTGATAAAAAAATATGGTCAAAAAGCAAATATTACTGAATCCGTAAAGATTTTTTTAGATTTTTTTGCCGATGAAGCAGAATCTTTCCAAGATAAAATAAAGCAAATTGCAAATTCTACAATTGACCCTCGTTTTAAAGCATGGCGAGAGCGGCAAATTAATCGCACAAAAAGTCAGTTCAAAAAAGTGGTTTACGAGTCAATCCTTCATATACCTGTTTGTTTTGAACTCAGTAAAGGATGTTCTGTCGGCTGTTGGTTTTGTGGTGTCTCTGCACCTCGCCTAAGTGATATTTTTCTTTACAGTGAAGAAAATGCTCGATTATGGCGTGAAGTCCTTGAACTCGTCCAAGAAATGCTCGGTTTAGCTGCAAGTACAGGCTTTTGTTACTGGGCAACTGATCCACTAGATAATCCAGATTACGAAAAATTCTGTATAGATTTTTCTGAGATTATGGGAATTTTTCCTTCCACAACAACGGCTCTAGCTTTGAGAGATCCAGAACGCACACGTTCACTCCTGAAACTCTCAACAGAACAAGGATTATGTGCCAATCGATTTTCAATTATTTCTTTAGAAAATTTAAGAAGACTGCATGAAGAGTTTACGGCGGAAGAACTAGTATTTGTGAAGTTAGTTTTGCAAAACAAAGAAGCTATTGGCATAAAGGCAGTTGCCGGAAGGGCGCTGTATAAAAAGCCAAAAAACAGTCCTGACAATCCTGAACCCGAACAAACAACGATTGCCTGTGTGAGCGGTTTTTTATTCAGCATGGTTGATCGTAGTGTTAAGCTGATTAGTCCTTGTCCAGCAGATGACCGTTGGCCCCTAGGTTATATTGTTTACGATCAAGGGAATTTTTGTGATGCCAATGATTTAAAAAATTTGTTGGAAAGAATGATCGCCAAGAACATGCCTATCCAAATCAAAAACACAGACAAAATAAAATTTCGCCGGGACTTAACTTATGAGAGTCTACCCGACGGATTTAAAGTATCTACCAAATTTTTAACGCGCACGTATCGTCATGGTCGTTATCTCAAAACGCTCGGAGATCTGATCCAACAAGGGGATAAAACTGCGGAAGAGATTGCTGGGTATTGTGAGAGTTACGGAATTGCCAAGGCTGATATATTTGACCGGATTAATGAACTATTCAATAAAGGTGTTTTAGATGAGGAACCACCATCCGAATAGTCTCCCTGAAAATCCCAACAAAATATCTTGAAGTCTGACATGAATAATACCCTTGAAGATACCTTAAAAGTCATTGTCGAGCCTTACATGCCCCATCAGCTAGTTTCCCCGAAAAATTTATCCTGCATTAGTGCAATTGCTCGAATGCTACCTGGGGATATTACGAACTTTTTCGGTTTTGAGTGCCGCTTGGGGACAAGCTCATCCAGAGCCGACTTTTTGTTGACTACAGCTAGTTCTGAAAGTGGTAGAGACATTTTGTCCGGTGATCACGCCACGATTAAGTTGCCAGAAATCCTTTACACGAATCCGGTGTGGAACTGTATCCAAAATTTCTGTCGTCACTGGGCTGATCCAATATCGCCACTTCACGAAAAGGTGGATAATGTTTGGTTGGAATTTGATGTCGATAGCCAATTACCTCAAATCCCAGTTCCGAGCTTTTTTTTGGGTTCAAAAACAATTAAAGCTAGTCATTTCAACACTATACTGCCTAAGTTGACCACTCATCCGCAACAATGGCTTACTGAAACAGCTTTGCCACTTTTACTGAATCAGCTACTACCTGTTCAGGTTGAACAAAAGTTATTTGAATGTCTTGATTCATTGCCAACCCAAGCTTATATTTTTCAGATGGGAGTTATGCTAGCGAGAAAATCTGACGCCGTGCGAATTTGTGTGCGCGATATTACCCCGCAACAAATCCCAGAGTATCTAACCCGTATTGGTTGGAGAGGTTCAGTGAGTGACATCAAGGCACTCATTCTCAAATTATCCAATTTGGTTGAGCGCATTGATCTAGATTTGGATGTTAGCTCCACCATTTTGCCTAAGCTTGGGCTGGAATGTTACGTTCAGATTAAACCTGGCTCTAAAGGACTGCAATTTTTGGATTACCTGGTTGATGCTGGACTATGTTTGCCAGAAAAACGGGATGCTCTAGTAGCATATCCGGGTTACACCCACGAAAGATTAAATCGTGAATTATGGCCTCAGCACCTGCGCCACTTTTCGGATTTTCTAGAAAACAGAGTTTTAAGTACTTTTTTCCGCACAATACATCACATCAAAGTTGTTTATCAACCGGATAGAGCTTTAGAAGCCAAAGCCTACCTTGGTGTTAAACATTATTGGTTACCACTCGCCTCACTACAGCAGCAGAATAGAACCCTGAAAACAGCAACTTCCTGATTTTCGCTGTGTCGGCTTCCCTGAGTTAGAACTATTATCCGGGAGCATGTCAGTTTTACACAAAACTCTTAAGTCGGTTGGGTAGAGCGTAAGCGTTACCCCACTCTCGATGGTGTTGGATTACTCAAAAAGAAGGCTGCGCCTACGTTTCCCAATCCAACCTACACAGGTGACATGCTCCCTATTTTCCCTTAATAACCGCAGTGTCTCAGTCAGTGGAGAGAACATTAAAATGCTAGTGTCTGAAATCCTACAAGCGCTTCCGGCTTCTGTGAGTTGGATGGTGCTATTCAACTTGTCTGCCATTCGCGAGTTAGCTGATGAAGCAACCATCCGACAAATGTACCATCTACCCGAAACGATAGACTTGACACCTTACAGTCATGTCGTTCTCACCAGTCACGGCAGATTTTTGGCATTGCCGGATGAATTACAACTCATTGAACCCCGATCAGGAACAAGTTGGTCTGATCAACCCAGTCAAGATTCCCTCCATGACCGATTTTCAAATCAGCTACAACTATTTCCCGTCGATGAAGCCGATTGCCTGGGTCTCGGTGAAAAGCCTCCTTTTACCCCAGTCTTACTTCATATTAAAATTAAATCGGGTTATGGAGAAGCAAAAGCAATCTTTGAGCGAGAGCCTTCTCAAGACCATTATGAATTACTCCGAGCCGTGGGGGTAACCTTTGTGGCTGGAGAATTCAAAGAATCTTACTATTTAGCCCAGTTTCAAAACCGTTTACCGATTCATATCCATGCCGGGATTTTGTCTCACTTCAGCCGCACAGCACATTGCAACCTGTTTTTCCTCCAGCATGGTACTATAGATCCACCTTTAGAAGCAGGCTTACTCAAAGCCTGCCAAGACCGAGTGACATGGGCGAGAAATCGCGGTTTCTATGCTTTGGCAAAACTGGCACAGGAGGCTTGTCAGCAACCCATGGCAATGACCTGTCAGCCACCTCTACCGGGTCAGCCTTTCCCCTATGGCGACTTGGTTCCTCTGGGCTTTATCCTAAAAGCGTTGAATACCCCAGCATCTTTATCCATCGCTGAGTCAGGGGCTATTTTAGCAGCGCGTCAGGCATTAAGCCAATTTTTACTGAATCAGCGTCAAGGTCATCTTTGGGCTTTTCATACAGAGCGATTAGTCACTTCTACAGACTCGGTGTTGGTACTACAAGGGTTCAATCATCCAGAAGCCGTAGAGGCGCTCGAAAGCTTTGCTGATGGGCAAGGCGGTTACTATCCTCAACTCTGGTCAAGTGAGCCACAACCGGGAAAGATGCTGTTTGATGAAAGCTCTCGCCATTGGTGCCAATCTGATTATGCCACAACTTGTCTGGTCAGGGCATTACGGCAGGACGTCGGACTAGACACCAAAACCCCAGTCGATTACTTAGCAGCGGGGTTTGAGCATCGCAGTGGTTTATATTTTGCCAATCCTTACCTGGTGGATTGGGTTTTAGCCCGTGCGATTCGCCAAGACGAAGCAGCCGCACCATGGCGACAGAAACTTCTGGCTGAGGTTCTTGCCAGCATGAATGAGGACTATTCTTTTGGCACTTATGATGTCCCGATGTCCACTGCTTTAGCTATCCTAACGATGGCTACCCTAGGGTTTAGAGGGCGGACAATGGGAGTGGCTCAATTACGACTGTTAGAATTCATGGATTCTCACAGCCTTTTGCCCGCAGCAACACCATTTTACTCCAGCTTACGACTTGACCCGAAAATTCCTGCCAAGACTTTACTCGAATTACTAATGATTGATTCTTTGGCTCCGAATCAATCAAGCCATCGCCAAGAACAAATTCATCAAGTTTGGGGAGACTATCATGGCATTTCTTTCTATGTTGATACGCATCAAATGATTACTACAGCTCTGGCTGTATTAGCCCTATCAGAAAAATGTTTACTGGAGCAACAGGATTTGACGTTGAGCGATTACCGCCAGTCGGCAGTTCATCCGCGTTATCAATGTGTCAGTCATTCCGACTATATCACCAAGTTTGCGCTTCCTCCTTTTCTGAGGAGAAAAAACTAACGATGGAAGTTGAGTTTTATTTTTCTTTTTAATTAAAGAAAAAAATTAGTAAATTGAAAGACAAAAAAAAATGAAGTTTTTTTATGGAAGAGGTATTTCCTCTAGTAATCCTACTACATCTCAGCAAAAAGCCTGGACTGCGTTAGCGAACGTAGAGAGGGGGGTTTGTAAGAGGGGGAAGATGACTATCAAAACTCAGCTATTAAAGTTTTGGCGCAAAGGGTTTAAAAGTAGCATTACCGTCACTATTACTTTGAGTTTATTGCCATTAATGCATACATTATCGCTAGCTAGCAGTAATAATTCTGATGACCCCCCGCCGAAGACTACAGGAATTTCAGGCGCTTCCAGAGGATGATACTCAAACAAAAACATCTTTATTTGGCTATGATTTTACTTTTTCCAGAGTGACATAATAGCGATAGCATTTCTCAATTACATAAGGTACACCTTTAGGCTCATCGTTAGACTCTGAAAGTGTCTTTATTCCTAAGCTGAAGTGCATTTAATTTAGACATTTTAAACGCAGTATAAAAGCGTTCAAATCCTCTCCCCCTGCTTTCTTTGCTCTCTTGAAATGGGAGGATCACACACAATTTTGCGCGTTAGCTCTTTTTAGAGGGCTTGAACTATTTAAATATCGTTGCTTTGGAGAATGGTGTTTCCAAAATGGGATGCTCCCCTTGAACTCCCGCAGCCTCAAAAAGCAAATTAAATGCGTAACAGGTTATATCTATATTTTTGCCAATATTGGAAATCCATTTTCCCAAAATAAACTGGTATTCTTATCCGATCAAAAATATAGTCTAATAATAGAGAACATTAGACCAATAGAAAAGCAGGTTAAGTCAAAAAAATGACTTTTATAAGAAACAGATAACTACCGATAAGGCTGCCAACTGTTCGTGTCTGTGTTCAGTCAAACCAACAACAAAACAAAGGAGAAATCAGATGTCTATTGAAAGCGTCAATCAGTTTTTCCAAGAAGTAGGGCAAGATGCGGCTATGCAACAGCAGTTGCAATCGGCAACGGATAAACCCAGCTTTGTGAATAAGGTGATGGAGCTGGGTCATCAAAAAGGCTACGGTTTCAGCGCCAGTGAGGTCGAGACATCGCTCAATTCACTTGCTGCCCAAGTCCAGAGTCAGACAGGTGCCGATGGCGAGTTGTCCGAGGATGAATTGGAAGCCGTGGCAGGAGGAGGATTGTTGGCTGGCGTATTTCAAGGAGTTGTTGCGGGTTTCTTTTACGATGTGGCTAAAAATGTAATCAGGAATATACCCAAGTCATAGGGTCGGAAGTTTTTATCCCAAATCCGCTTCGATAGCACCTCTGTCCTTAAAAGACACAAGTTAATCCCGAAGAGGATTTAACGGATTCTTTCCCAGGATACCTAATAAACCGGATTTGGTATTACTCCCAGAAGTTGGAAGGTTGGGAGGGGTACAATCCCCTTCTAATTCTCTATGTGGAGCATTTGCCGATTGAGGATGAGGCGGCGGCACGGCGTTTCTATCAGCGCTACTCATCAACAGTTTTGGAATTCCGTCCTGCGTACTGGGCTGTTGCCCTACTGAAACTTTAACAAAGATAACCGCATTGCCTACGAGCGCAGCGTCTTCTCCACCTCTGCTGCCAACTGGTCTGACTTTCGCTGTTTTACTCAACAAAATGGTCAATCTGGATTAAGTGTCAGTTGGTCTCTGAATGAAGATGTTTAAATCGATTCCAGTCATGAGTCAAGATACAGCGCCCGTTAAACAAACATTTCTTGTTGTTGACGATCACGAGGCAATTCTCGCAGGCACTATCCCAGCGCTTCAGGGAAAGTACCCGGAAGCAAAAATTCTAACAGCCCAAGATGCACAGACAGCATTAAGTCAAGTGGAAGGGTATCACCCCAACTTGGTTATTGTTGACTTGTGTCTCCCGGAGAAACCTCACGCCCCTGCCCAAACTGAGGTGGGCATTCAACTACTTAAAACCTTGATGGAGAGTCCTCTCGCTCCCAATTTGGTCGTACTCAGTACGAATGTCAAGCCACTGGTGCGCCTCAAACCAACGATCAATGCCTATGAAGGTGGCTTTGCTGCGATGGATAAGTCCTTACCCATCCAAGAAATGTTAAGACTGATTGACTTAGCACTGCGAGGCTCGATTTATCTGTCCCCAGAACTGCGATCGCGCCCCGAATTTGATCGCAAATGGCTCGAAGTCCTCAAGCTCAAATTTCAAGAGGGCTTGACGGATAAAGCGATCGCCCAAAAAATGAACGTAAGTGATCGCACCGTGCGAAACTACTGGATTAGACTGCAAGATTCTCTAGGCATCTATAATGAACCGGGTAAAGAACTGAGAATTCAAATTGAGATTGCTGCCCGAAAAATCGGATTAATTAATTGATGAAGTTCGCGCTTCCTAACAAGGGAAAGTTTAAGAAAACAATCCGCCAACACGTCAAATTCTGGCGTGAAGTGGCGCTGCCTGGACTTTCGGTTGTAGGACTCGTGATGCTAGTTCGGTCAATGGGATGGCTACAATCGCAAGAGTGGTTGGCTTTTGATCGACTGCTCCGTCTGCGACCCGCTGAAGCCGTCGATACACGCATAGTCATTGTTGGGATTAATGAAGACGACATCAATTATGTTGAAAGTTTCCCCATACCTGATAGCCAACTAGCAAAACTCATAGATATTCTACAAACCTATAGACCCAGAGTAATCGGCTTCAATATTTTTAAAGATAAAAATAGAAATATAGAGCGCACAAAACTCGGCTCAGTTTTCAGAGATAGTCCCAATATCATTGGTGTTGAAGTCGCTTTAAATCAGTCAGAAACTTTTAACGTAAAACCTCCGCAAGAGTTACCGCTAGAGCGAGTTGGTTTTGCCGATCTAATTGTTGATGCAGATGGCAAACTGCGACGTAGCATTCTGGCGAGTAAAACTCACAATGGAGAGCTAAAATACTCCCTATCTTTGCGTCTGGCGCAAGCTTATTTGCACGAGAAAGGCATAGTTTTTAAACATGGCAGTCGCTCTTACGATCCCATTCAATTTGGCTCAATTAAGCTACCTCGCTTTCTTCCCAATTGGGGAGGATATGTAAGAGCTGATGCCAATGGAAATCAAATAATACTAAACTTTCGCTCTCATCGGCAACCCTTTCGTACCTTATCTCTTAGAGATGTTCTCACTCGTGAATTCGATCCAAATTGGATTCGCGATCGCGTGGTGATTATTGGCATGACTGCCGCCAGCGTTAAGGATAATTTTATTACCTCAGCGGTTAAAGGAACAGTTTACACTGACGCTTTAGGAATTCAAAACTACTCTAACCAATATCAATGGATTTATGGCGTAGAAATTCACGCCCATGCCACCAGTCAAATCCTGAGTACAGTATTAGACAGACGACCTATTTTAAGGGTTTGGTCAGAAATTGGGGAGTATTTATGGATTTTAAGTTGGGGTTTATTGGGCATTATTTTGGGTTTAATATTGCAATCACCTTGGAAAACATTCTTAAGTCTTGGGGTAGCTAGCTTAGTACTTGTGGGGATTTGTTATATTTTCCTCGTTTTGGGTTGGTGGATTCCCTCAGTTCCCACCTTGTTAGCGCTTGTCGGTGCTGGACTAACGACATCCTTTTTTGACCGCGATTTGAGAGCATTGCTCGAACAGCGCAGTTTAACGCTTAAGCGTTCCTTTGAGGCAATTCATAACGGACCTTTGCAAACTCTTGCGGTAATGTTAAGGAATCGCGGTGAAGAAGAGGTATCAACTGAGGAGTTGCGATCGCAACTTCAAGAACTCAATCAAGAGTTACGCAGTATTCCTGATTCCCTCTCTCAAGAAATGCTTTCTCACGATGATAGTCTTTGTCTAGAGGGAAATGTGATTCTGGATTTACAGACTCCAATTGCTGAACTGCTTTATCAAGTTTACGACATCACCTTAAGAAGACCTTTTCCAGGATTTACAACAATCCTGAGTTTTATTCCTCCCAATTTTGAGCCACTAGAAGATAGCTACTTCAGTACAGCTAAAAAGCGATGTTTATGCCTATTTTTACAAGAAGCGCTGTGCAATGTAGGGAAGCACGCCAAAGATGCCACTCGTCTTGATGTCATCTGTACGCGGGAGTCGCTCTGGTGTTGCCTGAAAATTATTGATAATGGAGCTGAAGTTATTTCCCAATCTAACGATACAAGTGTTCAGGGAGGAACCAAGCAAGCTCATGAAATCGCCCGACAACTGAGGGGTAAGTTTCGGCGATTTTCGCACTCTCCTCAAGGCACTGTCTGTGAGCTGACTTGGCCAGTAGCAATCGCTTGGTGGCAGCGATTTTAATCTGAAGTCCACCCGTTTCAAGGTACTACACCCAGCGTCAAGCCTTATTGAGATTAGTAATCGTCTGCTTACTATTGCTAATTCTGTTATGGTTACCCGATATGCTCAACGGGGAGTGACACTCCCGTATTTTACTTTTATAGCACATCAATTAAACCCTATAAATACGTATAAACTCAGATAAAGTTAGGATTTATTTAAA
>JGI12109J20283_12597937_pt1 | contig 17030 bp, 18 predicted proteins | sample ElkSlonscriptome_12_FD_20283 | JGI IMG/M metagenome (IMG submission 20283)
TGGCAGACCCGACAGGTACAGTGGTGCATAGGTGCCGCTCCCTGGCATTCAGTGCTCGCGTTCTCTTCTGGTCTGGTGTGAGTCTACCATAGGTGGGGGAAGTTATTCTTTTATGGACCCTTAACGATAAAGCGCCGCTGGGCCGCATCGTAGGCAACCAGGGCGACTTCGGTCTGATCGGGCAGGGGCTCGCCTTCCGCCAGGACAGCATAGACGGTATGCAGCGATCCATGGCTGTCGCGCACCTGCACCCGTCCGTAGGTCTGGCTGAGGCTGTGACTCACTACAATGCCGGTGCGCCCGACCAGTTGCTCAAAGCCGATGGCGGTGCTGGTGTTCGGAGCAATGGCGGCAACCATGCCACTGATCCGCCCGGTCAGCAGGAGGCCCACAATTGTGGTCACGATCAGCATCGGGATAAACGCCCAGGTGGGATAGGTGCCGAAGCTGCTGCTCACCAGCGTGTTGCCAATCAGCCCCACCGCGCCAAAACTGAGCAGAAAAGCCAGCAACACCAGCGAGAGTGGTACCCGCCCAACGCCGACGGCGGCGAGTGGACCCGCGCTGCTCCCGCCGTCGGTCCCGGCGACATCCACATCCACATCGGCATCGAGGTCAAGCTCCATGTCAACATCCGCATCGGCATCGGCGTCCTGCTCGCCAAACCCGCCCAGCAGTTGCAGCAGTGCCAGCCCGACGCAGCCGCACAGCGCGGACAGGAAGGGGAGATTGTACCAGTTCAACAACGCGCTAAATGTGTTCATAAATAGCCTGCCTCGTCCGTAAACCGGAAGTGTTACAAACATGTGACAAACGGGTCATACCCGGCAGATCCGTTCGCTCTACGCGGCTGAATATGCTACAATCAGCGGCGAGACTTCAGGCATGGTATGGTCAGGTCGATGCGCTACCGTATCCGTTATCGTCGTCCTACCCGGCGCATTCCCGGCAACTCCCCGTTCGAGTTGTGCTAGAAGTTGTGGTAGAATACCCGCCGTTTTATGTTAAACGCTTGCCTGAGGGAGAAGCCACGATGCCTGTGCTACACCGGCTGCTTGTACTGCTCTGTATCGCTCTTGTCCTGACTGCCTGCACCAGTGCGCGGGCGGATCGGTCGGCGCAACAGGCGCTTGCGCCCACCGTGTCGCCGACTATTATAGACGCAACTGCCACATCTGCGCCAACCGTAACATCCACTGTTACTTCGAGTCCGACACCCGTTCCCCCTACGCCCACGCCCGATCCGATTACCGGCGACCTGGCCCTGACTCGTGGGCTTGCCCCGCAACGCCTGATAGCCGTGATGCTTGACAACAGCGCCCCCGCATATCCCCAGACCGGCATGGATGCGGCGGTGCTGGTGTTCGAGGCGCTGACCGAGTATGGCATTACCCGCTACATGGCTGTCTTTGCGCCGGGAATCTCGCCCGATGCTCCCAAGATCGGCGCTGTTCGCAGCGCGCGGCTCTACTTTGTGCAGTGGGCCATGGGCCTGAACGCGGTCTTTGTGCATGCCGGCGGTTCGCCCGATGGTCTGGCGCTGGCCGAGAGTGCCACCGAGATTGTTAACATGGATGCGCTGCGCAATGAGTCCAGCGCCTATTTTTACCGTAGCGAGGAGCGTGACGCGCCGCACAACCTCTACACGACCAGCGCTGATCTGCAGCAGTTTGTCGAAGACAAGGACGTGGACGATGGTGATCCTGCCGCGCATGGGTTCCTCTTCAAATATGATCGTCCAGTTGCGGAGCGCCCGGAAAGCCGGCGTCTGAGCTACTACTTTATCTTTGCCGATGACCCGGCGGGGTGGGTCTACCACCCGGAGAGCAACGGCTATCATCGCATGCGCCGGGATGAGCCGCATATTGATGAGCGTACCGGCGCACAGACCTGGACCAAAAATGTGGTGGTGATGGAGGTTCAGGAGCAACTTATTCCCGATGATGACAAGGGTCGCATCGAACAACAGGTAATCGGCGCAGGCGTGGCCCGGCTGTTTATTGATGGGCTCGATCAGGAAATCCGCTGGAGCAAGCCGGCCGCCGCCGCTCCGCTCCGCTTCTATGATCTGAATGGTGATGAGGTCCGGTTTAATGTCGGGCCGATCTGGATTGCGGCCATCCCATCGCTGGATAATCTTACGGTGGAGTAGATTACACCTGCCCGGTGCAAGAGATTACATCTGCTGGTACTGAGATTTTCTGTTGCAAAGCCCGGTTTAATGGATCGGTGAATGTACACGGATTATACAGTTGCTTGTTTGCAAAAGGATATCGCCTCCGGCAGGGTGGAAGATACCATTTTTTCTTTTTCACCAAAATTTGCCATGAGCAAATTTTGGTGAAAAAGAATGACAAAGTACCATGCTGCCGCAGGCGTATCCAGCGTGCTGATCTGTTAACAGACTGGAATTGACTGTACTGCGTACGTCGTATGATTTATCGGTCAGATGTACTATCCCAACAGTGTCACTATTCCGGACGCAGCCCGACATTGCGGCTACATCCCGCCGCGACGGGAATGGTGACACAGAAGGAGTAGACAACCATTGCTTTTCTGCAAACGCTTTCGTCTGCCGGCTGTTCTGCTGCTGATCGTGCTTGCCGTCATTCCGGTGCAGGCCGCCCCCCCCTCACACGAAACCCGTAGCCTGGCCCCGACCTACCGGATCTTTGCGACGCGTGAGGGACTGGTGGGCCAGCAGACGGCCAACGGCCATATCATTCAGCCGCGTGACCGCTTTGTTGCGCTGCCCTCCTGGCGCAACCTCAGTTCCTACCAGGGCTATGAGTACCAGGTACGGCTGACCTACAACGGGCGTACTACGGTTGTGCCGGTCTGGGATGTTGGTCCCTGGAACACCAATGATAACTACTGGTCGCCCAACCGGGATAACTACCGCGATCTGCCGGTAGGAGTGCCCATGGCCCAGGCGGCCTACCTGGATGGCTACAACGGTGGTCTGGATGAGTTTGGCCGCCGCATTCAAGCCCCCAACGGTATTGACATTGCCGACGGCACCTTCTGGGATGATCTGGGCATGACCCGCAATGACTGGGTGGATGTTACCTTTCTCTGGCTGGGGGAAGATCCCGGCCCTGGTCGCGCCATTCCAGCCGAACCCGTCCCGGTCCCCGATCAACCGGCGAACCCGGCTCCCGCGCCGGACACCGACTCGGCCCCCGGTCCAGTTGATAACCCGCGCGTTCCCTCCGGGGCAACGGCGGTGGACAATGGCGCATCCGGCTATGACGCCGATGGTGATGCGTGGGAAACAGCTAACTGCGGGCTGAACGGCAGCCACGACTGGGTGGCAGCAACAACCGACCCGGCGCAGAATGCCCACAGCGCGACCTGGTCACCGGAGCTAACCCGGGCGGGCTTCTACGAGGTGCAGGTCTACATCCCGCCATGTGGCGGCGAACAGACGACCGACGATGCGCGCTACGAGATTACCCACGCGGGCGGTACGGTCGAGATGTCGCTCGATCAGGCGGCGCAGGCGGGGAGTTGGGCTTCGCTGGGAACCTATCGCTTTGAACGGAGCGGTGGCCGGATCGAACTGAGTAACCGGGGGCCGGCGGCGGGCATGGCGGTTCACTTTGACGCGATTGCCTGGTTGCCCGTCACCGATAACGGCGCGCCCGATGCGCTCATTACCAACATCATTCGCCAGGGCAATGGCTACCTGATCCAGTGGGGCGGCGAGGACGATGTCAGCGGCATTGACTCGTATGATGTCCAGTTGCGGCAACTGCCCAAAGGCGGCTGGCGGGACTGGAAGCGCGAGACTGGCGAGACCGAGGACTGGTTTGGGCCTGATGAAGGCAAACATTTTGCCTTCCGGGCGCGGGGGCGGGATGGGTTAGGCAACGAGGAACCCTGGCCCGATGAAGCCGATATGGATACGACCCAGGCCGAAATTCCGGAGGGCGAAGCACCGCTGCCGCCAACGGCCACTCCGAAACCGGCAGAACCGGAATCACCTGTAGCCGAGGAACCCGGTGCAGTGCCACCGGAGGAAGAACCGGGCGCGGAGCCGGATACCGGGGAAACTCCTGCCGAGGAGTCGGGCGCGGAACAGCCGCCGGCGGAGGAGCCGCTACCGACGGAAGAACCTGCGACCGCAGAGCCCGCCACAGAGCAGAATACCGGCGGTGGATGATCATTTGGCGATTGGGGATTGGGGGTTAGCGATTGGAGGTTGATGATGCGGAGTCCCCCACCCCCAATCCCCAATCGCTAACCCCCAATTCCTACCGCTTACCCACCAGCGCGCCCCGGAGCGCCGTCAGCGTCAGCGCCCCGATATAGCCCCAGAAGATCATGCCCACCAGGATCGCAATCCAGCGGAAGGGCGAGCCGATGATATTGCCCAGCATCCCGCCCAGAAAGAGCAGCAGCGCCATCACTACCGCAACAATTGCCGTCTGCGTCAACAACATCCGCCAGACATCGCCGGCCTGATAGCGCATCCGCCCCCAGATCTTTCCGTGGCCGGCGATCCAATTCCAGAGAGCGATTCCGCCAAGAAAGCCCACCAGCGTCAGAATCCAGCCCATTGTGGTAAACGCAACTTCTGGAACCATAGGAACCTCCTTCTGCTTTGTGTCGGCTCAGTGCTTCTTCTATAATGATAGGGCGTACACGGTGGATGTTCAAACTGAATGTTTGACCAGATGAAGGCAGCCTCGCCGGCGGCTGCATGGTCCATGCAGCCGCCGGCGAATACGGTCATGACCGTATGCAACCGCTCAGTTTGCAGACCCACTGCGTAACTCGTATAAATGACAGGACGTACGCAGTGCCGTTTGTTTGGGCCTGGTATCAGACCCAAACGCCCGTTTCGTCTGTAGCAGCGTGGTACATTATGTGGCTTTTTCAGGAACATCTTGCACAACGTGCAAGATGTTCCTGAAAAAGAAGAAGATCTTCCACACGTTGGCTCCTTGAGCCAACGTTGCGTGAACAAGAACAAAGAAGTACCATAGCTGCCGCAGGCGAATCCGGCTGCCATCGGGTCAAACGTCCGGTTTGGATCTCAACCGCGTACATCCTGTAAATGATCTCATCTGGGACCGGTTCGCTCTACCGAAGTGTACGCGGCACTTGATTGAAATGTTACTGCCGCAGCATAACCGGAGCGGCACCGCAGGGTAGGTGTTTCTGTCATATCATGCAGATAGTTTGTATGTGAAACGTAACGGGTGATGGTATAATTTTCCTTGAAACAATCACTTCAGGCACAACCCGATGATCCGGCGGCCCAGCGGGAAGGGTCTGATTGCAGAAACGGAGGATCTGCTCCATGCCTTTTCGCTTTCGGAGACTGGCAATTCCTGAGCTTGTCCTGATCGAGGTAGATCAGTTTGGCGATCACCGAGGGTTTTTTATGGAAACCTACAAGCGCTCCGCGTTTGTCGCCAACGGCATCGCGGCGGAATTTGTGCAGGATAACTATTCCCGCTCGGCACGCGGGGTGCTACGCGGGTTGCACTATCAGAACCATCCACAGGCTCAGGGCAAGTTGGTCATGGTTTTGCAGGGCGAAATCTTCGATGTTGCCGTCGATATTCGGCAGGGATCACCTACATATGGGCAGTGGGTGGGGCTGACTCTCTCCGCGCAGCAGGTGCATATGCTCTATATTCCCCCCGGATTTGCGCATGGGTTTTGTGTGCTTAGTGAAATCGCTGATTTTACCTACAAAGTAACCGGCGAATACTCGCCTGATCTGGATCGTGGCATCATCTGGAATGATCCGGCGATTGGCATTGCGTGGCCACTACGTGAACCACGCCTCTCGGCGAAGGATGCCGGCCTCCCACCGCTGGCGGAAGCCGATAATACCTTTGTGTACGCGGAATAACCGGCGCGGCACAGTGATGTGTCTCGTGACAAGAAGTAGAACTAGAGGGGAGCTTCGACGTGGAAGAACTGAACAACAAACAGCACAAAACCTTACGGATGACCGTCCTGATGACCCCGGATATGGCGAATTTCTCCGGTCATGTGCATGGCGGCGCAACGCTCCGGTTGCTGGATCAAGTTGCCTATGCCTGTGCCTCGCGCTACTCGAACCACTATGTCGTCACTCTGTCGGTGGATCAGGTTTTCTTCCGCGAGCCGGTGCATGTGGGTGAACTGGTCACCTTTATGGCCGCCGTCAACTATACCGGCAAAACCTCGATGGAGGTAGGTGTTCGGGTGGTCGCCGAGAATATTATCCACAAGACCGAGCGGCATGTGATGACCTGCTACTTTACCATGGTTGCCGTCGATGAGCATGGCAATGGTGTGCGCGTACCGCCCCTCATCATCGAAACGGATACCGAGCATCGCCGGTATGAGGCGGCCAAACAGCGCCGCGAGTTCCGGCGCGAGATCGAGCGGCGCAACCTGGAGATCCGGCATATGCCCATTGCTGACTTGAAAGAACGCCAGACGGACTTGCCCCAGGGGTAAGATGAGGATACAGGGCGGGCGGGCGGGAGCCGCGCTCCCGCCTCCTGCTGACCGAGGTTGCGCCCCTATTCCCCATCATCCGGTGGTGCATAGACCCGCCGTAACTCAGCGAGCGTCGGCACATCCTTGATCGCCGCATGCACCGCTTCGATAACTGACGGCTCCTTGATCTGCTGGATCTCCGAAAGCAGGCGCAACCCGTCCGCGCCAAATTTCATCTCCAACATCAATTTGATGCCGGTCAGGAGACCTTCGACTCTAGCGTGAACTGCGACGGACGCCAGGTGGCACGCTCGTCGCCCAGGATCGCCAGGCTGACCACCGGACGACGGTAGCGGTCAAACAGCCGGTAGGCATAGACAAACATCCGCTGGGCAAAATCGCCCTCTTCCTGCCCCTGCACTTCAATATGAATGAGCACCCAGGCATCGCTGCCGTCGCGCCGCCAGACCTGCACGAGTTTGTCGGCCAGTCGCCGGCCCAGTTCGGCATCACGGACCACCTGCTGCAACTCTTTGTCCAGAAAAATCGGCTGCCGTGTCCAATTCAATTTCGGCATGGATGTGCGGAAAAAAGAAGGCGAAGAAGTCGGGCAGATAGTTTTCCAAAATATCTTTCCACGGGCTGTCATAATCATCGCTGGTGGTGGTCATGGCGACCAGTCTCCTCCGGTATGAATAGTGTTGTTGTGTGGGATATTATACCGCAGGCGTGGGATGTATTGGTATGTTTGCTCGTGAGCGGATGAGCCTGCTGGGACGTTGCAAGGCTCTAACCGGCTCATTGATGGATGGGGAGTGATGTCGGGGACGCACGACTTCGCGCGTTTTACTGATATTTAGCGGATAACCATGGGCAGGTAGACATGTTCCTCACGTCCGAGAATGACGGTTCGATCAATACCATCTTTGTTCACCGTAATGGTATCTTGCCGTTCGCTTATTTTTCAAAGCATTAAATGGCAGGAGTTACGCGGTCGCCCATCCGCCGGCTGGGATCCGCCTCCGGCAGGGGGGAAGAGTCTATCCTTTTTCACGAACATTTGGATCACAGAGCCACATGTTCGTGAAAAAGATAAAAAGAAGTACCACGCTGCCGCAGGCGAATCGGGTCGTTCATCCAGGCACATGCCTGGTTTGAATGCGCACCGCGTAACTCCTGTAAATGAAATTCTGGCTCCACTTGAACATCCGGTGCAACCATAGATTTCCTGCCGGTTGATGGTATAAACTGTCATAGCATACCACCTCACAATTGGTTAGAGCCGGAAAGTCGCAGCGTGTGGGCAGCTCTCAGAGACTGTCTGAAAAGCTGATTCGCGTCGGTCCCACGGCATGCCGGGTGCCCTGCGCCACCGGACCGCGCCCCCGGCGTCCCGGCTTCCGCCGGTTCCGGCCACACCCCGGCTGACGCCGGGACTCCCGCGTCGGGGCCGTCGCCTCATGACCCAATACCTTTCAAATAGCAGAACCTGCGCGGTAACGTGGCAAACCGGGCGTTTGCTCTGATACAGAACGGTTCCGCCTGCGGCAGCATGGTACATTTTTATCTTTTTTACAAAAAATTTTCACCTTGTGAAAATTTTTTGTAAAAAAGAATGGTTTCTTCCACCCTGCCGGAGGCGATATCTCCTTCCAGGGGAGTGACCGTGTACGTCGTTTTATTTGAAAGGTATTGCCTCATGACCAACCCGTTTCAGACCGTCTCTCAGCAGCAGATGGGTCTGGTTAACCCGCTCGTCGGCAGCAGTCCGTGCCGGTTTGCCAGACTTTCAGTAGAGGACCGGTTTTCCACAGTGTGCCGCATTTATTTATGGAGAACACTTGTTCTGTGGCTTCCTGATGGGAATATGAAATGTGGAAAAGTGTAAGAAGTGTTGACAGATCTGTGGACAAGGGGGTTGACTTTAACCGTTGCATAATGTTATAGTAGCTCATAGATTAACGGGGTGCCTTGTCCGCGTCCCTCTGTGATTGCTACGCGTGGGGTTTGAGGGTGCGCTCTCAACCCCATCTTGTTGTTCAGAGTGCGGTAAGCGGTGCCAATTCTTTTGGAGATGCAACCAGCGGTGGGTGCGGCGTTCCTTTGCAATGCCCCCTCAACGAGGGCATGCGCAGTTTATGCACCGGAGAAATGGCTTTTCAGGGAGGCTCTGACCTCTTCCAGACGGTTGTGAACCTTTAAACATGTTGTATGTTCGCTTGACATGGTGTGTATTATGTCTATACAAACAGTTGCATAGCACGCCAACTTTGTGTCAAGTACAGTCGGTGTGCCGGAAGCGAATGCTTCCCATACCAAAACTGTTTCTATAAAAACTATTCACACGAGGCAGAACGGTAAGACCATGGCAACACAAAGACAATCGATTGCACAAGAGACGGGACTAGTAATGGAGCGTTTGCTTGAGGTGGCTCGCACACGCGGGTTCTTAACCTACAGCGATATTCTTGAAGTTTTTCCTCAACCAGAGTTATATGTGATCGACGTCGATCAACTGTACGCAATCCTACAGGCCGAAGGTATCAAAGTTGTCGAATCACCGACTGATATTGATACAGCCAAACCGTCTGATGAAGACGAGGTGCTGTCGGAGTTGACCGAACTTGCTGATATTGCGCTGGATGATCCGGTACGCATGTATCTGCAGGAGATCGGGCAGGTGCCGCTGCTGACGGCCAGTCAGGAAGTTGAGCTTGCCAAACATATGGAAGCGGGCGATATTGCGCAGGAACGGCTGGAACGGGCTGAGTGTAGTTCCTGGCAAGAACGGATTATGCTGGAACGCCAGTATGCGCTGGGTTGCGAAGCGCGCCAGCATCTGATCCAGGCAAACCTCCGCCTGGTGGTCTCAATTGCGAAAAAATATACCTCGTATGGCTTGACTATGATGGACCTGGTCCAGGAGGGCAATATCGGCTTGATGCGCGCTGTGGAGAAGTTTGACTATACCAAGGGGCATAAGTTCTCTACCTATGCCACCTGGTGGATCCGCCAGGCCATCACCCGCGCGATTGCCGACCAGAGCCGCACGATCCGCCTCCCGGTCCACATGGGCGAAGCCATCAGTCAGGTGAAACGCACCTCCCACAAACTCCAGCAGTCGATGCAGCGCGAACCGAACCCCGAAGAGATTGCCGATGCAATGGGCATCAGTCCCAACAAAGTTCGGCGTACGCTGGAGGCTTCCATGCATCCGCTCTCGCTGGAAATGCCGGTCGGGCAGGAGGGCGAGGGGCGCATGGGCGATTTTATCGAAGATGACCGGGTTGCAACTCCGGCCGAAGCGGCTGCCGCCTCGATGCTGCGTGAGCAGATCGAAGAGGTGCTGGAAAAACTGCCCGAACGTGAACGAAAAATTATTCAGTTGCGCTACGGTCTAAAGGATGGACGTTATCGTACGCTGGAGGAGGTCGGCGTCGAGTTTGGCATTACCCGCGAACGCATCCGGCAGATTGAGGCAGTTGCACTGCGCAAGTTGCGCCATCCCCATCTGGGTAAGAAGCTTCGGGGTTATCTCGATTAGCTTGATGACGGAAGTGGCTGCGGTGGCAGGAACAGCATACCGCCTGCGCCGCAGCCATACAACCGCCGAACTTCACATACCCGGCTTTGACCATCCTGATTTTCCTCACGTTGACCATTTTTCACCCGCGTCACTCCATCTGTAGCTCTGTGCAGGCACGTTCTGCTCCCGCTGCGTGATCCAATCGCTGCGGCAGGGCATGGTATACTGCTGAATACATCGGTTAGGAAGATTTTACCGTTGCCGGTTATGCTGAACACCATGCGCTGAATTGGTGGTCCGGTGGTTCTGTTAAATTGACAGGAGTTACGCGGTTACAAACCCGAAAGGAAATTTCGCCTCCGGTAAGGCGGAAGTAACCTACCTTTTCACAAAAAAATACTTTGTGATTTTTTTTGTGAAAAGATCCATAAAGTACCATGCTGCCGCAGGCGAATCGAGCTTCCATCGGGTGAAACGTCCGGTTTGCATGTCCACCGCGTAAGTCCTGTAAATTGACGTCAGATGCGAGGAGGTACTCTGTGGCAAAACTGACCGAAGCAGCGATTGAGGAGCGCCTGAGAGGGCTGGGTGGCTGGACAAAGCAGGGTGAGATGATCACCAAGACCTACAAGATGGCGACGTTTCCCGCTGCCATCGCGTTTGTGACCCATGTCGGCTTTCTGGCGGAGGCAGCCGCCCACCACCCGGATGTCGATATCCGCTACAACCGGGTGACGCTGGCCCTGACAACGCATGATGCCGGTGGGCTGACGGAGAAGGATTTCGATCTGGCGGCAAAGGCCGATGAGATTATGGGCTGACGCTACGGCTATGCCTTTCCTGCACACATCCCACGGGAAGCTCTTCTACGCGCAGCGCGGCACCGGCACACCGGCAGTCGTGGCGGTGCATGGCGCGGGCGGAACGCATCAGCACTGGGGCTTGCAACTGCAAGCCCTGGGTGAGACCACGCATATGATTGCCCTGGATCTGCCGGGGCATGGGCGCTCACCCGGCCCCGGTTGTCGGCGCATTGCCGACTATAGCCAGATCCTGGTTGCCGCCCTGGATGCGCTCGGTCTGGAGCAGGCAGTGTTGGCCGGCCACTCAATGGGTGGGGCGATTGCGCTCTGGACGGCCCTGACTGCGCCGGAGCGGGTTGCGGGCCTGGCGCTGATTGGCACTGGTGCGCGCTTGCGGGTGCTGCCGGCGCTGATTGAGGGGTTTGTAGACGATCCGGCGGCGGCGGTACGCCTGATTGTTGCGCGCGCCTACAGTAACGCCGCCGCGCCTGAGCTACGTGCAGCCGGGGAAGCTGCCTTCCGCCAGACCGACCCGGCGGTGTTTCATGAGGATCTGCTGGGCTGTCATGTCTTCGATGCGCTGGAGCAGGTGCAGGCGATCCGGTGTCCTACACTACTGCTCTGCGGCACGGAGGATCAGTTGACCCCGCCCCGGTTCAGCCGGTATCTTCACGACCAGATTGCCGGCTCAACCCTGGTGCTGGTGCCCGGAGCGGGGCATATGGTTTTGATCGAACAGCCGGAAGCCGTGAATGCGGCGCTGCGTGAATTCTTCTACCGTCTCACTTGCCAATACAGAAGCGACTAAAGATTGTATCGAGCAGATCCTCGCCCACCGTCTCGCCGGTAATCTCTCCCAGCGCATTCATTGCGGTTGTCAGGTCGCCCGCCAGCAGATCGGTGGGCACGCCCGAGGTTTGCCCGGCGACAGCCGCCTGGAGCGCGTTTACCGCCCGATCCAGGGCGTCGCGGTGGCGGGGGTTCGATACCAGTTGGGCATTGCCGGGCACAACTGCCTGCCCACCCAGCAGCGCCTGCGCCACCGCCCGGGCCAGATCATCAATGCCGGCCCCGGTGACAACCGAGGTGGCAACGCTGCCCAGCAGATATGGATGCGCAAAGGGCAGCGTCGGCAGTTCTGCAGATGGCTGCTCCGACCGCTGATCAATCTTGCTCCAGACCAGGAGCGTTGGCTTGTCGAGCGTGATCTCGGCCATCTGGATATCCTCCGGCGTGGGTGGCCGGCTGCTATCCAGCAGGAGGAGCGCCAGATCTGCCGCGGCCAGGGCAGCGCGGCTGCGTTCAACCCCCAGGCGCTCAACCGGGTCGCTGCTCGCGGTAATGCCGGCCGTGTCGATCAGAACCACCGGGATGCCCGCCAGGTTGGCTGTCTCTTCCAGCGTATCGCGGGTGGTGCCGGGGATCGCCGTGACAATCGCCCGGTCGGCGCGTAGCAGCGCATTGAGCAGGCTCGACTTGCCCGCATTGGGGCGGCCCACCAGCGCGGCCCGGGCGCCCTGTCGGTAGACCATCCCCTGGTCGGCGGTTGCCAGCAGGCACTCGACGGCACGCAGGCTCTGTGTGAGCGCAGGGGTGATATCCTGCAGTTCGACCTCATCCTCCGGGAAATCTACCACGACGGTGACATAGGCCAGGACATCCATCAGGGCGGCACGAATCCGGCGTACCTCCTGAGCCAGCCAGCCGCCGAGTTGACTCTGCGCCACCGCCAGTCCGGTGGCAGTCTGGGCGCGGATCACATCAAGCGTGGCCTCAGCCTGTGACAGGTCGATCCGCCCGTTGAGAAAGGCCCGCAGGGTAAACTCACCCGGTTGGGCCAGCCGCGCCCCCGCCGCCAGCGTCAATCCGAGTGTCCGCTGGAGCGGCAGCGGTCCCCCGTGGCAGGAGAGTTCGACCACATCTTCGCGGGTAAAGCTGTGGGGGGCGCGCATCAACGCCAGCAGCGCTTCGTCTACCACACTCTCGTCGGACGGATCGATAATGGAGCCGTAACGCAGGCGGTGCGAACGAAACGGCCCGGCTTTGTGGGGCCGGAAGAGCCGTCGGGCAATCCGCAGCGCATCCGGCCCGCTGAGGCGCACAATGCCGATGCCGCCTTCCCCCGGAGGTGTGGCAATTGCTGTGATCGTGTCGTCGTACATAATCCCCTGGCAGGTCTATTGCGGATGCGTTTTGGGTAGGTATTGCATGCTAAAATGATAGCATGTGTGAACCAGGAACAATGTCCCGTCGGCGTTATGCCGGATGAAGTCTGAACATCATACCAGATATCCAATCCTCAGGAGTCCCGGCTTATAAACATTGAAAACATAGTCCAGATATGAATGTCCGGGAGTCCCGGCTTTCGCCGGTTGTATCCCTGTCGGGGCCGCGGCATACTGTCGAGAACGCCTGATCCGGCTGAAGCCGGGACTCCTGAGCGGCGCTATCTAGATGAACAATTCATACCGGTTTGTTGTTATAGCCACCGAGCACACCGAGGACGCAGCGATAATAACCGGGAACGTGCCGCCACTGCGCCCGTTGCGCCCATTTCGGCGGATTGCTGGTTTGCTGGCACATTGGTATCAACGTTCATCAGCCAGGACTCCGGGAGCGATGTCCGGATTCTGCTCTCAAACTTCACCAGCCGATCCTGGCTTGCTTCGGCACCTGCCGGAGGCGAAATGACGTTCCGAGTCAGGACCGCGTACGTCGTGTGAATTATACCAGATGCGTATACGGCATACGCCACCTGTTTTGAAAGAGTGGGCAAGAGTCGATGGGAATGATCAAGCCAGATGCACGCTTTGCGCGTCGCTTTGGGCCGGCCGTGTTTGGCTGGCTCGGTCTGTTTGAACTGCTTGCCGCCCTGCTCGGATTGCGGGGGGTGCTGCTGACCCATCCGCAGGTATGGCGTGCAACGGGAGCGCTGCTGGTCTGGTATGCCCGGCGCCTGCAGCGGAGCGGAACCGCCGGTCGTTTGGCACTACTGCCGGCTTTTCTGCCCGCGCTGCTGCTGCATCTGCTGCTGGCAACCCTGCGCAACCGGCAGCTTGATCCGCGTCGTCGCCTGCTCCCCGGCAGCTACACTGACCGGGAGATTACCCGGCTGGATATTCCGACGGCGAATGGTCCCGTGCCCGCGCTGCATATCGTGCCGGCGGGTGGTGCGCGCGCTGCGGTCTGTGTGGCACACGGGTCGGGCTGCAACAAGACCTTTTATGCCTGGGAACTGGTTGATGCCCTGTTGGCGCGGGGGCTGGCGCTGCTCCTGATCGATCTCGACGGCCATGGGGAGAGCTGCCGCCCGCAGGCGTTCCCGGATATCGTGCAGAATATCGTTGGCCCGGTGGCCTGGCTGCGGTCGTGCTACGAACGGGTGGGGGTGATCGGGAACAGCCTGGGGGGCTGCGTCGCCGCGCGCGCCGTCGCCGACGGCACCGCCGTTGACGCGCTGGTGCTGCTGGAAGCGCCGCCCTGGCTGCAACTCTCGCGCCGCCAGGTTGCCCGCGAGGTGGTGGGTCTGCTGCAGCCGGCCATTGTGCGCCTCACGCGCGCCGGGAGCCCCTACTGGATTGCGCGCGCCTGGGAATCGCCGCGCATTCGGGCGCGCATCGGCACACGCGAACTGATTGACGCGCTCGATCTGACGGGCAGCCTGCGGCGCATAACGGCCGGCGGACTGCCGGCAACCGGGGATGGCACAGGCAGGCTGCCCCTGCTGCTGATCTATGGCGCGTGGGATGCGATTGTGTCGCCGCAGCAGGCCGCCCAGGTACGACAGGCCGTTCCGCCGGGCGGGACATTTCACCTGCTGCGGTACGCCACCCATCTCTCGCTGCCGATTGATCCGCGCACGCTGGCGCTGGTGGGGCATCGGCTGGAAGCAACATTGCGGCAGTAGCGGCTTGCGTGTCTCGGCAGATCGGGCTATAATGCAGGTGGTGGGCCGGTAGCTCAGTGGTAGAGCACCTGACTTTTAATCAGAGGGTCGTGAGTTCGAATCTCACCCGGCTCACCAGGTTTTCTGTATATGCGCGGTATTCTCAACAGGAGAGGGGTCGGCTCTGCTTTCCGACCGGTTCCCTGGTGCAAGTCCAGGGTCGCGCAGTATCAATCCCCTCGTCTGAACGATGACCCTACTTCCTGAGCTTCTGCTCGAACTGCATCAAACCCTCAGCGGGCGTGTGCGCCCGGAAGAGGTGGTGCAGCTTATCCTCGAACACCATCCGACCCTGGATCGGCAGACCCGCGAAGCACTGACACGCACCCGCAATGCTGATTCGTATTCATTGATGCCGACGGTCTTCCGCGATGCTGAACCACCGCTTAAAGCACTGGCGACCTTCTGTGCATTGACCGGCAAACCATTGCCGGCAACCGAGGCTGCACACGATCCTGCAATCCTCTGGGCACTCCTGCGGCAGGTCGCCGACCAGTACGGCTTTACCCACCCCGGCAGTGCGGGCCGTGACCTTGACCGCTGTGCAGAGCTTGGGATGACCCGCCGCCGCTACAACAAACTCCACCGTTCCTGGCGGCACCTCACCGAGCAGACTGAGCATTACGCCCGCCAGGTGCGGCTTACGGCATTGCACCGGGTTGCCAAAACGAGCTTTGCTGCGGATATTCCCCGCGAAGCACTGGCCGACCTGGACACAGCATGCTTTGTCGCATACTATACCGCAAACTTGGGCCGCCGCTCACAGTTCATCGCCGGGCCACAGGCGCGTGCCTTTGATGATCTGGCGGCGTTGTTGCTGGCCCGCTGTGAGGCGCACCCGGAAACAACCGGCTGGGCCGCGATTGCGCATGTCTTTCCGCGGCTCGATATTCTGGCGCGTGTGGCTCTCACTGAACGGCTGGCGCTGCTCGACCGGGTGATGCGTGTGATGGCGGAGACGGTGCGCTTCCTGGATGAAATTGCTCACGCTACCAACATCGACCTGGAGACGATGGTTGTGCGGCCGGGCAATAACTCATCTGACTGGAATGCGCTGGCCGGGGCCTTCAACAAGGCCCGCGATGTCTGGATTGCACTTGTACAGTCATTGGGAATGGACGATGTCTTTGACCGCTTCCTGCCAGGCAAGGTGCTGCGCCTGATGGCGGCGGATGTGGTGTGGTGGCACCGCGCCACCGGAGGTACGCTGGATCAGGATACGGCCGTATGGGCCGCCCTTCCCAAGCCGTGGGATGTGATGGCGAACCGGATAACCTGCGCACGCGGGATGATTGCCGATGTCTGCGCCGCACACGACATCGACCCGGAGAAGCGCGGCTGGACAGCAGCCCGCCCACGCACTGCCGTCGATCGCTGGCAGCCAACGCCCGAACTGGTGCATGGTGTGACGGTCAACCACCCGGAACTGGCGCAGTGGCTCAAGCGCTGCGGCGTGTTTTCCGGCAAAGCTGTGCGTTTCCGACCGGCACAATGACCTCCTACAGCATCAGGAAGCCGGAGACGGGATGTGTAAAGATTTTCTCGGTACTCAAAGCTGATGATTCGCTGATGAGGGCTCTGTAAAGAAATCGGCAGAGGCAAATGAGGAGACATGCGTCTGTTGAGAGGTCGGTTACATCCATTTGAAGCCAAACATAAAGGTTGAAATAATGAAACATACGTTCTTGTTACAGAGGGGCGCAAGGGTAGCAAAACCACTTACACTTTACGGTTTACACTTTGGTGGTTGTGGTGTTTTGGCGCATCTGGAAGGGTTTGGGAGTTGTTCGGGAATTTAGGGGTGTAGTTGTTCGGTAATTAGTGCGGCGAGGATGCGGCAGTATGGTGCATTCTTTTTCTTTTCCTAAAAAAGTTCACGTTGTGAATTTTTTTAGGAAAAAACCCGGGTTCTTCCGCCCTGCCGGCGGCAATATCACCCGCCAAACGCGGGATCGCCTGATCCATGGCCGCATGGGCCGTTTCGCAGGTTTCGCGCATGTCGTGTTGTTCGTGGTCCAAACTTCCACCGCGTAACTCCTGTTAATCAGACCTTTCCTCAGAACGCGTTCCTCGGCAGTGGTAGGGGTGAAAATCTGTCGCCTGCCTCAAAGACTGTCTGAAACGGGTTGGTCATGGGGCAATACCTTTCAAATAGCAGAACCGTTCTGTATCGGAGCAAACGCCCGGTTTGCTCCGATACAGAACGGTTCCGCCTGCGGCAGCATGGTACAGTTTTATCTTTTTTCACAAAAAATGTTGCACCATGTGCAACATTTTTTGTGAAAAAAGGATGGTTTCTTCCACCCTG
>JGI12109J20283_10324954_pt1 | contig 17021 bp, 14 predicted proteins | sample ElkSlonscriptome_12_FD_20283 | JGI IMG/M metagenome (IMG submission 20283)
CGCGTGGCCAAGGACAGGTAATCTCATGCCAAACTTCACCATGGAGAAATCGATGTTCGCGCGTTTTGTGATTTTAATTTTACTTTGTGTCTCGCCCCTGCTGTTGCAGGCGCAGAGCGCTTTCACCGGACTCAAAGCGGAGGCTGTCGATCACGTCGAGAACAACGCCAAGCTGGTTCAGGAAATCATTGACAGTCTGTTTTCCTTCTCCGAACTCGGATTTCAGGAGTTCGAAACCCAGCGCTATCTGACAGAGATTCTCGAAAGTAATGATTTCGAGGTAGAGCAGGGAGTGTCGGGAATTCCTTCCGCGTGGTGGGCGAGTTGGGGCAGCGGTTCACCGGTCATCGCTCTAGGTTCCGACGTGGACGGTATTCCGCGGTCCTCACAGATGCCCGGTGTCGCTTATCGGCAACCAATGATCGAAGGCGCACCAGGCCATGGTGAGGGCCACAATTCCGGCCAGGCAGTGATCATTGCCGGCGCGTTGGCAGTCAAGGACATCATGGAACGGGAAGGGATGTCCGGCACCATCGTAATCTGGCCTGGCATTGCCGAGGAACTGCTGGCCACCAAGGCCTGGTATGCCCGCGATGGTCTCTTTGAGGGAGTCGATGCAGTTCTCTTTACCCATGTGTCGCGTAATCTCAATGTCAGTTGGGGACCGTCAACCGGCACGGGCCTGGTCTCTGTCGAATACATGTTCGAGGGCGATTCCGCCCATGGAGCTGGGGATCCCTGGCGCGGCAGGAGTGCACTGGATGCGGTCGAATTGATGAATGTGGCCTGGAATTTCCGTCGCGAACACCTGCACCCACTGCAGCGTTCTCACTATGTCATCAACAATGGTGGCGATCAGCCCAATGTCGTCCCTGACTACGCCAGCGTCTGGTACTTCATCCGCGAAATTACGGCCGCAGGTATCATGACCAATTTCGATAAACTGCAGCGTACCGCCGAGGGTGCTGCCATGATGACCGACACCGAGGTGTCTCGGCGCATTGTCGGCGCCGCCTGGCCGCGGCATTTCAACCGCCCCATCGCCGAGGCGATGAATGCGAATATTGAGGCCATCGGCTTGCCAACCTGGTCGGAGTACGATCAGCAATTTGCCCGCGCTCTGCAGGAACTAATGGGTGATGATGAAGCTCCAGGCCTGGCAACCGAGCTTTCTGGTATCGGCACTCCACCTGAAGAGCCTCGCTCCGGGGGCTCGGATGACATTGGGGATATTTCCTGGAATGTGCCCACGATCACACTGCGTTATCCTTCCAACGTCAGCGGCTTGCAGGGCCACCACTGGTCCTCGGCAATGGCCATGGCTACGCCCATCGCCCACAAGGGGGCAGTGGCTGGCGCCAAGGCGATCGCCACAACCATGCTTGATCTCATCCAGAATCCGGACCTGGTTGAGGCGGCTCATGACTATTTCGATAATGTGCAGACAGCGGAAGTTCAGTACGAACCCTTTATCGGCCCTGACGACCCTCCGGCCATCGAAAAGAACGCCGACATCATGGCTCAGTACAAGCCGCTGTTGGAGGAGCTCTACTACGATCCGGAGCGCTACGATAGCTACCTGGAGCAACTCGGTATCGATTATCCCCAACTCGAGCCACCGCTCACTCTTCAGGATTGACAGCATCATCTCGATAATCAGCCCGGCTAATCCGGGCTGATTAGCTTTCACAACCTCGCAGACCGGCTTGCGCTTTGATCGGCAACAGGGCCGGGAATAACCGTCATCGGCAGGAAACAATCGGTATGTCGATTAGTGTCTTTGATCTATTGAAAATCGGAATTGGCCCGTCTTCGTCGCACACAGTCGGCCCTATGAAGGCGGCTCGGCGATTCGTGGAATTTCTTCGCGATGGCGGCGCGCTGGAGCACTGCAGCGAAGTGACGGTCGCACTCTTTGGTTCTCTCGCCGCCACCGGGCAAGGTCACGGCACGCCGCGTGCCATCTTGCTCGGACTTCTCGGTGAAGAACCGGAGACAATCGACCTGCAGGAGGCGGACAGCGCCGTCGCACTGAACGAGCAGAGCGGCAAACTGTCACTGTTAGGCGAACAGGAAATTGATTTTCAGCTTGTTCGCGACGTGCATCTGCATAGCGATGCCGTACTCGATTTTCATCCCAATGGAATGCGTTTCGCGGCTCTGGACGGGCAGGGCGCGGTCCTGCACAGGAAATGCTATTTCTCAGTAGGTGGCGGCTTCGTCCTCGACGAGGACGAGGATCAGGAACTGCCATTCAAGGAGGGTTCCGAAGCTCTGCCATACGCTTTTGATTCTGCAGCGAAATTGCTGTCACTGTGCGCGCGCGAGGGCAAGGCCATTAGCGACATCATGCTCGCCAATGAGCAGACCTGGCGCAGCGAGCAGGAAATCAATGCCAAGCTGGATCTGATTTGCCAGACCATGTTTGAGTGTATCGAAACCGGCTGGCAGTCCGAAGGGTTGCTTCCCGGAGGGCTCAATATCCGGCGGCGGGCGGCTCGGCTCTATCAGCGCCTGGAGACTAAGGAAAGTAAAAATGAGGATCCCCTGCAGCACATGGACTGGGTGAGCCTCTACGCCCTGTCGGTCAATGAAGTGAACGCCATGGGTGGCCGTATGGTCACCGCCCCAACCAATGGCGCTGCGGGTATCGTGCCGGCGGTACTGCGCTATTTTATGAAGTTCAATCCTCAGGCAAAGCAGGAAGATGCGCGACGTTTTTTACTGACTGCCGGAGCGATCGGTATTCTTTACAAGATCAATGCGTCAATCAGCGGTGCCGAGGTCGGTTGTCAGGGCGAAGTGGGTTCCGCCTGCTCCATGGCTGCCGGCGCCCTGACCGAAGTCTGGGGCGGCTCGCCAGAGCAGGTGGAAAATGCCGCCGAAATTGCCATGGAGCACAATCTTGGTCTGACCTGCGATCCGGTCAAGGGCTTAGTTCAGGTTCCCTGTATCGAGCGCAATGCCATGGCTGCAATCAAGGCTATCGGAGCGGCGCGCATGGCACTGCACGGCGATGGTAAACACTTCGTCTCGCTGGATCAGGTAATCAAGACGATGCGCGAAACTGGCAAGGACATGCAGGCGAAATACAAGGAAACCGCCCTCGGTGGTCTGGCGGCGACGGTGGCAGAAGTTCCAGTCTCCATCATCGAATGCTAGCTGGCTGCGGGCATGCTTTTGGTTTTATACCGGCGTGACTGGCCAGGCTCTGATGCAGCGGCGGGAACTTAGTTCGGTGCAGAAAACACGGGCTCAATGAGCGCCGGGTCGGTCAAAATACGGGAGAGAATGCCCCAAGGGCTCTCGCCGGTTTGGCGTCGCCGATTGTCGATGTAGCTGTCCAATTGGCGTTCGGCGATCGTGTAGCCGACGGCATAGGCGCTGAAGCTGTTAACGAACTCGAGCAGGGCCCGGGGACTGGGTACCAGTGCATCTCTTTCCAGTCGAACAACCGCCGCTGTCTCCGGTAGTTCCCCGTCGCTGAATTCCTGAATGGTGGCTACGGTTGCCAAGTCTAGCCCGGAAATCAAACGATGGATCTCGGCGTAAGTCTCGATCTGATCGCTATCCAGTTCGGCCAGTGGAAATAAGGTTTCGCGCTCGAAATTCAGGCGACGTTCGGGAGGTAGCGCCAGCGCCACCGCATAGTCGGCCGCCCCCTCCAGCAGGGCTGCTTCCGGAGAACGCAGGAGCACAAGCTGATTTTCAACCCAGTCCGCGCCGACACGATTGTCTCGAAGCAGAAACTGGGCATGGTGGCCAGGATAGCCTTCGTGACAGGCGACATCGACCATGGAGCCGATATAGCCAATGGTCAGTGGGTTGATGCGCAGCCGGCTCATGCCGGCGCCAAGATACTCATGCCAGGGTGCGCTCACGTCCCGGGTCCATTCAATCGTCAACTGGTCTTTTCCCTGGAAGGTCCAGTGCTCCAGCGTGGCGTCCCGACAAGCCTGCAATGCAGCCGCGAAGACTTCCTCACGCTTGTTAACCGGAACCACATATTCGGACTGAAAGCTGGCAACCCTGAAGGGCAAACTGCCGGTTCCAGGCAAGAGCTCTGATAAGCGTTCCAGAACAGCGTCTCGTTCTATCTCAACAGGCGTTGGCGGCAAGGTCTCAATGACAAGGCGGCCGCGATCGTCGAGCCGGGTATCCTCGGGCAGTTCCTCGAGGGGCAGTTGGTAGAGTTCTTGTGTTTCCTCGGCGAAGCTCCAGTTTTGGGGGGCCTGCAGGAAGGCTGCGATTGTCTGCAGTTGCGTCAGGCGTGCGTGAAGCTGCTGCTGTCGGGAGCTGTCCTCCAGGCCTGCAATTTGATCTACCCGATCCGCCAGGGCGGCCGCCTGCTCCTCCAACTCTGGCAGCGGCACGTTCCCTGCATCGGCAAGGGAATCCGGTCCATAGTAAACATCGACCTCTTCCGGGTTTAGTGCCTCAAGTGACAGGGCGAGGCGAACATAAGCGCGGGCGAGCTCTTCGAGTTGAGCCTCGGGCGAGCGGGGCCAGAACAAAGACGCTGAAATGGCGATCGCCAGAGCGGCTGCACTAGCCAAAGTCAGTTTTTTCATGGAAGTCATTGTGTTGAATCAGAGCCAGACGCTATAGGTTGGTTTATTCGGTGCGCAGGGCATCGATAGGGTCGAGAAGTGAAGCCCTGCGGGCGGGGTAACTGCCGAAAATCAGTCCGATAGCGGCGGCGATTCCCAGAGCGAGCAACATGCTCCCGGCCGAAACAGTCGTTGGCCAGTCCAGGGACCAGCCGACGACCCGGGCCGCGATCAGGCCCAGTATCAGCCCCAGCAGGCCCCCAATAACACTTAGAGTGGTCGATTCTATGAGAAATTGCAGCGCCACGTCGCCTGACCGGGCGCCGGTGGCCATACGCAAACCGATCTCGCGAGTTCGTTCGGTAATCGATACGAGCATGATGTTCATAATACCGATGCCGCCCACTATCAGCGACGCACCGGCGATGCTGGCAAGCAATATCGTCATGGTGCCACTGGCCCGATCCAGAGTGTCGGTCATTTCTTCCAGAGTCACCGCATCCAGCTTGGGCAGATTGGCCAGGGCGAAGGCAGCGGCAGGCGTGTACAGGCCCTTGGTCAGCGCTTCGGCCGCCTGGGTCTCGACAGTGAAATCATCGGGGATACTGCCGGCCGAACCTTGCTGCGCCAGGTATCCGGTGCGTGCCGCAGCAGCATTGTCTGCAGTGATCAGGCCATGCCGCTGACGCAGCAGCGATTTTATGTCTTCGGCGATTCGAGACGAGTCCCCAGCCCGTTCGGCAGCAATGGTCAGGGCATCAAGGTGCTCGATTCCCAGGCTTTCCTGAAGGGTTTGCCAGGGCACAAACAGCACCTCGGCATGGTCCTCGGCCTGGTCGTCGGTGACGCCGATAATTGTGTAGTCTATGTTGCGCACCTGCGCGGTCTGTCCCACCGGATTGCTGCCGGCGCCAAAAATCTGTTCGGCAAGGGTCCGGCCGATGACGGCAACCTCTGCATCAGGTTCCAAAAACATGCGCCCGGGCTGCACGTTCCAGGAGTATATGTCGGCAAAGCTGGGTGCGATTCCCTGAATGCGACCAAACACCCGGTTGCCACTGCCGCCGATGAAAGTGCGCAGGGAATTACCCGGGCTGAGATTGGCGATACCGGGAATGGTCTCCGCAATGGCTTCACCATCTTCCGGTATCAGGGTAGTCGCGGCGCCGCGACCGGACAGGATGCCGACACTCTCGCCACCACGGGTATAGTTGCCCGCGCGTACGAACAGGATATTGGTGCCCGCGGACGTGACTTCGTCCTGCACCGACGAGCGTGCGCCCGTACCCAGTGCCACCATGGTTAAAACCGCCGCCACGCCGATAATGATGCCAAGCATGGTAAGCATCGTGCGCATGCGGTTCCGGTTCAGCGACCTGAGCGCCAACTTGAGATTTACAGGCAGCATTGCCAGCATTGGGGATTCTCCAGAAATCTAGTATCCAGTTAATTCGCGAAACAATTGATTACTCCGCCTTGAGTGCAAGCACAGGGTCCATTTCGGCTGCCCGGCGAGCGGGGCCATAGCCGAAGACCAGGCCGGTCAAGGCCGCCATAGCGATGGCCAGCACCAGCATCAGGGGTGATATGGCCATAGTCCAGTTGAAGAACTCCTGCATGATAAATAGTCCAACTGCCCCCAGCACCAGACCGAGCAAACCGCCGAGAGCCGCAAGCGTGATGGCCTCGACAATGAATTGCACCATCACATCGCCCATGCGGGCGCCAAGCGCCATGCGCAGGCCGATTTCGCGGGTTCGTGCCGTGACTGAGACCAGCATGATATTCATGACCCCGATACCACCGACCAGCAGCGAAACGGCTGCGGCGCTGGACAGAAGATAAGTGAAAGTGCGCCCGGCCTGGCGCAGGCTGATTGCCATTTCTTCCCAGGAGGCTTGCTCGAATTCGATGATATTGGCGTGAACCGCCCGCGCTAGCCGGGGATCCATGCCCTGTCCCGGCATGGCGGAAAGGGTCTGGGTTTCGACGCGAAAATCATCGATGGTGTCATCCGGTAATTGCCGTAGATCACGCATTGCCGCCCGAATCGAATCGGCCACAGCGGTGGTCTTGCCGACTGAGGCGGAGCGCACATTGATTTGATCGAAGTCGTCCCGGTCCAGCAACGCCATGGCGGCTCGCACCGGCGTGTAGACCTGCGGAATCAGGGAGCTGGTTTCATCTTCGCCGCTATCGATAAGGCCAATGATTTCGAAATCCTGGTCTCCCAGCAGCAGTGTCTGGCCCAGAGCGGGCTGGTCCTGCCAGAGTCTGGTTGCTACATCCTGGTCTATGAGCAACAGATTCGCGCCATCTCGGTGCTCCTGGGCGTTGATAAAACGGCCGTCTACAAGCCTCCAGGCCTGCATATCCGGCCAGGTTTCGGCGAAGCCGAAGACTCGTGCCGTGCGCACAAGGCGGTTCGGTGAATCGGTAATTGAGACGTTCCCGCTCAAACTTGCCGCCGCCGAACGCACGTCGGCTATGTCACCGCTGACCAGCTCCAGCTCACTGGCGGTGAGGGGCAGAGCGGGGCTTCTGACTTTAGATTGCTTTGGCCGCATGGCCCGCTCGCGGGCGGCCATCATGGCGGCATTCTGCTCAAACGAGACGTCACCAAAACCGTCTTCGCTTCCGAACAGGCCCTCAGCCAGTTCACCGCCACTGCTGTCCTGCTGTCCGGCGGCGGTTATGCCGATAGGGCGAAAATTACCGGGGCGAATGGTGATGAGGGTGGGCCCCGCACTTTCTATCTGTGTTTCAATCTGGCGCTGAGCGCCTATTCCCAGGCCCGACACAACGAGAACCATGGCCACGCCGATGCTCATGCCGATCAGAGTTAAAGAAGCCTGCAGGCGATTCTGCCGAAGTGCTTTGAGGGCGAGACTGAAATTTGTGTTCATGTCAGCACTCAGCCGGCACAGGAGTCTGTGCAGGGCAGCTCCGCTTCGCTATCCATATCCATATCCATTTCCATATCCATTTCTTCAGGGTCGGGAAACACGGAGTAGGGGATATCCAGAACGAATGGTTCGCCCTGGAAAAGAAAAGCCACTCTTACGATCGAATCTTCTTGCGTGACCGGGTTACTGTCGCCTTCCCATGCTTCACCGCTGTCACTGATCCGCATCAGCACGGATTCTATGCCGCTGTCCGCTCTTTCGATTTCGATAGCGACGTCCGACACCACCGCGGCCGGCATTGGCATACGCATGGAATCGCTGTAGTAGAGAGCAACGCCGCCTTCGGGGGGCACCACGAGTTCAAAATGCAGATCCAGAAACATCATCACGAAGCCGCCGTGCCGGGAGCTATGATCTTCATGGGCCGCAGCCAACTGGCTGAGCAGGACACAGCCAATCAAGCCGCGGCTAAAGATTCTGGTGAGCGCATTTCTGGCGCGCTTTCGGTGTGCGTCACTCATGATGCAGGGCTCCTATGGGGTCGAGTTGGCTGGCCTTGTGGGCCGGATAGACTCCCGACAGCACGCCAAGGATAGCGGCCACGACGATGGCTACCACCATGGAGACAATGGAAACACTGGTTGACCACTGCAGCAGTCCCTCCAGGCTGCCGGAAACCAGATAGCCTGCGGCGGCGCCAATCAGCCCGCCGATGAGGCAGAGGATCACCGCCTCGATAAGAAATTGTGAGGCGATATCTCTGGCGCGTGCCCCCATAGCCATGCGCAATCCGACTTCGCGGGTGCGCTGGGTGACTGAAAGTAGCAGCAAATTTGCCACTCCGATTCCTCCCACCAACAGGGAGACTGCTGCAACGCCGGCCAGCAGAGCCATCATGGTGGCGTTGGCACGCTCCAGAGAATGGGAGATCTGCTCGATCGTAATGTTGTCCACGGTGCTCATGTTGCCAGAAACCACCCGAGCCACCTGTGGCGGCAAGCCGTTACCAAGTACCTGTTCCGCCTGTGTGCGCACAATGAAATCATCGGGCATCTGTTCGCTGATGCCGTGCCGTTGCCGGAGCATGGCGGTAATCTGTTCAGCCACCGCGGTGGTTTCGCCGGCGGATCTGGTGGTGACTGTGATTGTATTAAGCATGCTCAGGTTCAATAGTTCGTGCACCGTTGAGAGTGGCACATAGATCGCATCAAATTGATCATCACCCGCGGCAGGTTGCGCTGCCCAACTGCTGCTGCCGACAACACCGACAATTTCAAAAGGCTGATTCCATAATTCGACGGTCTCGCCAACCGGGTTAGTGTCGGCGCCGAAGAGTCGATCTGCCACCACTTTGCCTAGCACTATGACCTGCTCGGTGTTGCGATAATGGTCCTGCGTGAAAAAGCGGCCGTGGGGAAATACCCAGCCGCGGCGAATCTGGGGTAGATCAGGTTCTGTACCGTGCAGGCGGGTAAACCAGCTGCGTCCGCCTGCTGCTGGAATACTGACCCGGGCATTCTCATGCACTCCGGAGGCTACGTATTGCACCCCGTCTAACTGATTGAGAATCGCCTGCGCATCGTCCACGCTGAGGGTGGCGGCGGCGCCTAGGCCTGCCATGGTATCGCCAAGCCGCTCGGCAGCGGTGGGATGATCATGTTGTGCATTAGGATCATCTTCGTAATGCGCTTTAATAAATCTGGGGGACTGCATTGAGGTGCGGGCATTGGAGCTGAATGCATCTGACAGCGGCCAGTCGGCCGTCAGAAAGCGCGGGTTCTGGCTCTGCCCTAGTTGTTGCGAGTCTGGAATCCGCACCAGGAAAGGTGTGATGCTGTCGCTGGGCTCAATGCTGCCGTGATCGGCCTCTACCGCTCCAGCATCCTGGGAACGTTCCACCTGGTAGTTGCCGGAGGTCACCACAATCATGTTGGCACCCACTGCCATCAGCTGCTCGTTGATTGCCTGCTGAGCGCCGCGACTGAGGGCAATACTCGTGACCAGAGCGCCCACGCCCACGGTAACCCCGAGCATAGCGAGGACGGCCTGGATTTGGTTACGTCTTAATGTCTGTAAGGCGAGGCTAAGGAAGTGGCGGAGTGCCAGCATGATTCAATCCTCCTCGAGGCGCAGTCAGTTTGCTGTGGCTGCCTGTTTGATTGGCGTTGATGTGTCGGGTGATGAACGTCCAATCGGTGTATTTGGTACGTCATCAGTGATAAGACCGTCGCGGATAGAAATAATTCGGGTGCCGTAGGCGGCTATGTCTGCCTCGTGGGTGATAAGGACGATGGTGATACCGCTGGACTCGCGCAGTTCCTGCAGAATACGCATTACCTCTTCGCCGGTCTTGCTGTCCAGGTTTCCGGTGGGCTCATCCGCCAGGATCAGTGCCGGCTCGTTGACCAGGGCCCGGGCGATGGCCACCCGCTGCTGCTGACCTCCGGACAACTGACTGGGATGGTGCTCGGCTCGATCAGACAGGTTCATGGCCTCCAGCGCCTTCATGGCCTTTTCACGCCGTTCGCTAACCGACACCACCGGTCGAGAATATAACAGTGGCACCTCCGCATTTTCCAGAGCGGTGGTCCGGGGTAATAAATTGAATCCCTGAAATACAAAGCCGATCTGCTTATTGCGAATGTTGGCGAGTTCCTCGCGGGATAGGTTCGAGACATCCTTGCCATTCAACTCATAAGTTCCTTCGGTGACTCGATCCAGACAGCCGAGTATGTGCATCAGTGTCGACTTTCCCGAGCCCGATGCTCCGGTAATGGTGACAAACTCTCCAGCCTCGATGTCGAGGCTGATGCCGCGCAAGGCGTGGACCGAATTGTCGCCCATCTGATAGACCCGGGTGACATCGCGTAGGGAGATGACTTTATTACTCACAGGCATATTCCTTTCAAAACTTCAGGCTGTCAAAAAGTGGTTCAGAGCCACTCTCGCGGAGAGTGACTCTGAACGGTTGGCTTGGGAAACTGGAAACAAACTGCGACCTCAGTCGTCCGACGCAGCTCCAGGTTCATTGAGTCCGGCGTAGTTGTAGATCACGTTGGCAATGGATTTTTCCATGCCTGCCATGCCGTAGGTGTTACCTGCGCCTTCAACGATGAAGTACTCATTGGCTGCGTGGGAGCCGCCACCGCCGCCGACTTGACCGCTGGCGATGGGAATATCGAACACATCGCCGGCAAACAGATAGGCCGGCCAGTAGCCGCCCAGGATGGTTTCTTCCAGAACTGGTTCATCGGTGCCGGATCCAAAGGTCTCGCGCATGCTGCGAACTGCGCGCGCCAGATCATTGTCTTCGTCCATCTTGGCCCAGGGCACATCACCAACCACGTTGATCTCGACGTCTTCATAACCGTGCTCATCAAGATGAGTGCGCAGCAGGCCGACGATTTCCATGCCATCCTGGTTAGGTACGTAGCGAAAGTTGTGTTTGGAGACAATGCGGTTGGGCAGAATGGCGCCAGAGCCGCCTTCGAACATATTGCCACCCCAGATGCCGTCCAGATTCATGGATGTGCCTGCGCGTGACATCTTCACTACTTCATAGGGGTCGTCGGAAATAAAGCGAGCAACGCCCAGCCTCTCGGCGGCGACTTCAACGTCATAGTCTTCTGCAGCCTCCTGCAGAATGCGTTCTTCCTCTTCGGTCAATGGAACGATGTCGTCATAGAAGCCGTCGATCAACACCCGGTTACCGGTTTCGTCCACCAGAGTTGAGAGCATCTGAATGTGACGCCAGGCCGGGGCATCGACTGCGCGCTTACGCCCGCCGTGAATATTGCTGTAGGTGGGACCGCGGCCCCAGCTTTCGCCACTGGTGATCAATTCGACAAAGACACAGCCCTCGGATGAGCCACTGCCCCACATGATGTCCGCGTCCTCAAACAGCTCCGGGTGATCACGAACGAATTTGCGGTAGCCTATGGACATCCGCTCTTCATCGCCCTCGGCCACGAAAATAAGATTCACCGGCAGCGTGCCGGTAACGGCCTTGATAGACATCATGGCATTCCAGAAAGCCATTTGNCGGCCCTTGGAGTTGTTGGCTCCACGTCCGATGATGACTTTGTCGAAGGGAGGCTGCTCGACTATTCGAGCTTCAAAGGGAGGAGCCATCCACAGGTCGGGTTGGGTAATGGGCATGGTGTCGTACATCCAGTAGACAACGACGGTTTTCTCGGCGCCCTCGTCACAGTTGGCATACACAACCGGGTTACCTTGTTGACCCCATTCGGTGATACCGACGTCGTAGACCTGAGTCTCCTGACAGCCCAGCTGATCGAAAAAGCCTTCCACCATATACGCCGATTCCTGAATACCTTCACCGGTGTTGGAAATACTTGGCTGCTGAATCCAGCGCTGCAGGTTGACAACGTGCTGGTCGATGTTGGTATCAATATAGTCGAATACCTGGGCCAGATCCTGATTGTGAATCTGGCTCATGTCGATTTCGAGTTCAGTCTCGCCCCGGGGGTTGATGCCTAGATCCGGACCGCTGCTGGCCGGGCTGGAGGCGGTTTCCATGGCGGCCGGCAGAGCTGCTGACGCACTGGGAGGGGAGGACGCAGTCTGTTCCTCGCTGCAGGCTGCCAGCAAGGCGGCGCTCCCGAAGACAAATGGTGCCCAAATATTTCTCAAAGAATGCATCTTGGTTTTAATCATAGTGTGCTCCTGGGGAATATCAGTCCTGACTGAAGCCGTTGAGCGAGTTAAAACGCTCTTGAAGGAATGTGAGAAAGAATGGCTGCATGAACCGTACCAATTCAATGGCATGATCGAGCCTGTCAGTCGTCAACAGACTGCACCAAAACGGTGTCTGGAGCAATTGATGTAGAGTTAGCGTTCACCCGCTGTTTTACTGGGTCAGCTCCAGACGGGCAGTTTAGCTGCGGTATTTAGGGATTTTTAAGGATGCTCTGAATAATGCCGATGAGCCTATGGGCTCCATTGTTCAGAGCGCACTTAGTGCTTCAGAGGGTTAATCTAGGTGTCTGTGCAGCTTCCAGTTGCTGCTCTTTGTTGCAGTGAATCCTGATCTCTGAAGATACTTTAAGATCGATCGAGCTGCTTCCAGACGAAATCATTAAATGGCTGTAAGCTTCTAATAATAATGAATTTTATGGATCTATTCTGGAGGCCGATGAGCAGCTGCAGTATTGACCAGGCGGTTAATGCGCACAGTATCGGCGCCGGGCAGGCAGGCGCGTTGTATCAACAGGAATAGAAAATCCTGGGTCCAAAAGTGGGCATCAACCAGGACTATGCTCCTAAAGTGAGCGTTTAGTCTGAGAATTTAAGCTAGCGCTCCGATCTCCTGTCCTGGGCGTCTGCGTTGGTCAGCATGCTGGCCTAAGCCGGTATCGGCGCCCGTAGCTGTGCCTCGTGTTTTTGCTCACGGATCGGCCAGTGCAGCACTGCGGCCAGTATTGCTAGCAATATCCCGGCTAGCCAGATGCCGTCGTAGTTTCCGTAGCGCTCATACAGCCAGCCGCCGAGCCAGACGCCCAGGAATGCGCCCAGCTGATGGCTGAAGAAAACGATGCCATAGAGAAAGGTCATATAGCGGGTGCCAAAAAAGAGTGCCACCAGGCCTGAGGTGGGCGGAACTGTGGCCAGCCAGAGAAAGCCCATGGCGGCGCTGAACAGCAGAATAGTGATGATGCTGGTAGGGACCAGGAGAAACAGTGTGATTACCAAAGCCCGAGCCAGATAGATCAGAGCCAGAATCCTGCGCATCGCGAAACGCCCGCACATCACACCGGAAAAATAAGAGCCAATAACGTTACACAATCCAATGAGGCTTATACTCCAGGCGCCGACCGCAGCCGAAAATCCCAAATCAACCACGTAGCCGGGCATATGTACGGTAATGAAGGCGACGTGAAAGCCGCAGACGAAAAAGCCGCATACCAGTAGCACATAGGAGTTTACCCGCAAGGCGCTCGCGGCTACCCGGTGCAGCGGTAGTGTCGGCATCTCCTCGCTGGATGCTGCGGACGCACCGCCGTAGTGCCCCAGGGGAAGTGCGAACACCACCATGGCCAGCGCCGACAGCCCCAGGTACTGAAGGGCGGCGAACCATCCTACTGCGTCCACTGCAAATTGAATCAAAGGTACCACCAGGAACTGACCGAAACTGCCGGCGGCGGTGCCCACTCCTAGGGCCCAGCCGCGGCGCTCCGCGGGAACGGCACGGGCGATTGCTGGGAGCACGATCCCGAAGGCGGTACCGGCGATGCCGGCGCCCACGAGCAAACCAGCAGTGGAGAGAATAGCCAATTCCGTTGTGGAGTAGGCCATCATAAACATGCCCGCCGCGTAACAGGCCACGCCGCTAAGCAGCACTATGCGATTGCCAAGACGATCGGCCAGGCCACCGGCGATGATGGCAAATATCCCCCAGGCCAGGTTTTGTACTGCCAGCGCCAGTGCCAATACGTCTCGTCCCCATCCTCGAGCCTCACTGACGGGCTGCATGAATAAGCCAAAACCGGCACGATAGCCGAAGGACATAACCAGCAGTAGGCAGGCGCTGATCAGAATGGGCAGATATTGGCGATTGGAAGTCGGCACTGTTCGGTTACAGCCAGTGACTGTTTAAAAGACGAATGATAGCGTCTGCACTGATCAACTCACAGGTCTTACTGCTGCTGAGAGGACATTAATGGTGAGACGCGGTCGAATTGCAGCGCCTTGCGACCAGGCTGTTTCGACTGACCAAAGGCATTTAGTTGGCATGAGCAGAAGCTTAGAATGCCGGATCATTTCGCTCAACCTGAATTATAGTCAGCAGTCTGTGTCGAGCAGTTCCTCGCAGCTATCCCGCAGTGAGTTTATGGCCTCCTCTGCCGCATCTCCGAAGGCATCCGCGGACTCATCGGCCAGATCACCCATGGCGTCCATGAGGTCTTTTGTTTCCCTGTCGACGTCCTCGCAGGCAGCCAAAACAATTGCGAAGACTGTGATCAGGAAAAAATTGCTGCGAACCTTCATGTTGAATTCCTGTTGATTCCTATTTGTTCCTATATTTATCTAGCTGCACGAGCCAGGCCGCCGAGCAAGAAATGGCGGCAATTGACGTCAACGGGAAGAACAAGACAGCCCATATGATCGCGGTGAGGACATTGATGAAGTTGAAAACCCCGCGCAGCGAACTCAGTTTTGGAGCATTCATGGACGCTGAGTCAAAACCAAAGGAGTAGTGGTTGAGCGTGGCATTAGTCGCTGCTGGCGGCGCTCAGAAATCTCCCGACTAGTTAAAAATAGCTGATAAGAGGAAAAAAAAGATTATTGACAGCGCCGCGCCGATTGGCAAAGTCACTACCCAGGACAGAAAAATCTTGCCTACGACGCGAACATTGAGTGCAGCTATGCCTCTGGCCATCCCCACTCCAAGCACTGCGCCTACAAGCGTATGCGTAGTGGAAACGGGTATTCCCGTACCCGAAGCGATGACTACGGTGGTGGCGGCGGCCAGTTCGGCGGCGAAGCCTCGGCTTGGGGTCAACTCGGTGATGTTGCGACCGATGGTGGCAATCACTTTGTAGCCCAGTGTGGCTAGACCCGCGACGATGCCGGCGCCTCCGAGTAAAAGAACCCAGGTGGGCAGCGGTGACTCGGCATCCAATACGCCTCCGCTTTGGACCACGCCGTTAATTGCAGCAAGGGGCCCGATGGCGTTGGCGACATCATTGGAGCCGTGGGCGAATGCCATGGAGCATGCAGTGAAGATCATCAGCACACCGAACACCCGCTCGACACTGCGAAAACGGTCTTCCCTGTTGGCGCCGGGGTTCTCCTTGATCTGCCGCAGCAGGAAGATGCCAACAGCCATGGTGGCCAGCCCCACGAGGATTGAGATCAGGGCACTTTGCAGATAGGTGATTTCAAGACCGACATGGCTGAGCCCCTTGACCAGAGTGACCATGGCGATGACGAAGCCCACCAGGAAAATGTAGTAGGGCACATATTTCTTGGCGTTGACGAAGGGATCGTCAGTAGACAGCACGAGTTTTTGCACGGTCATGAATAGAAAGAAGGCAATGGTGCCGGAGAAGACCGGCGAGACCACCCAACTGGCCACAATAGAGACAATCTGTCCCCAGACGACAGAGTCCGCCGATATTCCTACCACAGCGAATCCGACAATAGCCCCGATGATGGAGTGGGTCGTCGATACCGGCCAGCCCAACTGCGAGGCAATCAGCAGCCAAATGCCGGCGGCCAGCAGGGAAGACAGCATGCCGAAGATCAGTAGCTCCGGTCTCTCCTCAAACCCAGCGGCTTCCACATCGATAATGCCGCTGCGAATAGTGGAAGTGACTTCGCCCCCGGCCAGCCAGGCTCCAAGGAATTCGAAGACCATGGCGATAAGAATGGCCTGCTTGATAGTGATGGCGCGGGCACCCACGGATGTCCCCATGGCATTGGCAACATCATTGGCGCCGACACCATAGGCCATGAAGAACCCGAACAGGCAGGCCAGGGCAAGGAACAGAAAACCATACTGGGAAACAATCTCGGTCATGGTGGGCTCGACTGGCGTGAGGTCCGTTTCAGCTGGAAATGAGCAGCAGCAGCTGGCCGCCGATCCGATGCGAGGTGGCCATGATCCGGCCCAGGCCCTCGATCAATTTGTCGAGATAAATGATGTCAACAGGTGAGACTTCACCCTCAAGTTGATACAGAGCCTTGCGCAGGACGTTCTCTTTTTCCTCACAGGCGCGCTCGGTCGCATCCATCTGCTGAACCAGTCTTTGCACCAGTTCAGCTTCTTTGCCGCGGAAACCAGTCTCCAGTAATTCATCGAGCTCGTGAATGACCGTGTGCGCCTCCGCGGAGGCTTCCAGGTTGCAAGAAAAGTAATTTTGCAGCGGCTGGCTCAATGGCTTGGGAATTTTGGTTTGTCGGGTCAGGAGCAAATGACTGACGTCGCGGCACAGATTTGGTAGCCGGTCCTGAAGTCTGAGTAGTTCTAGCAAATCCGAGCGCGAGAAGGGCAGGAACAGACTATTGGGCAAATGACTTCTGATGTCCCTTTTCATCTCGTCGGCGTCCTGCTCAGCTTGCACGATCAGGTCGTGTGCCGCGGCGGCCTTGCTCCAGTCACCGGAGATTGCAACCTGCAGAAATTCGCCCAATTGTTGGACACTGCCGTGGGCCTTGTCCATGTGGCTCTCGATTGGTCGAATCGGGGAACGACCAAACAGTGCACCGATTGGATTCGTCATAACGGACAGTCCTGAGCCATTCCAGCAGATGTTCGCGGCGTATTAAAACACCCTGGTCCGAGAAGAGCTAGCTCCGAATAGTGGCTGCTGGCCACGGCTTCAGGATAGGCGAGTTTCGTGACTGAACAGCAATATAACTGCAGCAAACCGGCGCTGTGAGGAGAGTGAATGCCGGCGAGTGAGGGGGCGAAATATACTAGGGATGCTCTTATTAATGCAGGCATTCCTCTTGCTTTCAGTCGGCGCGCCTGAAAAGACGGTGCCGGCTGCCAAGGAGTGGCAACACTGTCAGGCGCGCCGACTGGAAGCCCCGCTAAGGC
>JGI12109J20283_10381261_pt1 | contig 17014 bp, 19 predicted proteins | sample ElkSlonscriptome_12_FD_20283 | JGI IMG/M metagenome (IMG submission 20283)
TCATTTTAAGCTCTATCTTCAGCTGAACCTAGCTTGTTAGAAAACAAATTACCAACTTCAAGTACTTCAAGTATTTAGGACACTCTCATCGGAGTGCCATCCTAAAAGAAAAGCTTGCCTTGCCCTGCAAGGCTTGAGCTTTTTTCACTTATCCCGTTGCTCAAGCGAGCTTGGCTTGATCTAAATGAAAAAAGCTCGTCCATAAGGGACAAGCTTTCTTTTGGGTGGGGTGGAAGATCGGGTTCGAACCGACGACCTCCTGAACCACAATCAGGCGCTCTAACCAGCTGAGCTACAACCACCATCTCTTCACCAAAAAAGGCGAAAATTTTGGACGACAAAAATAGGGAATTTGAATGAATACAAAATTTTCTTCTGCGAATCAAAGTGCAAAAAAAAGCCCGCTGCTGCATAAATGCGAACAACGGGCTCCAACCAAACCAAACCAAAATATCATAGGTTGGTATTATTATGACATTTATAGAGCGGTTTTGTTGACTGATCGGATTAATTTTTTCTGTCAAAAGATTTTTGAAATAATTTGAATAAACCGTCCTTTCATCCAATTGAATAACAGTTGCTTACGAAGTAAATTGAATTTAGTAAAGGGCTTGTTAAATAAATTTTGATTCAGGAACTGAATACTTGGTGGTGGTACAGAACCCAGGTAGGAGGCTCTGAAGGAAAGGGGGCTGGCCTAAATAAATGAAACGAAAATTATCGCTTAGCTAAACGCTGGGTACTAGTCTTCTTCGATCAGCCATAAGGCCTCTTCTAATTCCCCTTTGGCTTTGTTGTCTTTCTGTTGATCGGCGAGCTTGATACCTACTTGATAAATGTGACGGGCTTTCTTCAGCTTGTTTTTACCTTCATGCAGCTGGCCCAATTTATAATAGGCACCTAAATAATCTGGATCGTCCGACATCAATTCTTCAATGGTAGCAATAGCTTTTTCTACCTTACCCTCTTTTTCATACTCCAAGGCTAAGGCGTAGGTAAGAAAACTGTCTTTCGGATCAGTTTTCAACATTTTCTTTATTTCTTCAACTCGGCTCAATACTGTTGCGAATATATTGAATGATTTCCTTTTTTTGACTAGGCTCAAACCATTTTATCTCTTTATCTCTCTTGAACCAGCTTATTTGTCGCTTTGCGTAACGACGACTGTTCACTTTGATTTGGTCGACCGCTTTCTCTAGGCTGATCTCTCCGTCCAAATACGGAAATAACTCCCGATAGCCCACTGTGTTTAAGGCATTGTGATCGCGGTACTGATTCACAGACTTCACCTCATCCAGGAGTCCTGCTACCATCATTTTATCCACCCTTTGGTTGATCCGTTCATAAAGTGCTGACCTGCTCATTTCTAGGCCGACCTTTATAATGTGGAAGGGACGATCCTTGCGCACACCTAATCGCAAAGAGGAGTATGGTACACCGCTTATTTTACAGATTTCAATAGCTCGTATCAACCGTTTGCTATTGTTTAGGTCGACCTGTGCATAGAAAACAGGATCCAGGCTTTTGAGTTCTGCTTGTAAACTCTCTATCCCTCTATTTTTTAATTGTTCGTTCAGCTCTCTGCGGAGTTTAGGCTCAGCAGAAGGAAGTTTTTCATCAAAGCCGTTCAGTAAGGCATTGACATACATGCCTGATCCTCCGCAGAGAATTGCCAAGTCTTTCTTTTTAAAATACTGCTCAAGAAAGGTCAGGGCCTCCTTCTCGAAGGTAGAGGCATTATATTCTTGCTGAATAGAGAGGTGGTCAATAAAATGATGAGTGGCCATCATCTGCTCATCACTGCTGGGCTTGGCAGTCCCAATGCTTAGCTCTTTAAACAATTGTCGAGAATCTGCAGAAATGATCTCTGCCTCGAAGGTTTTGGCCAATTGGATCGAAAGGCTGGTCTTACCTATTGCGGTTGGACCAAGCACTGCAACTAGATGGGGCCGTGCTTCCATAACATCTGCTAGAGATACTCCTCGTAATCATCAAGTGACTCATAACCTCCTTGTCCGAAGATATCATCATCCCCATCCTCATCTTCCTCATCTTCCTCACCGGCTTCTTTTAGCATGGCTTGGATCAGAATTCCTTCTGCGTCTTCAGGGTCTACTTCTTTTCCGAGTTCTTCTGGTAGGTCACCGTAAGATTTCACCATTTCGATACGATCTGAAGCATCCTTGCTTTCTCGGATCTCAATCACTTCCATCACGAATTTGATCTCTTGAAGAAAGTCGTAAGTGTAGTCAAGATGATCTCCTACCGCACTTAATACCTCAGCAAGTTTATGATCCTTCATCAAGCTGCTATTTTCATCAAATGCCTCCAATTGATAGTCGGTTTCAAATTGCAGACTCTCGTCGTACTTGGTAAAACCGGCCAACTGGTTAGATTCTAAGTTAAAAGTCTTGAGAATCGCTTCGTGCAGTTCGAACAAGGTCTTATGCTTTGGAACCAAAAGGTCTCTAAATACGATCTCCTTACCGTCCCACAATACTTTCACCAAAAATGATTTCATCAATCCCTGCATGCTAAATTCATAAGTATACCTTTCTTAACTCTAAGTATTCTAAGTAATCTAAGTACTCTAAGTTTTCCCCGCCTGCCGAAGCAAGAGCCTGAGCACGGCGGGCAGGCAAGTAATCCCCGCCTGCCGAAGCAAGGGCCTGAGCACGGCGGGCAGGCAAGCACCCCAATACGTTAAACTCCTTTGCTCCTCAATCCCAAACGCTTTCCTTCTTCCAACATCCTATCCCAAGCTTCCTCACGGTTATTCTGAATATCTCCATCCAAAATGGCTTCTCGTATGGCGGTTTTGATCTGTCCCACTTCTCTTGAAGGAGAGAGTGCAAAATACTCCATTATTTCATCTCCTGAAATAGGTGGTTGCCATTGTCTAAGCTTATCCTTTTCCTCTACTTCTTTCAGTTTTTCTTCAACCAACTTGAAGTTGCGAGAATAACGGCTTTGCTTCCGTAGATTTTTCGTGGTGATATCAGCAGCGCATAGCTTCATCAGGTCATCCACATCATCCCCTGCTTCATAGAGGAGACGTCTCACCGCCGAATCCGTGACACTTTCCTTTACTAAGGCAATTGGTCTTAGATGCAGGCGCACCAATTTTTGCACGTATTTCATTTTGGCATCCAAAGGCAGTTTCAATTGCTTAAAGATCTTCGGTACCATACGAGCGCCTTTGTCTTCGTGCCCGTGAAAGGTCCAGCCCACTTTTGAGTCAAATCTTTTGGTGGGTGGTTTGGCAATATCATGCAAAATGGCCGCCCACCTCAGCCAAAGGTTATCGGTATGTTGGGAAATGTTATCCAACACTTCCAGGGTATGGTAAAAATTGTCTTTATGCCCTTTACCGTTTCTAATTTCTACGCCCTGAAGCGCTGCCATTTGCGGAAAAATAAGGGGTAACAGTCCGGTGTCGAAAAGCAGCTTGAAACCAATTGAAGGGGTTTCTGCTAAGATGATCTTATTAAGTTCGTCCTTGATGCGCTCTGTGGAGACGATCTTGATCCGATCTTTTTCTCTAGAGATGGCTTCTAAAGAGCTTGCCTCGATCTCGAAATCCAACTGACAAGCAAAGCGGATCGCTCGCATCATGCGCAAAGGGTCATCAGAGTAGGTTTCTTCAGGATTTAAAGGAGTTCTGATGATCCTAGCCTTAAGATCTTTTATCCCGTCAAAAGGATCGATTAATTCTCCGTAATCCGCTTCATTTAAACTGAGGGCCAGGGCATTGATCGTAAAATCACGCCGATTTTGATCGTCTTCCAAACTGCCATCTTCTACAATGGGTTTTCTGGAATTCTTCCGATAAGACTCCTTTCTTGCGCCTACAAATTCGATCTCCCAGGCTTCGCTTTGAATATTGGCCGTGCCGAAATTCTGAAAGACATTAACACGTGGTTTCCCTTTCATTTTTGAGGCCACGGTCTTTGCCAATTTGATCCCATCTCCCAAACAAACTACGTCGAGGTCTTTACTGGCTCTTTCCAACAGCAGATCCCTTACGAAACCACCAATTACGTAAGTAGGGTATTGAAGCTGTTTGGCGGCTTCTGCGATGGTACTGAATATAGGCTGCTGGAGATGTTTGAGCAAGAGAAAAGAGGTTTTGGTAAAATTACGATTCTCAGCTTATTTCCTGAGGATTTCAAATCGCCCATTCGACTCCAATTGGATCACTTTAGCCGTTTTGGATCTAGAAGTGGGAAGATCGATGTAGAGCGTTTCTAGCGTAGTTCCCTTTATCCTATCGGACTTTTCAGCTTCTTGTGGATCCATCGGCACGCATAACAAAGGGCGATTTATGCGATTGATGAGCTCAGCGATGTGTCCCTTTTTTACGTATCGGATGCTTACCTTCCCATCAGGTCTTATTGACTCGGGCAAATACTTGCTCGCATCCAGAATCAGATTCAAAGGCTGACTCGTCTGATCAACCAGATCCCACGTCACCTCAGGAATATCTCCCACGCACTGATTGAAGAGTCGGTCTGAATTTACCAAAACGACCATTTCCTTCAAGCCTTCATTTCCCCTAGACTTCAGCAGAGCGGAAACCGCCGATTCTTGACTCGCATCGCAAAGCAAGCCATATTCAGCGTCCGTTGAAGTGATGATCATTGCTCCACCCTTTAATTGATCCACTGCAATTTTAAATTGCCGGTCTACTTCTTCTTTATCCATATTTCAAATTTAAGCGCTTGGCATTCATTTAATGCTTAGGCATGATTTTGGCTAATTTTATAACTCATGAGAAGCGCATTCCTTTTTTTGCTCATTTTTTTCGGTCTTGGCAACATAGCCCTTGCACAAGATCGTTATCAAGATTCGGCAAAGGTGCTAAGAACCACTGTCTTTGAGGGAGACACCATCCCTCTTTTTGAATTGCAAACGGTGCAAGTTTGGGTGCCTCCAACGTTTAAAAATAAACGAGAAGCGAGAAAGTATGGACGATTACAGCGCTATGTGGTCAAGGTTTATCCTTATGCCAAGATTGCAGGTGAAATGTTGCAAGATTTCGACGATACCCTGAGGACGTTTACTGCCGATCGTAAACGGAAAAAATACCTTAAAGAGGTAGAAGAGCAGCTCAAAGCTGAATTCGGGGGTGAGCTCAAAAAACTGACCATCAAGCAAGGCATCATCTTGGTGAAATTGATCGACCGTGAGACCGGCAATACTTCATATGATCTGATCAAGCAACTCAGGGGCTCTTTTTCTGCCTTTATCTGGCAATCTTTGGCCCGCTTGTTTGGATCAAATTTGAAGTTAGAATATGATCCCTACGGAGAAGATTACCTGATCGAAGATATCGTGAGAAGAATTGAGAGCGGTGAACTTACCTACGAGGAAAGGGCCCGAAAGACAGGAATTTAGTGCACTTCATTCTAATTTCCAGTCGCTAGGAAAAATGATCTGCAACTACCAGTTCCTTGCTGCCAGGGGTATACTTGTAAAAGCCCTCGCCACTTTTTGTGCCCAGTTTCTTCGCTGTGACCATGTTGACCAGAAGGGGACAGGGGGCGTACTTTGGGTTTCCGAAGCCTTCATGCAGCACTTCCATAATGGAAAGGCATACATCCAAGCCAATAAAGTCGGCTAACTGTAATGGTCCCATAGGGTGCGCCATACCTAACTTCATCACGGTATCAATTTCTTCTACGCCAGCCACACCTTCATGAAGAGAATAGATGGCTTCGTTGATCATCGGCATCAAGATGCGATTGGCTATAAAGCCGGGATAGTCGTTAACTTCAACGGGTACTTTTCTCAGCTTTTTAGAGGCCTCCATAATGAGTTCGGTCACTTGGTCAGAGGTGGCATACCCACGAATGATCTCGACCAGTTTCATCACCGGTACCGGATTCATGAAATGCATCCCGATCACTTTGTCCGGACGATTGGTCACTGCCCCGATCTTCGTAATGCTGATCGATGAAGTATTGGTAGCTAAAATGGTGTTTGGTTCACAAAGCTCATCCAGTTGACGGAAGATGTCTAGTTTGATTGACACATTTTCTGTGGCGGCTTCAACTACGAGATCAACTCCTTTGACCCCTGCTTCCATTTTCTGGTGAGTATGGAGGTTTTGCAGTGTACTTTCTTTATCCGCGGCACTGATCTTTTCCTTGGCCACCATGCGGTCTAAATTCTTTCCAATGGTTGCCATGGCCTTATCCAAGGCTTCTTGCGAAAGATCGATCAAATTCACTTCATGCCCAAACTGCGCAAAAACGTGCGCAATTCCATTTCCCATGGTTCCGGCTCCAATAACTGCAACTTTTTTCATATTTCCCTTCATATTTTAATGCAATCACAAAGATAAAGCTCATTCGAGAGATATTAAAGCGAATTCTCGGATAGAATTAAAACAAAGAAAAAAGAAATTTGAGGCTGTAGACTTAAGCGTTTGCCAGTAGGGTCTAAATTTTGCAATTCAGCTTAAGGATTGGATTTTAAAAACGGTTTCTGGACGCCTAAGTCTCCAGGCTTATTTACCACTTCCTTTCAGCACGATGAGAACGGTATATATTAATATCTTGATATCGACATAAAGCGACATGTTCTCAATGTACAAAATATCGTATTTCAAGCGTTCCACCATTTGGTCTACATTTTCAGCGTAGCCATATTTGACTTGACCCCAAGAGGTGATTCCCGGACGTACTTTTAACAGATGATTATAATGTGAAGCCTGTTCCACGATCTTATCAATGTAAAATTGACGCTCAGGTCTCGGTCCCACCAGCGACATATCGCCGATCAAGACATTGAAGAACTGCGGAATCTCATCCAATCTTGTTTTTCGCATGAAGCGACCGAATTTGGTGATACGAGGGTCTTTTTCGGAAGAAAGGGCAGGGCCGTGTTTCTCGGCATCCACATACATGGACCTGAATTTTAATATATTGAAAGGTTTACCGTGGATTCCGATCCGTTCCTGAGCAAAAATGATGGGGCCAGGTGTGGTAAACTTTACGATCAATCCCACCACGATAAAAACCGGAGAAAAGATGGTCAGCACTAAAAGCGAGGCTAAAATATCCACCATCCGTTTAATGGTTTGCTGCCAGGGTGGCATGATCTCACGGTTGATGATGATCAGCGGGGCGCCAAAAATGGTCGACATCTTTACCGATCCCGAAAGGATATCATACATGTCTGGAATCACTTTGATGATCACATTCAGCCCTTCTAACTCGGCGATGATCGCTTCGATCTTTTGATGCTCAGAAGATTCTACAGCGATGATTGCTTCTTCTACCTGATGCGCTTCCACGATCTTTCTCAGTTCATTGTAGTTACCCAGAAAGGGAAGTTGATCCTCTAAAACGTACTTCTCTCTGCGATTTACCCTTACAAAACCAATGAATTTATTCCCATAAGATTTTTTTTCACCTTCAATTTCATTGTATAGTTCAACGGCTTTTTCATTTGACCCCACTATCACCGTATTAAATCCGATTTGTCTATTCTGGACCTTCTTTACGGTCTGATTGGTAAGGATGAACCTAAAAAAGTAGGTGATGAAAAAGTGAAAGAAACAAATGTATAAGTAAGATAGGTAGTAATCCTGATAGGAATTGATGGCATCGTCAAGGATGAAAATGAAAAAGAGCAGGGTGCATCCCAAAATGCTGATCACAAAAGTCTGGATCAGCTCATTCAAACGCGACTTTCTGAATACGTTTTTGTAAAATCCCGTGGCCGCATAAAGCAATACCCAAGCTGCCGGAATCAGAATTAATCCCAGGAAAAAGTTTTGATCGTAATTTAAGGGGATGTCGTAGCCGAACTTTTCAGACTCGAGGTAAATTTTTCTAAACCGGAAGAAGAGAAACCAAGCCGCAGCTGCAGCTAGGAAGTCGAATAGTACGTAAAAAAATGTCTGTCTGAATTTATTCATTCTCTTCTGATCAATAATTGATCAACTTCAAATTATCCAGTAAAAGTTCAGCATTATCATTGATGGGCTTTCTCAAGCCAATGGCAATATTAAAGTCAGTGGCCGAAAAGAGGGAGGCAAAAACATTACTGAATTCTACATAAGCCTTGTTCCATTCTGAGCTAGCCCTGAAATTAACTACGGAAAATTGTTGATTTCGGTTATTGGTGTAGATGCTAACCGTGAAGTCATGCGTGCATCGATAGTTTAATTCCATGTACACCGCGGTACCGTTGGTAGGAATGTCGCTAAATGGCGGCGTATAGACTTCTGCGAAGGAAAAACCAGCCGGGAGAAAAATACCCCCGCTAGCACTGCCTTCAAAGACACGGCTTTGATCGGTAACTCTCAGAATATTGGTGTCGCTTGCCGGGTTGACAATAAAGTTGATGCCGGCTTCAAAATCTTCTCCGGTCCACGCTTCATCAAAGATGGCACGAGGCTGATATTCCACCGTGGGATCATTTTGCAAAATTCCGTCTTTATCTGGAAATGACTCCATGACTTCTTCGGCATTCAAGACGGTATCCAATTCATAGAAATCGTAAAAGGGGTAGATCTCCCTTTGATTCGAGAGTCCGTTGTTAAATACACCTCCTCGAATTTTTAGATTCACATTACCGGTTTGCAGCACCGGCACTACAGCGGGAAGTTCAAAGGCGCCGACCAATTGATCATTGATGAATACCCAGGCATCGGTGATCTTGTCAGAAGCAGAGCCTTGAATAGGGTCAGTAATGCGAACCGACATATCGTCGATCTTCAAGTAGGCCGGTACCGTAGCCTCAATTTCCTCCTCATTGCATGATGTTAGCGTACACAGTAAGCAGAAAAAGAGATGGTAAATGTGCTTCATGCCCAGTTTGATCAATTAAAACCAACGTAGAAAAGTGAAACGTATTGTCTTAAGCTAGATTTTCTTGTGTGAATTCTAGTTTTTCAATGATCTTATGGGCGATGTCCAATGCGTGATAGCCGTCATGAATGGTAACCTCCGGCGTGTTGTTGGATTCAATGGCGGCTGCAAAAGCGCTCAACTCATCTTTGATCGCATTATTCGGTAGGATGGTGGGCTTTTCAAAATAGATTTCTTTTTCCCCTTTTCCTTCCCCCAGGTCGATGGTCATGGAAAGCGGATCAGCTTCACCTTCCACAGTGGCCATTCGAACAACCTCAGATTCTTTTTCAAGAAAGTCTACCGATAAATAAGCGTCTTTCTGAAAAATACGTGTCTTGCGCATGTTCTTCAACGAAATTCTGCTTGCAGTGAGATTGGCTACGCAGCCATTATCAAATTCAATCCTTGCGTTGGCGATATCCGGCTGGTCGCTAACCACTGCCACGCCACTAGCAGATATTCTGCGCACATTGCTCTTTACGATACTAAGTACGATGTCAAGATCATGGATCATCAGGTCAAGCACCACGGACACGTCGGTTCCTCTCGGATTAAATTGAGCCAGTCGATGAGTTTCGATGAACATGGGATGCTTGATGAAAGGTTTCGTGGCAATGAAGGCAGGATTATACCGCTCCACGTGGCCTACTTGTACTTTTACATCTGCTTCTTCAGCTAATGTGATCAGTTGTTTGGCTTCTTCCACCGTCTTAGTGATCGGTTTTTCGATGAAGATATGACGAGAGTTTCGAATCGCTTTCACTGCGCATTCATAATGGGATAGCGTAGGGGTTACGATGTCGATCACATCCACCTCAGCGATTAACTCATCAAGGCTAGGGAAGCCTTTGACCCCCAATTCCTCACTTACTTTAGCGGTAGCTTCAGCATCTTGATCGTAAAATCCAACCAGCTCGTAGGCGGCAATCTCCTTGATGCATTTCAAGTGAATTTTTCCAAGATGACCGGCTCCTAATACTCCAATCTTTAACATGCGCTTATTTTTTTCAAAAATACGGGCATCCATTTCGATTCAATCTAAGAGAGGGCGATCTCTTGTTAACAACCTTTTATTGATAAAGGCTGTTTGCGCTTCAATTCTAAACTAGATTTACTTTCGTTTTTTTGCACGGATGATTGATACTTACCGCCATAAGGGTTTAAGAAAGAAGCTCGTTGAATTACTCAAAGACAAGGGGATCAATGATCTCAACGTATTGGAAGCCATCAATGCGATTCCAAGACATCTGTTCATGGACAATGCCTTTGTCAACTTCGCCTACCGAGACCAAGCTTTTCCTATTGGCGCCGATCAAACCATTTCCCAACCTTACACAGTAGCTTTTCAATCCCAATTGATGCAAGTTGGTCGAGGATCCAAAGTACTTGAAATTGGCACGGGCAGCGGATATCAATCTGCCGTGCTGATCCAAATGGGAGCAAAGGTCTTTAGCATTGAAAGACATCGATCCCTTCACAAGAAGTCGAAACAAAAACTCGAAGAATTGGGCTATAAAGGGCGCTTCTTTTTTGGAGATGGCTTTGAAGGCCTGCCCGCTTTTGCACCTTTTGATCGAATTTTGATCACGGCAGCGGCCCCGAGGATTCCCGAGAAACTGCTTGAGCAACTGCAAATTGGTGGTTTTTTAATTATTCCTTTGGGGGGAGGGGACAATCAACAGATGTTGAGGATTACCAAAATAGCAGCGGGAAAGTATGAGAAGGAGCAATTCGGTGAATTTAGCTTTGTACCCATGCTAGAGAATAAATCTTTCAGCAGTTGAGCAATAAGTCCCCGCTTATTCAGTTTTTTTGCCATCATCTTAATTTACTTGCTATGCGAAGCCAATCCTTCTTTCTACTAATATTATTCATGCTCTCCGGTTTAATGCTGCATGCTCAAGAATCGAACCTTGCCGATGCCGATAAGCAGCTTACCAGACACGATTTTATGCCGGTGAAAGGCGAGGTGGGAACTACTTTGCTTTTAAGCGGATTGATCGACAACATTCAATTGAATAGTCAAGAAGTGCCACTAGGCCAAAATATTCTTTTTGTGCGCTATTACCTGGCAGACGACTTGACCCTGAGATTGGGTTTTGGGCTGGATCTGGATAATTTTGGCAGGGAAACCGCTGACAGTGTTGGCCTTTCGTTACTTCGAATAGATTCTAGTACCTCTAGATTCACCTTTAACGTGAGCGGAGGTGTCGAAAAGCATTTAAAGAGTTCCAATCGTTTGGATCCTTATGTCTTCGGACAGTTGAACCTTACCTTCATTGGCAAAGAAAACACTGACATCGTCAGAAGCCAGATCTTTTCTGCAGGCACCGAAAGAACCAATCGAACCATCAAAGAAGATGGCGGGATAGGCATAGGTCTGGTTTTAGGTGGAGGAATGAATTACTTTTTAGCTCCTCGATTTAGTGTGGGCACTGAGATTGGACTGATCTTACAATATTCAAGTATCGGTGGAACCATCAGCGACAATACCATCATTACATCGATCAACGGAGGAACCGTGTCTGACTTCAACCGCGCGGAGAATCAAGTGCAACGCACCGACATCAATGTGCAGACTAATGCCTTGATCAATATCTCTTATTTCTTCTAGAGGAAACGGGTTTAGCTGTATCTTTGCAAAATGCATCATACTTTACGACTTTTTATTGGCTTGTCTTTCTTCTTATCCACAGCCATACTCAGTGCGCAGCCACTGAACATCGATTCCGTATCTAATTTTAAATTTAGCGGCAGCATTTATCCCAATACCAACGAGGTATGGGGGCACGTAGATACCAGCGGTAATGAATATGCTTTAGTGGGCCGTGAGAATGGTTTTTCTGTGATCAGTTTGGCTGATCCGTCGAATCCACAATTGGTATATTCAGACACCTCGTCTGCCTCACTTTGGCGCGACTTGAAAAGCTGGAAGGGTTATGCTTATGTGGTGAATGAATCATCCGGCGGACTTGAGATCTATGACCTGAATGCCTTACCTGATTCGGTGAGGAAAGTGGGTGCATTTGTAGGCTCTAATTTTCCCTTAATCAGAGCGCACAATCTCTACATCGATTCCAGTGGGGTCGCCTACATTTTTGGTTCGAATAATCAGTTGCCTAATTCGTCAGGCACCATTTTTCTGGATGTAGATACTGATCCGGAAAGTCCTATAGAACTTGGAAATTATGATTCTCTTTACCTGCATGATGGGTATGTGAGGGATGACACCCTCTATGGATCGGCTGTGTTTGATGGGACCTTATTGATCATTGATGTAAGTGATAAGCAAAATCCGGTGCTTTTAGGAAGTGTGTCAACTCCTTCTTCCTTTACCCATAATGTGTGGCTTTCTGATGATGGGAACACCGCGTTCACCACCGATGAAGTGAGTGGAGCCTTCATTACCGCTTATGATGTGACCGATCCAAGTCGAATTACCGAACTGGATCGAATCCGTACCAGGGATCGAACCAACATCATACCGCATAACACCCATGTGTTTAACGACTTCTTGGTAACCTCTTATTATACGGCTGGCCTTAGCATTATCGATGCAAGCAAGCCGAACATTCTTGTGGAGACCGGATACTTTGATACCAGTCCCAATTTCAATGGTGGCACCTTCAATGGAAACTGGGGAGCATACCCCTTCCTTCCTTCCGGATTGATCCTGGCCACCGATATGGAAGAAGGGCTTTTTGTACTTCGCCCTAACTATAAACGAGCCTCTTTTTTAGAAATGTTAGTCAGGGACTGCGATGGGAATGCGATATCTGGGGCTAAGATCTTTCTAGACAACGATTCCGTGGCGGTGAGCAATTTGGCAGGGAGAGTGGCCTATGGCGCTTTACTAGATGGGACGTATGATCTTCGTATCGAAGCCGCAGGATACTATTCTGAATTGATCCAAGATCTCGAATTGCGGCCGGGATTGACGGCAAATTTGACCCCAACACTCAGGGACAGCAGTTCGCGCTTTAAGCTGGTATTTGCTGATGACCAACAAAACCCAATACCTTTAGTAAGTTATAGCTTGCGAGGGGAGAACGGCATTTTCAATGGAGTAGCTGCACAGAATGGTCAGGCCGATATCAACGACTTGCCTTTTGGCGATTATGAGCTATACCTGGGAAAATGGGGCTACAAAAACGTGTGCATCGATCAAACGACCTACAGTTGTGCAACCGACACCGACCTTTATTTATTAGAAGAAGGTGCAGAAGACAATTTTGAATTGGACCTCGGTTGGACCGTTAGCGGGAACGAAACGGATGGTCGCTGGTCAAGAGTCAAGCCGCTTGGAGTCTTCGATGGAACGGAATTGTCAAATCCGGGGGTCGATGCCTTGGATCGTTGCGGAGGCAGAGCGTTTATTACTGGCAATGGCTTAGGCAACGCAGATCGATTTGATGTGGATTCACTCACGGTTCTCAGCTCGCCTAGTTTTGATTTATCAGGATACATCGATCCATATCTGGTGTTTTATACCTGGTTTTACAACGGTGGAACGCAGGCCAACGATCGAATTCAAGTATCTCTAATTGATACAGCCGGTCAATCAACTACGGCGCTTAGTATTCGAGCGACAAACACCATGATGAGCAATTGGGTAATTCAAGACCTTAGGGTATCAAGGTATTTGGATCCTTTGGCCTTGGATCGAATAGAGATCCGCGTGGAGGATCGAAGTGTATCCAATATTCTAGAGGCCGGGCTTGACGGTTTTTTCGTTTCGGAAGGGTCTTTCATCGGTCTTGAGGAATTGGATGAGGAAAAAGCCTTTTTGGTTTATCCCAATCCCGTCGGAGAGTTATTGAACGTGCAACTGCGGACTGACCAATTCTTAAGTGCTGAATTATATGATCTATCCGGAAGAAAATTANTGGTTGCTCCGCTAAAACAAGGTACTCAACATTTCGATCTTAGTCCATTCCCTTCGGGAATTTACGTACTGAGAATGATCAGAAAAGATGGGGTGATCGAACAATCCAAGGTAATCAAACAATAGCTCAGCAAGCAAATAGCTTTGCCGCACCAAAGAAAACGGCAAGCCAGATCAGACCTTTGATCAAAAAGAACAAAAAACCGGCTATTCCAAGTTGCTTAAGCCATTGATGTTTATTTTTCTTTTGCTTATCCGTCATGCTTTGCGCAGATACTTCCTGATCTTACTATATGATGAACTCTCATCTCGAAGCAGAAGTTGCTTAAAAAGTTCAACAGTGGCTAAGGCATCCCCCTTTGCGCTATGTCTTCCTGCTATATCAATTTCCAGGGCACGGCACACTTTACCTAGGCCATAGGATGGCGCTTCGGGCACCAAACTTTCACTCAACTGTAAGGTGCACAATTGCTCACGCTTATAAGATTTGCCTATGGCGGCGTATTCCATCTGAAAAAAGCTGTAATCAAATTTCACATTGTGTGCCACAAAGCAACTCTCTTGGGTAATTTGATTTACTTCCTCGGCAATGTCCTTGAAAAGAGGAGCCTTGGCCGCCATTTGGTTATTGATACCGGTGAGCCTTTGTACGTATGGAGGAATCTTCATTTGGGGATTCACGTAAGAATGGAATTCATCTACGATCTGTATTCCGTCAAAACGATAGATGGCGATCTCTGTGATCTTCCCGATTCTACTGTTTCCTCCGGTGGCCTCTATGTCGATAATTGAGTACAAGATTCCAAAATTACGCATAGAAAGCTAGTCAGAATAAGCCTTTAGTCTTTGAAATATGGTATCTTCGATATACTAAAAATCCAGAACATGGCGAATAAGAGAGATATCAAAAAGGAAATCAAGCAATCGACCAATAAATTGATCGAGGATGCATTTTATCAAACGCTGGATGCCGGAGATAAAGAGGTAAAGAAAATGGATGAGCTCATTGATAAAATTGTTGAAGAACGATTTGAACTGATCAGCAAAGTCAACCAGTATCCCATCAATGGAGAAGCTAAAGAAATAAAATCCCACTTTAAGGAGGTCCGGGAAGAGCTGGGAAAACTGGCAGACGATTACACAAAAAAGATTGGGAAGGTCGGCTGATCCATTGGATTCAAATGCTGAAAATTGAACCATGCGAAGCTGGTTTCGTCGTCTAGGACCGGGTTTGTTATACGCCGGCGCTGCAGTAGGCGTCTCCCATTTGGTGCAATCAACCAGGGCAGGAGCTTCTTATGGGTTACTGATGGTACTTGTGGTGGTATTGGCCAACTGGCTTAAGTATCCTTTTTTCAAGGCCGGGCCTTTGTATGCTATACATACCGGGAAAAGTCTTTTAGAAGCCTTCTTTCACAAAGGCAGAGCAGCAATGCTTCTGTTCTACACAGTCACACTAACTACCATGTTTGCGGTGCAAGCTGTAGTTACGCTAATTCTGGCATCCGTCTTAAGCTCTATTTTTGACCTGAAAATTGAATTGTGGCAGATCTCTGCTATTCTATTGGTCGCCTGTGGCCTGATCCTTCTGATCGGAAAATTCCAATTCCTGGCAGATAGTATGAGGTGGGTAATTTTACTGCTAACCTTGACCACCCTGATCAGTCTGATTGTGGCAATTGTTTCGCCGGAACTGCCGATCAGGCTCCACAGCAATTTTAGCTTTTCTGAAGTTTCTGATGTATTCTTTCTCATTGCTTTGGTTGGATGGATGCCTGCTCCCTTGGATATCGCGCTTTGGCATTCTGAATGGACCTTGGAAGACTTCAAGAATACCAATTCTAGGAAAAGTCCCTCGGCTGTCCGTTTTGATTTCAATGTGGGCTATTGGGGAACTACCTTTTTAGCAGCTTCCTTTGTCGCTTTAGGTGCCATTGTGCTCCAATACAGCGATGCGGAACTTTCTAACTCAGGGTCGGTCTTTGCCGGACAGCTAATAGGAATGTATACTAGAACCTTGGGCAGCTGGACATTCACTCTGGTTGCTTTGGCTGCTTTCACTACCATGTTTTCAACCACGCTAACCGTCTTAGATGCCTACCCCAGGGTATTGAAGAAGGCGGCGACCCTTCATAGACCGGCATGGAAGACAAACAATTCCCTGTATTCGATCTTTCTGATCTTTACGGTTGCGGGGGCACTCTTTGTGCTGATCTTTCAACTTGAGAACATGAAGCAACTGGTTGATTTTGCCACTACCATCTCATTTCTCACTGCACCGGTTCTCGCTTCTCTGATCTATTTGGTTTGTAAGCCCCTGAAAGATAAGGTACTTAACAAGAGGGATAACTTTACAGCAATTCTGGGTCTGATATTTCTTTACGCCTTCAGCATCTATTACCTTTGGGTAAAATATTTTTGATCAATATGGATAATCAACACTATCCGGTGTATTATCATTCCTACATCGAGAGAGTTCCGGAAGGGGACTTGATTGAACTGTTTGATTTTAGTTTGTCTGAAAGTCTAAAAACCTTGGTGATGATACCCGAAAGCAAGGGAGATTACCAATACGAAAGCGGTAAATGGAGCATTAAAGATCTATTGCAGCATTTGATCGATACAGAGAGAATCTTCAATTTCAGAGCCTTGGCATTTTCCAGAGGAGAAAAGCATGAGATTGCCGGATACGATCACAATACCTATGTGGAAAATGCTAAAGCCGATCAAAGAACCGTAAAGTCTCTTTTAGAAGAATTAAGGCGCTTAAGAGCGTCAACGATAGACCTGTTCAAAAGCTTTGATGAAGAACAACTCAAGCGAGAAGGTAAGGCCAATGGTCAAACCCTTAGTGTGGAGCAGATCGGCAATGTGATTATTGGCCACGAAATGCATCACCTGGCGATTCTTGAAGCTCGGTATTTATAATGTGAAAAAGATGTTAGAGTTTAGATGTTGGAAGGATTAAGGTTCTTTTCTAAACTCAGAACTCTAAACTCAGAACTCAGAACTCAGAACTCAATATGACTATTTATCCAATCCCAACCGGAAATTTCAAACTCGACGGCGGTGCCATGTTCGGTGTAGTGCCAAAATCACTGTGGCAACGCACCAATCCTGCCGACAGCAATAATATGTGCGATTGGGCCTTACGGTGCATGTTGATTGAGAAAGGGGACAGGCTGATGCTGATCGACAATGGCATGGGCGAGAAACAGTCGGAGAAGTTTTTTAGCTACTATTACCTGCACGGGGATGATGATCT
>JGI12109J20283_10091977_pt1 | contig 17010 bp, 10 predicted proteins | sample ElkSlonscriptome_12_FD_20283 | JGI IMG/M metagenome (IMG submission 20283)
CGGCCTTTTTCCAACCTCATAAAATCCAAAGCAATTTTCGGTCGTTTGCGCGAACCCCTCCCTGGCAACCCAACCAACCTTTGACAAAGAACCAGCCTCCATCATCTTTCCTTTGAATTCCATAGCCTTACCGAAATCGCGAACCCCCCGGGAAAACCGCCCCCGCTTGGGGTTCGCGCTAAATCACCAGCGGCCCATCGAAATCCACCGCCTGAAACTTACCGAACTCCTGGACATTCTTGGACAGCGGCTCGGTCAACCGATAGAACCGCAAACTATCCTCGTCCTCGTCGATGATCTTCAGCAACTTCCGCTTCAGTTCCTCGAACCCTGCCTGAGTCACCTTGCACTCGAAGACCGATTTCTGTACCCGTTGACCATAGTTCAAACAAACCTTGGCCGCACGTCGCAACCGCCTCTGTCCGTCCACGGTCACGGTGGATACATCGTAAGTCACCAGAATCAGCATCCTGAACTCCCCTATCTCATCAGAAACGGCAGATATCCCTCCATATCCCCCCGTAACGCCCGCGCCAGCAAGCGGGCCTGAACATGCGGCAACAATCCCACCGGCACCGACTGATCCAGCAGCGGATGGGTCAACTCATCCTGCTTTCGCAATTGATAGTTGGTCAACACGGTTCGCCGTCCCTGCTCCGTCAGATACACGGCACCGCCGGTCCGGGTCTCGAAATCCGCCTCTCCCAGTTGCCCACGGTTGATCAAGGTCAACGCCAACCGATCCGCGATCACCGCCCGAAACTCCTCCAGTAGATCCAGACCCAGCGCGGGTCGTCCGGGCCGGAGGGTATGCAGAAAACCGATCTGCGGATCCAATCCGACCCCTTCCACCGCCGATACGCAATCATGCAACACGAGACTGTACAAAAAGGACAGCAACGCGTTGATCCGATCCAGCGGTGGCCGGCGGTTGCGGCCCTCGTAGGCGAACAATACGCGCCGATCCACCCGGATCAAATGCCGCAGAACCCCGAAATACACCCGCGCCGCATCCCCCTCCAGCCCCCGTACCGAATCGGTGGACGCCGCACCCCGCAACCCCGCAAGGTTGCGCGCCAGATGCCGCGCCGCCTCCCGCAGCGCGTTCCGGTCGGCATCGTCCCGGGAATCCCGGGCACCACGCAGCAATACATGACGGCTATTGCGGATCTTCCCCGCCACGAAGGATCGGGCCAGTTCCAGATTCTGGCCAGCGTGCTCCGAGGCCAGGAAATGCGCCCGCCGAAGCAATACATTACCGCTCACCGGTCCCTCCAACCGGGCGCTGAAGCGGCCGTTTCGATCCAGCAATACCACGCTGCGCTGATCCGTGGCGCAGCGACGCAGCAGCGCTGGGGACACCAGCACATCGCCGAACAACACCAGCGCCCCCAGGTGATGCAGCGGTACCTGGAGCTTCTTCTCCCGCTCCACCTCCACGCAGAGCGTGTCGCCCTCCAGGCGCAGATAGGCCGGATGCGTGGTGACGTAGAGGGTATTCAACAACTGTCGCATGGATCATCCTCGGCTTGCGGATCATCGAACAGGCCAGCCCGCAACTGCTGTAACCGATCCCGCCGACTCACCGCCCAGGGCTGACAGGCGTCCAGCAACGAACAGTGCTGGCAACGGTCATCGGCGGCGGGCGGTGGTAATCGACCACTGGCCAGCATGTCCCGGATCAGCACCGTGGTGTGCTCGACCGCCTCGCGCAGACCGGCATCGATCCGCACTTCCCGGCGCCGCCGGGAGCCGTGATGGAAGATCGCCCCCCGGGGTACCGCCCGACCGGTCATCTCCTCCAGGCACAGGGCCTGGGCAGCCAGTTGCAGATCGTCGTGCTCGCGTGGACGACGCGGCCCGTGCTTGTACTCCACCGGGTAAGGCGTCCCGTCCCGCAGAAACTCCACCACATCGGCCTTGCCCACCAGACCCAGGCGGCGGGAGTACAGCGGTAGCGCCCGCTCCACGCGCACGCCCTCCACCATCTCCCATTCCGGCGTATCCACCTGGGTATGTACCGCCCTGCCCCGCAGGGTGTAGAGGTTTTCCTCGAACACCTGCTCCATGTGGATCAGGGCGCATTGACGGGGACAATAGCTGTAGTGCTGGAGCGCGGAGATCGCCACCGGCTCGTCCGGCTCCGGACTGTCCATCGCCGTCAGCCCATGAACCGCAGCAGTTCCACTCCCTCGGGCAATCCGGCATCGTCCACCGACACCGCGAAATCCTCGAATCCCCGCGCCGGGGTTTGGCGGGATTCCACGCGGATGCGACCAAACAACTCGTGGGACGGTGCCTTACCGAGGGCATTGGCGTGCTTGAACACGTACAGACCCCGGGTGGCCATCTGGCCACGGGCGGCGGAGTGGTCGTGCTCGAACATGGTGGTGAGGGATTCCCAGAGGAGTTGTAGATCGTCCTCCGAGAAACCGGTCTGGGTGGCCAGATGGGCGGAGATGAAACCGTGGCTGCGGTACAGGCCGTAGGGGATGGTGTACTTGCGGCCCATGGTACGGTTGTCGCCGCCCTGTTTATCCGCCTCGCCCTCGGTGGCCACCGCCATCCGGGTGATGCTGTGTTCCAGGGTCACCACGGGGTTGATGCTGCGGGCGAAGCTGATCTGCACCGGACCACGGACCTGCCCGCAGTTGATGCCGGTGGACATCACCGCGCCGAAAGTGCGGACATCGAAGAAATTCTGGCACATCCAGCGCCGCGCCTCCTCCACATGGTCGCCACCCTTGCGCTTGCCCTTGTCACCCTCAAGGTCGATGCCGAGCGCCTCATAGGCCCGGGCGTTCTGGCGGTTCAGCACGGCGCGCTCCTTGATATAAATCTCGTGGGGCGGCGTTTCCTCCCGGGCCAGTCCCACGTAGTTTCGCACCTTGCGCTTGATGCAGACATCGGTGACCAGGCCGAAACCGGTCTCCGGATCCACTCGGGGCAAATTGCCGGCATCCGGGTCGCCGTTGGGGTTGCCGTCCACCACGTCGAACAGCAGTACGAAGTCGTAACGATTCTGGATGGGGGCAACGTCGGTCATGCCGATTCTCCTTGTTCGGATTGATGAGGGGCTTCGGATTTCTCCGCTTTTTTGTAGAACTGCTGGCGCTGGTGGTAGTAGCCGATGGCGAAGCGGCCCTGGTCTTCCATGGTCAGATGACCGGGAAAACCATCGATGCCGTCGATGATCTCGCCGATCAGACGCTCCAGATTCACCGCCTGACCGCGATTCTCAAGCTTGGCCAGGTGATGCACCTTGAGCTTCAGAAGTTGCGGAAACACCGTGACCGGCGTTGCCGAGGCGGCGCCGTAGTAGCGGTCCCGGATGGTGGCGTTGAGGCCGGGATTAGCCGTCTCCTGCGCCCGCTCCAGCGCGGCGAACAGCCGCCCGAGACGATAGCCGATGTTGGGGTTTTCTGTATCGAGGGACACACCGACCTCCTGTTGATGACGATTTCTGCGAACCAGTACCGCCTTGATCAGCGCGGCACGGGGATGGGTGATGCGCCGTTCGGCGCGAATCCGGCGGATGGCCCCGGTGAGGAGCGTCCAGGGATAGGGCGTATCGGTGAGAATCGCCCGCATCAATTCACCGGCCAGGTTGGGGGGAATATTCTCGCGCTTACCCTGCAAGGCAATGCTCTCCAGCAACCGCGACACCCCCAGAAACGGCACCTCGCCGCTGGCCTGTTCCAGGCACAGATCCTCGAAGTGCCGGGCGATGCTGCCGGCGATCTCGCCCACCGTGGCCGGGTGCCAGAAGCGCACGCTGATGCGCGCGGCGTTGGGCGCAAGGCCCAGCACGAAAAACGGCGTCGCATCGTCGGCGGTAATGGCCTTGCCCCGCCACGGCGAGCCGTAAAGGCTTCGCACCGCCTCGGTGTTGCGGTCCGGATCGTCGTGGTTGATTTCCAGAAAATCCAGGAAATCGTCCTCGAAGACGTGTTCCCGTCCTGCCCAGAACACCGTGGAGGCATCGCCCACCTGCAAGCGCTGGCGCGAACCCGGGCGCAGTAGATGGTTCAGCGCCGAGGTGTAGCCGAACACGCCCTGCTGGCCCATGGGTGCGTTGAAGCCCTGATCCCGACCGAAGGAATTGAACGCCTGGAGATTGAAGGAGACGATATTGGCCCCGGAACTCTGGGCTCCCCAGACTCCCTTGATGACCGGATGCAATCGCTGAATCGCATCCTGCTCGCCGGTGATCAGGCACTGCCCCCGGACGCTGTCGGCCTCGTCTCCGGTGGCGGCAATGGCCCGGCGCACCGCCGGGCGCTGGCACACCAGATCCTCGTCGCCCTGCAACCGGAAACTCAGATTGGCCTTGCTCTTCAATACCTCCGGCCAGTGACCGTGCTGGAGCACCGGGATGAACTCGCCGGCCTCCAGAAAGCGCAGCACCGCCGCCACGCCGGGGTCGAAGTCGGGCTCGGGGAAGGTCTCGCGGAGCAACGCGATGAAGCTTTGATGTTGCCGCTGCGCCTGCTCGGCCTTCGCATCCTCGCCGACCCCCAGCACATAGCCGGGGTGATCCCAGAGCAGATTGGCGATCTGCCAACTGTTCATGCCGGAACGCTTGGCCGCCTGCGGCACCACCTCGGGCGTGCCCCGGAGTTTCTTGCCGACCCGATCCCGGTTGTCGTCCAGATCGACGAAGCGGCCCCCGGCGTCCAGCACGATCACGAACCCGATCTCCACCGGCTGAAAACCCGGGGGCGCCATCGCCTTTGGATCCTCGGCCACCTTGCGCTGGTAGTAATCGTGTAGCGACTGGAGAATCATCCCAGCACCTCGCCACTGTCCGGCGCCGGCACGTGCAAGCGCCCGTTATCCAGGGCTGCCCGGAAAAAGCGCGGCTGCGGGGCGTCGCCGTCATAGTCCAGATCGTGGAGCATCCAGCCCAGATCGCGGCTCTCGGCGATGGGCATCGGTAACTCGTCGCCGTCGCCCAACCACTGGAAGGCCGCGGAGAACTCCCGGCAGCCGAGGTAGGGTTGGTTGAAGCACTGCCCGCGGCTGGCCCGGCGCTGGAACATCTCCAGGAACTTGCGCGGCGTCTCCTCCGGCCCGGCCCGATCGGTCATGGCGACCCGGGCGTGGATCACGTAGTCCACATCCCGCAGCAACAGCCCCGCCCGCTGCTGGCGGTGATCCTCCACGCACAACCCCAGCGAACCGCTCCCGCGCTTCATGGCCTGGCGCACCGAGCTGACCGATACCACCTCGGAAACCTCGTTGCGACGGATGGAAGTCCAGCGGATGGGATTCAGGACATCGATGCGCTGGATGATCCAGCGGATGGCGGGCTTCCAGAGGATCGCCTCCAGGATGCCCCGGGCGGCGGAGGGGGTCATGACATCGTAGGAGACCCGCTCGACCTTCATTTCGGGGCGGGTAAACAGAGCGTGATCGCCCCACACGCGGAGGGAAATAAGATTCTCTTTGCTAGACACTTTTCACCCTCGATGCACAGGTTGAACTAAAGGGCACCCTTCGCGGAGCGAAGGATGCTCCGAGTATCCATCAGCAAATTATTTCAACCCGCTCATCGAGAGATGAGAAGGTTAGTATCTATAAGTAAATTGAAGCTTGCAAGGCCAAGCCTAGATGATCAGTTGATCCGGCGCCAGCACAGTCTCCTCCTCGCCCAACAGCCCCAGCCGTGAGTCGTACAAACCGTCATGGGGCTGCACCCCGATCCCATGGCTCTCGCGGATATCGCCACGGTTCATCATTACCCGGTACTGGCGATCCGGAAGATTCACCACGAAACGCTGAAGCTCGCGCAGCAACCAGCGCTCCGGTCCTTTACGCTCCAGTTTTTCGATCAACTCGCTGCCTCTGCCGAAGCGCACCACCACGGGCTTATAGCTGTCGTCGATCATCCGGAAATCGTTGGCTGCCTTGCGGAACGCAATGATCGGCGCCCGCACCGGCGAGGTTGCGGGCTGTCGTGGCGGACGAAGGGAAGCAGCGATATGGCATTTATCCAGTTGATGGAGCTTGCCCTGCTTGGCATACAGCGCCCGGAAATACCGCTCGAAATTTTCCGGCGCCAGCGGATCACCCGGCCCCTCGACCAGCAACTGTCGCCCGGTATCCTGGGCCTGGCGCAGAAACCCCGCCGGGGCCGACCGCTCGGCGACGAACACCACCATCCGTCCGGGTTCCGGTAACCTGCCCTCGCGGTTGCAACGCCCCGCCGCCTGGGCGATGGCGTCCAGTCCACCAAGGGCGCGGTATACCACCGGGAAATCCACATCCACCCCGGCCTCGATGAGCTGGGTGCTGATCACCCGCACCGGTTCGCCCCGCTGGAGCGCCTGCTTGATCCCGGCGATGATCTGGGAACGATGCTCGCCGCACATCAGCGCCGATAGATGCACGGTATCCTCCGGCATCAACCGCCAGAGGTTTCGGCAGTCGTCCCGCCGATCCACGATACAGAGCACCGAGGGATGTTCGGCCAGTTCCTCCGCCAGATCCGGCCAGGACCGTGGACTTTGCAGATCGGCGGGAACCTCGACCCGCACCCGTCGTAGCTGCTCGTGCAGTTCGGCAGGCGTGGGGGCGTCCATCAACTCCTCGGTGACGAGCCCCTTGAAATCAAAGCTCATGGTCTCGAAGGGCTTGAAGGCCGGCTGGGTGGCGGTACAGAGCAACACCGTCACGCCGTAGAAACGCCGCAACTGATCCAGCACATCCAGGATCGGTTGCAGGAACTCGGTGGGCAGCGTCTGCACCTCGTCCAGGATCACCACGCTGTTGGCCAGGTTGTGGAGCTTACGGACCCGGCTGGTACGGGCGGCGAACAATGACTCGAAAAGCTGCACATTGGTGGTCACCACTAGCGGCGCGTCCCAGTTCTCGGTGGCCAGACGGCTCTTCGGTGTTTCCCGGGAAGGATCGAGATTGCTGTGATGCTCCACCACCGCGTCGCCGAAAATCCTGCGGAACACCGTCGCGGTCTGTTCGATGATGCTGGTGAAGGGAATGGTGTAGATGATCCGCCGCTTGCCGTGGCGCCGGGCATGTTCCAGGGCAAAGGCCAGGGAGGAAAGCGTCTTGCCGCCGCCAGTGGGCACCGTCAGCGAGTAGATTCCGGGCGGGAGCGTGGCCCGCTCCCGACAACGGCCGAGTATCCGGGCGCGAATCCGGTTCACCGGGGTATCCGGCGCATTGCGGGCCAATTCGGCCATGTGGCTTCGAAACTGCTCGGCCTGCGTCTCCAGGGTAGGAAAACCACCCCGCTTGCCCGGCGCACCGGCGTCGTAAAACGCCTCGGTATCCAGAAAATCCGCATCCACCAGGCAGGAAAACAACATCCGCATCCAGAGGGCAAGGTTAATACCCCTGGGTAGTTTGCCGGTGGGCAGGGGAGGATCCAGGATATCCGCCGGAATCGGTTGGCGCAGGGCATCCTGCAATAACGACTGATCCTGGAGCCGCTCCTTCAGGCCCCGGGTGCCGGATTCACCGTCGTGCCAGTCCGCCAGCCCCGCGTGGTGGGCGGCGATGAGATAGGCGAGGATGCCACCGCGCACATCGGGCAGCCGCGAGGCGGCGTGGAGCGCACCGGCGGTGGAATGGTCCACCCGTTTCGGGCCGGGTGCGTTTTCGAGGTGCGCGTCGTAGCCCGAGGCGCTGGCGATGTAGTGCTGGAATGCCTGTCGATATTTGCCCAGATCGTGCCAGAGGCCCGCCAGCCGCGCCCAGTCCCCGCTGTGGAAGGCATCGGCAAAGCTGGCCGCGAGTCGAGCCACCTCGCGTAGGTGTTCCTCCAGGTGATGGATTTGCCAGTCTCCATTGGACTCCTGGCTGACATGGGCAAGAAACTTCAAGGAATCCGGCATGGCGGGATGCTCCGTCCAGAATTAACGAGACCAGACGCTCAGCCGCCATTATTCCGGATCCAGCCGGAATTTCTCAGTGACTTATTTCACAAAAATCACTGATTTTTTTGGAAATTCAGTTAGTCAACCAGTTTCTTTGAAACCATTCGGCGCCACCGACTCGGGCAGTAGCCCGTCGGTGAGGACAACACTCGGATTGCGGCTCATGATCGCGCCCTGTGCGGCTGTGACTGTGGTCGATGGATGACCCGGTAGCCTGGAGAGCATGGATTTTCCATTGATGTCCGGTCACGGAAACAACCGAAACAGCAGCAACAACCCTCAGGAAACCATGGGCGAGGCCAGCAAGCTCCTGGCCCGGCGTAGCAACACCACCGGCGCCTCATCCGTCTCGAAGCACCCCAGCAACGGCGTCAGCAACTCCCGGGCCTCCCACTGGCGATCCTGCGCCAGCCACAGCCGCGCCAGCGACATGGCGGCGCGCAGTTCCCACAGCCGGGTCTGCTGGTGGCGGGCGATGGCAAGGGCCTGCTGCAGCGCCACCTCGGCGGCGCCGGGGTCGGGGGCGGGCTGGCGTAACCGGATCACGCCCCGCACCCGGTGCAGTTCCGCCTCCAGTTGCCGTTCCCCGGTGGCCTGGACCTGGGCCAGCCCCTCGACCACCGCCGCCTCCGCCCGGGCCACGGCGCCCGCCTTCAGTGCCACGCTGGCCAGTTGCGCGAGCATTCCTGGCAGCGCCACCCGCGCCACCTGCCGGTACTGGTCCAATGCCTGTTCCACGGCCCGCAGCCGCGCCTGCGGGTCCAGGGCTTCCACGTCCATGGCGAGCCGGAAGCGGGCCAGTGGCTGGTAGTGGACCATTCGGTGGCGGTCGGCCAGCATCGCCAGCGCCCGCGCCTCCTCGGCCAGCGGCTCCCGGTAGTAGCTCAGGGTGTTGCACAGGAACACCAGCGCGTCGACCTCGGACAGCGGTAGCGACTGCTGGCGGGCACTGGCCACCGCCTCCCGGGCGCGGGCGATGCCCTGCCGGGGCAATCCCCGGTAGCCCAGCGCCAGCCCCAGCCAGGCCAGCAGATAGATGCGCGGCTCGGATTGCACCGACAGGCTCGCCGCCGGTTGATGGGGCGCGTACAGGGACAGCGCCTTCTCCAGTCGCTGGCAAGCGGCGGCGGTCTCGCCCTGCAACAGGATGACTACCCCGCTCATGTAGTGGCCGAGCATCCGCTGGTGATCGTCGCGGGCCACGCCCAGCACCTGTTCGCCCAGGCTGGCACCCTCGGCGAGTCTTCCCTGCACACAGCACACGCTCCACAGGCCCCGGGCCGACTCCACCCGGTAACCCTGTTCGTTCAGTTCCCGGGCCAGGGTGAGCGCCCGCTGGAAGGACAGCTCCGCCGGGGCCGCCGCGTAGCCGTGGCGAATCCGGGAGGCGGCGCCCCGGGTGAACTGCAATACCAGTTCCTGGTAATCCCGGGCGGTATCCGCCTCGCGCTGCCCCAACAGGACCAATCCCTGCTCGGCATAGTCCAGCGCCTCCTCGTTGGCGAACTGCCCGAGGCTGCGCTGGGCGGCCTGCATCCAGTACTGCACCGAGCGTTCCGCCAATCCCGCCTCGGCGAAATGGTAGGCCAGCAGTTGCGGGGCGCTCACCACCCGGGCCGGGAAGCGCTCCTCCAGCACCGTGGCGATATGGGCATGCAGTTGCTGGCGATGGCTCTTCAGCAGGCTCTGATAGGCGGCGTCGCGGATCAGCGCGTGGCGAAACCCGAACACCGGCGGTTCCACGCCCCGGCGCTCCAGCAGACCCGCCGCGCACAGCCGGTCGAGATTCCGGTCCAGGGCCTGGGGTGGCCACTGGATCACCGCCCTCAGCACCTCCCGGGAAAACTCGCGACCGATACAGGCGGCGGTCTGGGCCACCGACTTCCCATCGGCCAACCGGTCCAGCCGCGCCAGCAGGGAATCCTGCAAGCTCTGCGGAATATCCAGGGTCCGCCAGGGACCGTTCAACTCATAGGCATCGTCGGTCTCCCGCAGCAGCTCGGACTCCAGCACTGCGCGGGTGAGTTCCTCTACGAACAGCGGCACCCCGTCGGTGCGGGCACCGATCTCCTCGCGCATCGCCGCCGGCAACTGCTTGCCCTTGCACAGGCTGTCCAGCAGGGCCAAAGTGGCATCCCGCTCCAACCGTCCCAGATGCAGCCGCCGGGGTGGCGGCACGGTGTCCAGCACGCAGACCTCGACGGGACGGCTGGTGGCCACCAGCAGCAGGCCCACGCCGTCGGCGCGCTCCAGCAGCAGGGACAGCAACTCCCGGGTGCTGGGATCCAGCCATTGCAGATCCTCCACCATCAGCAGCAGGGGCCGACGCCGGACCTGACCCAGCAACCACTGGATCAGCACCTCCAGGATCCGCGTGCGCCATTCCTGGGAACTGAGCCGCGGGGCCATGGCAGCCCCGTCGCTACCCAGCAACTCGGCCAGCCGCGCCACGCTGTCGGGCGTGGCGGGCAGCATCTGCGCCAGCCACTGACCCACGCGGCGACGGATCTCCCCGGCGTCGCCGTGCCCGGCTCGAAGGCCGATGCACCGCCACAGATAGCGGGCCACCGGATACAGGGGATTGCTGGTGTGGTAGGGCGAACACTGCCACAGCACCTGGTGACAATCCTCCCCGGCCAGCCGCTCCAGCAACGCCCAGCAGACCCGGGATTTGCCGATGCCGGCCTCGCCCTCCAGCACCACCAGTTGCCGCTCGCCGCCCATGGCTCGTCGCCAGTGGGCTTCCAGCGCCGCCAGTTCACCGTCCCGGCCCACCAGCGGCGGCACCATGGCACGGGCCTCGAAGCGGCTGGCCAGGGGACGCTCCCCATCCACCCGGTGGACCGGCTCCGGAAGGGCGATACCCCTCAGGCGCCGCTCGCCCAGGAAAGCCAACTCGAACTGATTGCCCAGCAAGCGCCGGGTGACCTCGCCGATCACCACCTCGCCGGGTCCGGCCAGGCTTTGCAGGCGCGCCGCCCGATGTGGGGTCTCGCCCACCGCCGGGGCGTTGTGGGTGGGGTGCTCGGCCAGCAGATCGCCCACCACCACCGGCCCGGTGGCGATGCTCACCCGCACCGCCAGGCGCACGCCGTCGTCGGTGCTGAGGCGGGGCACCGCCCGCGCCACCGCCAGCCCCGCCCGCACCGCCCGCTCGGCGGCATCCTCGTAAGTCCGGGGCCAGCCGAAGTAGGCCATCACCCCGTCGCCCAGAAATTGCGCGGGATAGCCCTGGTAGCGGGTGATCTCGCCGGCCACGACGTTCTGGTAGCTCTGGAACAGCAGCCGCAACTCCTCCGGGTCCAGGCGCTGGGTAAGCGGCGTGGAATCCACCAGATCCACGAACATCACGGTGAGTTGGCGCCGCTCGGCGGTGGGCAGCGGCGGCACCTGGCGCAGGGCGATGGCCCGCAGCAGGCGCTTGCGATCCCCCAGCGGCATGCCCAGTTCCCGCAGATCGGTGTCGCTCAACTCATCCAGCATATCGAGGCCGATACCCTGGGCGGCGAACAACTCGCGGTAATGACCGAGCTGGCGCTCCTCCAGCCAGGTGTCGATATCTTGCATGGTGGTGGTGGTCAATTCCCTGAAGACGGTCATGATACGCTGTGCAACGGCCCGGGTGTGGATCTTGCCGGGATATTTTCCGCCAGGGCTGGTAGCGGATTCGCGCCCCCGCCGGAAGCCCTTCACGGACCCATCAACAGGTACTCCGCCATGTCAGAAATTGTAACTCTTACCCTCAACCCCACCATCGACAAGAGCGTCTCGGTGGACCGGGTGGTGGCCGAGCACAAGCTGCGCTGTAGCGCGCCGCGCTTCGAACCCGGCGGCGGCGGCATCAACGTGACCCGGGCGGTGAACAAACTCGGCGGCACCGCCCGCGCCCTGTGGACCCGGGGCGGCGCCACCGGCGAGTTGCTGGAACAACTGCTGGATGCCGAGGACATCGACCACTACCCGCTGCCGGTGGCGGGCCTGACCCGGGAAAATCTCATCGTCGACGAGACCGTGAGCGACCAGCAGTACCGCTTCGGCATGCCCGGCGAGGCGCTGCGCGACGAGGAACTCCAGGACTGCCTGACGCGCCTGGGCCGGCTGGACCCGGTGCCCGATTATCTGGTGCTGAGCGGCAGCCTGCCGCCCGGCGCGCCCATCGACACCTATGCCCGCATCGCCCGCGCCGTGCCGGAGGGCAGCCGGGTGATCCTGGACACCAGCGGCGAGGCGCTGCGCCAGAGCCTCCAGGAACGGTTGTTTCTGATCAAGCCCAACCTGCGGGAACTGGGGCAACTGGCGGGCCGGGAACTGGAGGACGACACCGATATCCGCGAGGTGGCCCGGGGCCTGATCGGCGAGGATCGGGTGACGGTGGTGGTGACCTCGCTGGGAGCCGGCGGGGTGACCGTCACCACCGCCGATGCCCACCACCATGTGCGCGCCCCCACCGTGCCCATCCGCAGCAAGGTGGGCGCGGGCGACAGCACCGTGGCGGGCATCGTGCTGGCGCTGGCGCGGGGGAAAACCATCCTGGAGGCGGTGCGCTTCGGGGTGGCGGCGGGGGCCGCGGCGGTGATGAGCGCCGGCACCGAGTTGTGTGGGCGCGACGACACCGAGCGGCTCTATGGGCAGATCTCGGAGGAAACCGCCTGACACGCCACCGACGATCCCTAGACAAGCGCCCGTCACCCGGGTTTCACTATGAAAATAGAAAAAATCCAGGGATCAGCGGCATGACAGATAGCAAGGAAACCGATTCCGAAAATCCCACGGCGGCCAGACTGGCCGCCATGCTGGCCGAACAGGAAGAGCGCTTCCGGCTGGCCATCGCCTGCATGGGCGATGGCCTCTGGGACTGGCGCATGGACGCCGACGTGGTGTATTTCTCGGCCCGCTACAAGGCCATGCTGGGCTATGCGGAAACGCAATTCCCCAACCGGCTGGACAGCTTCACGGCGCACCTGCACCCCGACGATCGCCCCGCCGTCATGGATCTGGCGAGGCGTTTCATCGAAGGCGCCACCCATGAGTTCGACACGGTGTTCCGGATGCGCCACCGGAGCGGGCATTATCTCTGGATCCGCTCCCGGGCGGTGGCGGCCCGGGACGGACAGGGCCGGGCCCGGCGGCTGGTGGGTTCCCACAGCGATATCACCGCCGAGCGGGAGGCGGAGCTTGCGCTGGCCGAGCAGGAACACTTCCTGCGACTGGTGCTGGACAACATGCCCCAGGCCATCTTCTGGAAAGGCCTGGACAACCGCTACCGGGGCTGCAACACCGCCTACCTGAAGCTGGTGGGCAGGACCGACAAGGCGCAGGTGGTAAACCGTTGCGACGCCGATTTCTACGGCCCGGCCATGGCCGAGGGCTTCGAGGCCGAGGACCGGCGGCTGATGGATCACAACCAGCCCCTGCACCGCCACACCGAGCAGCTCACCGACCGCGACGGCGCCGAGCGCTGGATGGAGACCACCAAGATCCCTCTCACCGGGGTGGACGGGCGGGTGCTGGGGCTCCTTGGCATCACCGAGACGGTCACCGACCGGGTGGAGGCCGGGCGGGTGCTGCGCGAGTACAACCAGCGGCTGGAGGCGGAAGTGGCCCAGCGCACCGCCGCGCTGGCCCGCAGCGAGGCACTGCTGGATACTTGCCAGACCATCGCCGGCATCGGCGGCTGGGAGACCGATCTCATCACCGGCGAACAGCGCTGGACCCGCAATACCCGGGAGATCTTCGAGTTACCGGAGGATTTCGAGCCCACGCTGGAAAGAACCCTGGCGATGATCGACCCGGATACCCCCGCCGAGGCGCTTGAGCGCCGCAGCCAGGCGGTGGCCGCCCGGCAATCCTTCGATGTGGAGATGCTGTTCATCACCACTTCGGGTCGGCGCATCATCGTGCGCAGCGTCGGCAATCCGGTGGTGGATGAGAACGGCGAGGTGACCCGTTACGTGGGCATCCTCAAGGATGTCACCGCCGAGCGGGCCGCCGAGCGGGCGCTGATCCAGGCCCGCGACGAGGCCGAGCAGGCGCGCCGCGAGGCCGAGATCGCCAACCACGCCAAATCCACCTTCCTGGCCAATATGAGCCACGAGCTTCGCACGCCCCTGAACGGCATCCTGGGCTATGCCCAGATCCTCCAGCGGGAGCGGGATCTGCGGCCCCGCCAGCAGGAGGGACTGGAGACCATCCTGCGTAGCGGCGAGTATCTGCTGACACTCATCAACGATGTGCTGGACCTGGCCCGCATCGAGTCCAACCGCATCGAGTTGTATCTCACCGACTTCAGCCTGGCGGAGTTCCTGGAGAGCATCGCCGGACTGTTCCGGATGCGCGCCGAGCAAAAGGGCATCGCCTTCCTGTACGAGCCCCTCACCGCCCTGCCGGTGGGGGTGCGGGGCGACGAGAAACGCCTGCGCCAGGTGCTCATCAACCTGCTCTCCAACGCCGTGAAGTTCACCGATAGCGGCGGCGTGGCGCTGAAGGTGGGCTACCACCAGGATCGACTGCGCTTTCAGGTGGAGGATACCGGCCTGGGCATCGACGAGGAGGATCTAGCGCATATCTTCGAGCCCTTCCGGCAGGTGGGCGATCGCCGTTACCGGGCCGACGGCGCGGGTCTGGGTCTGGCCATCACCCGCACATTGGTGGAACTCATGGGCGGCGAGATCCAGGTTTCCAGTCAGCCGGACCGGGGCAGCCTGTTCTGGTTCGCCCTGGACCTGCCGACGGTGGATACCCTGCTGCCCCGGGAGCGGGAGCGCCCGCCGGTGATCGTGGGCTACCAGGGCGAGCGGCGGCGGATTCTGGTGATCGACGACCGGTCGGAGAACCGCAGCGTGTTGCGGAGTCTGCTGACACCCCTGGGTTTCGAGCTGCTGGAGGCCAGCGACGGCGAGGTGGGCCTCAAGCTGGCCATCCAGGAGCATCCCGATCTGGTGCTCACCGATCTGGTGATGCCGGTACTGGATGGCTTCGAGGTGGTGCGCCGGCTGCGCCGCGACCGGCGCACCGAGGATCTTCCGGTGATCGCCGTCACCGCCAGCGTGTTCGACCATCACCAGACCCAGTCCTTCGCGGTGGGTTGCAACGCCTTCATCCCCAAGCCCATCCGCGCCGAGCATCTGCTGGAGGCGATCCGCGAGCAACTGGGGCTCAACTGGCTTACCGAGGCAGCGCTCACCGGCAGCGATGCCAGCGCCGGGGCGGACCATGACGCCACCCCGGCGCCGCTGCGCGGTCCCGACCCGGCCCGGGCCGGTGAACTGGTGGATCTGGCCCGGCAGGGGGATGTGAGCGGGGTGGAGGCACTGCTGGCGGCACTGGCGGCCGATCCCGCCCTCGGCGCCTTCGTGACCCGCGCCCGGGAACTGGTGGCGGAGTTTCAACTGGAGGAGGTGGAGGCCATGGCGCTGCCCTGGCTGGACGGCGATAGTCCCGGGTCCGGCATTTCTCCCGGAGCCGCCTGAGGCACGGCGTCCCGCTGGCGGTCACGGCCTGGATGGCCCGCCAGCCATCGGGATTGCCGGTTGCAATGTCGCAGCCGGATATTATCATGACGCACGGAGACTATTTCTGTTCCAGAACTCGTGTGGAGCCCATCCCCACCCGCCGCCGTAACGACGGAGTGAGCCCATGAATGCCCAGCAATCCCATGGACCCAACGCCGAGTTGACCCTGAAGGATCAGGTCTACGGCAGCGACCCCTTGCAGGATCGCGGCACCGACCATTACCGCAAGGAATACATCCGCGCCTTCGTGGATAAATGGGACGAACTCATCAACTGGTCGGGCCGGGCCGAGGGCGAGGGGGCGTTCTTCATCGATCTGCTGCAATCCCGGGGCAAGCGTACGGTGCTGGACGTGGCCTGCGGCACCGGTTTCCACTCGGTGCGGCTGATCGAGGCCGGTTTCGATGTGTACTCCACCGACGGCTCGGCGACCATGCTGGCCAGGGCCTTCGCCAACGCCCAGCGCCGCGGGCTGATTCTGAAAATGACCCAGACCGACTGGCGCTGGCTGAACCGGGATGTCAACGGCAAGTACGACGCCATCATCTGCCTGGGCGATTCCTTCACCCATCTCCACGAGGAGACCGACCGGCGCCGGGCACTGGCCGAGTTCTACGCCGCTCTCAAGCACGACGGCATGCTGATCCTGGATCAGCGCAACTACGATGCCATCCTCGACCACGGCTTCCATGACCGGCATCGGTATTACTACGTGGGCGAGCAGGTGAGTGCCGAGCCCGAGCATGTGGACGAGGGGCTGGTGCGCATGAAATACCGCTTTCCCGACGGCGCCGAGTTCACCCTGAACACCTCGCCCATCCGCAAGAACTATGTGCGCCGCCTGCTCACCGAGGCCGCCTTCCAGCGGGTGCGCACCTACGGCGACTTCCAGGCGACTTATGCCGAGGAGCCGGATTTCTTCATCCACGTGGCGGAGAAATCCGCCCTGCCATTGGCACGACCGGGGGCACCGCGGGTGGCGGGCCGGCCCCAGGTCCACGATATCGCCGAGGACTACTACGACAGCGACGACGCCGACACCTTCTACTCGCTCATCTGGGGCGGCGAGGATCTGCATATCGGCGTCTACGACGAGGGCGTCGAGGACATCCGCGCCGCCAGCGACGCCACCGTGGCGCGGATGCTGGATAAACTACCCTCCCTCGGGCTTGATGCCACGGTGCTGGACATGGGTTCGGGCTACGGCGGCTCCATGCGTCAACTGGTGCGCCGTTTCGGCTGCCGGGCGGTGTGCCTGAACATCTCCGCCACCCAGAACGACTACAACCGCCAGAAGATCCGCCGCGCCGGCCTCGGCAAGCGGATCCAGGTGCATCACGGCGTGTTCGAGGCGGTGCCGCTGGATGACGCCAGCATCGACGTGGTGTGGAGTCAGGATGCCTTCCTGCACTCCGACCAGCGCGAGCGGGCGCTGGCCGAGGCGTGGCGGGTGCTGCGCCCCGGCGGGATGCTGATCTTCACCGATCCCTGTCAGGCGGACCATGTCCCCGAGGGGGTGTTGCAACCCGTCTACGAGCGGCTGCACCTGAGTAACCTGGGCTCGTTCGGCTTCTATCGGCGGGTGGCGGAGGAGCTGG
>JGI12109J20283_10349829_pt1 | contig 17009 bp, 14 predicted proteins | sample ElkSlonscriptome_12_FD_20283 | JGI IMG/M metagenome (IMG submission 20283)
CCGTCCTTGAAGGACGGGGAACTTTAAACCCAGAATTTTTGGTAATTTTTTGTTCAAAGGCTTCAAGAAAGGTTTTGCGGGCTTTATCCGAAAGGCGATAAGCCCCCAAACTTTCATTAAAGTCATCGGGTTTGATCTGTTTGCGACTAATGACCGATAGCACCAAATTATCTGCCACCAAAGGGCGAAACTCCTCCATCAAGTCGAGAACAATGGCAGGTTGTCCTCGGGTGGTTTCATGGAGATAGCCAATATAGGGGTCTAACCCAGCGACATGAACAGCGCTGGTGACTTGAACCCGCAACAGTCCATAGGCAAAACTGAGTAAAGAATTAATGGGGTCAGTGGGAGGCTGGCGATTTCTGCCGTTGAATGACCAGGTGTCTTTAAATAAGTTACGCCAACAGGCAAAGTAGTCTTTGGCTGCAAGTCCTTCGACTCCTCGGACTTGATTAAGGGTGGTTTGTTGAGAAACTAGCTTTTTATGTTTTTTGAGGGGGTTGTCTTTTTGGTCGTGGCGGTACAAAACTTGATATTGGTTATGAATTTTGTGGGTAACAATCGCTTTGACGAGGGCTAATCGTTTCTCGGTGTTGGTGTGGGTAGCGTATTGGGCTAATCGCAGTTGACCATTACGAGAATAGCTCGGTAGGGCAACTCCCANGTGTTTGCCGAAAATAGAGAGGTAATGAATGGGGATACCGAGTTCAAGGGCATAGCAAAGGGCTTCTCCTGTAATGCTAGGATGCCCCATAAGGACGATCTGCTCGATGGTTTGGGCGGGAACATTATGTTTTTTCCAAGAGCCATCTTCTTGTTTTAAAGCAACTTTGAAAGCTTCTTGGGCTTTGGTTAATGTGGCATCGGGTTGGGTGATATAAACGGCTGACATAATTTTTGCTCCATTATTTAAGGGTGCGTAATTTTTTAATCTCTTTGGGTAAGCAAATTTCTTTGAGACTGCAATCTCGGCATTTCTTGGGATTATCAATAGGAGGTGGCATTGTGGAATTAGTAGCAGTAGTATGGGCAGACGCGATCGCGCTCTCGGTTTTTTGCCGTAATTCAGGAGTAAATTCCACCCGTTGACGACGACGATTGCCGTAGTAAAATATTTCACCGTAGGGAATATCTCGCCCTGTCTTTTCTTCTAAGCACAAGGCAGCAGCACAAAGTTGAAAATGGTCGTTGAGGTGTTGGGCCATCCGTCCTTTTTTATATTCAATGGGAATGAGTTGCCCATTTTCTTCCTCTACAGCATCAATAATGCCTTTAACGCCGAGGCGATCGCTCCACACCCATTGCTGACGGTGAATGAGGGTATTTCCCTCCCAACTTTCTCCTTCTTCATTAATATTGCGGTGGAGATGGCGACCTCGAATAATGTGTTCGTTATCGCTCATTTCCCCCAAAACATACTCCCAGTAAAAACGGCGGGGGCAGTATTCCCAGGCATTCAAATATGCCAGGGGAATATAATTTTGTTCGTTCATGATTAGCTACTCGCAAATTTTCAGTTGTGTTTGTCCCATACCCATAGTTGTTTTCCGTCCCACCCCAGCAAAAAAAGCAAAATAAGCCAAAATCGCCGCAACTTTTGCTTGTTCAGAATCTCGGAAACGATAGCGAACCCAACCCTGTGCGCCTATTTCTGCCCCGCCTTCTAACCGCAAAGCCTGAGTTTTTAAATCATAAGCAGAGACTAAACCCTGCCATTCAAAAGCAGGAAATTGTAAATTTTCAGGGGCAAACGCATTCCAGCGTCTTTGCAAACTCCCAAACACTAGATCGGGTAAGGGAAAAGGCTGAATATTTTGCTTTTGTTTAAAACTGGTTGGAGATAAAAAGTCCAACTGAATATCGGACAAGGGCGGACTCTGAGCCAAACTTTCATAATCCGTTGCTCCGGCTAAACGATGAGTACCAGGGAAAGCAAAATAGTTACGGATTTTAAAAGGAAACTTCCCCAAAACTACAGGCTGATGTTCTGCGGCTTGGATACCTGTTAAAAGCGGTTCTAAGAGACTGCCATTGAGTAAACTAATCCGAATCAAAAACTTATCTCCCGGCTGGGTTCCTCGGCGACGACGATGACCGAGCAAACCAGATAAACTCAGAGGGGGCGTTTGTGCCGCGTGAAGGCTGGCCGCGACTTCCCGATTGCCCAGATTGAACCATTCTAAGACTTGAGCATGAATGGCTCGTCCTAATGTCGCAGGGGGCTTTCCGGGCTTGGCTGCCCCAAGTTCTACTACTACAGATTGCAGGGTATAGCGCTTAGGATACTGCGGTAAGGGTTTTGGCACCATAGGAGACTCCGACGGGTAAACAAAGGGTTTTAGGTAAGTTAGGAAGTTGTTGCCTCAAGGCATTCCACTCATCCCCCCTTAACTGCCAATATTCGCCGTTTAGCTGTGCTTGACTCACCAAACTCGAAGGAGGCATCACAATCCGGTTATAGAGTTCTAAATCTTGCTCTAAAGGCAAATCCAGAGGATTGAGGGGATGGTCACAGACATACTTTCCCGATTTTTTTTGAATAGCTGCTTCTGGTATTAGTTGCAGATGAACCATGACTTTCGCAGCCCACTTCCCCAAACGAATCCAGCGTGGAAACTGAATTTCTGAGTTATCGGGGGTCATCAGAAAGGTTTGATAATGACTCCCCACGGCCAACTCTTTGGCACGACCGTAGTTAATGGGATAATTGCGGTCTGCACCTTTGACTCCAAACTGTTTGGATTTTCCGTAGTAGGTTGTTTGGGCAGCTTTGAAAGTGTTAATTTGGTATGACCAAGATAGGGGTTTAGCCGGGAATACATACAGTCCAGCCTCATTGAGATGTAGTAAATTTTGTTCGCGACTGGGGTCTAGGTAATCGGGTTTCTGGGCAGTATTTCCTTGTAACCCATAGGGATGGGGAATATAGCTCCCTTTAAAAAAGGCGTAACTAATTGCCCAGTTATGCAGGTACTTTTCAGTTTCATAGAGAATGCCCATTTCACGGGTAGCGAAGAAAATGTTGTCATGTAAGGTTAAGTGACAGGCGTATAGGGTCATATTTTGTTACTTTGTAGTTCTTGAGTAGGGGCTTTCGCCCCACTTTTAGTCAGAAAAACTGAAGCTCTGATTACGAGCTTTATTTCTTTCTTTTGCCTTTTTTACCACCAGACAATGCACCGTATTCTTGAGCATAGGCAGTCGTTTGTTGATAAAGATTAGACAGAGTATTTGTGAGTTGGGTATCGTCTTGATAAATTGCTGAAACTTCAGCGAGTAAGTCATCTAATTCTGAGCCAAAAATTGCTTGAGTTTTTCGCACGGGTTCTTCCTCTAATAGGTTTTGTACAACTTGGGTAGCAGTTGCTTTTAAGTCTTGAATGGGTTGTCCTAAATCTCCGTTGAGGGCATCATATAAAGCTTGGGTGAAGTGGAGATTGCTGAAAATTTCGCCATCGCACAGAACAATGCCCAAGAGGTGATTTTTCATGGTTCCGGTACGAGATTCCTGTGCGCCATAGCGACGAGTTCGCAGCAGATTTCCTAAGACATAAAGAAAGCCCTCATAAGTAGGATCGCGTAGGGTTTCAACAGTAGGAAAAGTGACTTCCGGTAAAATATGATCTTGCTCGTTAATGGCACTTCGCATCACACCCGCTTCGCTCATTGTCCCACCTTCAAAAGGGGCATTAAAGGTAAAGCTGCGGTGGGATTGTTCGTAAGCACTCAGGGAAAAGGCGGAGTCAGAATAGACTTTTGAGCGTTCTGAACCGCTATCCCCAATGGCAAAACCATAGATAATACAGTCAGGACATTGTTTACAAGAGTTTTCGCCGTTGTATTCGCAATAATTATCAGCCTCTTTGTCAGCGCTAGTGAGGTTAAGAGAACGGAGAATTTCTCGACCTATCAAACGTTCGGGAGTCGTTTGTTTGCGTTTGAACATGACTAGGCGGCTGATCATTTCTTGGCTTTTTTCTTCTGCACTCAATCCGGATTTAGTACGGGCAGTATTGAGAATGCCGTCGGTTTGAAATACCGGGAAGGATTGACTATGGCGCAGCATCAGAAAGTGGATATATTTGCCCGAAGCCAAACGAGGGAAAGAGGTGGCGAAGTTAGCTTTGATTGTTTCGAGAGTCGTCATTTTTGTTATTCCTTATGTTGATTATTTAGGTTGAAGTTAGAAGGCTTTTTAAGAATCTGTTGATTCGGAGGCAGAGTTATTTTTTTCCTCTAAAGCGAGGAGACGATAAGCGAATTCTGCCCCGGATTTGATGCGGTTGCGGTTTTCTTGAAGGAGGGCGCGATCGCGCTTACACATTTGACCAAATAAGTCTTCAACGCAGGTAGTCATAAAGCCTTGAATTGCTTGTAATTCTTCTGCTTGACGTTTTTCAAAGGGAATGGACTTATCTTTGATTAGGGGGCGTTTATAGACCTCCTGACGGTCTAAAGCCGATTGGAGTTGTCCTGCACCCTGAAGGATTAATTCCTCGTCAGCCCAATCATCGGGGACTGATAAGATGACTTCGAGGGCTTTAGTCAGAGGTAGTAAAATCGCATGACTCGATTCACTGACTCGCACTTGATAGAAATGGCGATATTCGCTGACTAAACGTTTGGTCAATTTAAGTCGATTTTCTTTCATTGAGTCTCCTTGGGCTAAAAGATTGGCAAATCGCCAGTATTGTTTAACTTCTTCGGGTAAAGGTTCATGTTTTTTACTGCGGAGTCCTTGTTGCGCGATCGCGAACACATTTAAAACATCAGTCATCACCTCCCTTACGGTGCTATTTAACGCCGACCAACGCGCATCCGGTGGATTACTCCGGTTATCCAGATGAAGGCTGTAAATCACTAATAAACGCTTCAATCCCTCATCAAGTTCCTGTAAGCGCAAGGATGTATGCAATCCTAGTAGCTGCCAAAATCCCGCAATTCCATCAAGAATTACAGACTCTAAAAACTCCGTATCACTTGTATAAAGAGGATCAGAACTTGGGGTTGCAACAACTTTAACACCTAGAAGCATTGGTAAAATTAAAGCGAGAAACGCAGGTTCGACCCAAGCATCGGTATCACTTTTACCTCGTGTTTTGGTATGAGTCATTGCCATAAAAGGTAAGTCTTTTGTTGAATACTCTTGGTCGTAGCGTCCTGGCCGGGGTTCAAGTTCTTCTACTAACAAATTTTGCAAAGTACGATAATTCATGTCTGCTTTGAGCCATTGCTTAGAAACCTGCCAAAGATTCACTTTTTTAAGTTTTTTCACTAAATGTCCGATAGCTCTGGCAACTTGTGGAGAATGGACATAAGCAGGAAAGATTGACAAAAATACTGGCTTTTGGTCTTCTAGCTTCCCGGCTGGAACAGCCCAATAAGCCTGACGCAAAATCATTTCCAAAGACCAGATTTTAGAAATTCCCCGTTTAATCCGTCTGCCACCCAGAGCATTCTTGTTACTGTACTGCTGGGGTTTAAATAACACGACTGAATCAAACTGGTCTTCTGATAAAAATTCACCTGAACTTAGAGAACAAATGGGTTTATTTTTGATTTTTACTTCTATATATTTGGTAAGTTCAGTTTCGACTTGCACATCGTTACTTTCCCAACCAGATATTTCTAAATATTGTGCCAAGTAATCATCAAATACACCTTGGGTTTGGCTCTCATGCTTTGATAGCAAATTATTTTGGGTTGCCCAAACTGCTAGATCATCTGCTAAGTTTTGTAAGACCTTAATTAAGTCTTCTGAACCGGGATGGCGGTCAAGCTCGGCTTGAGCAATATAGTTAGCAGCTAATTGATACCAGCCATAGTTCACCCCTCCTTTTTGAACTTGGGTTTGTTCAGGAGTAATTTTGTCTTGCAATTGTAAACTATTAAGTATCCAAGTAATATAGTCATCATTATTAGCAAAAAACTCCCTCTGAACTAAAATGATGAATTCTGCCAAACGATCTGCCCAAACATCTGCACCTTGAAGCAAATACTCCTTCTCTTCTGGCTTTAGCGGTAGTTTATCTAAGCGTTTTGGTGTAGCAGGATTTTTAATATTGGCAGCTTTGGCAATAATCACATCAGGAAGTTGGCGAATCTGTGCGGCTGGGCTGAATAACTCACGAGTTAAAGGTGCAATTTTGATGCCTTTACCACCCCGAACAAAACCGACATCACCTTGACGAAAATAAGATTCTAAGCCTTGAATATTTTTATCTTCATCTCCATGCAAAATACTGTACCAAACGGCTTTTTGAATATCAGCTAAATTTGGTAGTGATAAGTCTTTTGGTGCTAGATAAACTGTCCCCTGAGCAAAATAAAGAAGGGGTTGCCAACCTTGAGTTTGAGCGAAACGAACAACCGCATTATGAACTTGATTTGTTAACAAACCTCGGCAATCGCGTAAGCGATGATAAACCAATTTTTTCTCAATTCCTAGCCAATCCAAGTGGTCTTCTAACCGTTCTCCTCCTGTTTGAGTAACAATACTGGCAGGGTCTTGTAAATGAACTGCAATATCACCAAAGGCTAAGAGGTCACAAAGGCGGTCTAGGTCTGGATAATCTAGATTTAGATCAAGCTCATCAACTTCCCAGTCTTGACTAATCCGGTGACTTCCCCGTTTTTTCTGTGTGTTCTGAGCTAGGAAACAAATATCAGCCGAATAGTTCCGCCATTCTTGCCAAAACTCGTCAAAGTTTAGTTTTTCTCCTAGTTCTTGACATAACTTGATAATTTCAGAAACTTGATGTGCATCGGGAGAATCTTCGCCATGACTATGAATGTATTTATCATAGTCATGCAAGGTAAAACCCAGACAAAGCTCTCGTTGTTCAACTTCAGATAAGGGTTCAAATAATAACTTGCTTAGATTCCAAGCAGTTAGTAAACCATTAAGGACATGAACTAAGAGGCTTTGGTCTGCTTTCTGAGTAAAGGGAGGCTCAGTACCCCCTAATGCGGGAACTAAAGCAAATTCGCGCTCAAGTAGGGGTAAAATAGTATTGATGAAATCATGTAAGATAGAGTCTTCTTCATCCTCTGAAAGCGTTTCAATGAGTAGGCTTTGGAGTAAAGTTGTCATAGCAGTTAGGGTTTAGTAAATATAAGGTTTGCTGCGATCGCACCGTTTGAGCTTCCATTTGAGTGACTCAAGTAGTAAAGCATCCTGATTAAAGGCACAGGCATAAGCCTCATCATCAGCATCATGCAGTAGGTACAAGCCAAAAGTAGGACTCAAACGCAGAATATTTCTGACATTCCAGAGCGTTGGATGTTGACGGGATAAGGGAACTAGAAAGGTTAGTAAAGGCTGTTTTCGTAGTGATTTCCTAAGTTGAGAACTTTGCGGATGTCCTTCGACACTCACCCCCTTAATGCGGGTTAGGGTACATGAGGTTAGCTCGTCTGTTCCTAAATCACAGTCCAGTTTTAGGTCGTAACGTTGTTCAGACCAAGACTGAACTTTCAGATAGGTCGTGAGATAAGGTTCGGGAAACTCGGTGGATGGATAGTCCTGTTGGGCTGCGGCTTCAAGGAAAGTTTTGCGGTCAATCACTTCGACTTGAGTATGAGGAAGTAACCTTAGTAATCCGTAGGTGTAGAAACGAGAGTCATCCCAAACCGCAGCTTGTAAGTCCGAACCCCCTCGAAACCGTAAAAGTTCTTCTTGAACGGCTTGACCAGTTTTGTTCTTTCCTAAAGCAAACCAATGTCCTCGCTTTTTATCTAGTTGCTCACCATAGATGTTACGGAGGTCTTGGGATATGCGATCGCGCAACCTCTCAGTCACATTCGATCTTTCTCTCCCTTCCCGTTTACTTTGAATGTTCGTCCCACTCAGACGAAGTAGCATTCCTTGAGCTTGCAACGCTCCCCAATAACGGCGATACTGCTCATACTCCTGGGGTGCATCAAACACCTTCTCAATGATTTCTTCTCGAAATTGAGTTCTATCCACCATTTCGTCAGGTGCTACATATTTTTTTAGCTGAGGGAGTATCCAGGACATCCAGCCAGGAATAAGTGCGAAAGCTTGATAACTCTGAAAACCTGGATGACGACCCAAACGGCCTAGCCTTTGAATGAAAGTAGCTGAATCGCTCGTTTCAAAAATAAGCAAATGAATTTTGAAATCAACCCCTACATCCACCGCAGAAGTCGCAATGACTAAAACAGGTTGTTCAGCTTGCGCTAATTCGTCCCTCGTAATGTCTCTTTCTCTGCCGTCAATCCGTCCACTTATTTCTTTGACAATAACTTCATTACCTAACAAAGCCTGTAATTGACGGACAACACGACTCACTACAGCCACAGAGTTGAGAATAATCAGTCCCCGTCCCTTCTTCTCCGCTTGCAATATTTGCTTTAGGGTATTAGCTTGTTCAGTCAGCCATGCGAGTGAATCACTCTCTTTAAGTTCAACGAACTCCAAAGTAATAGCTTGAGCAATTGGCCGATAACCAGGAGTAGGTTGACTAACGTAATTTCCTGGGACTTCTGCAACTTTAAATTTAGCCTGATTGAGAGTCTCAATAAATCTAGTTTTTGGAGTAGCAGAGGTGAACAGAACTCGGAAAGGACTTTTCTTTCTTCTAGTGTGTCGAATTAACAGTAAGCTATTGAGAATCGCTGCTTCCTCATGTGCGCCAAAAATATGAAACTCATCACAGATATACAAATGGGGATATTGAGCCAGGGTAAAAGGTAATAAATCTTGTCCATAAGCTGGATCGACATAGCGACTATGGTTAACCAAATAAAATATATCTGGATTAGTCAGCAATACATGAGTTTGCTTGATTGAGCGCAGTAACTCTCTAAACTTTCTGCCTTTCTTTTTTTGGGTTCTTTTTGCTAGTTCCGCGCCATAAAGACTGTCTATCTGCTTACCCTTAGCTGAAGTAAAACTTTGACAATATCCCCTAACTTGATTTTCTTGATCTTTGACCAATTCAATAGTTGGATATAGCGAAACAGTGCGGAATTTAGGATCGAGTAAGCCAGGAAGACTACCAGCTAGTGATTTGCCATCACCAGTATTAGCAGTATTGAAAATAATATCAGCATCTCCAGTCAAGACTTCGGCACCGGTTTCGGCTTGATGGAGAGAAAGCGGACAACTACAACCCGATAGGGGTTTAAAACTGGGTGCAGCTTGATGGACTTGGCAAACTTGTTGGCATCCCAAAGGACAACTCCCAACTCCTGGGTTAAGCCGAGAGTAGAGGGGCTTTAAGCGAATTTTCATCGGTTTTAAATCTTTGTTGATATTCCTAAGCTACTACCCCTTTTCCCAAAGTTGTTGTCATTTTTTGACTACAATTTAGAAATTGGTAGTGAGGTTGGATTTTGGGTAGTTTTGTTGCGCTTTTAGGGTGCGTTGTGAAAGATAACGCACCCGCTAAACGTCACTGTTTACTTAGTTTAAGCAGCGATTTGTTGGTAAACTCGCCACTTATCCCGCCCTTGATGCCAAATAAGATAGCAACCCCAAGGTATTGCTTTTCCTATTGGGCATTTACCAATGATCTTGTATGGAATATTCAAAAATTGCTGGAGTTCCTCTGTTGTCAGCTTGTCTTTTAACAAAGACTTCTGGGTGAAGGATGGATGAAGTTTTGGTGTTGTCCAACCTTCTTTCCCAGGCTCTAGCAAAACCAGTTGTATGGGTTGTCCCGCTTGTTGTTTGGCAAGTTTTGCAGTACGATTTAACTTAGGCATAATAAAATTGCCAGCCTTAAAGACTGGAATAAATTAGGGATAGGAATAGGAGTAAGTCTCTCCTCGATGAGCTTGTGCTTCAAAACATGAAAACCTTATACGAGCGGGATTATCACCAATGGCTGAACGAAACGATTAGCGCGATTCAACAGCGTCGTTTCTCTGATGTGGACTGGGATAATCTTGTCGAAGAACTGGGTGATATGGGCAAGGCTGACAAAAACGCCTTACTGAGTAACGTCAAGATTCTCGTCGCGCATCTGCTCAAACTCACCATTCAACATGATGCACCTGCCCAAATGAAAGGAAGTTGGTACAACTCAGTTGACGAGCATCGAGAGCGTGTTAAAGATGCTCTAGAGTCAATCCCATCCTTACAGAACTATCTACCTGAAGCAGTCAGCAAAAGCTATCCAGGGGCGCGAAAATTGGCGATAAAAGAAGGCAAGCGGGCCAGCTATGGGGTAAGACAGCCCAAAGAGCGCGAATATCCTCAGCAATATCCTTTTTCGATTGAACAACTCCTTGACGAAGACTTTTACGGTCACTCAAATGTTGAGGAAATGCTTTAGCTTGTGTTATCTCCGAATAACCGTCGTTACAATCAAATCGCTTTTGCTCTAGAAGTTTTGAAGCTACTGGCCGAAAAGCCGCGCAAGCGGGAGGAGTTGGCGGATTTGCTGGCGGTTTTTCTGGACAAGTACGATAAATCGCCGGGTGACATACCCCAAAAGCTCACCCGCACGATTCGTCAACTGCGAGATTGTGGTTTTGAAATCGAGAGTGCGCCTCATCGCCCTTATTCCCTGGTTGAGTCAAATTTTCCGGTGCTACTCTCATCTCAACAGCAACAAGCCTTGTACATGGCGGCTTATTTCCTGGCTGATATGGGATTTTCTGAGCAAGCGGGGCAAATTATTCGTATTGGGAATCTGAGTCAAACGGTTCCCAACCTGGATGTTAAAGCCAACTTCAGTCCTCCAGTGGACTACAGCGAAAATGAACTCAGCGATACAATTCAACAACTACAAAAACGACTTGAACAAAAACATCGTTTCGTGATTCGTTACTGCGATAGTCGGGGAGATGAACAAAACTGGGATTTAGATTATTCTGAGTTGCGTTTGCATAGTGGCGTACTCTATCTTTTGGCGTTTGTTCCTGATGCACCTTCATTTAAGATTGAAAAACAACCTAACGCGGAGCAAAATCGCCTTTTCCGCATTGACCGCATTAAAGCTGTGCTGCCAGCATCAGATACGCCCTGGTTTTGGCAAGATTTCCCCCGTTTACGCATTCGTTACCGCATGACGGGGGCGTTGGCGAACTATAAACCTCGTCGGGACTATGAAACGGTAATCGAGCGCAACTGCGAAGCTCAGTCTCGATATGTTGACATCGAAACGAGGGAGGTTTATCCGTTTTGGTTTCGTCAACGGCTTTTGAAATATGGTGCAAATGCTCAGGTGTTGTCTCCTGTCTGGCTGCGAGAACAGTTGCGAGAGGAGTCACATCAAATGTATCTCAATTATATTTAGGTAGCTAAAAATGTCTGTAGACTGGATGCTACGGGGTGTATCGGTTACGATGCTCTAGTTGGCACAGAATGAAGCAGAAAACCAGTATCGCGAGGTATGGAATCCCCCACAAGACATCAAGCGTAGCGAAATAGCTTAAGTGGGGGAGGATGTCAACACAGCCAAATATCATCAACTCACAGAAATCAACATCGCATCTACCTGGTTTTGTAATAGTGCAGACTACATCTTGTTGTGCGGAATGTACTTTTTAAATGCCAAAGTCACATTATGACCGCCAAAACCGAAGGAATTGGATAAAGCCACATTGACTTCCTGTTCGCGACTGACCTGGGGGATGTAATCCAGGTCGCATTCGGGGTCAGGGTTTTCGAGGTTGATGGTGGGGGGAACGCGATCGCCCTCGATGGCCATAATTGTGGCCACAGCTTCGATACCCCCCGAACCGCCGAGTAAGTGACCGGTCATGGATTTGGTGGAACTGACGGTAATTTCTGAGGCGCGATCGCCCAATGCCTTTTTAATCGCCTTGGTTTCGGTTTTATCATTAGCGGGGGTACTGGTGCCGTGAGCGTTAACATAACTCACCTGTTGCGGCGTTAAATTCCCATCCTTGAGGGCCAGTTCCATGGCCCGAGTTGCACCGTACCCATCGGGAACTGGGGAGGTTATATGGTAAGCATCGCAGGTCATCCCATAACCGACGATTTCGCCGTAAATCTTGGCCCCGCGTTCTAAAGCCTGTTCGAGTTCTTCGAGAATCAAAATGCCAGACCCTTCTCCCATCACAAAGCCNTCGCGATCGCGATCGAAGGGACGACAAGCATGGGCTGGGTCATCATTGCGGGTAGACAAAGCTCGGGCTGAGGCAAATCCTGCCACAGACAAGGGGGTAATCGCCGCTTCGGCCCCGCCGCAAATCATCGCTTTGGCATAACCCCGTTGTACCAAGCGGAACGCATCCCCGATCGCGTGAGACCCCGCCGCACAAGCCGTTACTGTACAAGAGTTTGGCCCTTTTGCCCCGGTGTGAATCGCTGTTAATCCCGCCGCCATATTCGCAATTAGCATGGGAATCGTAAACGGGCTACAGCGATCGGGGCCTTTGGTCAAATAAACTGTTTGCTGGTCTTCCATGACCTTTAAACCGCCGACTCCGGTTCCAATTAATACCCCGACTTGTTCGGCGTTGAGGTCATTAATAACCAACCCAGAATCAGCCAGGGCTTGTTTACTCGCGCATACCCCAAACTGAGCAAACCGATCCATGCGTTTTGCCTCTTTGCGCTCCAGATAAGCAGTAGGATCGAAGTCTTGGACTTCTCCGGCAATCCGACAAGCATGACGCGACGGGTCGAACAAAGTAATGGGGGCGATACCGTTGCGTCCGGCCATCAAGCCTTCCCAATACTCAGCCACAGTTTTTCCAATCGGGGTGATTGCGCCTAACCCCGTGACAACGACACGATGGAGTTGCGGATTTGTCATAATCGGTTACTTAAGGGTGTTTTAACCCAGAATACTTAGAATCTTGTACAGAATGGGGGAACAGCGAGAAATGGCGATCGACCGTAGATTTTTAAGCCGAAGCTTTAGATTTTTCTTCAATATGTTCGACAGCTTTACCCACGGTGGTAATTTGTTCGGCAACTTCGTCGGGAATGTCTACATTAAACTCTTCTTCTAAAGCCATGACTAATTCCACCGTATCTAGGGAATCTGCGCCGAGGTCATTGGCAAATGTGGCTTCAGGGGTTATTTTTTCCTTATCCACTTCTAGCTGTTCGGCAACAATATTTTGGACTTGGATAAAAATTTCTTCATTCATGGATATTTTTCTCAACTTGGAATAGACAGTAGTATGAAGCTAGGGCAATAATTAAAGAATTGCTTTAGCATTTTTTATCTTATCGGAAAGAGTGACCCATAAGGCAAGCAGTGGTCGCTAATTAGACTGGCCTTGTGCAGCAAATGAAAATTGTCCCTTGTTGATGTCACTTCGTCAAGCCGAGGGCGATCGCACCACGGGATAACCTAGATAAGGCATGATAAAGAAAGTTTGCTTTTATTTTTGCTTATGTCTGCTCTCTCCTATGCTTATTTTCCCGGTTGTGTTGCTCAAGGGGCTTGTCAGGAATTGTATCTGTCTACGGCAGCCTTGGCCCAAGCCCTCGATATTGAGTTAATCGAATTAAAAAAGGCCGCTTGCTGCGGGTCGGGAACCTATAAAGAAGATTCCCAACTGCTCGAAGATACGGTAAACGCTCGTAATATTGCCCTGGCTGAGTCGCTGAATTTACCCCTCTTGACCCATTGCAGCACTTGTCAGGGGGTGATCGGTCATGTGGATGAACGCCTGAAAACAGCCCAGGAGGACGATCCGGCTTATGTCGAACAAATTAATACTCTGCTGAAGAAAGAGGGGGGTTGTTCGCCTTATCAGGGAACTGGAGAGGTCACTCATTTACTGTGGGTGTTGGTGGGGAAATATGGCTTGGATCGGGTCAAAGAAAAGGTGACGCGATCGCTCTCTGGGTTAAAATGTGCGGCGTTTTATGGCTGTTATCTCCTACGGGCCCAAGATACTTTACCCCACGATGACCCGTTTAACCCTACTTCGATGGAACAGGTGTTTGAAACGGTGGGGGCTACACCCATTCTTTACCCCGGACGGACGCAATGTTGTGGCTGGCCGATTTCGAGTTATGCGCCGAAAGAGTCGTTTAGCTTGGCCGGAAAACACATTCAAGCCGCGATCGCAGCCGGGGCCGATTGTCTGGTTACTCCTTGTCCGTTGTGTCACCTTAACCTAGATTCTCGTCAACCGGAAGTGGAAAAAGTTATCGGTCAATCTCTGGGTTTACCGATTCTACATCTGCCTCAATTGGTGGCTTTGGCGTTGGGGGTTGAACCGCAAAAATTGGGTTTAGATAAGCACGTTGTCTCGACGCGATCGGTTTTGGCAAAGCTTTAGTTCTTCGTCCTTTGTCATTGGTCATTTGTCCTTGGTTTTTCAAACAAGTTAAGCGCCAAATCTTCATGTCAAGAGCGTCCCAAATCTGTGTAGGGATGAGGAAACCTCACCCCCTTCTCAACTTTTGGAAATGACGATTTGATGGGAGATATGCCGCCCAAAAATATCAACTGGGACGGGGAAATGGGAACTCGACCGAACCAATCTGGTTAACTTGTCACAGTTGACCAATGACAAATCACAGACAACAAAGGACAAATGACTAATGACCAACAACCCAAAATAACTGGACTTTAGAGGGATGAGTGATGAAACCCATTTGGTCTAAAGTCCAGTTGATTAACAGTTATATTTCGCTAAAAAAGGCGGTTTTCAAGCGAAATTAACCTTTATGTTTGAAATCGTCCAGCCAGGCGCGGACTTGCTCGGCGGCGATGTCGCGACTGCCTAAACCAAACGCCAGCGCGATCGCGACGGCAATTGCCCCTAAAAGCAAACCAAAGGCGAGATTGACAATACTGGTGGCAATGCCCATTTGACGCAACGCCATGGCGATGGAGAGGGCAATAATGGCAACGCGGGCCGCTTGGCCTAAAACTCGCGTTTGGCGATCGCCGGAACTGGTAATCACCACAAACGCCAAATTCGCCAAATACAAGCCCACCGCAAAGATAATCAACGCCACCAACACTTGTCCGGCAATCACTACCAAACCAGAAACCAAAGCAGTGAGGGCGGGGATTTGCAGAATATCAACTGCTGTAAGAACCGCGAATAACATAATCGCGATATAAGCAACAATGCCAATAACTTCTGACGGTGTTTTCCGTAAAGAAGAAGGGGCCGCACTCGGAGACGGTGTGGTGTCGGTGGGCGGACGGGTGGGGTCGGTGGGCGGTGTGTCTACGATTGGGGGGGTTTCTACTCCTTGGGGTTCGGGTAAGCCCATCCACTGGAAAATATTGTTGAAGCCGATCCCGGTGAGTAGATTTGTGACCAACTCAGAGATAAATTGAGCAGCAACCCAGAACAGAATCAAGACAATAACCGCCGAGAACAGTTGTGGCAGATACTCTAAGACCACTTCGAGCATTTGTACTGCCGGGGCAGAAATGGCTCGGATTTCGAGGGCATTGAGGGCGGCGATCGCCACCGGGATCAAGACCAACACATAAACAATGGTTCCCAAAATCCACGATAGGGATTGGGTTGTGCCAGAAATGCCAAACCGGGCCCCAATTTGATCGACTCCGGTAGCAGCGAGTAAGTTGGTGACCACGCGACGCACCACTTGAGCCACAAGCCAACCAATGGCGGCAATAATAATCGCTGCGAAGATGTTGGGTAAAATTCGCAGAATGCCGTTGAGTAACTCTTGGACGGGTTCGAGAGTGCCTTCGAGTTCGAGGGTGTTGAGAATTGCCGGGAGAAACAGCAGGAAAATAAACCAGTACAAAGTATTGCCAATGGTTTCGCTCAGGGAAAACTGTTGGCTACTGGCTTCGGGTTGTTCACCGGGACTGCTATTGACTTGCTGGCCCAGGCGCTCGTCGAAGTTGACAGCGTTGAGGGCCCGTACTGTCACCATTTTGACGAGGGTGGCAATCAACCAAGCAATTGCCAATAAAATCAACGCCCCACCAATTTTCGGAAGGAAGCCCGTGACTTCATTAAGCAGGATGGTGAGAGGTTGGGAGACTTCTTGCAGTTCAAGGGCTTCTAAAGCCGCAATTACCGTAAACAGGATGACAATCCAGAAAACGATCTTGGCAATCCACTGTTCAATAGGGAAAGCTTCACCGTCGCGACTGCCTGTCATCCAAGCAGCGATTTTGTTATCAATGGTGGTGCGCTTAAGTAAGCCTTTGACAATGCTTTGAGCAATCAGGGCGATAATCCAGCCAACCACTAAAATAATAATGGCGACGATTACATTCCAAATATCTTGGGCCAAGCCCGCGCCTAACGCGCCGACGAGGAATTCTGGTGCTTCGGTATCAGGCACTTCCACTTGGGCAAGAATGGGTAATCCCTGCCTCTGGAGTAGCGTATTAGTAAAATCGGTCATAGGTGAAATTCAAAATCAATGAATGGTTTGGTGCATTTTGGGTAACAAGAGATTCTTGTGTGAGTCCACATTACTGCGCGATCGCGTCTAACTCAAGGCAGTAAGTAGCAAGCAATACCAAATCCCCCTACTTTCTTGACATTTTTCGTTAAAGGAGCAAAATAACCATAATTATGGCAGTTCGTCAAGTTTTTGAACAAGCGATTCAAATTCAAGCCAGTTCTACTATCGTCGAACGGTGCATCACCGATCGCGACTTAATGCACCGATGGTTGAACCCCGCATTACGCTGCGAGGCGGTGGGAGAGTGGAGTACAGAACTCGGCAGTCGTAGCCGTTTTGTGGTACAAATTCCTCTAATTCAACCCACCCTCAGAAATGTGGTTGTGGCCCGAGAACCGGGTTTGGTAGTTTGGGGTTTCGATGGTTTTTTTCGCGGACGCGATCGCTGGGAATGTCAACCGAACGCGGGAGGAACTTATCTTCTCAACCGCTTTGAAGTTTTAGAAATTCCGAATCCTTTAATCAATTTGGGTTTCAACTGGTTTGCCAAAAACTGGACAAAAGACGATATGAAAGCCCAACTCCGTCGCCTCAAGCGCGTGGCTGAGGAAACTTATTACTTGGAAAAGTAACAGGCAAACAGACGACTGTCTTCTGTCTTTGGATAGAGGTTTGGTTGTTGGTTGTTGGTTGT
>JGI12109J20283_10256422_pt1 | contig 16993 bp, 17 predicted proteins | sample ElkSlonscriptome_12_FD_20283 | JGI IMG/M metagenome (IMG submission 20283)
CGCCCCACACGGGGCGCTCGTCGTTGGAACTTCTTGCCGTAGCTATGGCTACGCCGCGTCGTTCCGCCTCGCCGGGACGGCGCCTTCGGCCCCTCGGTAGCTACCAGACTTTGGCGACACCACACTAGTGTGGCGCCGCAGAGGTCTCGTGTTCGTCACGGAGAGCGTCGCGAGGCCGCTCGGAGAGAGGCGCGACGGCGTGGTGTGGCACGGCCACGGCGGTGCTCCTCGTAGAGATGGCGGCGCCACGCCTCGTCGTCCCGCGGTGCCGGCTCCGGCACATCGGCCCTAGCGAACTTCTGCGATACATCAACAGGACCCCATGACAGACGACACCCTGCAGCGATTCTTTTCCGCGCTGGTCGAGGCGCTGCGAGAGCGAAGCCCGGCCGATATCTCCGGTCCCTTCACGGTCGCGGAGATCTATCAGGACCTCGTTCCGTACCGGACCCACCGGGATCGACTCGCCGTCGAGATGAATGGGGACTACGAGCATGCGCTCCTCCGCCTGCTCGCGGGGCAGGGCGGCTACCTGCACCTCGAGTCGGAGCATGCGCTCGCCGAGATCCGGGACGAGCTGGACGGGCTGAATCCGAACACGTCGGTGTACCGCGACTTCGCGGCCGTCGACGTGCGCATCGTCGCGGAGATGGTCCCGGACCTCACGGAGCCGGTGGAGGCCCCGGCGGACGAAGCGCCGCCGGCCCGGGACGGGAGTTCGACCCGGGATGACTTCTCGATGGGGGAGGCGGATTCGCTGGCCCCGGACGCCGGGCCCCGACCCGATACCTCCGAGGAGGAGGTGGCATTCGTGGAGGGCGCGGCTCCCGGTACGTCCGATCCGGTCCGCGACGAGCAGCAGGAGGCGACCTCGGCGATCGGGTCCGGTTCGGGATCCTGCAGGTGGTGCGGCTCGGAGCTGCCCGATCGAGACCGGCTCGTGTTCTGTCCCTACTGCGGAGAGGATCAGGCGCGTACGCCCTGCCGGTCGTGTGGCGAGGCGCTCGAGGCCGGGTGGGAGTTCTGCGTATCATGCGGAGCGCGGAAGTCGTCGTGACGCCGGCGTGGCGGGGGAGGCGGCCGCTGACCGTGACCGTCGGTGTGCTGGCCACATGTGTCCTGGCGGCCTGCAAGGCGCCGCCTGAACTCCGACCCGACCAGGTGCTGCAGGATTCGCTCGGCCTCACCGACCGGGACCGGGTCCACACCATCCGGGTTTCCGTGGCGGGATCGGGGGCCGAGGTCGCCGTCCCTGCCCGGCTGGAGGTCCTGCCCGGCGACCGGGTGTCGATCGAGGCCGTGGATCGACGCGCCCGCACGCTGCGCTTCGAGCGCGATTCCCTCGCTGCCGACGCGGGAGGCTGGGCGGAGGAAGCCGGCCTGTTCGCGGCACCGCTCCTTCCGGACTCCGGTGCACGCTGGATCCTCGACTTCGCCGGGGCCCCACCCGGACCGTATCCCTTCCGGGTGGTCGGCGGGGGTCCGACGGGCAGTGGCGTGATCCTCGTCGGCTCCCGGTGACGGGAACGGGTCGTCGTGTGCCGGGGTCAGGGGAGCGGAGATGGAGCATTTTCTGTCGCAGGCGGAGTTTCCGCGTGAACGGGGCAGCGGCCCGGGAGCTCGATGATGGCTGAACGCAAGACGATCGGCGAGGTCCTCGTGGGCCTCGGTCTGATCACCCCGGCAGAGGTCGATCGGGCGCTCGAGCATCAGCGTGAGAACGGCGGCTACTTCGGCGAGGCTCTGATCGCGCTCGGTGTCGTTTCGCCGAAAGAGGTCGAGTGGAGCCTCGCCTCGCAGTACGACCTCCCCTACATCTTCCCGGAAGCCGACTCGGTCGATCCCGAGGCGGTTGAGCTCGTGACCCCCGAGTGGGCACTCGCGCACCTCACGCTCCCCATCACCAAGACGGGCTCCGCGGTCACCGTGGTGGTCGACTCTCCGATCCGAAGCGAGGCGGTGGACAAGCTGGCTCAACGGACGGGCTACGACATCTCGCTGGCTCTCGCCTCCTCGTTCCACATCAGAGAACTCATTCGGGAGGTCTTCGCCCGCTCGGGTGACGGCGCGGATTCTGAACGTGTCACCCCGATCTCACTCGACGAGGGACTGGCCCTCACCCTGGGTGCGGTGTCCGAGGCGTTCGGGATCTCGACACGCGGCAGGCGCTCGACCTTCTGGTACGACGACGGCGGGAAGATCCGCAGGCGGCCGCTCCTGCCGCAGTGGTCGCCTCAGCTCGACGCCTTCATGGATCCGCCGCCGAGTAGCCGGACCGAGGGTCGCGATCGTGCGGCCTTCTCCGCCGTACTCGATCGCCGCGGACTCGTCGGCTCGGTGAAGGTTCGCTACCTCTCCGACGAGAGCGGTGAAGAGGTGCTCGTGCGCCCGGTGCCGGAGCCGACGACGATGGATCTCGGCTTCTCGCCTCCACCCGCCGGACTCGTGTCCGAGGTGCGACTTCTGGCCCGGTCCGGCGCCGGACGCTTCATGGTCACGACGGAGCCTGAGCAGCTGGGTCACGACCTGCTGCCGAAGATCCCAGAGGTGCTGCTGGACCCCGAATGGCGTTCTATCTACGTGCACGACGACACGCGGCCCGCGTCCGACCGTGCCTTCAGCGTCTGCATGCCCGAGGAGGAGGACCGGTGGGCAGCGGAACTCGATGCGCTACGAGGGTTCCGCTTCGACGTCGTGACGGTCGACCTCGACGGATCACCGGAAGAGTGGCTCGACGGGGCTCTCGGGATCGCATCGGTCGCCTTCGTGCTATGGCCGGCCGGCGCCGACCCCGATCTCGCCCGCGGGGCCGCATTGCGCTGGGAATTTCACATCGAAAAGGGATCGGACGACCAGCTCGAGTGGTCGCTGAATCCCGTCTCCTGACGGGACGGACGCACCATGGCTCAGATCGATCAGTTTCTGAAGGTTCTCGTCGAGAAGGGCGGGTCCGACCTCCACCTCACGACGGGGTCTCCGCCCGTAATGCGAGTTCACGGGCATCTCCAGCGGTTCAAGTTCCGCGAACTGTCCGCGAAGGACATGGAGACCCTCGTGTACGAGATCATGGAGGAGGAGTGGCGGACGCGCTTCCTCGAGAGGATGGACTACGACTTCGCCTACGAGATCGAGGGGCTGGCGCGCTTCCGTGTGAACGTCTTCTGGCAGAAGAAGGGGCTGGGGGCCGTCTTCCGGACCATCCCGGCGGAGATCATGACCGCGGACGAACTCGGGCTGCCCGACGCGGTTCGCAGGATGTGCGCGCTCACCAAGGGGCTCGTTCTCGTGACGGGTCCGACGGGATCCGGAAAGTCCACGACGCTCGCGGCGATGGTCGACCTCATCAATGAGACACGGCCCGAGCACATTCTCACGATCGAGGACCCGATCGAGTTCGTGCACGAGAACAAGAAGTGCCTCGTGAATCAGAGGGAGATTCTCACGAACACCAAGTCGTTCGCGAACGCCCTGCGCGCCGCGTTGCGGGAGGATCCGGACGTGATCCTCGTCGGTGAGATGCGCGACCGGGAGACGATCGAACTGGGGATTACCGCGGCCGAGACCGGCCACCTGGTCTTCGGGACGCTGCACACGAATTCCGCCCCGAAGACCGTCGATCGGATCATCGACGTCTTTCCGGTCGACCAGCAGGAGCAGATCCGGGCGATGCTGGCGGAGTCGATCAAGGGCGTGATCTCACAGGTGCTGCTCCGCAGGAAGGGTGGGAAGGGGCGTATGGCTGCCCAGGAGATCATGATCGGTACGGGCGCGGTGCGTAACCTCATCCGCGAGAACAAGGTCCACCAGATTCCCTCGATGATCCAGACGGGGAAGAAGGATGGGATGCAGTTGCTCGACCAGCACATCCTCGAATTTCTCATGGCGGGCGAGATCACGGCGCGGGAGGCCTACAAGAAGTGCCATAACAAGGAGGCCTTCAAGCAGTATCTCGACGAGGAGCCGCAGGAGGAGTTGGTCTGACGAGACGGGGGACTCCGTCTCGGCGCCCCGGGGGAGGCGAACGCCCGCCGGTTGGTGTAGGATCAGAGTGTGGGTGCATGGCGGCCCACCGCGCGAGTTCCCTCCAGATCGAAGGTCATGGGCACCCAGTCGCAGACGAAGGATATCGTGTTTCTCTCCGGCAAGCGCACCGGCTTCGGTTCGTTCGGAGGCTCGCTGAAGGACCACTCTGCCACGGACCTCGGGGTGGTGTCGGCGAAGGCCGCGATCGACGCGGCGGCCATCGACGGTGAGGCGATCGACCACGTCGTCTACGGAAATGCACTCCAGACCTCCGCCGACGCGATCTATCTGGCCCGGCACGTCGGGCTGCGGTCCGGCGTGCCCGAGCGCACCCCGGCGTACACGGTCAACCGTCTCTGCGGCTCGGGCTTCCAGGCCATCGTGAACGGTGCGCAGGAGATCCTCCTGGGCGCGGCACGCACGGCTCTCGTCGGCGGGACGGAGTCGATGTCCCAGGCTCCTCACGTGGTGCGCGGTGCGCGCTTCGGCGACCTGCGACTGGGGCCTGCGGGGAAGCACTTCGAAGACCTGCTGTGGGAGGCGCTGCGCGACACGCACTGTGACCTCACGATGGCTCAGACGGCGGAGAGCCTCGGCGATCGGTACGACGTCACCCGGGAAGACTCGGACGGGGTCGCGCTCAGATCGCAGCAGCGTGCGGCAGCGGCCTGGCAGGCCGGACGCTTCGACGCCGAGATCACCCCGGTCAGCATTCGTACGCGAAGGGGGGAGATCGAGTACGCGTCGGACGAGCACATGCGTCCGGACACCACCCCGGAAGCGCTCTCGAAGCTCCGCCCGTACTTCCGCGAAGGCGGGCTCGTCACGGCGGGTAACGCCAGCGGCATCGGAGATGGCGCGGCCGGGGCGGTGATCGCCGATCGAGAATGGGCGGAGGCCGAAGGGCTCGAGCCGCTCGGACGATTGGTGTCATGGGCCTTCGTGGGCGTCGACCCGTCGATCATGGGGATCGGACCCGCTCCAGCTGTCCGAGCCGCGCTCGATCGCGCGGACCTCACCCTCGACGACATGGATCTGGTCGAGGTGAACGAGGCGTTCGCCCCGCAGTATCTGTCCGTCGAGAGGGAGCTGGGGCTCGACCCCGACAAGACGAACGTCGACGGTGGGGCGATCGCGGTGACGCACCCGCTGGCTGCCACCGGCGCGCGGATCACCGTGCATCTCCTGCACGAGCTCCGGCGTCGTGGCGGTCGCTACGCCGTCGGCTCCGCCTGTATCGGTGGGGGCCAGGGCGGAGCGGTCGTGATCGAGGCCCTCTGAGCGACCGCTGCGAATGAACGACCCGTCCCGCCCCGGCCGCTCGCTGACCCGTCGAGAGTTCGACGAGGTGATTCGCCGTGCATCGGAGCTGGCACTGGGAGACACGGCAGGCGACGATGGCGAGCGCATGTCCGAAGCGGACGTCTACAGGATCGCGCGCGAGGTCGGTCTGTCGGAGGCGCACGTGCGGAGGGCCCTCACCGAAGTCGAATCGACGTCGTCGGGTCATCTGCAGACGGAGCCCGATACCTGGTGGGACCGTTACTGGGGGCCCGAGACCATCCGTGTGACCCGCGTGGTTCCCGGCAGCGCCGAGTCGGTCGCCGGCAAGCTCGACGAGTACATGGTCGGTGGCCGCCTGCTGCAGCCGGTGCGACGTTCGCCGGACTTTCTCCAGTATCGTCCGGCCGTGGACTGGATGAGCCAGGTCGCACGTGCCGCATCGGGCACTGCGCGGCGGTACTACGTCGCGTCGGCCAAGAGCGTCGAGGTCGAGCTTGAACCGGTCGATGAACAGCGGACCCACGTCGGCCTCGGCGTGGACGCCGGGATTCGGGGAAACTACGTCTCGGGGGGCCTCATCGGTGGAATCGGCGCCGGCGGCGGCGCGGGCATGGGCGCGTTCCTGGGTATGACGAGCGCCGGCCTCGGGATCCCTCTCGCGGTGATGGCGGTGCTGGCGACGGTGACCCTCGGCATCTGGGGCGTGTCCAGGATCGCCGCGAACGCCCACAAGGCGAAGCTGCTCGAGGTCCAGGCGGAACTGGAGGGTGCGCTGGACCTGCTGGAGGCCGGGGGGCAGCCCGAGCCGCCGCCGCCGGCGTGGCGCAAGTGGATCGAGCGGCGCTTCCACGGTGCCAGACGGCTGCTCGAGCCGGACGACACGCCGCTGGCGGAGTTCATGAAGGACGACGAGCGCGATCCGAAGTGACGTGCGGTCGCCCGCTGGTGCGAGCTTCGGGGCACGCCGGCATGCGACGTATCGCGATGAAACTGATCAGGGGGGTGGGATGTGAAGATCGAACGGGTGGGAGTCGTCGGGGCCGGACTCATGGGCAGCGGGATCGCCGAGGTGTCCGCGAAGGCCGGGTTCGACGTGGTGGTTCGGGAGATCGATGAAGGTTCGGCGGACCGGGGCCGGGCGAGGATCGAGGCGTCCATGGACCGGGCGGTTCAGAGGGAGAAGCTGACCGCGGAGGAGCGGGACGCGGCCCTCGATCGGATCGCCTTCACCACGAAGGTGGATGCGCTGGGCGATCGGGATCTCGTGGTCGAGGCGATCGTCGAGAACCTCGACGCCAAGAACGACCTGTTCGGCGCGCTCGACGACCTCTGTCCGGCGCACACGGTCTTCGCGTCGAACACGAGTTCGCTCACGGTCACGGAGATGGCGGCAGCCACCGACCGACCCGACCGGGTGATCGGACTACACTTCTTCAACCCGGTGCCGGTCATGAAGCTGGTGGAGGTCGTGCGGACCATCGAGACCTCCGACGAGGCCTTCGCCGCGGCCTTCGACTTCGCGCGTGCACTCGGGAAGGAGCCGATCGCCGCGAAGGACACCTCGGGATTCGTGGTGAACCTCCTTCTCGTACCCTTCCTCCTCGACGCGATCCGCCAGCTGGAGCGCGGCGTGGCGTCGATCGAGGACATCGACACGGGAATGATGCTGGGCTGCGGTCATCCCATGGGACCCCTGACCCTGTGCGACTTCATCGGGAACGACACGGCGCTCCGGATCGCCGAGATCATGTTCGACGAGTACCGGGAGCAGCGATATGCTCCGCCGCCCCTGCTTCGGCGAATGGTGTCGATGGGCCGGTTCGGCCGGAAGGCCGGGAGGGGATTCTACGACTACACGGGGGAGGAGCCGACCCCGCTGCCCGTGTGACGAAGGGGTGCGCGCCGATTGGGGTGCGTGACGAAGGGGTGCGTGACGAGTCGGTGGGCAGGTCATGGGTGGAAACGACGAAGAGGGCCCCCGACCGAAGTCGAAGGCCCTCTCGCCATCAGGAGGCCCCGAGAAGACGGGGCCGGTCGAATTCAGCGGCGGGTGTTCCGGCGCTGACGACGACGCTCGCGGCGAACCGCGGCTTCCTTCTTCCGCTTGCGCTGGGCGCTGGGCTTCTCGTAGAAGCGACGCTTGCGAAGTTCGGAATAGAGACCGGACCGCTGCACCTTCCGCTTGAAGCGACGCAGCGCCCTCTCGAGGCTTTCGTTGTCCTGGACCTTGACTTCCAAAAAAATCACCCGTGCGGCTTGAAGATCGTCGTAGTAAAGCTCTGTAAGATAAGAAGGTGTCTCCGATCCCGTCAACGCATGGCCGTTGCAGCGCTTCGAGACTCGATATCAGAACCCCCGAAGACGACCAGAACATGAATCGCGACGACATGCTGACACGGCTCGACGAACGCACGGACCCCTGGGACCTCGTGGTGGTGGGAGGGGGCGCGACCGGGGTCGGGGTCGCCCTGGATGCGGCGGCTCGGGGCTACGATGTCGCGCTGTTCGAGTCGCACGACTTCGGGAAGGGCACGTCGTCGCGAAGCACGAAGCTGGTTCACGGCGGGGTGCGCTACCTGAGGCAGGGGAACATCCCCCTGGTGATGGAGGCACTTCGGGAGCGAGGCATCCTGCGTCGGAACGCCCCACATCTCGTCCACGAGATGCCGTTCGTCGTGCCGAACTACGACTGGTGGGAGGCTCCCTTCTACGGAATCGGCCTGAAGGTCTACGACGCGCTCGCCGGGCGGTACGGCTTCGGCGGATCCGAGGTCCTCGACTTCGAGGAGACGGTGGAGCGTCTGCCGACCATCGAGCGGGAGGGCCTGCGCGGCGGAGTGGTGTATCACGATGGGCAGTTCGACGACACACGCCTCCTCGTCCATCTGGCGATGACCGCGGTCCAGCAGGGCGCGGTCCTTGTCAACCACGCGCCCGTGGAGGAGTTGCTGCACGACGACGGCGGCTTCGTGAGGGGCGTGGGGATCCGGGATGTCGAGACGGGACACACGCAGGAGGTACGTGCCCGGTCCGTGGTCAACGCCACCGGTGTCTTCACCGACTCGGTCCGCAGGATGGACCGGCCGGACGCCTCCCCGATGATTCGCCCGAGCCAGGGGATCCACCTGGTGCTCGATCGTCGCTTTCATCCGGGGGATGCCGCGATCATGGTCCCGCACACGGACGACGGGCGCGTCCTCTTCGCCGTACCCTGGCACGGAAGGGTGCTGGTCGGGACGACCGACACACCGGTCGAGGACCCCTCGGTCGAGCCCCGGCCGTTCGCGGAGGAGGTCGAATACGTGCTCCGACACGCCGCGCGCTACCTCGAGGAGGACCCCGACGTGGACGACGTCCTATCCGCCTTCGCCGGGCTCCGGCCTCTGGTCGGGGCGGGGGACGACGAGGATACCGCGGCGCTCTCGCGGGATCACACGCTCCAGGTCTCCCGGTCCGGTCTCGTGACGATCACCGGGGGCAAGTGGACCACGTACAGGAAGATGGCGGAAGACACCGTCGACCACGCCGCCGTGCTCGCGGAGCTCGAGCCCCGTGAGTGCACGACCCGCGACCTGCAGATTCACGGCGCTCACGCCCACCCCGATCGGTTCGGACACCTCTCCGTGTACGGCACGGACGCGCTTCTGATCGAGGGACTCGCGGAGGAGGAGGAGAGCGGGGAGACCCCGCTGGATCCAGAGCTGCCCTACCTCGAGGCGGAGGTGCGCTGGGCGGTCCGCGAAGAGATGGCGCGCACGGTGGAGGACGTTCTGTCACGGCGGACCCGCGCCCTCCTGCTGGATGCGAGGGCGGCGCTTCGTTCCGCCCCGCGCGTGGGCGAGATCATCGGGGAGGAGCTGGGCCGAGACGAGGCGTGGGTCGCCCGCTCCGTGGAGGAGTTCGAGACGATCGCCGCCGGGTACCTGGTGTCGTGATCGAGCGGCCGGAGATCCGCCCGGCCCCGTCGCCCCCCCCCGGCGCCTCAGGGGAGGACGCCCTGGCGATGCAGGGCGTGCGTGTAGCGGCGGTACTCCGCCTCGTTCGCCACGTAGTCCCGGACCCACGTCTGAAAGTCCGGAAGCGGAAGGTGACGCTCGATGAAGTCGACGACGAGCATGGCGAGCTGGTGCTTGTCCCCCGCCGCGAAGTCGATGCCCTCGATATCGTCGATGACCCGTCCGACCGCGACCTCGAAGTCGTCCGGATGAACCAGCTGGATGAAGTGACAGACCTGATCCAGTCGGTACGAGGCGTACAGCGACCTGAGCTCCTCGAGGTCGGTCTGCTCGGGGGATGCGATCTCGCCGACGTCCGCGATCCGCGCGGCGTTCAGGGTCAGGAGATCGTGGAACCATCGCTTCAGAAAGGGCGAACGATCGTCCCGTCGAGTCCGGGTGTGAATCGCGGAGTCGAGCAGTCCCGACAGGAGCGGGCGACCCAGTTCACGGGCCTTCCGGGCGATTTCCCGCTCCTCGGTCTCGATGAAGATGTCCCCGGTGCGGACCTCGCCGGCCTCGGGTGCCGTCCCCGAGAGTCGGAAGGCGAAGTGGCCTCTCCACGAGCGGTCCGCCGGATCGAGGAACGTCACCAGGAAGCAGGCCCACTGCTCCTTCTCGCGTTCGATGAAGCCCACGGAACGTCGCCGGAGGTGGAGGCGACGCTCTGGAACCGGGAGGTCGGGCGGAATCGATAGAGGCTCGGACACCCGATCAACTTCGGGGGTCTGGTCGGGCCGGGTCAAGCCGCGGCCACCACGAGGCACGGTCTCCCGGAACGTCGGCGGGATATCCTTGCTCGGGATGTAAACAGATGATTATCATCCCGGTCCCCTGTCCGAACTTCGCGGCGATGCTCGAGTCGCCGGAGGATCCGGAAAGGCCGCCCGAAGCCGAGCGCGACGTGAACATCAATTCATCCCTGCACCTGGACGCCCGCCCGGAGGCGATGGAGGACGTACCGGGCGTATGCGAACTGCCGCTGACGCGCGCCATCGTCCAGTATCGGGATGTGCACGAGGTCGAGCAGGTCGGGGGTCGCATCCGGGACATCGGCCTGGCGCTCGTGCTCGAGGGCCGGTACGCCGCGACCGCCGATGCGGTCGACCTCGGCAGCGGAGATGTGAAGCGCCTCGATCTGAGCCACGAACTCGTCGTTCTGGACTGGGCGTACGAGCCGACGCTCGAGCACGCCGCCGAACTCGTTCGGAACGCGGCGGCGCACGGCCGCGACGGCGATCTCGAGCGATTCTGCTTCCAGGTGGCGCTCCGAGCCATCGAGCGCAACGGGTTTTCGCCGCTGACCCGCCCGACGCTCCTGCGCATCGGTTTCCGGGACGTGTGTCGGGACCTCGATCTCCACGAAGCGACCGCGGTCCGCCTCGCACTCGGGGACCAACGCGTCGTCCGCGTCCACATGGACTACGAGGGGAACGCGCTGGCCGTGAGGACCCCGACCGCCCACCGGGACCCCGCTCTGGAGGACGGCCTGACCAGCGCATTCCCGGTGTGGGACGTCCGGAGGCTGGTCCCGCCGTCGGTGGCGCAGGCGGGAGGCTATCAGATCCGCCTCCCGCTGTCGCTCTCGCTCGCGGAGCTCAGGGAGCAGGTTGCGCGTATCCGAAGCGGGCTGGTCCGACTCATCGGACGATTCGAGCCGAGCCGGGCGCAGCGACTCGAAGGCCACCTCGACACCTTCGGCGAGCGAGAGACGCTCGAACGGATCCGCGACGACCGATCCTCCGTTCGGACGGTGCCCCTGCGGACCGTGACGAACGAGCATACGGTGCACTGATCATGACGCCCGATACGAGTGTTCCGGATGCGCCGACGGACGACGCGGGATCCCGCGTCGCCGCCGATGTCGCGGCGTCGACACCGATCGGGGAGGCCAACCCGGCGCTGCGGGCGCGGTACGAGACCTACAGAGCCCAGCAGGGCCGGGACTTCGTTCGGCTGATCCCCAGGGAGGGGGTCCGGGCCCTCCTCCGAAAGCTGCACGACGACGTCGGAGGGTTCGACTTCTCGGCGGAGAACGGATTCGAGGCGCTCGCCGCCCACTGTGCCGAGCTCCTTCCCCTCCCGCCCTTCGACGTCTGGGCGCGGGATTTCGCCAGCAACCGCGTCGCCTACGGGGGGCCGGAAGCACCGCCGCTCGCACCGGCCATGGCGTCGAAGCAGACCGTCACGGTCGCCGTCGTGGAGTTCCGTGCCGAGCGCGGCGACGAGTGGGTCGCGTCGCTGGAGGTTCGGGAACTCGATCGCGGGTGGACGGGGACCATCCGGTTTCATCGTCCCGGGTCGGCGGCGGCCTGCAGGACCGGGCCGATCATTCGTGAGTCGCACCCCGAGTCGGTCCGCACTCGTTTCGAGGGATTCGATCGAACGACGCTCTCCGCGCTGCTTCGGTCTGCACTTCCGTAGAATCCGGTTTTTCGAAAAAATCGCGGTGCCGATCGGTGCGACCGCTGGATTCGAACTACTCCGGAGTTCCGCATCATTCTGCGGGATTTCCACGGTCGAGCGCGTACCTCGTTCCACCCGCGGGGATTCTCCATTCTCGAAAACTTGCTTTTGGGGGCGACCATTCAAGTCAATGGGGCACAGTGACTTACGGTTTTCGTACGGGGCGCGGGTCGGAGGCCCTTCCGGGTTGCGCCATGCCGACGCCATGAATAGGATTTTCCTCCGCGTCGGATGGTGGTGGTCGGCGGCGCGGGAAAGCGACCCGGGGTTCGTCCCCGGCGCCGCAGCAACCGAATCGAATGAATTCGCACCCGAGCCTGGAGTACCCGACGCATGTGGGAAACGCGGTCCGTGCAACTCACTGTTCGCCTGCCTCGCGAGATTGCCGAGCAGGCCGAAGAGATTCAGGATTCCGACCCCGAGTTCCTCAGTCGCGTCGTTCTATACGGGCTCACCCGTCGCTCCATCTATCGGCATCTCCGAGACACGCCGATTCGCGACATTCCAACCCCCCTCGATCGAGGATCGCTGTCGGCTTCTCCCGGCACCTGATGCTTGCGTGCCACCGGCACGTGTACCCTCTTTCAGAACAGAGTCGGGTCGGTCCGGCGACGCGATCGACCGAGGCGGCGGTAAAGCCACCGGGCGGTACGATGTGCCCGGCATCCACCAACGGCGACTGGGGTGTTCGTGAGCGAGGGGCGGCGAGAGTCGGTCGAACGCAGTTCGGACGAGTTGCTGAGAGCGAAGTATCTGGACTACTGCTCGGCGCAGCTCGCCGACCTGCTGTTGTATCTGACTCCGGACGAGATCTTCGTCCTGTCGGAGAAGATTTCGCGTGGCGACGCTTCGCGAACTCCCACCAACTACGGCCGGATGGTCCAGGTCGCTACCGAGTGGCTCGCCGAACGGGTCGCTCTGCCTCCCTTCGAGGTCTGGGTGCACGACTACCGGAGGAATCCCGATCGGTATGACCGCTACCTGATGGGGCTCTGGGAGCATGCCGACCAGGAGATGCCGGTCGATTAGGGCCGGTCGGACAGGGAGAGGATGGGAGCAGGGGCAACGGAGAGTGCCTCCGTCATGGCGTGATTTCACAGCGGAGTGCCGTCGTGGCGGCGGATCTTCGTGGCGCCGCATCTATCTCCGCGGCGGAAGATCTCCGTGGCGGACGATCCTCGCGGCGTGAACCTCTCACGGGGGGCCGTTGAGCCACCTCGTGCCTCGGGCGTGACCCGTGGTTGACGGGAGTCTACTGAAGTCTGAAGTCCTGGACTCACGCACTGCGGTGCGTGTGGCGCCGTGAGCTGTCCCGCACACCGATTCCAGCGCCCGACAAGAGTGGTGACGGTATCGGATGTCGCCCCGGTCTCAGTCCCGTCCTGCCCGGTGCGGCCCTTCTGCCCATCCGCCAACAGCTACGCATTCCCGAGCATCCGCCCCCCGCCCGCTCCGGCCCGGGGCCCGTCGCAGACCNAGGTCCTCGCCGCGGTCCGCCCTCACGCCGGTACACCGCGCGCGATCCCCCACCCGGGCGCCACCCGTTCGATCAGAGCCTCCCCGGAGACCGGAGCGATCGTGGATGCCGACGTCCGCCCCGGCGACGAACACGACCCGGCGGAGCTGACGGAGCGCGTACTCGAGGCCGACGCGCGCGCAAGCGCGGTGCTGGACGACGGGAGCAAGACGCCGGACCCGCGGAGCACCTGGAGTTACCGGCTGCGAACAGGGCCTACTTCAAGCCCGACGGGGTGTGGAAGCTGCAGGAGATGGGCATCGAAACCGCGATCCAACGGTCCTGCGGCCCGAACTCGCGCGGGTCCGAATGTGACCCGCGCATTGGACGCGATGCCCGCAGTCACGGTCCGGGAACCGCGGAATTCAACGGGCCGCCAGGGGGCGGGCCCGCCCTGTGAACACGCCCTAGAAGGGGAGCCCGTCGTCCGAGGAAGACTCGGGCGGCGCCGATGTCGGCCAGGGCTCGTCGGACGGCGGCTGAGGAGCCCCTCCGCCCCCCTGATCCCGGTCGATCCTCCACGCCTTCACGTCCGTGTACCACCGCCCATTGTACTCGCGGCTCTGGATGTCGATCGACGCGGTCAGGGTCTCGCCCTCCTTGACGCCGAAGGAGTCGATGTTGTCGCCCCACTGAACGATGCAGACCTGCTTCGGATACTGGCCCTGCGTCTCCAGGACGAACTCCTGCTTGCGCCAGGGCCCGTTGCGTCCTTCGCCGGACTGTTCTTCGAGTATCTGGACGACTTTGCCGGTGAGCTTCAGATCCATGCGATGGGCGTGTGGTCGTGGATGAACGGAGGTACGAAGATTGTGCCGCGGGTGTGGGACGTCCGGAATCAGAAGGGGAGATCGTCGTCCGGTTCGGACAACGGCGTGCCCCCGCCTCCATCGGCGTTCCCGCCCTCGAAGCTACCACCGCCTCCCGATCCACCGAAGGCTTGCTCGGCCCCGCCGAAGCCACCCCCGGTCCCGCCTCCGCCGAGCATCACCATCTCGTTGACGACAAGATCGGTCCAGTACCGGGTGTTTCCCTTGTCGTCCTCGGTCTGGGAATACTCGATCCGCCCCTCCACGTAGAGCCGATCGCCCTTCTTGACGTACTGCTCGACGATGTCGGCGAGGCGCCCGAAGAAGGTCAGGCGATGCCATTCGGTCTTCTCCTGCGTCTGCCCGTCCCGCCCCTGCCAGGAGCGGTTGGTCGCGAGGGAGACCTTGCCGACGCGAGCGCCGGAGGAGGTGGACCGGATCTCGGGATCGCTCCCGACGTTTCCGATCAGCATGACCTTGTTCAGGGACCGACTCATGGGACTCCCGATCGAACGGGGGTGGAGATTCTGCACGAAGGGCCGCTAAGGTACATCCCGGCAACGCGCAGGTCCATGCGCCGGAAGGTCCTCGAGTCCGGAGACTACGGATGTCCGAAGAGAAGTTCGTCCGCATCGAGCGGGATGGAGAGATCGCGGTCGTCACGATCGATCGCGTCGAGAAGATGAACGCCCTCAACGAGACGGTGATCCGTCAGCTGGGGGCGGCCTTCGAGTCGCTTCGAGGTGACGACGGCGTGCTCGGGGTGATCCTCACCGGCGCGGGCGAGAAGGCATTCGTCGCGGGTGCCGACATCGCCGAGCTGGTCGAGATGACTCCTGCCACGGGCGTCGCGACCAGCCGTCTCGGGCAGAGGGTGTTCGCAGCCATCGAGAGCTTTCCGAAGCCCGTGGTCGCTGCGGTAGGTGGATTCGCGCTCGGGGGCGGGTTCGAACTCGCGCTCTGCTGTCATCTCCGGATCGCGAGCGAGAACGCGAAATTCGGGCTTCCCGAGGTGACGCTCGGCATCATCCCCGGGTACGGAGGCACGATTCGTCTGGCCCGCCTCGCGGGACTCGGCCACGCGGTCGAGCTCACCCTGACGGGTCGGATGTTCGACGCAGATCGCGCCCTCGACCTCGGCGTGGTCACGCACGTCGTCGAGCGCGACGAGTTGATGGAACGGGCGCAGGACCTCCTGCGCTCGGTAACGCGGAACGGCCCCGTGGCGGTGCGACTGGCGCTCGAGTCGATCTACGCGGCCCTCGATGTGAACACCCGCCAGGCGATGGACCACGAGTCGGCGCTGTTCGGCGTACTGGCGTCGACCGACGACATGAGAGAGGGGATGACGGCCTTCCTCGAAAAGCGGAAGGCCGATTTCAGCGGCGGCTGAGGCCGCGGTCGAACACGATCACCGGTACGAGATCCGGTTGTCGGACAGATTCCACTCGACGGTATCGCCGTCGCCGAAGATGAAGGTCGATGATCGGAGGGAGACTCGGCCGGCGAGCCGGCCCTCGAGGAGGTACTCGCCGCCCCGGATATCGCGTACAGAGAAGCGGCTCCCACCCGCCGAGGCGACCGACCCGAGGCGCTCCGACCCACCGGTCGTGGAGGTCAGGAACACGATCATGCCGACGTATCCCGACACGAAGTTGTCCACCACGACGGTGGCGGTCGGCTCGGTTCCGGGAAACGGCTGGCTGTTCCGGGGCAGTGTACCACATCCGGTGGCGACCAGGGCGATGGCCAGGATCAGGCTCCGCCACGGGTACTGTCCGGCACGTCGGACCATCCGGTTGCCCACTCGTTTCTCCTGTGCTTCACAGGTGCACCTTCACCCTCCAATACACCCCGGTACGCCGCCGCTGTCCAGTGCGCCACCGGAGGGGCGCTGAATGCGTTGTCCCACAACGACTTTCCGGCGCCCGCAACGGGTGGCGACCACGGGCCGAAACCGGTAGTTTACGGGGATGCTCAAGGGACTCCCCCTCCGCCACCCCACGTGCGTTTGACGGCTCTGTCGCTTCGACGATTCAGGAACCTCGCAGCCCACGACCTCGAGATCCCTCGAGAGGGGCTCGCGCTGGTTGGCGAGAACGCGCAGGGCAAGTCGAACTTCCTGGAGGCGATCTACTATCTCGAGACGCTTCGGTCGTTCAGAGGCGCTCGTGACGACCAGCTCGTCGGGTTCGACGAGGATGTCTTCCGGGTCGTGGGGTCTCTGCGGGGGCACGAGGATACGCGGGAGGTGGCAGCGGCCTATCAACGGACGGGCCGCCGGAAGAAGGTGACGATCGACGGCGAGGAGCCGGACCGCCTGACCGACGCGATCGGCCATGTGGCGGCGGTTCTCTTCTCACCTTCGGACGTGTCCATCGTGTCGGAAGGCCCCGGCGAGCGTCGGCGTTTTCTGGATGTGGTGTTGTCCCTGAACATCGAGGGCTACGTCGAGGCGCTGTCCGAGTATCGGCACGTTCTGGGCCAGCGGAATGCGGCACTCAAGGAGCCCCGCGCCGAGTCGATGCTGCGGGTCTGGAACGAGCCACTCGTCCGGAGCGGAGCGGTGGTGATGGACGCGCGGCGGAGGTGGATCGAGGATCGGGCCGAGGGATTCGCCCGCTACTATTCGGACATCTCGGGAGGTCGGGCGGCTACGCAGACATACCGACCGAACGTCGGTCTCGACGGGGCCCCCGACGAGGAGTCGGTCGCGGCGACGTTTCGGGATGCGCTGGGAGGGGCCGAGTCGAACGACCTGCGCCTGCGGACGACGACCGCGGGGCCGCACCGGGACGAGGTACGGTTCCATCTGGACGGCGAGCGCGAGCTGGACGTCCGGGAGTACGGGTCGGGTGGCCAGCAGCGCACGGTTGCACTCGCGCTGCGCCTGCTGGAAG
>JGI12109J20283_10325203_pt1 | contig 16985 bp, 16 predicted proteins | sample ElkSlonscriptome_12_FD_20283 | JGI IMG/M metagenome (IMG submission 20283)
GCGGTTTCGAGTGTGCGACACGCACCACGATGCAATGGTTTGCATTCCGCGCCAGACCGACACAGGATTCCGTGCATGGCCATCTCGAGCCGCTGAACCACTCGATTGTGGTCTAGGCCCGCTCTCGCAGGCAGATCGCAGGGCCTTGATCGAGGATCTTCGTGAGCCAAACTGGCGGCTCACGCCAGCGTTTCGCGGCACACTTCACGCTGGATGGCGAAGCACGGCGCGCTAGAAGATCGCCCACGCCGCGATCACCGCCGCGAGCACCACGCCCACTACGATCGCCCACACCGGCGTGCCCTTGCGCGGGCCGCCGCCCGGGCCGACGCTGGCCTGGCAATTCCAGCACACCGTCGCGTCGTCGTAGAGCTCGGTGCCGCAGCGCCAGCAATTCTGGGTCACGCCGCCGAAGCGATCGAGGTCGTCGTCGCTGGGGCCCTCGTCGAGCGCATCGGCGGCGGGCGTGCGGTTGACGACATCGCCCCGGCGGGCAGCCGCCCGCTTGGCGATCATTCCGTCCGGCATGTCGTCCAGCGGACCACTCGAACCCGTCATACAAAGATGGTAAGGCTTTCCCGCCCCCTCGCGAGCACAGCCGACACGACCAGCGGGCTTCTCCCAACAATTCCCAGGAACGCACGGGCGAGTGCGGACGGGAACACGAGCGTTGATCGTCCGTGCGCCCAAGCGTCGATAGTCTGGATCCTGGCCTCGCCGACGCGAGCAGACGAATCCATCGGCAAGGAGGACGATCATGGCCGACCAACCAACCCTGACCATGCGCCAGCGGACGGCGCTGAGCATCCCGCCGCTGCTGCTCCGCCTGGCCCTGGCTGTCACGTTCATCTGGGCGGGATACGCCAAGACCTTCGGCAGCTTCCCGGTGACCGACGACAATCGCGGCGTGCTGATCGCCGCGGGCGTGCTGCCCGAGAGCTCCTTGGATGGATCCATACGCGACGAAGGCGACGCCGAGCCGGATGCACTCGGCGACCAGCCCGGCCCGATCGAGCCGGTCGTAGACCCATCCGAGCTGCCCGTCGACGACCCGGAACCGGGGACCGACCCACAAGAGACGCCCGAGCCCGAGCAGCCCGCGACCTCGCCGGTCGAGCCCGGAACTGGTATGGGAGACACCCCTTCGGACGATCCCACGCTCGCGAGCCGAGACGCCTCGATCACGCTCGTTGCCCAGGCAGCCCAGCCCGATAAGGTCCGCACGCTCAACGGGCTGGCCATCGTCGTCTATGGCGCGGCCAACCCGCAGCCGATCGTGATCCAAGAGGGCGAAGCGGGTCAAGAGGTCGCCGAGCCCACGACCCCGATGGCCCTGATGCCGGCGACCTTCGGCGCCCCGCCCTGGCCCGTGAGGCTGGCGTGGGCGGCGGCCCTCACCGAACTCATCGCGGGCGTGCTCCTGCTCATCGGCCTGGCCACGCGGTTCAGCGGCCTGGCGGTCACCGGCGTCATGGGCATGGCGATGTGGCTCACCCAGATCGGCCCGGCCCTGCAGAGCGGCAACACCTGGCTGGGCTTCCTGCCCATGTACGACCCGTGGGACGTGTCGACCTACGCGACCTTCCTCTGGCAGCTCGCGCTGCTGGCGATCGGGCTCGCGCTGGTCTTCTCGGGCCCGGGCATGCTCTCGCTGGATCGCTGGATCTTCGGTCGAAGCGGCACCGACGACGAAGACTGATCCGTACAAAACCTAAATCTTGGGAACTCTTTGCCGATCGTAAGCGAAGGTCTCCGTAGCTAGGCCCTATCGTGGGCTCTGCTGTTATGGAGGCCCTTCTCGTGCCGGCAACCGACACCTCCGCATTACGTGACGCCACCATCCTGATCGTCGATGATGATCGCGACATTCTCCTTGCCATGGAAACAGCCTTCAAGGCCGAGGGTGCCGCGACGCACACCGCCGGGGACGGCAACGCTGCCATTGAGTTGACCCAGGAGGTCAAGCCCGACCTGGTCGTGCTCGACATGATGCTGCCGGCCCGCTCGGGCTTCCTGGCGCTGGAGAAGATCAAGGGCAACGACGACAGCCCCCTGGTGATCATGGTGACCGCCAACGACGGCAATCGCCACCAGGCCTATGCCCAGTCGCTGGGTGTTGACGGCTATCTCATCAAGCCGGTGCCCTTGGGCCAGCTCACCGAGACGGCCGCGGAGTTGATCTCGGCTCGAGGCAAGGGAGCCTGACCGGGCATGCCTAAGCGTCAGATCGTCATCGTGTCTTCTGAGCCCGCCGACGAGGGGTTGCCGCCGCTCGGCACCATCGATGAGGTGGCCGAGGCACTGGCAGACTTCAATACCGCTGCCGATGGCTCGCCGCGGAGCGCAAGCGCCGGCACCGTCGTGCTGCACGGACCGGGGCTCGTCGTCGAGCTGCCGATGGGACTCGACCGTGTGACACAGGGGTTGGTCACGCTCTTGGACGAGGATGTGGCCTGGCCGGTGCTCATGAGGGTAGTGAAGAGCCTGCCTTGGAAGCTGCTGGACCTGGAAACCGGTCGCAGCTTCGGCTGATTTTTCATTTTCGAATTTGGGCCCGTGTGGTTTTCGACGGCAGGTCCGATGTGGTGTGACCCTGGGCTATCCCTGCGGTTTAGGCAAGCGCCAGAGGACAATAACGCGGTTTGTCAAGGAAAATTCTTAGATAATCTTGCATTTTGGGGCACTTTCTGCCCAGAAGGCGACACGTTTGCGTCTTCTTTCGAGTAAGCTGTAGTGCCGGTGGCAGCAAACACCGGCAATCAGAGTGTTTGTGCACATTTCTTTAGGAGAGACAAGATGACCAAGATCAGCGCTGTGTTTGGTATTCTCGCCGTTGCCGGCATCGCCTCGGCTCAGGTGAGCTCGGGCTCGTTCACCCCTGACGCCACCGACGACTACGAGAGCTACCCCGGTGGCCGCGCCCCGATCACCAGCCTCTTCGGCGGCACGGTTCCCGTGATCGACGGCGCCGTCTTCCACGGCTCGATCGACGAGGGCAACTGGCAGGACTTCCGCAGCCCCGGCGGCCCGATCCAGGCCAGCAGCGGCACCAAGTTCGGCACGCTCTTCGGCTTCGGTGACATCACCCTCGACTTCACCGGCATCGGCGGCATCTTCGGCTTCGGTGGCTTCGCCAGCGCCGCCGGCGTGGGCGACGACGTGCTGACCTTCTTCGACATGTCCGGCAACCAAATCGGCCAGGACGTCATCGCCGGCGGCTTCGGCCCGGGCGACGGCAGCATGGAAGGCTTCAGCTACGTCTCGACCGTCGCCATCGGCTCGGTCAACCTGAACGGTCCCGAGACCGCCTTCGACGACCTGACCTACACCACCGTTCCCGCTCCGGCCAGCCTGGCCGCCCTCGCCGGCCTTGGCGTCTTCGCCAGCCGTCGTCGTCGCGCCTAATCGCGACTGGTTCGTCGATTCTGCTTGACTTTGGGCACGCCCCCGTTCATCGGGGGCGTGCTTTTTGATGGCGGTGATGATTCAGAGCTCGTCCACCACGCTTCCTAGAGTCCGGCCGTGGACAGTCTCCTCGATGCACTCACGGATTGGAAGCCCTTTACCGTACTGGTGGTGGGCGACTTCATGCTCGACCAGCAGCTCTACGGCGACGCCGAGCGCCTGAGCGCCGATGCGCCCGTGCCGGTGCTCCGAGTGACTCGCCAAGAGGCGATGCCCGGCGGCGCGGGCAATCTGGCCGAGGATCTAATCGCCCTTGGCGGTCGCGTGCAGGTCTTCGGCGTCACGGGCCAAGACGCCGAGGGCCAGTTGCTCCGACACGAGTTGCAATCCATCGGCATCGACACGTCCGGCCTAATCGAGGACGCCTCTCGACCGACCACGGTGAAACGCAACCTCATCGGTCTCGCACAACACCGTCACCCACAGAAGATGTTTCGCGTTGACTTCGAGTCGCGAGATGCGCTCTCGGAGGAGGTTGCAGACCGTCTGCTCGCAGCGCTCGACTCGGCGCTGTCCCAAGCCGACGTCCTGTGCCTGGAGGACTACGACAAGGGCGTATGCGACCCGGCATTGTGCGCCGCGGTGGTCGAGCTGTCGCGCAAGCACGGCGTGCCATTGCTCGTCGATCCGGCGTCTCGCGAGGACTTCGGTCGATACCGCGGATGCACATCGATCACGCCCAATCGCAGCGAGGCCGAGCGCGCCACCGGCAAGCGACACGCCATGACCTCCCCCGAGCAGCGTGAGGCCCTGGCGCGCGAACTCGGCCAGCAGCTCGCGTGCGAGGCCGTCGTGCTCACGCTCGACAAGGACGGTGCGCTCCTGCTCGAGCAGGACCAGGACCCGGTCGCTATCCCGACGGTGGCTCGCGAGGTGTACGACGTCACTGGCGCGGGCGACATGATGCTCGCTGGGCTCGCGGCGGCGCGGGCGAACGGGCTGTCGTGGTCCGACGCGGTGCGCTTTGCCAATGCCGCGGCGGGTCTGGAAGTGCAGATCTTTGGTGTCAAGCCAATACCGCTCGCCGACGTGCACAGAGAGTTGCTGCGCCAAGCCGGACGCTTGACCGGCAAGCTGCGCACCCTCGACGAGCTGCGGACCGAGCTGGCGGCAGTGCGGCGACACGGCGGCGAGGTCGTGTTCACCAACGGATGCTTCGATGTGCTGCACGCTGGCCATGTTTCGCTGCTCGAGCGCGCGGCCAAGCTGGGCGACTTCCTGGTCGTCGGGCTGAACAGCGACGACTCGGTGCGTCGACTGAAGGGCGAGCAACGCCCGGTCCACACGGCGATCGATCGGGCGCGCGTGCTCGGGGCCCTCGAGCCCGTCGATGCCGTTATTGTCTTCGAAGAAGATACGCCCATCGGCCTGATCGAGTCGCTCACACCCGAGGTGCTCGTCAAGGGTGCAGACTACACCGGCAAGGAAGTGGTCGGCCAGAAGGTGGTCGAACGTGCCGGCGGCCGGGTCGAGCTCATCGATCTCGTGCAAGGGCTGAGCACGACCAACGCACTGTCGCGGCTCGAGGCCGGCTCGTGACGTCGACCGCGGCGGGCGAGCACGTGGCGATCGTGCATCCGTGGGTGGCCGAGGCGCTGCTGGCTGGCACGAAGACCATCGAGAGCCGCTTTTCCAGGGATCGCCGGCCGCCATTCGGCCGCGTCTCCACGGGAGATGCGGTGTACTTTCGCGTCGCCGGCGGAGGCTACACCGTGCTCGCCACCGTAAAAAAGGTGGACGCCTACGCGGACCTGACGCCGGGGCTGGTGAAGGAGATCGAGGCCGAGCTTCGCCAGAAGATCGGCGGGGACGACGCCTACTGGCAGTCGGCCAGGCGTGCTCGGTGCGCCACGCTCATCCACCTCCACCGCTGCAAGGCTGTGCGAACGGGGCCGGAGCTCGACCGGCAGCGCGGCGATCGCCGGGCGTGGTTCGTATTGGACTAGTTTGCGCCCGACGAGGTCGTGCTGGGCTGATCTGCGGTCGTACACTCGCTCCCGATGGAAGCACATGGGGCGGTTCAGAGCCTTGCCTTGGCCCTCGGCATCGGGGCCTTCGTCACGCTGGCCAGCGATCGCCTGCGGCAGCCGCCGATCCTGTTCCTTCTTCTCGTGGGCTTCGCGTTGGGAGCCGAGGGCCTGGGGCTGGTCAACGGCGATGACCTGGGCACCAGCGGCCTGCTGGCCATCGTGTCGGTCTCGGTTGGGCTGCTGGTGTTCGAGGGCGGCCTGGCACTCGATCGCGGCACGGTTGCGCGTGCGCCCGGGGCCGTGCGGGGGCTGCTGACCATCGGCGTGATTGTCAGTTGGCTCGCAACGGCGCTGCTGGGCCGTTCCCTGCTCGGCCTGCCGTGGGATCTGGCGATCCTGCTCGGATCAACGCTGATCGTTACCGGGCCCACGGTCATTCAGCCCATCTTGCGACGCACACCCATGCGGCCTGGGCTGCACTCGACGCTCATGGCCGAGGGCATCCTGATCGATCCCATCGGCGTGGTCGCGGCGGTGTCGACGCTGGAGATCGTTCGGCTGACCATCGAGCAGCCAGGCTCGGCCGGGCCACTGGCCATCGGCGGGCAGTTTATCGTGCCGGCCATTACTGGCGTGGGCCTGGGCGTGCTGTCGGGATACTTGGCCGCACGAACGCTTCGAGTCCTGACGAAGGACAACCGGGCGGACACGCAGACGCTCGTACTCGTCGGTCTGTCGGCGTGCATGATCTCCTTCGGGCTCTCCGAGGCGGTCGCCAGCGAAGCAGGCCTGGTCGCGGCCACAATCTGTGGCCTGGTGTTGGCCAACATGGTGCGCAGTGGAGCCGAGCAGATGCGCCGTTTCAAGGAGACCACCGCCGTCATGCTGGTGGGAGCCTTGTTCATCTTGCTGGCTTCACGTGTCGATCTGGATCGCCTGACCGACGTCTCGTGGCAAGACGTCGCATTCGTCGCGTGCGTCATCTTTGTCGTGCGGCCATTGGCCGTGGCGGCGGGCACTATGCGCACGGGGCTGAGCATCCGCGAGCGGCTGTACGCGGCGCTGATCGCACCGCGAGGCATCGTGGCGATCTCGCTCGGCGCCATCGTGGCCATCGAATTGGCCCGCACGGCCGAGCTCGTGCTCGACACCAGGCCCACGCTGGCGGCCGACGTGCAGCGACTCGAGACGCTTGTCATCCTGGTGATCGTGACGACGGTGACGCTGGCAGGGCTGACGGCTGGGCCCCTGGCCACGCTGCTGCGGGTGCGCGCTGGACGACCCAATGGCGTCATCATCGTGGGCGGCAACCGACTGGGCCGAGACCTGGCGGCCCACCTGCGTGCCCTCAATGTCCCCGCCAAGCTCGTGGACACCAACGCGGCCAATATTGCCTCGGCCACGAGCGCCGGCATCGCCACACACATGGGCAGCGCCACAGACCTCCGCTGGATGGACCAGGAGGTCGCCTCAACGGGCTACGGCAACGTGCTGGGGCTCTCGGACAACGACGAGGTCGACGGTGCGGTCTCGCGATGGGCGGCCAAGCGCTTCGGCCCCGCGCACGTGCTCCGCTGGCGCCGCGAGAAGCCCGAGCCCCCCGCCAAGGGTGCAAGACCCGTGGGCACCGCGATGCAGTGGGGTCGGCCGTTGCGCCACCTGCTCTTCCAGATGGATACCGGACTGGCTCGCTGCGCGACGTGGGACGAACCAAAGCAAGGCGCCATTCCCATCCTGGCCGTCGACGCGGAGGGACAGGTTCACATGATCGACGACGGCGAGCCCGCGTCGGCCTTCGATGGACCCGTGCCCGAGGGCGTGCGATTCGTTGGTGTCGAGATCGGCCCGCCCGCGAAGCGCGCCGAAGCTCCCGAAGATCGCGCCTCCAACGAGAACGCGGGCGGAGCCTAGCGACCCCGCCCGCAAGCATGTGACTGTACTGAATGCTGCGTGGGTGCTGAAAGCCTACCAGCCGCGGCCACCGCCCCCACCACCGCCGCCGCCGCCGCCGCCGCCGAAGCCACGGCCACCACGACCGCCGCCGAACCCACCACCTCCGCCGGCATTGGCGCGGGGGCGAGCCTCGTTCACGGTCAACGCTCGACCTTCCATCGGCGTGCCGTGCAGGTTCTCGATGGCTTGGCGGCCGTCCTCTTCTTCCATCTCCACGAAGCCGAAGCCGCGGCTGCGGCCCGTTTCCCGATCCATGACCACGCTGGCCGATTGAACCTTGCCGAACTGGCTGAAGAGCTCACCGAGCTCGTCGTCATTGGTGCTGTACGGCAGGTTGCCGACGTAAATCCGCATCACGTTCCGATTCCTTCTTTCGAGGCCTGCCCGGGCGGGGCAATCCATTCGGCCGCCGACGCCCGGACCCGACGGCGACCGCTAAATGCGGGCAATCCCGCAGTTCTCCATTGATTGTACCGTTTCATTGGACGTAAAGCGAGCGCATAATCCTCACAAACATCGAACGAGAAGGCCCGTATCGCCCTCCAAGTCCACGGCGCGTTGACGCCCGGCCATTCTTGCTGTATCCTTCGTTGCGCTTGCGGGTGTAGCTCAGCGGTAGAGCGTCACGTTGCCAACGTGAATGTCGACGGTTCGAATCCGTTCACCCGCTTTCACAAAACAATCTCAGTCTTTAGGTCTGTCACTGGCGCACCCGTTGGGTGTGCCAGTTTTTTTTGCACCTTTGCGCCAAGGGTATTTACATATTGAATCCCGAAACGCCGTCTGGTAAATTGACAATCGCCAAGAAACGGTCGATTGACTCGTCTCTGACATCATCCTCGTGGGGAGGTGGCTAATGAACACTTTGCGAGTACGTAATGCACAGGTTTTCCTGTGCATTACACTGCTACTTTATGTCGCCAGCCCGACACTGGGTCAATCCTCCTCGCTGATCGAAGCTTGGCTTGATGCCGCAATTCAGTCTTCTTATGAATTGATCTATCCGTACCCAGACTTCGATGGCGGAGGCTTGAGTTGGACACGAGAGCGTTTCGTTGAGGGTGCCGCTCTACGACGGCTCCAAGTGGACTTGGACGGCAAGCCAGACCACCCCGATCGGGGCCTTTTGGAACGATCTGTCCGGCGCGCGCGCGGAAAGTTCGCCGGCAGTACCTATCGGCTCTGGAGTGATGGACTCGACCGATGGCGTATTAGCCAGGACTTTTACGATCAAGGGCATGAACACTACTGGGATGCAGCCTACATGCCCAAGAGACAGTGGTCTCTAACAAGACAGCACCTCGATATCTTTGAGCCCGGCAAGATTCCGCACCAGAGTGCGGATGTTAAGTCCCAAGGCAATCCCGGAAAGACAGACTTGAGCTTGCTCCTCACCGGCAGCCTCGCAGCCATTCGAAACGCGGACATGACGGTCGGACCAGTACAAGTCGGTGGGAACGGCCAGTTCCAGTTTAAAGCCATCCTCGAGACACCTGATGGCGACAACGGCTTCGCGATGCAATTTCAAGGCCGCTGGGACGATGCCCATCATCGCGGCTTCATCGCGTCTGCCCTCATTCTACAAAATACTTCAAATGCTCGCGCCGTAGGCCAGATGTATGAGTTCAAGGACTGGCGATTCCTCTCAGATCTGCAAGTCTGGTGCGCGACCGTCGTCACCGAGACCCATCCGGATCGCGACATCGTGTCCGAACTGCGCTTTGTCGAGACCCTCCCAGGCAGTCTCGAGAGGCTCGATGCACTGACCGCCATTCCGCAGGTCAATGGTAACGACGCGATCCGCGACCAACTCGAGTTCACTACATTGACAGATCATCGAAGAAACTCGATTGCAGTGATAAGCCCTGATGGCCTAGAGACCTCCCGACAGATCGCTACCTCGGCACCAGACGCGGGAGCTTCAATCCGCTGGATTGGATGGGCCCTGTTGTTTGCCGCCGCCGTTGGCGGCGTTGTTCTGATTCGAAAGAAGTTGGTATCTTGATTCTTGCCGTATGGCTCTACACAAAAAGGACAGTTCCAATGTCGCTTGTAAATAATCAGAAGTTGTGGTCAGTGGTAGCCATCGCGAGCATGGGGTCGATCGCCGTTGCTACGTGCTGGAAGAATGGCCCCTGGGAGCTATGCGCTCCTGCTCCAGCGACACGAACGTGCATTTCACCAAATGGCGGGCTGCAGAACTGCTCAGATACCCAGAGCCCTGCTCTCGGCTTCGCGATTAGAGAAGCTGTTGAGGCCTTCGTAGGCGAGCAAGGGAAGGTAGGAACTGAAGCAATTCTCTTCGGTGTCGCGGTCCGGACAGAACGAGCTTGCCCTGCGATTTGGGGGCAACCGTGCGTAGATGTCATTTCTTTCACGATCACCTGTGCGGGCAGCGAGCCCATAGGCGCAGTCTGTGATGGTGAAGTGGTAGAACCCTGAGGTCGCAATGAGGCGCGTTGTCAGCCGCAGCCGTGGCATTGTAATTGGTGCTGTCTTTGGCTTCATTGGCTTGACGGGCATCCTCAAACTCTTCGACCTCAGTGCCTTTGCAGATTCGCTCACATCCTGGACGGTGCTGCCAGCACTGGCAAAACCGATCCTAACAATTTCTGTGCCGACGCTAGAGATCGTTCTAGCGTTAGCATGGTTTTCTGACCGCCGGCGCATCTTGATGGAATCGATCGCACTGGGTTTCCTGATATGCGCTACAACGCTCTACGCGGTCCAGAGTGTCCTATCCGAGCCGCCAGATTGCGGGTGCCTTGGGCTCCTACATGAGTACCAGGACCAACTTAGTTCTGTCCATGCGATGATTTGGCGCAATGGCACTCTCATGCTGCTCCTGATGTCGTCTCTTGTAACTCGCCTTTGCTACGCGGAACATCAAGATGGCCCAGAAAGCATTTACGATACTTGAGGTATTGGTCACGATTGCGGTCCTATCAGGCTTGCTCTTTGTCTTGCTTCCATCGTTAGGTGGCGTTCGCGACGCTGCACGAGAGTCCATTTCGCTGAGCAATCTGCGCCAGCATGGGACAACCACCGTTGTATATCAAGGTGATTGGAATGGAGTGTTTCCGTACCTGACCAATCCCCGAGCATCCGAGACAATCATCCGTTTCCCTGATGGTCGACCACCGCGACAACTCCGATACTTTGATGCTTGGTTCGGCTGGTCAGACGCGCTCGGTCCGAACTATTACAACGGATACGACGATGGGTCTTTCTCGAGTCCGTTCGAAGACCGGTTGCTCTGGGGCACTCACTATTGGTATTCATGCAGCTTTCTGTGCCGACCTGAGTACTGGAATACGAAAACGAGATTGGACGGGCGATCACAGTGGCGTCCGACCCGCGTTCACGAGTGCATCTATCCAAGCAATAAAGCAGTATTCATCGATGTGACGCCCTTCAATCAAGATCTTGAAGAAGCATTCAATCAGTTCCAGTCAATTCGCATGGCCTTCGTCGACGGGAGTGCATCGCGCCTCGTTCGGAGCCAGACTCTGTTGGGCTATCCGTTCGGTGACGGCGACTTCTCTCAGTCTGTCCACGTCGGTCCAGGGACTCCTGGTTTGCACACCATCGATGGCATCCGCGGCCGAGACCGGTAGGCGCACACAAACGCCCCGGGGTATACCGGGGTACGAGTATTCCGTTTCGTGGAATACTGCCTTACGGGCAGCCGGCGTCGAACTCGTTCTGGAAGGCCAGGAAGTCGAACAGCGTCAGCGAGCCGTCGCCGTCGAAGTCGGCGGCCAGGTCGCCGGCGTCGAAGAGGTTCTGGAAGGCCAGGAAGTCGAACAGCGTCAGATCGCCATCACCATCGATATCCGCGCGGCATGTCGCGGCATCCACGTCGACGAAGTAGAGCGCGAGTTGGCCGTCGAAGTCCTTGTCGCGGATGAAGTAGATGCGGCTGCTGTCGGAGGACCAGCGGATGTCGCCGTAGCTACCGGTAACGTCGGCGAACACGGGTAGATCGGGCGTGAGGTTGCGAAGGCCGGTGCCGTCGATGTTCACGACGTAAAGCGAGTCAACCGTATCGACATCGATGTCGCCGCTGAACGCCACCATGGTGCCGTCGGGCGAAACAGCCAGGCCGTCGATGTCTTGGGCCTCGGAAGTGAGCGGCACGATCACCTCGACTTCGACGTCGCCGGGGGTCGTGGGGATCTTGACGAGGCTCTCGGGGTCGGCAAAGTCGAACTCGGCGGTGCAGACGAAGAACGCGTCGTCGGGCGTCAGTTCGCCGTCCACGATCTCGAAGAAGTCGGGCACGTTGGTGGGCGCGATGAGCTGCGGATCGAAGCTCGAGCCATCGGTGGGCAGCACGCCGAGCACTTGCGGCTGGGGACCATCGGGGAACTGGCTGCCGTAGATCACGGTCTCGCCATCGCTGGTGACGTCCCACTGGAACTGGTCGATGTCCACGTCCAGCGGCGTGATGCCGAAGATGTCGAAGCTGCCGTCGGTCAGGGCGTTGAAGATGCCGTCGCTGCTCTCGTCGTTGAGGTAGATCAGCTCGGTGCCGCCCTTGATGAGCACGCCGTCGCCGGCGATGCCGGTGCCGTCGGTGATCTGGAGCTGGTCGCCGCCGTCGATGGGCAGGCGGAACCACTCGTTGCTCGGGTTGCCAATGGTCTGGTCGCCCTTGAAGTAGACGAAGTCGGCACCGACGATGGGCGCCTCATCGACGTCGTTGTGCAGCGTCGGGTCGTTCCAGATTTCAGCGTTACCGCCCGCGATGGGAATGCGGTACAGGTGATCGCCGCTCACGCCGTCGTCGACCGAGCCAACGAAGAAGATGAACTGGCCGTCCAACGAAAGCGTGAAGGCGTCGACGTCGCCGGTCGTGACCGCCGGCGTGATCGGAACTTCCGTGCCCTCCTGGGCGAGCGTGGCGGCGGTGGCGGACAACGCCAAGCCGGCGGCCGAGCAGATAGTGCGTGTGCGGTTCATGGGATTCTCTCCAATTCCAATACTGTTCGTAAAGAGGGCTAAAAACGCAGAAAAACAGTAGAAAACACGACGCTCCATCACGTCAACGTATGCGCAAGTGCGCAACAAGACCTCGTGAAGATCGTGTCATTGAGCCATGAACCAAGACCCGAGTTTGTTCAGACTCGACAAAGACTGCGCGAACTTGCTTTCACCGGGGCGACAACCGATGCACCCACGACGACGATGCGACACCGCTCGGAGTGCTCCGTGCCGTCGGCTTCCTTTTCATGATTGCGAGACCCCATCCATGCACACACGATCAACGCGAACATCTGGATTCACGCTCATCGAGTTGCTCGTCGTCATCGCCATCATCGCGCTCTTGATCGGCATCCTGCTGCCCTCGCTTGGCCTGGCGCGAGAGACCGCCAAGAAGGTCCAATGCCAATCGCAGATGCGCCAGATCATGACCGCGTGGACGGCGTACACACTGGACTTCAAGGAGTACCACCACGGCAGTCGACAGAACTTCTCGAGTCGCATGGAGGTTCGAGGCGGCCGCGGCTCGCAGGGCAAGATTCTCTTGCCGTACTACGAGGACTTCAACCCGCCGCTGGCTGGCGGCCGCGGTGCGTACTGGGGTGGGCTTTACGACATCTACTTAGGCGTCGACGTCAAGCCCGCCATGTTCGAGCCTCCCGGCATCGGCGACCAATCCTTCCTCTCTGGATGGGATGTCTGGCAATGCCCGAGCGCCGAACTCATCGATGCCTATACGCTCACCGGCCGCAGCGCCGCCGATGGCGATACCGACTTCCGCTTTGCCACGTTCTGCTTCAACGGCGTGTTTCGTGACGGCGCGGGCAGCGACGCGGCGCTTTGGAAAGCCGGGAGCTACAACAACGCCCGCCCGAAGCGCGTTACCGAGGTCAACCAGCCCTCCAAGCTCATCGTCTTCAAGGACGGCTACGAGCAGATGATCGACGGCAACGGCGATACGCTCAACGACTTGTACCAGCACGGCGACGTGAAGGACAGAGAATACTTCCGCCACGGCCATAGCTGCAACGCGTGCTTCGCCGACGGCAGCGTCCGTGACATTCCCAAGGAAGACATGCCCGACACGCTTGCGCTGTACACCGATCGCTTCGAGCGCGACCCGCGCGGCGGACCTCGCTGATCGACGCCTCGAGCCTCATCGACGAGCGATGACGAACAAACAACGGGCTGCTCCTCGCGGAGCAGCCCGTTTCATTTGGTCGTGCTCGTGCTTCGCCTGCGCTCAGCGACGGCGGCGAGCCACCGCGACCATGCCCAGGCCGGCCATCGCCATCGCGGCGCCGCCGGGCAGCGGGACGACGACGAACAAGAAGTCCTGCGTGCCGTTGAGGCCGTTGCCCGACGAATCGGTCGTCAGCCAGCCGCGACCGACGTAGCCGCTAAAGCCCGGGAGGCGGTGCGCGTCGGCGAGGAACTTGAAGTCCTTGGCCTTCATGTCCGTCCGCTGGAAGAGCGACATCGTGGTACCCTCGGCCAGGTCGGCGTTGCCGGCCATGGCGACGAGCGAGCCGAAGCCCACGTCGTCCTTGCTGGCCGTCCAGCCGTTGGCCTCGGTGCCGATGCCGACGTCGAAGGTGAAGTTCAGGGCGTACAGGCCCTCACCAAAGCCGAAGGTATCGCCGTTGGCCTCGCCGCCGTAGACGGTCCCGAAGATGTCGATCTGGTCGGCCACGCCGTCGTCGGTGAGGTCCAGGATCCGGATCGACATGCCGGCGCCGCCCTCTTCGAAGGAGAAGGTCGTCACGCCGCCGACGCCGCCCATGCCGTCGAACAGGTTGTCCATGCGCAGGCCGTAGCCCGGAGGCGCCTTGGCCGCGTCGGGGTGATCGCCCAGACGAGACTGGAACAAGACCACGGGGTCGGCGAACGCGGCGCTGGCCAGGGCGACCCCGGCCAGTCCGCACAGTGCTGTCATCTTCTGCATCGCGTGCTCTCTCCTCTTCGATTCCGCGCCACGACACACCAGGCGTCCAGGGACGCACGGCAGCGCCGAATCCACGGGCATGTACCATGCCGCCGGCAGACGCCGACGTGCGAGGACGAGGATACCCAAGGCGATATTGTGGTCAACCCTATTTGTGCGATGCTCGCCGTAATCTGATGGATTCATGGCCCTGGTCTTCACAATCCGATTGCCCAGCTTCCCCAGCGCATCGAGACTCTCAGGCACGCGTGGTCCTAGAACGTGCTGCCCTTCCCGCACTCGCGCTCCCAACTCGCCGACGGTTCGACCCTCGGCGGACAGGTACCATCGCCCGTGGCCGACACCCCTCCCACGCCGTTCACGCCCGCGCCCACGCCCGTGCCGCCCACCGGGCGCTCGGAGCGCGTCGACCCGACGCTCTATCTGCATCCGGCGACCCTCGCCCGCCTAGGCAGCCTGGAGCTGCGCGCCAAGATGATCGTCGAGGGCGTCATGAGCGGAGCCCACCGCAGCCCCTACCAGGGCCAATCCGTCGAGTTCGCCCAGCACCGGCAGTACGTCGCCGGCGACGACCTGCGCCACCTGGACTGGAAGGTCTACGGCCGCAGCGACAAGCTGTATCTCAAGCAGTACCAGCAGGAGACCAACCTCGACCTGGTCGTCCTCGTGGATGCCAGCGGCTCGATGCAGTACGGCAGCCGCCTGTTTGCCGACGCCGCGGCCAGCGGCGAAACCACCGGCCCCAGCGGCCAGGTGAATTGGCGCAAGATCGACCACGCCACGGCGCTCGCGGCCGCGCTGGCCTACGTCACGCTCCGCCAGGGCGACCGCGCGGGGCTGTACACCTTCGCCGACACGCTGCTGGGCGGCGTGGAGCGCTCCAGCAGCCAGGGAAGCTGGCGTCGCATCGTCGCCGCCCTGGCCCAGGCCCCCGTCGACGGCCAGGCCGACTTCGGCCGCGTGGTCGACCAGGTCTTGAGCAAGCTGACCAATCGCTGCCTGATCGTCGTGCTCAGCGACTTCTTCACCGAGCCCGCCACGCTCGAGGCGGCCTGGGCCCGCATGAAGCACCGCGGCCACGACGCGATCGCCTTCCAGGTGCTCGACCAGTCCGAGATGGACTTCGCCTTCAAGGATCCGGCGCCGTTCGAGGGTTTAGAAGGCGAGGGCCGCCTGCGCATCGACCCCCGGGCCCTGCGGCCGGCCTACTTGGAGGCCATGGCCGAGCACACCAAGGCGGTGGAAAGGGGCTTGAGAAGAGTCGGCTTTGACTTCCACCGCCTGAGCACCCACGACTGGCTGGGCCCGCCGCTGGCCGCCTACGCCGCCCGCCGCGAGAGCCTGCTGAAGCGGAGCAAGATGGGATGAGGGGTGTCCCTTGGCAATGAGCCCGCGCCCATCGCGCTCCGCGAGCGTGCCGCCGGATGGCCCGGGGACGCGGTTGCGCTCTTCGATCGTGCGATCGGAAGACCAAATCGTGCGGTTGCGCTCTCCGATCGTGCGATTGGAAGACCAAATCGTGCGATTGCGCTCCGCGACGGGGCTGTTGCGCTCTCGTATGGGGCTGTTGCGCTCTCGTACGGGGCTGTTGCGCTCCGCGACCGCCCGATTATCTGGACCTTCGGGCCGATTTTCTAAGGGATTCACGCCATGACGTTCGTGAATCCACTCATCCTCGCGGCCGGGCTGGCGGCCATCGCCATCCCCATCGCCATCCATCTGCTGATGCGTCGCCGCCGCAAGCCCACGCCGTGGGCGGCCATGCGATTCCTGCAGGAGGCCATCCGCAGGCGTCGCCGGCGGCTGCAGCTGGAGAAGCTGCTGCTCCTGGTCGTGCGGTGCCTGCTGGTGGCCGCCATCGCCCTGGCCCTGGGCCGCCCGATGGTCCGCGGCCTGGCTGGCGACACGCCCTTTGCCAACGCCCCGGTCACGCTGGCCATCGTGATTGACGACTCGATCGCGTCTGGAGCGCCAGATGCGGGCCCCGATCTCGCGGGCGATGCCGCAGAGACGACCGCGCTGGACCGCCACAAGGCCATGGCCCTGGACCTGCTCGAGAGCCTGGACGCCGTGCGCGGGGATCGGGCCGTGCTGGTGCCCCTCAGCGGCCCCCTGGCCAGCGCCGACGACCTGCCCGAGGCCAGCGCCCTGGCGCCCACCAGCGACCTGGGGGCCATCGGCCGGCTGGTCGAGCAGCTCACCCCCACCGAAGCGGCGGCCGACCTGCCCGGGGCCCTGGCGCTGGTGGCCGCAGGGGCCCGCGACGCCGACGATGGCCGAGGCGGTCCGGCCGGCCGCGGCCGCTGGATCGTCGCCGTGCTGGCCGACGCGACGGCGGGCGTGGTGGGCCAAGATGCCGGCGCCAACCCGACCCCCACGCGCGCGGACGCCGACCAGGGCGACGACGCCTCGATCACCGTGCTGGCCAGCGATCCCACGCTGCTGGAGTCCGGGCCCGCCGGCGACGCGGGGATCGCCGCCCTCACGCCCGTGCGGCCCGTGCTGGTCGTCGGCCAGGGCGAGGCCGTGGCCCTGAGCGCCCCGGCCCGGGTCACCGTCGGCCGCAGCGGCGCGGGGCTGGACACCGAATCTCGCGTGGACGTGCAGCTGCGCTTCGTCGACGACACGGGGCCCGGTGCGTGGGCCCAGGCCAGCGTGCGGCTGCG
>JGI12109J20283_10064284_pt1 | contig 16979 bp, 11 predicted proteins | sample ElkSlonscriptome_12_FD_20283 | JGI IMG/M metagenome (IMG submission 20283)
TCGGGGCCGGGCCGGCGGCCGCCCCCCCGTCCCGGCCGGATCTTCCACGTTCCCGGGCGCATCGAGGTGCTGGGGAAGCATGTCGACTATGCCGGTGGGCGGAGCCTCCTGTGTGCTACCTCCCTCGGATTCACCTTCGAGGTGCGCCCTGCCGACGACGGCCTCGTCCGACTGCGTGATCGCGTGTCCGACCAGCGCGCCACGATCGAGGTCGAAATGGTCGAGGGGGAGGGGAGTCGGGGGCCCGTCTGGTCGACGTACCCGCGGGCGGTGATTCGTCGGCTGCGGGACGACTTCGACGGGGTCGCCAACCTGGGGTGCGACATCGTGTTCTCGAGCGACCTGCCGTCGGCGGCGGGACTCAGCAGTTCGTCGGCCTTCACGACGGGGGTGCTCCTCTGTCTCGATGCGGTGTCGGGCGTGCTCGACTCGGATCGTGCGCGCTCTGCCATTCCCTCGCTCCCGGATCTGGCCGACTACGTGGGCGCGATCGAGAGTGGGCGGGCCTTCGGCAGGTTGGAGGGCAGAGGGTTCGAGGGCAGAAGGCTCGAGAACGGGGAATCGGCCAGCGATGGAGGGGAAGAGGGCGGGGGTGAACGGGAGTACCCCGGGGGTTCCGACCGGGGGGTCGGCGTGCGGGGAGGCAGCCAGGACCACACCGCGATTCTTTGCTCCCGGCCGGCGTCGTTGCTCCAGGCCCGGTTCGGCCCCGTCGATCTCGAGCGCTACGTATCACACCCGCCCGACCTTGTCTTCGTGATCGGCGTCAGCGGCGTCCGCGCGTCGAAGGCGGCCGGTGCCCGCGCCCGATTCAACCATCTGTCCGACCTGGCGAGCCGGATCGCCGAGCTGTGGCGGACGCATGCCGGATCCGCCGAGCCGCACCTCGGCGCCATCCTCGACGCTGCCCCGGACGCCGGCTCGCGGCTGCGAGACATCCTCGAGCGGGAGGCGGGCAGCCACGCCGCCGACATGGTCCGACGCGTCGAACAGTTTCGGCTGGAAACGCGCGAGCTCGTGCCCGGCGTGGCGGAGGCGCTGGAGCGCGGCGATCTGACTGCCGTCGGCGAGCGGGTGGACACCTCCCAACGACTTGCCGAGACCCACCTCGGGAACCAGGTGCCCGAAACGATTCACCTCGCGCGGTCGGCCCGGGAGGTCGGGGCGATCGCCGCCTCGTCGTTCGGGGCGGGATTCGGGGGGGCAGTCTGGGCGTTGGTGGAGGAGGCGCGGGCGGAGCAGTTCGTGACCGCGTGGCGGGCCAGCTACCGCGCCGCATTTCCGCGCCGCGCGTCCCGCGCACGCTTCGTGGTCACCCGTCCGTCCGATCCTGCGGGGCCGCTTCCGGCGCGCTTCGCTCGAGCGCGAGCTCGCATCACGGACGCGTCGCCCCGACGACCTTCGACATGAGACCGGTACGGATGTCTCGTCGCGGCCTCAGATCTCCACGATCCCGAGCGGTTCCCGCGAGCGCCACGCGCCCCGCGTGAAGTCGGGGAAGGGCTGGGGCTCCGACCGTGCCGCGATCGACTGCTCCGACAGCATGATGACCGCGGTCCAGGCGGCGCCGTCGTACACGTCGAAATCCATCGGCTCGCCGCTGCGCAGGCACTGGATCAGGCGGAAGTCCTCGATGTAGTCCATGCCGCCGTGGCCGGCGCCCGCGGACTCCTCCTCGAGCGCCTTCCAGATCGGGTGCTCGTACTCGGCGCGGTAGTCGAGCGCGTCCTCCCAGCGGTGCGCGGGGCTGGTGCCCTCGATGTGGATGCGTTGCTCGGGGTACTTTCGGACGAGTCCGTTCGTCCCCTGCAGAAGCACCTTCCGCGTGTACGGCCTCGGCGTGTTGGTATCGTGCGTGATCAGGATGGTCTCGCCGCGCTTCGTCTTGATGAGGGTGTTCACGACGTCAGACAGCCGGTAGCCGCGTCGGGCCTCCATGCTGTCGGGGCCGATGTGCTCCTCGGCCCACCTCTGGAGCCCCATGGAGGGGGAGCCCATCGAGACGAGGTAGTCGAACTGGTTGCCGCGGTTGATGTCGAACCACTGGGCGACGGGCCCGATGCCGTGCGTGGGGTACAGATCGCCGTCTCGCCGAACCGAGTGATCCACCCGCCACCGATCCACGTAGTAGTCGGTGAGCTTGAGCTCGCGCAGGTCGTGCAGGTAGCCGCACTCCGCGTGGAGCAGATCCCCGAACACGCCCTGACGGACCATGTTCAGGATCATCATCTCGGTGCGGTCGTAGCAGCAGTTCTCCATCATGATGCACTCGAGCCCGGTCGACTCCGACAGCTCGACCAGCTCCCAGCACTCCTCCAGCGACACCCCCATCGGGACCTCCGTGGCTGTGTGCTTCCCGTGCTCGAGCGCGGCCTTCATGACCGGGTGATGCAGCTTCCACGGCGTCGCGGTGAAGACGAGGTCCAGGTCTTCCTCGGCGGCCATCCGCAGGTAGTCCTCCTCGCCGGTGTAGACGCGAGGCGGCTCGAAGCCGGCCTCCTCCACGAGCCTGCGCGAGCGGTCGGCGTGCTCCGGCACGATGTCGCAGATCGCGCGGATCTCGACGTTCGGGATGCGCAGGAAGTTGCGGACGTGCCCGGTACCCTGGTGGCCGACGCCCACCATGCCGATGCGGACCGTGTCGATGGGTCGGCGGCTCCTGCCCGGCAGAGCGCGCGGGTCCCATCGGGTCGCGTTCAGGGCAGCGGCGCCGAGGCCGCTCGAGCCGAGGGCGAGGCCGAGGCCGGTGGCGCCGGCCGCGCGGAGGAAGCTCCGGCGGTCGACGGCTGCGGGACCTGTGTCCGGTGTGTGGAGGTTCTGGTGGGAGGGGTCGGTCATGGTGTCATGGGACTGCGAAAGGAGTGCGACGGGTCGATCCGGCGTCCGGCGGGGGACCGTGGGCCTGCCGCCGAAGACGGAGGGGGCGAGCTGCGGACCGCCCTCATTGGAGCACCAGCACCGCGAAGATCGGGGAGTGGTCGGAGGCGACCGGCTCCTCGATGACGCGGTGCTCGAGGACGGTCCATCGGTCGCGGGGACGCAGCAGCACGTAGTCGATCTCGCGGACGGGGTCGTCGGAGCGGAAGGTGAGCGGCGAGCCCTCCTTGGGCAGGATCCACCAGCCCGCCGCGGCGAGCGTGTCCATGACGGCGGTACCGGGTTCGGAGTTGAAGTCGCCGGCGAGGATGGTGGGCAGGTCGGTCGTGCCCGGAGTCCCCGCTACAGCGCCGCCCGAGGTACGGGACATGTCGCCCGCTCCCGACTCAGCTCCCGCGCCCGATTCCATTCGAAGCAGGCTGTCCAGCGTGAGGGCCTGGGCGAGCCGCTCCCCTTCGGTCCGGTAGAGGTGGATGTCCGAGAGCAGGATCTCGCGGCCGGTGTCCGGGGATCGGAGGTGGACCGTGACCGCGGTACGCGGCTCGGCCCCGTCGGGCAGCCGGTGATTCCACGATCTCACGACCGGCCAGGAGGACAGCACCGCCATACCGTAGTCACCTCCCTGATACGGCATGAACTCGCCGAAGACCGGGGTCATGCCCGCGAGGTCGCCAAGCACGGCCGCCTGGTCCACCCCCCGGTTCGGTCGACGCCCAGGTCCACCTCCTGCAGCGCGACGAGGTCGGGCTCCAGATCGCGGATGAGTCGGGCGATGCGCTCGAGGTCGAGAACCTCGTCGTTTCCCGCGCCGTGGTGGATGTTGTAGGCGAGGACGCGGAGGGTGTCGGGCGAAGCAGCGGCGCTCGTGGGCGTCGGTGTGGCACCGGGGGCTGTGGCGTCGGAAACTCCGGCCTCGGAGCGTGCAGCGGTCGAGGGTCCACATGCAGCGGGGGCGAGGAGGGCCACGAACAGGCCCGCGGAGACGGTGGCAGCCGGGAGTCGAAGAGGAATACGCATTCGTTGACCTTTCGTGGGCCATCGCCCGCCGTCAACCTCCGGGCATGTCTGCTCCCGCTCTCGTACTGCTCGCCGCTGGTGCCTCCCGCCGCTTCGGCACCCCCAAACAGCTCGAGCCGCTCGGCCCCTCCGGCGAGACGATCATGGAGCTGACGGCCCGCGATGCCGTCGCTGCCGGCGTCGAACGGATCGTCCTCGTCGTCAATGGTGAGACGGGGTCCGAGGTGACCGCGCAAATGAAGGAGGCGGCCCGGCGCGACGGATACGCCGCCCCGGTGACGATCGAGTCGGTGGAGCAACGCCTCGACGACGTGCCCGCCCGCGTCGAACAGGTGCCGGGTCGAATGCGGTCCTCCCCGGCGGGACCTTCCCGGGCCGGACCTTCCGCGAAGCCTCCCGCCCGAGTCCGGCCGTGGGGTACGGCGCATGCGCTCCGCACGGCGCGCCTCGCCCTGGCGGACTCCGGGGCGCGAATCATCGTCGCGAATGCGGACGACTGGTACGGGTCCACTGCGATCGACCGGCTCGTCCGCAGCGCCGCGGGCACGGAGGGGTCGGGATACGCCGCACTCGTGCCGTATCCGATCCACGTGACGCTCGCCCCCGCGTCGGTCCCGGATCCCCGGGGTGTCTCGCGGGGCGTGGTGGAGGCGGACGAGTTCGGACGCCTCGTCGGGATCCGGGAGGTACTGGGCCTGCATCGGAATCCCGACGACCCGCATCGGGCGCGAGGCCGGGCTGCGGACGGATCCGAGGTCGAGATATCGGTGGAGGCCCTCTGCTCGATGAATCTCTGGGCCTTCGGGCCCGAGATCTGGGACGTTCTGGACGACCACTTCAGGGACTTCCTCGTCGAGCACGGCTCCACCTCGGAGACCGAGTGCTTCCTGCCGGACGCGGTCCTCGGCGCCGTGCGCCGGAGGCGTCTGAGCGTTCGGATGCTCGATCCGGGTACGGTGCACCTCGGGATCACCCANCCCACCGATCTGGAACGGGTACGGGACGGTCTGCGTACCGCTCTGCGTGGGCGTCGGGGACGTCCCGCCACGCTTCCCTCGCGTCCGCCCGAGGATTAGCCTCTTCGCAGCCCGTCATCCCCCTCGACACCGAGCGTTTTCCGACATCATGCGCATCGCAGTGAACACCGGCGGCGGAGACGCCCCCGGCCTGAACGCGGTCATTCGAGCCGTCACGCTGGGCGCGATACGTCGCGGATGGGAGGTCGTCGGGCTGCGCCGCGGCTACGATGGAATCCTGTCGGGTGATCCGGATGGAATCATCGAACTCACCCAGGATCGGGTGCGTGGCATCACGCACCTCGGCGGCACGATTCTGGGCACCACGAATCGCGGCAATCCCCTGGCGGTCCAGGACGGTCGCGACCGCGGCGACGAAGTCGTGAAGCGCCTGCACGACCTGGGATGTGACGGCCTCATCGCGATCGGGGGCGACGGCTCGCTGACGATCGCGGACGAACTCCGGAAGCGTGGTCTCAACGTCATCGGGGTCCCGAAGACGATCGACAACGACCTCGCCGCGACCACGGTCACATTCGGCTTCCACACCGCGGTGCAGACCGCGACCGACGCCATCGGTCGCCTCCACTCCACGGCGGAGTCGCATCGCCGCGTCATGGTGGTCGAGGTGATGGGACGGGACGCGGGCTGGATCGGACTCTTTGCCGGGCTCGGTGGGACCGCGGACGTCATCCTCGTTCCTGAGATCCCCTTCGACTTCGATCGCGTGTGCGAGGCGATCGAGGAGCGCTACGAGGACGGCCCCCAGTTCGCGATCGTGGTCGTCTCCGAGGGCGCCCGCCCGATCGACGGGGAGGCGCAGGTGGTCGAGGAGGCGAGCCCCGGACGGCCGCGATACGGCGGCATCGCCGACTTCGTGGCGAAGCAGATCACCGAGCGGACCGGCCACGAGACGCGCTCGCTGGTGCTGGGCCACATCCAGCGAGGTGGTGAGCCCATCGCGTACGACAAGGTGCTCGCGCTGCGGTTCGGATCGGCGGCGGTGGAGCTGGCGGCGCGTGGCGACTGGGGGAGCATGGTGGCGCTGGATCCGCCGGAGATCAACGCGGTGCCGCTGGCCGAGGCGACGGCCCACCTCAAGCTGGTCCCACTGGACAGCGACATCGTGCAGACGGCCCGCAGTCTCGGGATCAGTTTCGGAGACTGATCGCGTCGGCGCCGCTCGGGTGAACGCGGTGGCGCGGGTCGCGAATCGACCACACACTCGGCACGCGTCAGCGTTTCAGCCCCTTCGCGCGTCGTTCGGACAGCACGACATTCGGACGTCGATCCGCCTTTCCCACCCACCCGCACCCGATATCGCCATGCGTCTCGGATTCCGCTCTCCGCCCGCCCTCGCGGCCGCGCTCGTCACGGCCATTCTCGTCCTTCCGGCGCCCGGAGTTGCGCAGTACACGGCCGACTACGTACCGGAGGTCGTGGCGAACGAGACCTTCCCGCTCTCGATCCGCTCGATCATGCGGGCGGAGGAGATCGTGGGGCAGTCGCCGGCGAGCGTGCGATGGAGCGCGGATGGCGAGACCATCTACTTCACCTGGGTGCCGGGCGGCAACGAGTGGGATGCCGACCGGGAGTGGTACAGGGTCCCGGCCGAGGGTGGGGAGCCGGTGCGGCTCACCGACGAAGAGGAGGACGATCTGAACGTGGCCACCGCGTCGGGCGACATCTCCCCCGACGGTGACTGGGAGCTGATCGGCCTGGGTGGCGACATCTGGCTGCGCAACCGGGATTCCGGCGAGATGGAGCAGCTCACGGCGACCCGGTCCGGTGAGGGGCAGGCCTCCTGGAGCGCCGACGGCACCGAGATCTTCTACCGCGCGGGGGAGGACCTCTTCGCGATGTCGGTGGAGACCGGTCGCATCCGGCAGTTGACCGACGTCCGCTCCGGGGAGCCGCCGAGCTTCGAGGCGGACGAGGAGAGCGACGATCAGCGGCGCTTTCTGATCGAGCAGCAGCGCGAGCTGTTCGAGTTCATTCGCCGTCAGGCGCGGGAGGATTCCGTGCGGCGAGCCGAGCGCGAAGCGGCGTTCAACGAGCCGCCCGAGGAGGGCGAGCTGCAGCCTACCTACATTCCGAACGGCGAGCGGGTCGGGGCGCTCGTCCCGAATGGTGATGCGTCGTACATCGCCGTGTCCCTGTTTCAGGGCAGCGGCAACGACACCGAGGCCACGCCCGTCCCGTTCTGGATCACCGAGTCGGGCTACACCGAGCCCCGGAACGTCCGTTCGAAGGTGGGCGACTCGGAGCCCGGTCGGAGCCGCGCCGGCTTCATCGACGCATCGACGGGCGAGGTCACCTTCGTGGACGCCGCCCCCGAGGACTTCGAGGGGGATGTCTCGACCCAGCTGATCGGCTGGAACGATGCCGGTACCCATGCGCTGATCCAGGGTGGCTCGGACGACGACGAGAATCGGTGGCTCTGGACGGTAGATGTCGCGACGGGCGAGCGCACGCTGGTCGACCACCTGTACGACGAGGCCTGGGTCGGCCGGATCTGCGGCGGCTGCCGCGGCTGGCTCCCCGGCGAGGACGTCGTCTGGTTCGCCTCTGAAGAGAGCGGGTTCAGCCACCTGTACACGGTGAACGCCGACGGCACCGGACGCACCGCGCTCACGGCCGGTTCGTGGGAGGTCCAGGACGCGGATATCCTCGAACTCGATCGCGCCGAGGACCGCGACCGCTTCTGGGTCGAGACCAACGAGGGTGATCCCGCCAACACGCACCAGGGCTGGCTCGACTACGGCGACCGTGGCGAGGAGCCGGTCGAGATCGACTACGTCACCGAGGGTGACGGCCGCTTCGACGTGACGTGGTCGCCCGACCTCGAGCGTGCCGCCGTGCTGGCCAGCTTCGGGAACCGTCCGTCCGAGCTGTTCGTGGCGGACGCGGACGACGTCATGGAGATGGCCGAGGTCACGACGACGCCGACCGACGAGTGGCTCTCCTTCAACTGGCTGTGGCCGGAGATCGTGGATGTCCCGGCGGATGACGGGATCGACGTGCCGGCGCGCATCTACCGCCCCGCGGACCTCGGCGCGGAGCCCAATGGCGCGGCCGTCATCTTCGTCCACGGCGCGGGCTACCTGCAGAACGTCCACAACGGATGGTCCAGCTACTACCGCGAGTACATGTTCCACCACTTCCTGGCGGCGAACGGCTACACGGTGCTCGACATCGACTACCGGGGCTCGGCCGGCTACGGGCGTGACTGGCGTACCGCCATCTATCGCTTCATGGGCGGAGCGGATCTGAGCGATCAGGTGGACGGAGCCGAGTGGCTCGTCGCGAACGAGGGCATCGACGCCGACCGCATCGGCCTTTACGGCGGATCGTACGGCGGCTTCATCACCCTCATGGCGCTGTTCACCGCCGGCGACACCTTCAAGGCGGGCGCCGCCCTGCGCAGCGTGACCGACTGGGCGCACTACAACGACGGCTACACCTCCAACATCCTCAACGACCCGCAGGAGGACGACGAGGCGTATCGGATGAGCTCACCGATCTATCACGCCGAGGGCTTCGGGCCCGATCAGCACCTGCTCATCCCGCACGGGATGGTCGACACCAACGTGCATTTCAGCGACGTCGTCCGTCTCGCCCAGCGTCTGATCGAGCTCGGGAAGGAGAACTGGGAGATGGCCGTGTACCCTGTCGAGAACCACGGCTTCACCGTCCCGAGCAGCTGGACGGACGAGTACCGCCGAATCTTCGAGCTGTTCGAGCGGACCCTCAGCGAGCCGGGCTGCACCGAGGATGGTGAACTCTGCGCGGTGCCGGGGAGGTAGCCGGAGCAGGTGGGAAGGAGGGGAGGGAGGGGGCCATGACGGAGCGTCGATTCGACGAGGATCAGTTCGCCGAGATTCTGCGCAGGGCGGCCGAGATGCAGACGCGGCTCCCCGAGAGTGCCGATGATTCGGGGACACTGGACTCGGCGACGGCGGATTCGGGGGCCGGGATGTCGCTGTCGGACATTCGAGCGATCGCGGCCGAAGTGGGCATCGACCCGGATCTTGTCACCAGGGCGGCGACGCTGGTCACCGACGATTCGGGGGCGACGCAGGGTCTCGGCCACCGCTGGATGCTGCAGCACTCGTCCCCGGGCCGGCTCACGGGCGAAGACAAGCTTCGTGTGGTCCGTGCCGTTCGGAATGCGTCCGGGTCCCACGGGGATGTGGACAGCGCGGGTGTGGGCCTCGAGTGGACGTCCCAGTTCGGGGACGGCGCCGTCGTCAGGGTGTCGGCGGAGCCGCTCGACGGCCAGAACGAACTCCGCGTATCCGTCGACGCCAGCGTACCGGCCACGGCGTCCCAGGTCTTCCCGACGTTGGCCGGCGGTCTCGTTGGTGTCGCGATCGGCGCTTCCGTCGAGCCCGGGCTCGCGGCGGGCGTCGCACTCGTCGCGGGAACCGGGGGCGCCGGGTTCGCGGTCGGACGGCTCATGTGGAAGCGGATCCGCGCGACGGCGGTGGCCCGATCCCGAAAGATTCTCGCTGCGGCGATGTCGGCGCTGCCGGGGCGGTAGTCGCAGCGGCCGTGCCCGCCCCGGCAGGCGCGATCGAGGCGGCGGGATGCCCGCCACGCCTCAGGCCTCGCCCAGCAGCTCCTCCAGCCCGTCCGCCATTCGACGCAGGCGCGCCTGGGCATGGCGGACCGCCTCGAGTCCATCCGGCGTGACCGCCACGATTTTCCGGTGCCGACCCGTATCGTCGGCGACGGCGGTCTTGGAGGTGAGGAGCCCCTTGGCTTCAAGGCGTCGAAGCGTGGCGTAGAGCGCACCGAGTGTGACCGAACGGTCCGCGGTGGCTTCGATCTCGTCGCGGATCGGGACGCCGTAGGCACCCTCGCCCACCCGCAGGATCGCGAGCAGAACGAGGTGCTCGAACTCCCCGAGGGAGTCGTGGTCGGGGGACATCGGGCTACTCCGTTCGAAGGGTGCGCATGGGATCGGTTCGGGCCGCTCGCCGTGCCGGGATCCAGGTGGCGATCAGCGAGACCCCCCCGAAGACGCCGGCGACCGCGATGTACACGCCGGGTGCCCGCGGGTCGTTTCCAAAGGTGAGAAGCGCCGCCACGGGCGAGACGAGCCAGGCGAAGGCGCACCCGATCAGGATGGCGGGCACCACCTGCCGGAGCGACACCGCGAAGACCGATCGGGCCAGGCTCGCGCCGTCCGCGCCCAGCGCCAGGCGGATCCCGAACTCCCGCCGCCGCCGTCGAATCCGGAAGGAGAGGACGCCGTAGAGGCCGACGGCCGCGACCAGCAGGCCGCTCACACCGCCGAGCAGGACCAGCATTCCGAAGGTCTGCTGTGCACGAGTCATGAAGCGGTGCCCCTCGGCGAGCGTCATCGGCTCACCGAGCGTGATCGGCAGCCCGGCGAGCACGTCGCGCAAAGGCCCCTGCAGCCCGGCGAGGTCGACCGATCGGGCAAGGATCATCACCTCCCGCGGAGCCAGCTGGCCTGCTGCGAAGTAGACGCGATCCAGTCGAGCCTCGCTGGTTTCCACCAGCTGCACGTCCTCGACCAGACCCACGACGCGCACCGGGGTATCGCCGAACAGGTTCGGGGCCCGAAGGATGACCCCGAGTCCCCCGGAACCGGGGGCGTTCCGCTCGACCCATGCCCGGTTCACCACGGCGACCGGCTCCGACGCTCGGGTGTCGGTGGCTCCGAACCCCCGGCCGGTGAGGAGCTCGACGTCCATGAGGTCGAAGAAGGTCGGGGAGACCGTGTTGGACGGATGTGCTTCCGTCTCCTCGGCGTCGTCGAGCCGGACCTGCGTGGCCAGCTCACGGAATCCCGGTGCGCCGGTCCCGAGCGCGGTCCGACCCGGCACCTGGGCGAGGGCGCGCTCCATCTCGGCGAGCGCGGCATCGCGTCGTGCAGGGAGCAGCTCGCCGTCGAGCCCCTCCCCCTCCAGCGTCACGGGGAGCATGAGAACCTCCTCGGCGGGTAGCGTCCTTCCGAAGGCCCGCGCCGTGAGTGTGCCTTCGACCATAAGCCCGGACGCCACGAGCGCTCCGCAGGAAAGCGCGAGCTGCACGGCCACGAGCGACGGTCCGAGGCGCAGCCGTCCAGGCGGTTCGATGCCGCCGTCTCCCTGCTTGATGAGGCCGTGGATGTCGGCACGCCACAGCCGCGTCATCGGGACCAGCGAGGCCAGAAGCGCCGTCCCGAGAACGAGGAGAAGGGCGAAGCCCACCACCCCCGGGTAGATCCCGATCTCGATCCAGTGGTATCCGAGATTCCGTGGCCCGAGCGTGGACTGCACGTAGTCGGCTCCCACCGAGGCGAGCGCCAGACCGAGGATGCCTCCGACGCCGGTGAGCAGGAGGGCCTCGATGAAGGTCTGGAGCGCGAGCTGCCCGCGCCCGGCTCCCAGCGCACCCTGGATGGCGAGCGCACCCCTGCGGTCGGCGGATCGGAGCAGGAGAAGGTTGGACACGTTCGCGATCGCGATCGCGAGGAGCGCGACGCCCACGACCATGAGGGCGGCCATGAGGAGGGCCTCCGCCCCTTCGCCACGATCCGCCGTGAACCCGAGGATCCGCACCGTGGCATCTCGCGCCTCCACCTCACGCACCACGTCCCGGCGGGCCCAGGCCCGGGCGGCGGCGGCCGACGCCTGTCCCGTCGTAACGCCGTCCGCGAGACGAGCGACGATCGACACTTCGGCCCCGGGTTGGTGCTGAACGAGGCGCCAGGCGTCGTGGTCGAGGGGGAATCGGAAGTTGTCCGGCATCACTCCGGTGAGCGTGTGCGGGACCCCTTCGAGATTCCCCGATTCACCGAGTTCCAGGTCGAGCAGTTCCCGTACGCGGGGCCAGACCGCCGCCGTCACCAGCCATGCCGGCTCCTCCCCGACGTCGGGAATCCGCCCCGCGTCGGGCTGCACGCCCAGCAGGTCCAGCGTCGCGGCGTCGACTTCGGCGCCCGCCAGTCTCAGAGCCGCGCCATTCGGCGCCGAGATCCGCAGGTCGTCGGCGACGTACGATCCCACACCCTCGAACTCGGGCAGCGCGGCCAGCGCGGCGGCGTCCTCGGGCGTCACACGGACGACTCGCCCGGAACCGGACGGCTGCACCACCTCGAGTCGAACGATCTCCTCCCCCTCCGGCACGGGCAGCGTCGTGAAGGCGCTGCCCCACAGTATCGAGAAGAACACCGTCGGTGCCGCCAGTCCGAGGGTCAGCACGGCAATCGCGGTCAGAGCCGTCACCGGATCGCGGGACAGGCTGCGGAGGGCGAGCCGGAACGCGAGCCGGGGATGGAGGTGTCGAAGCCTTCGCGCCGCGCCCCGGCGAGGAAGGGGCCGCCCGAGTCCCGACAGCACGTGTCGCCAGGCGTGAAACCACCGCCCGAGGCGCGACCCGCCCCGACGGGCCGTGAGGTCCTCGAGATCGGCGGCGAATGCGGGAGCGTCGTCCCCCTGGAAGAGTCGGACGATCAGCCGCGCGAGGCGGCGTGGGCGGGGGAGGGGCATCGGAGCGAAGTCGTTCGGGAGGGCCGTGACATGTACATTGTACACTCACGACGTGGTTCGGCCCAGCGGAGTTTCGAGTCGCCCGCGACCGGGACGTGTGCGCAGCCGGTCGCGCACGCCGTCGGTCACCCGGCAGCCCGGTACCTTCCCTCGCAGCGATCTCCACCCTCTCTCGTGCAGGCGTCCGGCGACGCGACCGAGAGGGACGCCACACACCTCGCCTACGACCTCTCCGACCTTCGTGAGGGATGGTCGCATGGTCGGTCTACGTGCCGGGATGATCGTCCCGAACGCGGCGACAGAGGAGGGAATTCGTTCGAGCGGGCGTGTCAGTTGGCTCCGACCAGGATCATGACCGGACGCGTCGAAAAGTCCCGCCCGAGGCGTTCCGCACCTTCCTCCGACGGCCCTGCGAAGAAGAACAGCGCCACCCATTCGTAGTCGACTCCCTCGAGCCGTGAGGGCGGGGTGATCTGCGATTCGCCCGGGATGTCTCCGATCTTGAGAAACCGTTCGTCGAGCCTCGGGATCGACTGGTCCACCCGCTTCATGATGAACGTCCAGTCGGCCGAACCGCCGGGAAATCCTTCCGAACCGATCGACGCCTCGAGCGGCACGATCATGGCATGTTCTGGCAACCGTCCTTCGGGAAGGAGGGGCGACCGTGGAGCGCACGCCCCCTCCACACCTCCGCCCTCGAAGGGACGGCTGACATGTTCCTGCCACACGTTGCCCTCCGAGTCCGCCAGTGCGACGAAGCAGGCGCCGGCGAAGGTCCCGAGCTCGCCGCCCGCCACCTCCAGCCGCAGTCCCGAGGCGAAGTCCCGAACCGGCATGCCCGCGACACGGACGCGGTCACCGTCCTCATGCACGAGGGCCAGCTCCTGGGCGGACAGCGGTGTGACGTGGGTGGATGCAGCAGCCGTGACTACGGCCATGAGGGTCAGGCCGCGGGCCAGTGCTCGGGAAGGGACGATGCGCATCGGGTTGTCTCCGGATGGAGGTTGCGCCGGCGGCATGGCCATCGAGCGCGACGGATGACGGTCTCACCGACGGGACGTTCGGGAGGACGGCCACAGGGTCCGGCCACAGGGTCCGGCCGCAGTGTCAGGCCACAGTGTCAGGCCGCGAGGTGCGTCCGCAGCCAAGGTATGCCCGGATCACCTGTCTTCGCACGGCCCCGCCATCGGCCGGTACGCGGAAGAGCTCGTCACCGTCGACCGAGCCGGGACCGACCCCGGATTCAGCATCGCCGTGAAGGGTGGGACCCGGAGTCGCGATGCGCACTGAGGTCGTCCGGCACCGCGGAAGCCTCGCGCCGGCGCACGATTCGGCATGTCTGCTGCGCACCAGGCTGGGGGTCGGACACCTCGACGGGGGAGGTGGGCGGCTCCAGCAGGGCGCGGACGCGTTGTGGGAACACGCCCTAGGCCGTCGGCAGGATTCTCGCCAGCTGGTCTCCGAGCGCCTGGGCGGTGAAGGGCTTCTGCAGCCGCCCCGCGAATCCATGCTCGGCGTAGTGGGCGAGTACGTCGTTCTCGGCGTAGCCGCTGGCCACGAGCGCGACCACGTCGGCGTCGACCTCCAGAAGGTCCTGGAGCACCTGCTCACCGCTGGGCTTGCCGGGGATCGTGAGGTCGAGGATCACCGCCTGGAAGGGGTCCCCCGCCTCGAGGGCCTCGCGATACAGCGCGACCGCCTCGTCGCCGTTCGCGACCGTCTCGGCCGCGTACCCGAGCCGGGCGAGCATTCGGCGCATCGCCGTGCGAACGGCGGGCTCGTCGTCCATGACCAGGAGGCGACCGGAGCCGGTTCTCGCCTCTCCCTCTCCACCGTGCGGCGGGTCGAGCGTCGTGGCGGGCAGGAACACATGAAACGACGTTCCGACCCCGACCTCCGATTCCACGAGAATCCGGCCCCCGTGGTTCGCGACGATCGAGTGCGACGTCGCGAGGCCGAGCCCGCTGCCGGTGGCCTTCGTCGTGAAGAAGGGGTCGAAGATGCGACCGAGGGTCTCCTGCGGAATCCCCTCCCCATCGTCCGTGACCGAGATCTGCACGTAGCTCCCGGGGGGAAGCCCGGTCTCGTGCCCGCGGCCGATCTCGAGGTTGCGAGCGGTCACGTCGATCACGCCACCCCCCGGCATCGCCTGATCGGCATTCACCACGAGGTTGCCCAGGACCTGACTGATCTGCCCCACATCCGCGTCGATGTTCAGAAGCTCGTCCGCGAGTTCGAACTCGCAGTGGGCCTGTGAGCCCCGGGTCATGAACTGGGCGGACCCGAGAATCACGTCGCGCGTGTCGGCGATCTCACGGACCGGGTGCCCACCAGTGGAGAAGGTCAGGAGCTGATTGGTCAGGGACTGCGCCCGAAGGGCTGCCTCGTCGACGTCGGCGAGAAGGTCGGCGTGCTCGGAATCCTCCGGGAGGGCATCGAGGACAATCGAGAGATTCCCCGTGATCGCCAGCAGGAGGTTGTTGAAGTCGTGCGCGATGCCTGCCGCCAGCGTCCCGAGGGACTCCAGCTTCTGTACCTCCCGCACGTGCTCATCGAGCAGGTGCCGGTCGGTCAGGTCGAGGTGCGAACCGACCATTCTGAGGGGTGTGCCATCCTCATCTCGAATGACCGAAGATCGGGCGTGTATCCATCTCCACGACCCATCCTTGTGACGCATGCGGAAGACCACGCGGTACTCGTGGTCGGGATCGGCCATCGCAGCTTCCACCTCGAGCATCGTCGACGCGACATCGTCCGGGTGACACCGGCTACGCCACTCTTCGAAGCGGTCCTCGATCTCGTGAGGCTCGTATCCGAGCTGCGCCTTCCATTCGTCGGAGAAGCGCACGTGATCGGTGAGGAGGTCCCAGTCCCAGAGCCCGACTCCGCCCGCGGCGATCGCTTCGTTCAACCGCTCGAGAGCATGGACGAGCTCCCGCTCCTGGTGTCGCGAATCGGACACGTCGAAGCCGGTACTCACGAAGCAGTCGCCCACCGGCGCACTGACCATCCGAAGGGTCTGCCCCGTGCCTTCGAAGTCCATCTCCCATTCATGGGGCTCCCCCGTCTCGAAGATCTTGGAGACGATGGGCATGAACGCCTCGGTGGCCTCGACGTCCGGGAAGATTTCGTCGGGCGTCCTGCCCACGACGTCCGAGAGGGTGCGTCCCCACGACTCGAGCGTCCTCCGGTTGGCGTCGAGCAGCCGCCACGTGACGATGCGCCCCTCGTCGTCGCGCACGAGTTGCCAGATGTGGACCTCGTGCAGGAGATGCTCGAAGAGGCCGCGATAGAGAACGTCCCGAACCCTGCCGACACCCGGTTGCCCCTTGACGTCCTGCATCGTTACCTCCTGGATCCGGCGAAAACGGCGACCGGCGGATCCGCGAATGTTGTGGGGGACTCCCGAATGTTATCCCCCCCCACGCCCCAAGCCCAACTTTGGAGAGCATGCGTCGTGCCCCGGGTGGCGGTCGCCGGAGGAGATCTGGAGAATCTCCTGCCTGTTCGGCCGGCGCACTACCAGACGCAGGACGAGGCGCGCAGCGCCCCTCGACGATGTGACTCACGCTGAGGAAAATGCTGGGCCGCGGACCCGTTGTGCGCACACGCCCTGGTCAGGGAACACCCCCGGCCACGCTCGAGCAGTCGATGCGTCGATGCCCGAACCCGGACTCGAAGTCCTCGGGAGCGTAGCGTTCTCGAGCAGCGACGATCAGGAACGCTTCGTACTCGAGGCCATCATCGGCGACGTCGATCTGGGCTCCCACGGAGACGGCGGGGGAGCCGACGAACTCGGCGCGTGTGACTTCGAACTGAGGTCCACCGAGACGCACGCACTCCGGCGGGGCCGCGAGCCAGGTCGACGCTTCGTGGACCGCGTCGCGCCATCGATTCCACAGGTCGGTCGAGTCCGCGAACTCCTCTCGGACCTGGATCTGTACCAGGCGATCGTTCGGATGGGGCGGCCCGACGTCGGAATCGGAATCGAACAGGTAGAGCCAGTCGGCGGAGGCTTGCGGCGCAACATACTGACCCTCGTCGTTCAACTCGACGCCGGGGAGGCGTGCGACGTTGCGCGCCGGCATGCCGAAGGAGACCGACGCGGGTACCGCCGCGAAGGGGCCGACCGCTGGGAACGGCACCGAGCTGTGATCGCAGGCGAGTAGCCCCAGGACCATGATGACCACAACGCGACCATGACTCATCCGGGCGTTCCTCGGGGTGGTACCCAACGTGGTACCCAACAGAGTGGCATTTCTGGTGGAGCATCTCGAAGTAGGCAGCGCACAGCGCTCCCCATGATGCGGACAGCGCAGCAGCGAATGCCAGTCCGGCAGGATTTTCGCGTTTACGGTGCGTGGGAGTTCGTTCCCAGCCCGGAGCCCGGGAGCGTTTCGCGAGCGTTTGGGACAGACCGGTGCAGATCACGTTCGGGCTACTGCCACGACCTTCGAGAGCCCTCGGGTCCGTGATTTACCGAAGTGACCGAGCGCGAACGGAGGCGTCGACTTCCGGTTGGAGGATGTGAAGGACCTCAGACCGCCGCGGCGACCTGCGGTTC
>JGI12109J20283_10250242_pt1 | contig 16975 bp, 15 predicted proteins | sample ElkSlonscriptome_12_FD_20283 | JGI IMG/M metagenome (IMG submission 20283)
GCGCCCATCGCTGCGGGTGATGTCTTCAATGCGCGTGGCCCAACAAACCTCGCCGCCCGCCTCGTCCAGTGCGTCTGCCATGGCGCGGATCGGGCCGTTCATGCCCGGAATGCCGACAAAGGCGGGATCATCGTCCGATTTGCTCGCCGCGCGCCACCGCGCGGCAGCGCCTTGCGCTTCCCAGTCTTTCACCTGCTCCACAAAGGCAGGATCGCGCGCGGTGAAATATTGCGCCCCGTGATCGAAGCTTACCGTTTCTCCGGCCACTTCGGCCCGGCGCGCCGCCATCCGTCCGCCCGGCCCGCGCCCCTTATCGAACACGCGCACGAGCTGGCCCGCTTTGGCAAGGTGGCTGGCGCAGGAGAGCCCGGCCATGCCCGCGCCGATAATTGCGATATCGCTGTGTGATCCGTCCATACCGGCCTAACGCGCACCGATACGCGGGAGTTTCAGGGGAATGCGAATTTAACGGGCGCGCGAATTCAAGGCGCGGTGCGCTGCGGCTTTGCCTCTGCGAGCAACACCGAAAACCGCTCTTCGCTGTCCAGCCATCGCGCCTGCGGCTCCCACCCGCCTGCCAAAAGCAGCATATTGGATGTGCGGCGCGAGAATTTGTGGCTGTTTTCGGTGTGGATGCTTTCCCCCTTGGCCATGGCAAAGCCCTTGCCTGCAATGGAAAACACCATGGCGCGAGTGGCAACCAGATGCATTTCTATACGCGCATAATCATCATTCCAGCGCGCTTCGTGGGTGAGCGCATCTTCGTTGATATCGCCGCCCAGTTCGCTGTTGATCCGGCGCACCAGATTAAGGTTGAAAGCAGCTGTGACACCCTGCGCATCATCATAAGCGGCCAGCAGTGTTTCGCGATCCTTGATAAGGTCCATCCCGATCAACAGCTTGGCCCCTTCGCCCAGCGTTTCGCGCATGGATCGCAGCAGATCGACAGCGGTGCGAGAGACCATGTTGCCGATGGTGGAACCGGGGAAAAAGCCCAGCTTCGGCATCGCCTCGATCGCTTCGGGCAATTCCACGCGGGACATGAAATCGGCCTCCACCGGATAGACCGGCAGGCCGGGAAACTTCCCGCCCAGCTCTTTGGCCGATGCGCGCAGGAAATCGCCGGCAATATCAAGCGGCACATAGGCCGCCGGATCAATCGCTTTGAGCAGCAACGGGGTTTTGACGGACGAGCCGGAGCCGAATTCAACCACGGCGCGATCCTCGCCGATCCGCTTGCAGAATTCGCGCCCGCGCGCTTCAAGAATTTCGGTTTCGGCGCGGGTCGGGTAATATTCGGGCAATTGGGTGATGTCTTCAAACAATTGCGAGCCGGCATCATCATACAGCCAGCGGGCAGGAATCGCCTTTTGCGGCTGCGCCAGACCTTCGAGAACGGCGGCGCGAAAGGCGGTGTCCACCCCTTGTTTGTCACGCTCGACCAGAGCGATGTTTTTTTGTTTCAGCATGGCGATCAGATGTCTCTTGCAAGGCGCAGGCCGGTAAACTGCCAGCGCTGGTGGGGGTAAAAGAAATTGCGGTAAGAGGCCCGCGAAGACCCGCGTACCGTGGCGCAGCTGGCGCCTTTGAGAACGCACTGCCCGCTCATGAACTTGCCGTTATATTCGCCCACTGCGCCGTCCGCAATGCGCATGCGCGGATAGGGCAGATAGGCAGATGCGGTGAACTGCCAGACATTGCCGAAAAGGCTTTCGCCCGGGTTGCGGGAGCCGTGCGGGGAGGTGTGCGGGGAGGTGTGCGGATCAGGGGGCGCGGCCTCGTCCAGCTGGTTGCCTGCGGTTGCATCATGCGCCTGTGCGCTGCCGACATCGCCCTGTCCGCGCGCAATGGCTTCCCATTCAAACTCGGTCGGCAGGCGGCATCCGGCCCATGTGGCGAAGGCATCGGCCTCGTAAAGCGAGATGTGGGATACGGGCGCATCGGGATCGCGCGGCTGCCAGCCGGTGTGGGTAAAACGTGTATCTTCGCGCCAGTAAAGCGGCGCGGCGATTGCGTGCCGGTTCACCCACGTCCAGCCATCGGCGAGCCACAGGCGCGCATCGCGATAGCCGCCGTCGGCGATGAAGGCGTCCCATTCGCGATTGGTCACACACTGGCGGGCGAGCGCAAACGGTTCGAGCAAAGTGCGGTGCGCGGGGCCTTCATTGTCGAAGGCGAACCCCTCTCCCTGGTGCCCGACACGGGCAATGCCGCCGGGATGATGGTGCCAGCCACCTTCTCCACAAGCCTCTGATTTTATTGTTTCTTTATCCCACATGGCCGGGCCGATCGGGTTTTGAAACAGAGCATGTTTGATATCGGTCAAGAGGAGTTCGATATGCTGCTGCTCATGCGCGATCCCAAGCTCGATCAGATCACACACAACCCCTGCTTTCGCGCGAGTGTATATGAAGTCAAGCATCGCCTCATCCACCGCGCGGCGCCACGCCAAGACCTCGGCAAGGGCGGGCCGTGAAAGCAGACCGCGCGCCGCACGCGGATGGCGCGCGCCTTCGGCTTCGTAATAGGAATTGAACAGGAAAGCGTATCGCTCATCGAAAAGGCGATAACCCGGCGCGTGATCTCGCAGGAGGAAGGTCTCCCAAAACCATGTCGTATGCGCCAGATGCCACTTTGCAGGCGAGGCATCTTCCATTGATTGGAGGCAGGCATCCGCTTCGCTCAAAGGTTCGACCAGTGCCTCGCTCAAGGCCCGCATTGCGGCAAAGCGGTCCGCAAGATCAGATGCTTGCGATGAGGCGGGGTCGGTGTGCCTTGAGATGCCCATTCGTCACGCTCATGACGCATCATGGTGACAATTAAAAGATGGTGCTTCGATAAAAGTGTCTTTGCCCGATAAATTCAGGCAGCGAGCTTCACCTGATTGCGCCCCGACTGCTTTGCCGCATAAAGCGCGTTATCGGCGCGCGCGAACAAGGTGAGCGAGGTATCGCAAACCCGCATCTGCGCAAGGCCCACGCTGGCTGTAACGGCGGGCACATTGCCAACCGCGCTTTTGAGCCGGATGGCCTCGCACAGCCGGTCTGCCAGCGCCTGTGCCGTCTCGATCGTGGCCTGCGGGACAATCCAGACAAATTCCTCCCCGCCAACGCGGCCCACAAGATCGGTGTCCCGCGCAACCCTACGTGCGATTTCGGCGATGCGTTGCAGCACCTTGTCACCTTCAAGATGGCCGTACGTATCGTTGACAAGCTTGAAGCGATCCAGGTCAAACACGATCAGCACCAAAGGCAGCGATCCGTCGCGCGCCTCAAGGATCAGTCGATCAAGCTCCGCCATCACACGGCGGCGGTTGGCAAGACCTGTGAGCGCATCGGTTTCTGCCAGTCTGCGGGCTGATTGCGCCTCTTGCAGGGCGACTGCGTAGCTTGCTTCTAGATCCCGTTCGCGGCGCATCTGATCCGTCAGATCGCGCACCACGGCAATGATCCGCACCACCTCTGCGCGTTCGCCAAACAGATTACACACCTTCACGCTCAACATTCGCGGGGCACCGTCAATCCCGTGGAAATCGTAGGTGATGGCATAGGGCTCTCGCTCGGATGCCCGGCGCATCACATCGCCGACAAGATTGATGTCGTTGGCATAGAGCAGCGTTTCCGCATCGCCTTCGACAAAGGCACCATCATGTTCAATCCCGAACAGGCTGCGCATCCCTTGCGACCATTGCTGCGTGCCGGTTGCCGGGTCGTATTGCCAGACCCCCAGACTGGCGACGCTTTCAGCCATGCGCACCGTTTGCAGCAGCTCATGCACCGAGCGGGCGCGGTTGCGGGCGCTGCGCGATGCGTCACGCGCCTGCCTTCGCGCGGCTATCACGCCGACAATCGATGCCAGTGCAACCACAGCAAGCATAGCTGCAACAAGCAGCAGGGTATGGTCGCCTGACGCTGCGCCAGCCACCGACATCGCATCGCCGGTTGCCGCAGCCGCAAGATGCGCTGGCAGATCAACAAATGGGCCGGTCCTAACCATGCCCGCCACTTTAACTTCAAGGGCTATAGCACTCGCGCACGGCGCCCTATGGCGATCTACTTATTCATCAAACGCGGGCTCAGGCCGCATCTGCCTGACGCTCAGTTGCAGCGCCGTTGAGCATTTCCGCCAGCACAAAAGCCAGCTCGAGCGATTGCTCTGCGTTGAGGCGCGGATCGCAATGGGTGTGGTACCGGTCGCCCAGCCGATCATCGGTGATGGCCACAGCGCCGCCAACACATTCGGTTACGTCCTGCCCTGTCATTTCGATATGGATACCGCCCGGGTGTGTGCCCTCGGCGCGGTGCACCGCAAAAAAGCCGCGCGCCTCGGTGAGGATGCGGTCAAACGGCCGCGTCTTGAAGCCGCTTTCGGATTTGACGACATTGCCGTGCATCGGATCGCAGCTCCACACCACTTTGTGTCCCTCGCGTTTGACCGCGCGCACCAGCTTTGGAAGGCCCTCTTCCACCTTGTCGTGGCCAAAGCGCGAGATCAGCGTGATGCGCCCCGCCTCTCTTGCTGGATTGAGTTCATCAAGCAGGCGGATCAGCGCATCCGGCTCAAGGCTGGGCCCGCATTTCATGCCGAGGGGATTGCCGATACCGCGCGCAAATTCGATATGCGCGCTGCCATCAAACCGGGTGCGATCGCCGATCCATAGCATGTGCGCCGAGGTCGCATACCAGTCCCCCGTCAGCGAATCCTGCCGCGTGAGCGATTGCTCGTAGGGCAGCAAAAGACCTTCGTGGCTGGTGTAGAAACTCGTGCCCTGAAGCTGGGGGACGGTGGCCGGATCAATGCCGCAGGCTTCCATGAAATCCAGCGCTTCGCCGATCCGATCTGCCGTTTCGGCAAACTTTTCGGTCCACGGCGTGCGTCCCATGAAATCGAGCGTCCACTGATGGACCTGACGCAGATTGGCATAGCCGCCGCCCGCAAAGGCGCGCAGCAGATTTAGCGTTGCGGCCGCCTGGCTGTAGGCGCGCACCATGCGCGCGGGATCGTTGCGGCGCTGGGCCGGATCAAATTCGATCCCGTTGATATTGTCACCAAGATAACTCGGCAGTGTCACGTCGCCGATTGTCTCGGTCGGCGAGGAGCGGGGCTTGGCAAACTGGCCCGCCATGCGGCCCACCTTCACAACGGGCCGCTTGCTGGCAAAGGTCATCACCACGGCCATCTGCAAAAGAACGCGGAACGTATCGCGGATGTTGTTAGGGTGGAATTCGGCAAAACTTTCCGCACAGTCCCCGCCCTGAAGCAAGAAGGCCCGGCCTTCTGCCACTTCGGCAAGGTCAGCCTTTAGCGCGCGCGCTTCACCGGCAAAGACCAGCGGCGGATAGGCAGACAAAGTGGCCTCAGCCTCGCCGAGCTCCGCTGCATCATCATAAACGGGAAGATGCTTTGCTTCAAAATTCTTCCAGCTGTCAGGGGTCCAGTTGCGGGCCATAATTCATTCAATCTTTGCAAGGTGTTTTCAAAGTATTTTCAAATACCGCGTGGTCGTATCAGATCGTGCGGCCAATTTGGAGAGCGCCGCTACACGCGCACCGCGCGAATTGTAAAGACAATTGGCAGTCTGCAACGCGCAGATTGTGTGCGTGAACGCAACGGCAAGCTAGCGCCCGCTTTCTGCCGTAGCCGCGCCGGGCGCTTCAACCGGTCCCTGAGCCGGGCCGATGGGGCCGGCGGGGGCTCTGGGCTGCGGCGGGGCAAGCGGCGCGACTTTAGCCAATTCCTGTCCTTCGGGAATGATAGCAAGGCGCAGCGGTGCACGCTGCGCGAAATAGCGATTGGCCAGAAACTGCATGATCTGCGGATTGGTACGCGAGGAATCGCCCAGCAGATAGCGCAGCAATTCTACCCGCTCAGGCTCGCGGGTCGCCCCTTCAAGATTATAGAGCCAAAACAGATTTCCGGTCGACGCGCGCCTGATCTGTTGGCCCAGCGGGCCGGTCACCCGGTCAATCTCGTCCTGGCTTGGCGGGCTGGCGGCGAGTTCCTTGGCGATCCGGTCTGCTTCGGAGAAGAAAATCGGCAGCAATTCGGGCTGCACCTGCGCAATGGCGGTGATTGTCCCCCCGCGAGGAAGCTCGCTTGGCCATTGGGAAAAGACCTGCGGCGAATAGCTGGCCCCCGCTTCTTCGCGAAGAGCATCCAAAAGCCGGTTGTTGAAAATTTGCGTCAGAATTTTGATCTGCCGCGATTCCCGCAAAGACTTAAGCCCGCCACCGGTTTCAAATACGACGACAGCCGCCGCCTGGTTATCGTCACCGCGATGCCTTAGCACTGTTGGCAAAGGCTGCGGATCAGGGAAATCGGGGACGCGCGCTGCAACAGCAGCAGGGATGGGATCGCGCGGGCGAAGCGCTCCGAACGTTTCGGCCAGTTTGGCGATCACCGCCTCTTTGTCGAACTCGCCGAAAACGAGCACTTCGATCGGCCCCTGATCCAGAAGTGGCTCCCACACAGCGCGAAAACCTTCGGGCGTCGCCTCGCTCAGCATTTGCGGATCAGGCGTTGCAAAGCGCGGATCGCGGTCACTCACCAGATATTCCAGATCGCGATTGAGAATTCCGCCAGGGCTGGTGGCATAAGTGTTGTAGGCAAGTTCAAGCGCGGCTTTGGCGCGGATTACCGGATCAGCGTCCCAGCGCGGCATGGCAAGCTTGGCCGCGAACAGGTATAATTGATCCGCGATATCGCTTGATCGGGTTTGCGCCGCGAAAGTGAAAGCTGCATCACCAATTCCGAAACTGAAGCCCAGCTTGCGCCCGCTTGCCAATCGATCAAGCTCGTTCTGCCCCAGATCAGCCAGCCCAGAACCGACCAGCGCCGCTTCACCCAGGCTTGCGTAAACGGCCGTGTCTGCATCGAATGCGCGATAGCCTGCGCCAAAGCGCACCTTTACCGAAACGCGCCCGGGTTCGGCATCGCTGGCCCAGACAAGGGCGCGAACGCCATTATCGAAGTTGACCTGTTCAACCTCGAGAATGCCAAGCGGTTTGCGCTCCACAATGGTGCCGGGTTCACCGATGGGCGGCAGATCTTCAAACTCGATGGATTGAGCCGCCAGACGCGCGCTTGAATCGGACGCAATCTCGCGCGCCAGCGCCAGCCGCAGCGTTTCAGCCTCTGCTTCGCCTGTCTGCGGGGTAACATAGACAGACCGCACCACATCGCCTTCAAAAAGGGCCTTGGTGCGTGTCAGCACCTCTTCAGGGGTAAGTCGGTCTTGCATCCCGGCAAACACATCGCGCACCACTTCGGGAGCGGCGACGGTTTCACGGATATCCACCGCGTTGACGATGTTGTCCGCCAGCTTCGATCCCGCCTGCACGCTTTCCTGTTCAACCTGGTTTTCAAAGACAACCGCGAACTCGGCGGCTTCACGGTCAACCTCTTCCTGGGTCGGCGGATTGGCGATGGCATCAGCGATCACGGCGCGCACATCTGCGAGCGCGGCCTCCCAATCGTCAGTCAGCGGAGCAAAACTCACAAAGGTTGCATCGGCAGAGCGGGAAATATCGTCTTGCGAAACCTGCGCATACAGGAAGCTGCCGCCGCCGCGCGCGCGCGATTCGAGGCGGCGGTTGATGATCGCTGTCGCAAGCGAATCCAGCAACAGGCCTTCATTGTAAACAATGGTATCCTGCACTTTGCGCCATGGCCGCATGACAGCATAAGTCAGATTACGCGGCAGATCGGGTTCGACGGCCACGGCAAGCTCGCCAATCGGCCAGCCTGTGCCAGCCGCAGCAATCGTGCCATCAGGGGCAACAGGATCGCCAAAATCGGGAGCATTTGCAACCTCGCCTTCAGCCTCCCAATCGCCAAACCATTGCTCCACAAGGCCCGCGAGCGCTTGCGGATCATCATCGCCGGCAACAATCACAATCGTGTTTTCAGGGCGATACCAGCGGCGATGGAATTCGGCGACTTTCGCGCCATCTGCCGCCTTCAGAGTTTCCTCGGTGCCGATGGGGCTGCGCTGCGACAGGCGCTGGCCGGCAAAGAACGTCTCTCGGGTAAGGTCTGCCACCCGCAGGGATGCGCCGCCGCGTTCGCGTTTTTCGGCAAGGACAATCGGCAATTCGGCAGCGACGTTGGCATCGTTGATCACCGGCTCGCGAACCATGCCGGAGATGTACTGGAAGCTTTGCGTCAGCTTTGCGCGGTCTGCGTTGGGCAGATCGATCTTGTACACTGTTTGCGTGGGCGCAGTGAAGGCGTTGGCATCCGCGCCAAAGGTCACACCAAGGCGCTGCCATGCAGCAATGGCTTCGGCCTGACCCAGATATTTGCTTTCCCGAAACAGCAGGTGTTCCAGCAGGTGAGCATAGCCCTGCTCGAAATCACGCTCATGCAGCGAGCCTGCGTCAACAGCGACGCGGATCGAAACCTGACCGGGCGGCACGCCGTTCCTGCGCACGGCATAGCGCAGGCCGTTATCCATCTCGCCAAACAGCCATTCGCGATCCACCGGGACATCGCTGCCTTGGTAAAGCCACGGCGTTTCATCGGCGTTTTGCAGCGCTGTGGGTGCAGGGATCGCGGTGGCTTCGGCGGGCGCATCTTGCGCGGCCGGTGCCTCGGTGACCTGAGCGACCTGGGCGAATGAGGGAAAAGCCAGCGCAAGCGGCGCGGCACAAAAGAAAAGGGCGATCAGGCCCCGGGCAAATATTGTCATGGCAACGCCCTATAGAACGTGAGCAAGTGAAGGGATAGTGAACGTCTTGCGCAAAGTGCGTATCGCGATATGCGGCGCACGCTTGCCGCTTGAAGGCGCTGCGCCTATATTAAAGACCATGTTCATAGAAACCGAAACCACCCCGAACCCGGCCAGCCTCAAATTCATGCCGGGGCGCACCGTCATGCCCACCGGCACGCGCGAATTTGCCTCCCCCGAAGCGGCTGAGGCAAGTCCCCTGGCGCAGGCCATTTTTGATACCGGCGAAGCGGTAAACGTGTTTTTCGGCTACGATTTCGTGACCGTAACGGCCGCTCCCGGAGCGGATTGGAGCGCACTCAAGCCCGAGGTTACTGCCATCCTGCTTGATCACTTCGTATCCGAGGCGCCGTTATTTGCAGGGGGCAATGCCGATGGCATTCATGTTCCCGCCGAAACGGACACGCCCGTGGTCGAAGATCGTGAGGAAGACGCAGAAATCATCGCCAACATCAACGAATTGCTGGAGACCCGCGTCCGCCCGGCCGTTGCAGGCGATGGCGGCGATATCGCGTATCGCGGATTTCAGGATGGCGTGGTGTACCTCACTTTGCAGGGTGCGTGCGCCGGCTGTCCTTCCAGCACCGCTACGCTCAAGCAGGGGATTGAAAGCCTGTTGAAACATTATGTCCCGCAAGTCGTTGAAGTTCGAGCAGCCTGAATTTCAACTCTTCAAGGATGAACATGACGCAGCAGTTTCACGACAACGTCCTTTCGGACGCCGCTCTCGCGCAGCTTTTCAACGAAGCGCGCACATATAACGGCTGGTTGGACAAGCCCGTTTCGGATGAACAGCTTCACGCGATCTGGGATTTGCTCAAAATGGCGCCAACGTCAGCCAACATGCAGCCTGTGCGCCTGGTGTGGGTCAAGTCCGAAGACGCGAAGGCGAAACTTGGCGAATGCGTGATGGAAGGCAATCACGATAAAGTGCTCGCTGCCCCTGTCACAGCTCTCATCGGCTACGATATCGATTTTCACGAAGAGCTTCCCTGGCTGTTCCCCCATACAGACGCCAAAAGCTGGTTCGAAGGCGATGAAGAGGGGCGCAAAGAGGGTGCTTTTCGCAATTCCTCACTGCAAGGGGCCTATCTGATCCTCGCTGCACGAGCGCTTGGACTGGATTGCGGACCGATGTCGGGATTTGATGCGGACAAGGTCAACGAAACCTTCTTCGCAGACAATCCGCGCCACCGCGTCAATTTCATTTGCTCGGTGGGCTATGGCGATCCCGAAAGCATTTTTGAGCGGTCACCGCGCCCGGATTTCGATCGTTTCAACACAGTGGTCTGAACCTCATCACGATCATGTGCGGATCTCCCCCTTGCTCCACCACAACGGCTGAGGCAGTGCTGATGCGATGCGCACGCTTGCGATAGACACGGCACAGTCCGCTTGCTCGATCGCCCTGTTCGAGGGCGACCGCTTGCTTGCCCACGATCACCGTGTGCTGGGCCGCGGGCATGCGGAAGAATTGGTCCCCATGATCGCCCGTTTGCCTGAAAAGGGCCGCGCTGACCGGATCCTCGTATCGCTTGGGCCCGGCAGCTTCACCGGAGTTCGCATCGGACTGGCCACGGCACGCGCGCTCGGCGTTGCATGGCAGGTGCCCGTTCTCGGCTACCCCACGCTGGCCCTGATTGCAGCGATGGCGCAGGCCCGCCATGAAGCGCGCCCGGTTACCGTGTGCACCAATGGCGGGCATGGAGAGTGGTTCGTGCAATGGTTTGATGCACAAGGCTTGCCGCAAGCAGACGCTCTATCGCTGACACCTGCTGGCGCAGTGCATCATGGCCACGAGACGCTGGTTGCAGGCAATCGTGCACAGGAATTGCTCGAAGAGGGCCTCGAAGAGGCGCCTGCCGCCGCATCGAATCAAACCATCGCGATGGATCTGCTTCCCGATGCCGCATCGGCTCTGCTCGTGCCGGAAAGCCTGCTCGCTCCCGCTGCATCGCCCATCTACGGACGGGCACCCGATGCGAAAGTTCAAATCCCGGCAAACACTGCGCGGACTGCCCCGTGACTGGCCGCAGCGCCTTGCAGCAAAGCGCCATGCTCGAGGGCATCATGCGGGTGATGGAAACCGCTTTTGACCCAACCTATCGAGAGGCATGGAACCGCCGACAGGTGAACGATGCCCTGCTCATGCCGAGCACCCACGCTTTGCTGGTCGACAAAAACGGGGCGCTGATCGGTAATTGCGGGGATGGCAGCACTCCTGATGAAACAGCTGGCTTTGTTCTTTCGCGCAACGCCGCTGATGAAGAAGAATTGCTGCTGATTGCCGTCTTGCCGCAGCATCGTGCCCGTGGCCTTGGCCAGGCCTTGATCGATCACCTTCTCGAAGCGGCCTCGGCTCGCAGCGCCGCGACGATCTTTCTCGAAATGCGTCGAGGCAATCCGGCAATACATCTTTACCGGAAGGTAGGATTTAAGCCTGTTGGAGAGCGGCGCCAATATTATCGCACCAGCAATGGCGAGAGAATTGACGCAATTACTTTTGCACGCACCATCTAGGTCAGGTTTATTTGCTCGCCCGATCCAAAATCGGGTAATACTACCCAGATAGCTTGCAAGCCCCTATTCTATAGTGCATGGGACAACAACCGGAAGTCATATCCGGAGTAAAAAACAAAATGAGGGACTTATGCAAGACAACGATCTGGAATTGAAAGAGACACTAATCACACTCACGAGTGACATCGTGGCTGCTCACTTGAGCAACAATGATGTCGCAGTTGAAGATGTGCCGCAATTGATCACCAATGTCTTTGGTGCGCTTTCCGGCCTTGGTAATGCTCCCGAGGAAGCGGAAGTACGCCCGGAACCCGCGGTATCCGTGCGCGCTTCAATAAAGCCTGATTACATCGTGTGCCTCGAAGATGGCAAAAAGCTGAAAATGCTCAAGCGGTATCTGCGCACCAATTACGACATGACGCCCGAAGAATACCGGGCGCGCTGGAACCTGCCTGCGGATTATCCGATGGTTGCGCCCAACTATGCCGAAAAGCGCCGTGATCTTGCCAAGAAGATCGGCCTTGGCCGCAAGCCGGGCAGCGGAAGACCGCGTCGCAAGGCTGCCTGACCAACGGTGCCAATTACACAAAATCGACGACAATACCTCACGAAATTCAAACAGCCGCCGCCCCGCCATTGTGCAGCGCGGCGGTTTGTTTGTCTATCGCGCTTGAGCAAGGCACCCGCTCTGGGTAAGGCAGTGTGGTAGCTATTCATTCGGGCGCCGGGCGCAAGGCTAAAGCCGTACAGCCCAGCAGCGCTCCATTATGCGGGGGAAGCCGTTCTTGACCCAGAAAATCGACCTTGAGCAATTGTGCGCCGAAAAGGGCTTGCGCATTACCGAGCAAAGGCGGGTCATCGCCAAAGTGCTGTCCGAAAGCGACGATCACCCCGATGTCGAACTGCTTCACAGCCGCGCATCTGCCGTCGATCCCAAGATCTCTATCGCCACCGTCTATCGCACCGTTCGCCTTTTCGAAGAGGCCGGCATTCTCGATCGCCACGATTTCGGCGATGGTCGATCCCGTTATGAGCCAGTGCCAGAGGCGCACCACGATCATTTGATTGATGTCGAAACGGGAAAGGTCGTGGAGTTTGTCGATCCCGAGGTTGAACAATTGCAGCGCCAGATTGCCGAAAAACTCGGCTATCGCCTCGTCGATCACCGCATGGAGCTATATGGCGTCCGTTTGAGCCGCGAGGACTGATGCGCCGCGTCTCTCGCAGCCGCCCACACCTTGGAGCCTTTGTATGAGCGCACCTGACAAAAAGGCATGGGCACAGCGCGTCGCCGCTGCGCGGGGCGAGATGACCCCGATATCAGTTGTTGGCTGGATGCGGATTGCCTGGCGTGTGCTGGGGCTGATCACCCTGCTGATCATCTTTGTGCCCCTGCACTATCTGTTCCGCATCTTTGCCTATGGCTCGCCCTTCCCCATGTATTTCCTGCGGTTTGCCGCGCGGGTTTGCGGGGCGCGGGTCGAAACGGTCGGCACGCACCTGAAACGAGACGTCTTCTATGTCGCCAATCATGTTTCATGGCTCGATATCCTGTCGCTAGCGGGCGCTTGCGGCACAGCGTTTGTGGCCAAGGCCGAACTGGAGCAATCGCCTATCGTGGGCTGGCTCGCCTCGCTGAACCGCACCGTGTTCGTGAAACGCGAACATCGCATGGGGGTTGCCGAACAGGTGAACGCGCTGAAAGAGGCTTTGGCCGATAACTGGTCCGTCACCGTTTTTCCCGAAGGCACCACCACAGACGGGCAATCGCTGCTGCCGTTCAAAACCAGCATGCTCTCTGTGCTAGAGCCGCCCCCGCCGGGCGTTCTCGTGCAGCCTGTGCTGATCGATTATGGCCCTGTTGCGAAATGGATCGGCTGGATTGGCGAGGAAGGCGGGCTAAACAACGCGAAGCGCGTGCTTTCGCGCAAGGGCTCTTTCAAGGTGAGACTGACCTTTCTTGAACCGTTCAGCCCTTCGGATTTCCGCGGTCGCAAGGCCATTAGTGCCGAAGCACGGCGCCGGATTGAAGAGGCGCTTTGCGATACGCTGGGAACGCCGCTGCGTGATTTCAGCCATTCAGTGGCACCGGTGCGTTACGAGGCCCCGCCGCAAAAGGTCCCCGTCGATATACCCTGATCACGGTTGCCGTCTGGAAGGCCGGTTCCATGGCGACACTGCCGGCCATGCTTCCCCGTCACAGCGAGGCGCGAACCAGCCAGTCGTGGAACAGTCGCACGGGCCGCGACTCAAGCGCGGTCGGCTTGCACACAAACCAATAGCTGTACGGGCTTTCAACCTCGAGCGCGCCGAGATTGGCAAGGCGGGTATCGGCAGCGCGGCGTAAGTGATCATCGTGCATGATTGCAATACCCAGACCTTGCGCTGCCGCCTCGAGCATCAATTGGCCTGAATCGTAATGATCAATCGCTGCCGGCTCCATGTCGTCAAGCCTATAGGCCTGCTTCCATGCGCGAAAGCTCTCGGGCAATTCGTTATGGATGAGGAATGTCTGTTTCACGAGGCGATCTGCATCGAGATGTTCCGAGTGCAGATCATCTGTGACCACACGCGCGACATCCTTGGAGCAGATCGCGTGAACCAGATTGTGATCCAGCCGCACTGCGTGAAGGTTCGTATTGGGTCCGCGCGACAGAATGATTGCCGCATCAAGAGTATCACCAACCCGATCCTCCAGATGGGGAGCGGTATCGATGTCGATATGCAGCAGCGGGTGGCGTTTGCGCAATTCGCCAAGGCGCGGGAACAGGCGCTGGGTTCCAAACATGGGAAGCACGCCAAGACGCAAGCGCAAAAGTGAGATGTTGTCCGACTGGCTTTCAACCGCCCGCGCGAGCGCTTCGAGATGCGGGTTCACCGCCTCGTAGAACGCCTGCCCCTCATCAGTGAGCTGCATCGACTGGCGCGCCCGCGTGAACAGTTTCTTGCCAACGAATTCTTCCAGATTGGTAATACGGCGCGAGAGCGCAGACGGACTGAGGCCGATCTCTTCGGCCGCAGCGCGGGCAGAACCCAGACGAACGGTGCGCATAAACGCCTCGAGCGCGCGCAAGGGAGGCAAACGACGGGATGGCATGAACTCTCCTGACTTTGCAGAAGATACGCTTGTGATGCGATTTGGATGCAAAAAATCGAAGGAAACACTAAAAAAACGCGTCAACGATGCGTTTATTGCATACCATTCTCAATTTCACCGGGTTCCGGCCGATGCAGGCGCAGCCGCTTCACATGCGTTTCGTCGCCTTCGGTCACTTCAATTCGCCAGCCGCTTGGATGTTCCACAATAGTGCCCACCTGCGGAACCGCCTGCGCCAGCACGAAAGCGAGGCCACCCAGCGTGTCCACCGCTTCCTCAACCTCGGCCAGGCGCGGATCGACGGTCTCGGCCACATCCTCCAGCTCAGCGCGCGCATCACAATCCCACATGCCATCGCCAATCGCCACGATCAGGTCTTCAGGCGTCTCGTCGTGCTCATCCTCGATCTCGCCAACGATCTCTTCAACCAGATCTTCGATTGTGATGATCCCGTCTGTTCCCGAGAACTCGTCGAGCACGATGGCCAGATGCACTCTGCGAGCGCGCATATCTGCCAGCACATCAAGCGCTCCGCGCACTTGTGGCACATAGAGCGGCTGGCGCATCAGCACGGTCCAGTCCCGCGGAGGCGGCTTGCCGCTGGCCAGATAGCTGAACACATCCCGGATGTGGATCATCCCGATCACGGTATCGAGCGTATCGCGGTAGACCGGCATGCGCGAATGACCATGTTCGGAGAATGCCTCGACCAGCTCTTCCCAGCTAACCTTTGCATCCACCGCCACGATCTCGCCGCGCGGCACCGCCACATCGTCAGCATCGTGTTCGGAGAAGTGCAGCAGATTGCGCAGCATCTGCCGCTCAACAGGCGACAGGTCACCCTTGCCATTGCTGCTTTCTTGCAGATCCTCGTCTTCGTTCTCGTCCTCGTGCTCGTCGATCGCTTCTTCGAGCTGTTCGCGCAGGCTGCGATCGGGATCGCCAAGGCCAAGCGCTTTGCGCAATGCGGGCCCCAGCTTCGCCAGAAGCCCGCTGCTACTCTCCGCGTCTCCGGCGGGGGATGAGGTATCGGGCATTGGCTTCCCGGTGTCTCCTTCGCGCGCCATCACTCGGGCGCTTCGTTGTCGATGCGTTCATATGGGTTGCGCACCCCCATCTTGGCAAGAGCGCGAATCTCCAATGCCTCCATCGCATCGGCTTGCTGATCGCTGTCTACATGGTCGTAGCCCGCCAGATGCAGCAGACCATGGATCACCAGATGCGCCGCATGCGCCTCCAGTGTCACGCCCTTGGCTTTGGCCTCGCGCGCGCAGGTCCCGAAAGCGAGAGCGATATCGCCCAGCAGCACCGGTGGCCCCTCTTCGCCAAGCTCGAGAAGCTCGCCGCGCGCCAGCATCGGGAAGCTAAGCACATTGGTGGGCTTGTCGCGATCGCGCCATTCGCGGTTGAGCGCGTGAACCTCGTTGTCAGAGGTGAACAGCACGCTGACGCACAGGCGCGCATTGCCAAGCTCAGGCGCAACGTCAGCAACCGCTTCAGCGCAGCGCCCGGCGAGCGCCTCCCACCCGCCTTCAGGCCAGCCTTCGATGTCGATCTCAAGTTCCATGACGGGCCACGCGTTTCCAGGCACTTAGCCAAGACATGGACCGCATGTTACACGGTCCTGAAGGTAAAAACCGCCCACCGTGCAGCACTGCCTGCCAGCGGACCTGGGAAGGGTTTGCAAAAAGGCGAAAAGCGAAAGCCATGCGCCATCCTATAGCCGCGCGTTCGACACGTAGGAAAGCGGTCTATTCGAACGCTAACACTTAGCGTGTTCGCCGGATCAGACCTGTTTTCCGACAAGGCACCACATTCACCATGCGCGCCCGCCAGAGAAGTCAGCCGGTTCGTTTGAGAATTCGGCACGGCCCATAGATGGATGATCCAACCGACACGCCGACACGCACTGCCTTTTCACCGCCAAGGACGGGGTTTGCGACAGTCTGCTTGGGGAAGAGCGCTCGCCGACGCGAAATGACTTATTTTTGGGTGGGAAGCTGAAATTCTGCCTTCCGCCTCTCCTACGCCGGATCTGCAACTCCCCGCTGGCATTTGGCAAGGCTCGGGCGATCAAACAGCAGCCCCTCGGACGGGCGGCAAGATCGCTGCCCGTGTTTTTTTTTGCGAGAGACATCCGGCTCGATCCCCCTCCATACCCTATTGCTAAATGACATAACCATCATTAAAGATCTTAGTTAGCTAACTAATTGGAGAATCCGATGGTTGTTTCACGACGCAAACTTCTCGTCGCCGGCGGCGTGTCCGCAGTCGTAATCTCGGCGGGAGGCTGGATTGCCCTGTCGCCCCCGTGGCTTGCGAAAGCCTCCGCGCCGTGGTTGGCGGCCGGCAAGAATTTCGCCGATCCTCGCCTCGCGGCGCTGTCCTATGCGATCCTCGCGCCGAACCCGCACAACCGCCAGCCTTGGCAGTTCGCGCTGGTCGGAGCGGACACGATCGACATTCTCTGCGATCTCGAACGACGCCTGCCCGCAACCGATCCGTTCGACAGGCAGATCGTCATCGGGTTCGGCTGCATGATCGAGCTGCTTCGACAGGCTGCGGCGGAGCTCGGCTTCTCTGCCGAAATGACTGCCTTTCCGGATGGAGAGGACGCGCCGCGCCTTTCC
>JGI12109J20283_11214100_pt1 | contig 16948 bp, 10 predicted proteins | sample ElkSlonscriptome_12_FD_20283 | JGI IMG/M metagenome (IMG submission 20283)
ATTCGGGACCGATGTCGAGGATCATTTCATCACTGTGGACTTTGCTGACATCCCGCAACGAGGGATGCGCATCCTGGTGGAAGCGCTCGGCGGTGACGACGTCGGTGGGCAGCGGGATGGTGGCGCCCTTTTCTTTTGCGCGCTCCATCAGCTTCTTGGCCGTGTCGACCAGATCGGGTTCGTGCAAGGAGGCGCCGATCTTATGTCCCGCTGCGGCGAGGAAGGTGTTGGCGATGCCGCCGCCGACGATGAGTTGGTCGACTTTTTCGATCAGCGCGTTGAGGACTTCGAGCTTGCCGGAGACTTTGGCGCCACCAACAATCGCGACGAGCGGGCGTTTCGGATCGGCCAGGGCTTTGTCCAACGCATTTACTTCGGCGGCCAGCAGCGGGCCGGCGCAGGCTTGCTTGCCTTGATTATTTGCCTGGCGAATCACGCCTTCGGTCGAGGCCTGAGCACGGTGCGCCGTGGCGAAGGCGTCCATGACGAAGACATCGCAGAGCGCGGCCATCTTCTCGGCCAGGGCGTCGTCGTTGGCTTTTTCGCCTTTCAGAAAGCGGACGTTTTCCAGCAGGACGAGCTGGCCAGGTTCGGGTCGTACGTCTTCTGGCACGCCGTCGATCCAATCGCTGACAAGCTTGACCGGCTGGCCGAGCAGTTCGGTGAGCTTGTCGGCGACGGGCTTGAGCGAGAATTTGTCTTCCGGCTGGCCTTCGGTCGGGCGACCGAGGTGTGACATCACCATCACTGCGGCACCCGCATCCAGCGCCTGGCGCATGGTCGGCAGCGAGGCCTCGATGCGGGCAGCACTGGTGACCTGGCCATTTTGAATGGGTACGTTGAGATCGGAGCGAATCAACACCCGCTGGCCCTTGAGATTCATTTGATCTAGCGTTTTCATACCGTTGTACTCATTGGTCCCGAAAAATCGAAAAATACCCTCTGAAGCTTACCCCAACGTTACATCAGATTGCGATATGAGGCATCCGAAAGAACGCGGATGGCCTATTCGAAACATCTCTCGCCGCAAGCCCGGAAATCCTTGACTTTCCCGGCGAAATTAAAAACAATAGTCGGCTTGCTTTTGGCTACGTAGCTCAGCTGGTTAGAGCGCGGCACTCATAATGCTGAGGTCGGTGGTTCAAGTCCACCCGTAGCCACCACTTTTCCTCAAGTGGTGACTTTTCCCTTTTTTGTTCGCTGTATAGCTGCTCGACATGCTTACTTAGCGTCAAGTTCTCCTTTTTAATCTAGGGGCGTTTCGCCATCGCTTCGCTTGCATGGCGAGGTACTTTTTCCAAACGATGCAAAAGCACCCAAAAAAATCTGGACGCCCGTGACCTCGCCGGCTGCGCCGGTCCCCTGTGTTTCTCAGACCGAGCGGGAAGTTCTTCAACTCCCTGCGCTACGCTCCGGTCAAACATCAGAACTTCTTTATCCGCTCGGTCCTCCGATACTCGGCGAGCGTCAAGTGCCACTAAAAGTCAACCTGATTAGTGTCGTCTCGCAGTGGCTTAGCTTGGTTTTGCTCTTTTCGGTTTTCGCTTTTAGGTTTTGACTTGCCTTAGCCCTTGACGCTCGTCGAGTAGCGGAAGCCGGGACGAAAGGCCTTGGGCTCGCCTGTCTAAGCGAAGCGTAGCGGAGTGAGTTTAAGCGAGACCATTTCGTTCTGGCTGAGCAACGGAGTGTCCGGCCGCAGGCCGGCGAGGTCTCGGGCGTCAGATTTTTTGGTTTCTTTTTCATCGTTTGGAAAAAGAAACTCGCCCTGCAAGCCCGAAGGGCGTGGGCGAAACGCTTTTGACTTTGTCTTTCGTACTGAGGCACAGCGCTAATCAGGAAAGTCAAAACCCACGAGAAAAATCTCCTCAAACGAAATTCCGATGAGCTTAGTTTTCGACACGAGCAGTCCCGATAAATATTGACCTTAAAATAAGTTCTCTAGCCGATCGCTGAACGGTTTTGGGTCTGAAGTGTTAGAAATCTGGCTTTAGCTAGACCTCAAACCACTCTCGATATCAGCGCTATTCGGCAGGCATCTTCAATAGCCGAAAGGCCATTACGACCACTCCAAGCGCACCGGTGATCAAAACGATCCACAGGGCGTAGTTGGCCCAGCTGATGGGTTCGGATGGCGGTTGGAGTGCGCTGTCTGGGTTTATTCTTTTGGGTTCGGAGGGCTCGATTTCTTGCCAGGTCCAGATTGGTCCGAGGCGCTGGTTGAGGTTTGAGAGCGTGGCGGTGGGCATTCGATTGCTGCCGGGCTTGCGACTACCGACCAGCAGGCGCCAGGGGGCTTCGCCCTGGGCGAGAAATACCAGAGTTTCCAGCTTGGCCTGGAATTCGACGGTTGGGGCCTGGCCCAGGGGTGGCTCGGCGTCGAATTGCCATTGGCGGTGGCGCAAGCCCTGTCGTTCGATCAATCCAAGGTTTGAATTCTGGTCGGCGTCGGGGGTGCTGAATTCGAGGGTACTGAATTCGAAAGCGCCTCTTGAAGTCCAGGCTTGATCGGGCTGGCTGCGTGAGCGCAGATCAATTCGACTGAACAGGCCGGTTTGCGCGCTGCGCATTTGGACGGCGGCAGCCAGATACGGGCCCGGCAGCTCGAATTGCCACTGCTCCGGTGCATTGGGCATGGAGGAGAGAAAGGTGCTGACGGGTGGCGTGAGCGTTATTTGAGACTGATGAAGACGCTGGCCCTGGCGAATCAGTTCCGGACCGATCAACTGCAAATCATCGGGCGCGGTCGGTCCGTAGCAGGCCAGATGCCAGGCTTGTTCGTCGGCCAACGCCTGTCCTTGCCCAAGGTAGCGACGCGGGCGCGAATCGCCCGCCAGGGTCAGATCGATTCTGCGCGTGGCCGGGCTTTGGTCATCGGCGCTGCGCAGCCAGCATTCCAGGCTTAAAGGCTGGTCGGTTTGGAATTCGATCTGAAGTCGGCGGTACTCGGCATCCAAAATAGTTTCGACTTGGTTTGACGCGTGCTGACTTGATTCTCGCTGGTCTGTTTCGGCTTGGTCTGTTTCGACTTGCCCCATTTCATCTTGCTCAGCCAGCGCCAGCAAGGCCTCGAAGCGCAGCGTGCCCGATGAATCCAGGCGCGGGGCAGTGCTGGGTGCGCGCACCTGCAGGCGCGCGCCCCGGTGTTCAAAGTCCAGGTTCAACGCTGGCTGATCTGCTTGTTCTGGCGAAACCAGGCTGGTTTCGAACAGCAGCGGCGTTTGCAGCCGCACGGATTCAGTCAACAGCGCGCTCGGAACACGCGCAAAGGGCACCGCTCGGCCACGTTGGTCGACCACCATCAGGTCATCGGCATCAGCCAAGTTCATGCGCGACATCACCGCCGGCGATAAGTCCAGCCGGTAGGCATCAGACGAATGTTCGGTTGCAAGCTCGAATGCCCAGACAAATCGTGCAGTTGGATCTTCTGCTTGATCATCCAAGGTGGGTTCGGTGCTTTGGCTGGCGCCCGGACTGGCCATTATCAATAGAAAAATGGACAGCACGACTGTCTGAGCGACTGTCCGCAAGATTGTCTTCATGCTGAAGTGGCGCTTGTTCGGTGAAAGCGGCCTATTCGTTTGCTTGTCAGCGCTCTGTATTTTCATCACAAACTCCGTTGCGGCACTAGTTTTTCCCACAAAACTTTAAAGTATTTTTCTCGCGGAGCCGCAGAGGCGCAAAGGAAAATCATAAAGAGAAAGGTGAGTAGTTTAGAGAAACCCAATCCAATTCTTTTCTTTGCGCCTCAGCGGCTTTGCGAGAGTACGATTTGGATCTTTTTCTTGAGGATATTGTTTTTACCTTCTCAATCGTTATGTCGGCGTTCGCTCAAATAGAGTGGGAGATTTACAGGCCCTTGGCCTGAGTATTTGGGTCGTGCTTGTCTGACGGTGGTGCGGGGGCCAGGAAGCCGACCAGGATTGACAGGAGCCCGAAAGCAACGAAGGACAAAATGCCGGCGACGTTTGACAGGAAGTGGCGATCGATCAGGATCAGCTTGATCAGCACGAGCGCCAGCAGCAGTGCGCCCAGTCGCCAGACCATTGGGCGGGCGGTTTTTGAGCCTAGTACCCAGGCTATGACGCCCAGAATTGTCCATACGATGCTGACGCTGGCTTGGGCCTGATCGCTGGCGAATAAGGCATCTGGCTGCCAGGCGACGGAGCCCAGTTGGTGCACGCTGCGCAAGGTGGCGGCAGTGATCACCAGCAGGCATAAGACCACGGCAGCGGTTGTCAGCGCTGAAGTCGTTGAGTTGCTCAAGGTTGGCCAGCGGGCCTCAGGGGCGCGGATGCTGCTGATCGTGAAGGTCGAAATCAATGCCAGCGCGGCAAATTGGGTCAGCTCCAGAGGGTTGAGCAGCGGCAGCCAGGCCAGTGGCGTGGGGTCACCGCTGCTGGCCAGGCTCGATAGCAACACCAGCAGCAACAAAGTAATGATCAAGCCTTCAAATCGGAAGCGCTGGGTTGCTTCTAGCGGGCTCAGACACAGCGGCGGCCGGACTCGGAAGTGAAGCACGGCGGCGAGACCAAGTAGGGGCAAACCTGCGAACAAGGCTTGCCAACCCTCGCTGAGCTCGAAATCACCGGCCCAAAACACACCCAGACGCGACAGGCAGGCGACCACCGCCAGGTGCCCGACCAAGCTGATGCGGGCACGCCAGTTCGAATCAGATTCGCCCAGTAGTCGATCAAGCATCAACACAATCAGCAGCAGGGCCACGCCGATCGCCCAGCCGAACTTGAGCAGCGGGTTGATTGGCTCGAGCGGCAGCAGAGCAATCCAGGCGCAGGCCGCCAACATCAGCACGCAGGCCAGTCCGGCACTTGCCCAACGGCGATTCCAATGAATGCTACCGGCAACAGCGGCGGTGATAGCGCCCAAACCCAACAAGGCTGGAAAAGCGCTGGAGGCGCTAAAGAAGCGCTCGATCTCGACCAGCCCGGTCAAGACCCAGGCGACAAAACCGAAGGCGAAAAGCCCATTGGCATGAACCGAGCCCGCGCCCGCGACCTGATAGCGCCATGCCGAGAGCCATGCCGACAGGGCAAGCGCCAAACCCCCGAGACCAAACGCATTGATCATGAACCCGTCGCGCGACCATGGATTATCAATTAACTGGAACAGCCAGAGTGCCGATGCCAGCCCAATCAGCGCCAGACCGCTCAAACGGGCGGATCGACGCTGCTGCTGGCAGCCGAACCAGACCAACGCCGCGCCCTCCACCGCCCAGACCAGGACCACGGTCGGACCCGAGAAGGCAAACGGCACGGCCAAGGTGCCAAGGCCAACGGCGAGCACGGCATAGGACTGCCCGAAGACGGTCTGCTGCATTTGCCTGATCAGCAGCCTGGCGGCGACGAGATAGGCAAGTGCCGCAATTAAAATGGCAAATGCGATGCCAAATCGATTGTCCACCAGCAGCGCAATCTGCGGCGGAATGGCCAGCAGCGGTAGCGCGAACACCAGCGCGACGTCCATCTTCGCCAGCCCTTGGCCACGTTGGGCCTGAATGATCGGCAGCAGAAAATACAGCGCAAAGAACAAGATCAGAAAGCTTTGCGCGATCCAATAATTGTCGGGCTGCCAGGTCAGCACGCCCCAAATGGTGCCAACGACAAAGGTGGCGACAAAGCCCAAACGGGTCAGCAGCGGCCACTGTTGCTTCAGGGCGACAGCAAAAACAGCCAAATTCAGCACGGCATACCAGCTGAACACGCCGAGCGGATCGCCGCTGTCTGTGGATAACAGCAGCGGGGCCGCAAAGCCGGCCAGCATGCTCAATACCGCAAGCGCCTGCGAGCGCTGAATGACGGCCAGCGCGCCACCGCCAAAGATCAGCACCGCCGCAAGGCCTAGCGCTGCGGTCTGCGGCAGCAGGCCGTAGAGTCGGAATGCTGCGAACACGGTCAACACCAGCACGCCGATTGCGCCGCCCTGCAGGCTAAGCGCGAAGACCGGTCGCGCGTGACGCTGACGCCAGCCAATGACCAACCCGACCACGCCAACGGCCGCAATACCAGCCAGGCGCAGTTCGATCGGCATGCTCAGCCAGCCTTGATCGGCCGCATGGCGCAGTAATGCGGCCAGTCCGACGAATAGAATCAGCACGCCGATTTTGACCGGCAGGTTGATCTGCCCCAGCCGCTCGGCAAAATTGCTCGCTAGCGCCTTGGCACCATCGCTTGTGCGAGATTTTGCGACCGATGGCTTTGAGAGCGGTTCGGAAGCCTGGTTCTGTGAAGGCTCCGTATTTTCTGGCCCAGAAGCAGATGCCTGATCAGACTGATGATCCTGATCGTCCGACGCGTTCGTGCGCAGCACGGCTTCAGAACCTGTGTCGGCCGATGCTGCCTGCGCCCGAGTCGTTGCGCTCGCATCTTGCTTTGATGGCAGGACAGCGTCTGCCGGACGTTCGGTTGGGCCCTGAGTTGCATGCTCCGAATCATCGCTTTCGGAATCGAGCCGGGCCAAGCGCTGCTCCAGCGCTCTTAGCCGCTTGCCCTGCTCCAGGAACTGACCAAACAAGACCCCAATTGCCGCACCGAAGCAGACCGCCAGCCAAGCCACATCTCCAACAATCCAGCGGGCCGGGCCAGCATTCACCAACACAATGGCTGCCACCGCGCCAATGGCGGCTGACACAAACCAGGATGCTGGAGATTTCATTGGGTAAGCTTCATCAGATAAATTAGATGGTCGTCCTCATCGACAGTCTACCCCGCGCTGCCAATGCAAGCCAAAGACTGGAGTAACCTAAGCACTCACCCCGAATTGAAACAGGAAGTTCAATGTCGACACTTTGTTTGCAGGAGACGTATGCACCCCACAATGCCTGTTTTGGCTGCGGGCCGGCGAATGAGAAGGGCTTGCGCATTCGGTCTTTTGTGGACGGTGACAAGGTGGTCGCGGACTGGACGCCGCAGCCTCACCACGAGGCCTTTCCCGGCATTCTGAATGGCGGCATTATCGGGTCGCTGCTCGACTGTCACTGCAACTGGACAGCAGCCTGGCATTTGATGGACTCACAGGGCCTGGCAAGCCCGCCGTGCACGGTGACGATGGAGTACACGATCAAACTGCGTCGCCCCACTCCGACCGACCAGCCGCTGCATCTGGAGGCCAGCGTGGTCGAGTCGAACGGCAAAATTGTGACCGTTGAGGGGCAGCTATTTGCCAATGACAAGCTTTGCGATCACTGCATTGGCAAGTTTGTGGCGGTTGAGCCTGGCCATCCGGCCTATCATCGCTGGTAAACCGGTTGGTTCAAGATAGCTTTGAGAACGATTATTGTTCCTTGCATGTCTTTATCACCGTTGCAATGGCCGTTGCAATCGCCGTTGCTATCGCCGTTGCAATCGGCGGGGCGCGAAAACCTGCGCTGGTCAGTGAGGGGCCCGTGGCGTCGATCAGCGCTCTCGATCCATACCACTTGGGGCGTCCCGGCATTGATCAGAACATCCACCATCCCGTTCTGACATTCCACATCCGCAAACAGGACGGTCTGACCTACACCCAAACCAACGACCTCCATGGGATCGGAAGGCTGGGCTTGAGCAAGCCGACGCGGTTGCTATTGTTGCAGCGAGTCCAATAGCGATTCTGCTTCAATCCTTTGTGGATGCGCCTCGGGTAAGGATTTTCGGATCGCAACTGCCCGCTCGATCAGCGGGCGTGCTTCGGCCGCCTGATCCTGTGCCAGCAGTGCCCGCGCCAGGCCGAGCAGGCTCCAGGCCTGATGGGGGTGTTCGGGTGGCAGGACTTGATCGCGGATGGTCTGGGCTCGACGATAGGCAGCTTCGGCGGCCTGGAAGCGTCCGAGATCCAGCAACAGAGCGGCGTGATCGTTGTAGGCCACGGCGACCGACGGGTGGGCTGACCCAAGCGCATCCTCCAGGCCGGCCACCGCTGATTCGAACATGGGCTCGGCGCGGTCGAGCGCGCCGGCGCGGCGCAGTCCACCGGCCAGATTGAGTTCGGCTTCGGCGATGCCAACATGCCCAACTCGCAGGCCACGCTGGCGAATTGCCAATGCTTGTTCAAGCAATTCGACTGATCGGTCTGCCTGGCCGAAGTCTTTCAGCATCAGGCCATAGTTGGTCAGCGTTTGAGCAATATCTGGATGGTCAGGCGGTAGTACTAAACGACGAATGGCCAGGGCCTCTTCAAACAGAGCGCCGGCAGGTTCGTTCTGTCCGCTCAAATAATGCATCAGGCCGGAATTGCTGATCAAAGTCGCGGTTTCCGGTGAGGGGCCGCCCCGATCGCGGTCCAGCGAACGGCGGATTGTCAGCGCTTGGTCCAACAATATCAGGGCCTGTTCGTGCTGGCCGATTCGCCAGCGGCCGGACGCGGCGTCGTTGAAACGTTCGGCCAGTGCTTCCGGGGCCGATTCAGCATCCGCGCGGGCCATTTGCAGCGCTCGGTCAAGCAGTGAGCTGCCGGCATCGAACTCGCCGGTCTGGATTAACAGGCGCCCATGCTTGGCAAGCGCTTCGGCACCCAGTACGCGGGCGCTCAGACCGGTTTTTTCTTCAAGCAGCGAGCGGGCGTCCTCAAATTGCGCCTTGGCTGCTTCGAACTGACCATCGGCGTGATAGGTTTCGGCCAGGGCGATCAGGGCCGCGGCGCGCTGCTGCGGATTTCGGGCGTCAGCATGCATCCCGGCGACCCGTTTGAGCAACTCGATTGCACGCGGGTATTGGCCCAGGTGCTGAAGGCTTTGCGCCATCACCATCAAAACGTCGGCCTGGACCGGCACGTCGAATGGCATTCGGTCGACCCGCGCAATGCCCGATTCCAGCAATTCAAGTGCCGTGAGCTGCTCACCCCGAGCATACTCTGGATCGGCGCTGGCAAAGACGTCTTCGAGAAATTCATTTACCGCCACAGCTTTATCGCGCTCGACCTGGAGCTGCCCCGCCTGGTGGATGGAGTGGACAGCAAACCCCACGATCAGCATTAACACGGCCAGTCCTACCGCGACTGGAGCGCGATTCAAGTTGAGCCATTTGCCGAATCGGTAGCGCGTGGAGGTGTCGTGGGTAAAAACCGCCCGACCAGCTCTCAGATCGTCGAGATCATCAATCAGGCGAGTCACCGATGAATAGCGCTGATCCGGGTCAAATTCCGTCGCTTGCTTGATGATTGAATCAAACTCAATCGGTCGGTCCGAGAGATCACCAACAAGCTGCTTCAGCACGCACCCCAGGGCATAAATATCGCTGGCAACACTTGCTGCAGCGCCCCGCTTGAGTTCAGGTGCAGCCACATTCGGAGACAGGTAGCGCACCGTAGCTTTACCATGCGATTGATCACGCAGGAGTCGAGCTATGCCGAAATCGAGCAGACGCACCCGTTCGTTCTGGTCAATCAAGATGTTGGCTGGCTTGATATCGCCGTGAACGATCAGCTTGCGGTGGGCAGCAGCGACCGCTTCGCAAAGCTCTAAAAATCGGCCAAGGCGTTGCTCCAGCGTCGGCGATTCGCGTTCGCACCAGTGATCGATACGCGGCCCATCGACGAACTCCATCGCAATCCAGGGTTGGCCATCCGCATCGACGCCAGCGTCGTTGAGGTGGGCTATGTTCGGATGGGCCAGGCTGGCCAGCACGTCGCGCTCGTGGCGCAGTCGTTGACCGCCACCTTCGGGCAGTGACCCGGTCGGAATCAGCTTCAGTGCGACCGGACGACGCAGTTCGCCGTCAGCCTTGCGGGCCAGAAAGACCGCCCCCATGCCGCCGCTACCCAGCAGCCGAACCAGTCGATAGGGGCCAACGGTGCGGCCTGGTGCCCAGGCGGCGTCGAGCTCGGCGGCCCGGTGGCGATCAATTTCGCTTTCCAGTTGGTCGAACCAGGGACCGGCTTTAGCGTCTTGTTCGAGCAGTGAGGTGAGTTCAGCCGCCAGCCGGGGTTGCTTCAGCGCTAATTGGTCAAGCGCTTGTGCTCTAGCGTCCGGCGCAAGTTCGCAGAGGCGGTCAAAGTGCGCCTGGATCTGCTGCCAATCATGCCGATCCACTGGCAGAATCCTGACGAAGCGAGCGATACAGCCAGGCCCGGGCAAGCGCCCACCCACGCTTGACCGTGACCGGAGAACAATCCAGAGCGGCGGCTGTTTCTGCCACCGTCAACCCACCATGAAAGCGACAGGTAACAATATCAGCCAGGCGACCATCGACCTCGCCAAGCCGTTCAAGCGCGGCGTCCAACGCCAACAGATCCTGCCCGCGCTGGGCCGAGGCCAGGCCGGCATGCTCCAGATCAATGCGTTGGAACTCGCCCCCGCGCCGCTGACTTCCGAGACGGCGCGCATTGTCAACCAGAATGCTGCGCATGGTCCGCGCTGCCAGGGCGTAGAAGCTGGCCTGATTTTCAATGCTGGATGGCCGGGCTCGATGCAGCTTCAGCCAGGCTTCATGGACAATGCTGGTGGTGCCATCACAGCCGCCCTGCCGTCGCCCGGCGCGCTGGCGGCGCGCAAGGCGGCGCAGTTCGATGTAGAGCTGCTCGAACCACTGCCCGTCCTCGAGAGGATGGGTCGACGGTTTATCAACATCCGATCCGGCGCGGTCTGGATGTCCAGCCTGCTTCGCCGCAGTCATTCCGACTCTCCTTAAGAGTCTTGCAGATGCTTATCATAAACCGGGAATCAATAAGCCTGATAGTGGGTGACAAACGAGGCACGGCCTCAGCGATGTTACTTGCTTGGGCTTTTATCCCGAAACTAAGGCACTTTCATCCAGCCGGTTCATAGTAGTGGCGATACTTTAGAGCTCGAAGCGATCCTGAAAGATGATCAGCGGGAGTTCGTACGCGCCCAGGTCATAGATCTGATCAACCGGACAAACGGGTACTGGCACGCTGTGGCAGATGCCGCGCGGGTTCCAGTCCAGATCGACTGCTGGCGGAGCCGGCTCGAAGCCACAATAATTGATTGCGGGCGAGTCGGGCCGGAGATAATACGAATCATTGGCCCGATCGATAAATCGCGGGTCGGCAACTACGGTATTGGAATTTGAGCCGAAGGACGCTAGGGCATCGTCATGCCACATGACGCATGAATTTGTCGCGGTAAGGGTTCCTCCGTCGACATTGACGATATCGATAGCGCCAGTCTCGTGGACAATCGAATCAGTCAGAGTAAGTGACGAATCGCCATTGAATCCCAGCACAGCGCGCGAGGGTCGGGTATCGGCTATGGTCGAGCGCACGATGAATAATGTGCTGTCCCAGGCCGACACGGCATGGCCAGGACCGACATCGCCGTAGATCAACGAATCCAATATTCGGATGACACTACCAAACCCGTCAATGGAGCCGCGCGTCGTAATATCGCCGAATTCAGAATCATTGCGGGCAACAATCGTGCGGCGAATAATAACCTCAGCGTCGAACGAATCTACTGCACCGCCGGCAATTCGTCCGTAGTTATCGAAAACCCGTGAGCAGTTTCTCGGGGTGTGGCAGATCTGGCTCGAGCGAAGTACTTCCAGGACTGCGCCAAATTCGACGACAAATCCTCCGCCGGCCGCCCCGGCTTCGTTGTTGTAGGTCCAGGCTCGATCAACGGTCACTTCTGTGCCAGCCCCGTTGGCAAAAACGCCGCCGCCGCTGCCGCCCCGCGTGATGCCCTGGACGGTTACTCTTTCAGCCCGATTGTCGTGAATGCGCAGGGGGCGGACGCTCGCAGGGCCAGAAAAGGAAAAACTCGAACCCCGTAGATCAACTTGAGCGCCGCCTCTGGCATACAATCCACCGCCATTTCCGTAAACGATATTGCTACGCAGGCTCGCATCATCGCTCGTCGTGATCGCGGTTTGCGCATACCAGGTCAAGTCACAGTCATCGAGAAAGATTCCGCCGCCTCGCGCGTTGTTGACAATAGACTGACCCGCGGTGTTGCCAAAAATTGACCCGCCGAAAGCGAGAATAGTGTAATCACCGGCGCAGTAAAGCCCCCCGCCATCGGGATTCTTACCAGTGACTGTATTGTCGTGAATTTGAGAATTTTCAAGCAGGGTCAGACTTCCGCTGCCCTCCAGTGCGATGCCGCCACCGAAAAAACTGGTCTGATTCTGGCGAACCACTGAATTGATCAATGAAACCTGAGCAAATCGATCGGAGCTGGTAAAAACCGAGAGCCCGCCGCCTTTGGCTAAGATATTGCCAGTTCCGTTGAGCAGCACCAGGCGTTCAAGCGTCAGCGAGACGGACAAATCAGCGGCACCGGAATTCACGAAAAAGGCGATAACCGGAGATGTCCCCTCAGAGCCATTGATGCTGCTGGTCCCGGTTGGCGTGGTCGAAACACAGTTGCTGTGCCCACCGATTAATTGAACATTCTTTCTGGAAATTATCAGATTCTCGGTGTAAGTGCCGCTTCTAACCCGGATTTCACCAGTGCCAAGAACAGGAATGGCGTCAATCGCATCTTGGATGCTGGTGTAGGTGCAACCCGCGCCGACTCGGTAAGTGCTTCCGGCGGCAATCGGCTCGGTCAAAAGCGATATCAGCGCGATCATCGCTAGCGCAAGCCACCGCTTCGATGTCGTTAAGGGCAAAATTTCAGGATTCGAACTGAGCTTGCGGTTTTCAGTAGAGATGCTGTAGTTGCTGGGCGTATTGTGCATGGGGATTCCTCCGTAACCCCCTTTACCTTTACCTTAACCAACAGAAACAAACGTGTTATCTGCTTTCTAAATTAGCGTCTTCGTCCGCCTCATGCAAATAATACATTCAATCTATACTAATTGAAACAGCAAGTCAGAGTCCGCGAGCAAAACTTTTGGATCAGCGGACGAATCGCTGGTCTTAGTCAGCGCGACTAATATGGCCTGGCGGGTTCGGGGTGCCTTTAAAAGACCAGGTTCCTTGGTAATTCAGTCGATCAAATTCGCGAAAATTTGTCGGCATCTAATTGGCGCATCGCCAGGAGATGAATCTCCAGGTTCATGGTAAATCAGGGCAGACGGGGTCAACTAATCCGATATTGATAGTGCCGACTGAAAGACCGATTAGATGCGAGCGAATCAGCTACAAAAACGATGATTCGAAGCGATCGCTAAATTTACCCAGCGGAAATTCGTAGGCACCCAGGTCATAGATCTGATCAACCGGACAAACGGGTACTGGCACGCTGTGGCAGATGCCGCGCGGGTTCCAGTCCAGATCGACGGCCGACGCCGGCGGTGTCGCGCCACAGTAGTTGATCGCTGGCGAATTCGGGCTGAGGTAATAAAGCTCGTTGTCTCGGTCGGCGAAGCGCGGATCGGCCACCGCCGTGTTAGCGCTCGTCAGGATTGAAGCAAGTGCATCGTCATGCCACATGACACAGTCGGCAGAACCGCCAGGTGCACCATCGACGACATTGACCATGTCCGAGCCGTCTACCTCGTGAACAATCGAACCCTCGAGTTGAAAACTGACCGACCCGTTCAAACCAAACACCGCAAGCGATGGGGTGGTATCGGCAATCGTAGAGCGCAGTACGCTCAGTGAGCCTTCTGTCGCAGCCACTGCGTGCCCTGGCCCGATATCTCCGTACATCAGAGAATCCTCGAGGCTGATAAAGCTTTGAAAACTGTCGATGGAGCCCCGAGTACCGACACTCCCGAACACGGAATCGTTGCGCGCAATAATCGTCCGCTGAACGAGGGCACCGGCTTGAAAAAGATCGATGGCACCTCCGGCAATCCGAGCATGGTTGTCAAATACGCGCGAGCAATTTCTCGGGTTATGGCAGGTCTCACTGGATCGAATCACCTCAAGGTAGGCATCATTCATGATCGCGAATGCACCACCGACCGCATCGGCTTCGTTATCATGCGTCCAGGCTCGATCAACCGTCACTTCCGTGCCGAAGCCGCTGGCGAAAACACCGCCGCCGCTGCCGCCGGAAGTCGCTCCGCCTACGGTCACGCCCTCTGCCTGGTTATTTCGAATCAACAGCGGGCGGACACTGACGGGGTCAAAGATCGAAAAACTGGCGCCGAACAGATTCACCTGTGCACCGCCCCTCGCGTATAGGCCACCGCCATTCCCATAGGCGGTGTTATTGCGCAAGCTTGCATCATCACTCGTGGCCAGCGCGGCTTGAGCAAACCAACTAAAGCTGCAGCCATCCAGAAACACGCCGCCGCCGCGACCGTTACTTTCGCCAGATTCACCGGCGCGATTGCTGCGAATCGAACCACCTATCATCTGAACACTGAAATCACCTTCGCAATACAGCCCACCACCATCAGGATCCGAACCGGAGACCGCGTTGCCATCGATCTGAGAGTTCTCCAACAGGGTTAATTGCCCACTGCCCTCCAATGAAATCCCACCGCCGTGGCTTGCTGACTCGTTATTTCGAACGATGGTTTGCTGCAGCGTCACATTCGCCGTTCGACTTCCGGTCGTTAATACGTTCAAACCACCACCTGGTGACAGCGAACTGCCAGCACCGTTAAATACAAGAAAGCTGTCAATTAACAACGAAGTAGTAAGATCAGCAGCCCCTGCAGTTACGAAAAAAGCAACAGCACTACCGCCCGCTCCATCGATATTGGTCCTTCCGGTCGCCGAGGTCGTCGAGCAATCGCCATGCCCGCCCAGCAATTCCGCGCTTTTGGCAGTGATTATCAGATTCTCCTGATACGTGCCGCTGCGAATACGGATGGTGCCGAATCCAAACTGGGGAATGGCATTGATTGCAGCTTGAATCGTGGCATACGTGCAGCCCGGACCGACGCGATAGGTGACACCAGCCTGAGCGTTTGAACTAGCGATTATCAGGAAAACGATCACCGCCGACGACTGGGCATAGACCAGACGGACAGCATCGTTCAGGAATTTCTTGAGAGGTGGAATCGACATCCGCGCATTCTCCATTGATTGGGTCCCTTATCCAATCAGTCGGAATGCGCAACGTTTTTCTGCCAAAAATATTTGGGTTAATAATCCAGCCGGTCAAATTCTCGAATATTAATCAGCATTTGATGGGCGCTTTGTTCGATGGACTCGCGGTCGTTCGCCTCGGAAAGTCGCCGGATGCTATCGACAATGGCAATCCACCAGTTCATGTGGGTGGCCGACAGCTGGGCGGCCACGGCGACCAGGTCGCGGGTCAGGGCGAGGGTTTCGTCACCTTCGCGTTTGAGTGCTACCAGACTTTCAAGGTCGGGGTGTTTGAGTTCGAGCTGCTCCAAAAATCGATCAATCAGCTTGGGGTCGGTTTCAAGGACTTTGGAGGGCGTTGGCTCGCCGTTGGGCTCCAGGAAAGCGATATCCAGACGCGAGAGCAGATCACGGAACGATCCGCGCAGACTCAACCATAATTCCTTGCGGCGGGCGTGTTCGCGCGAGCGCTGAATCAAGGTCAACAGGCCAATCAGGATAAATCCTTCGATGCAAAACGAGACCAGCTCGGGCACCAGGTCGTCATAAAACGGGCCACTGAAATCAGGGTTGAGAAACAGCAGCCAGAGCGCGATTCCGCTGGCCCCGAAAATGAGCATGGGGGCAAACAACCAAAAGCGACTCATTGATCAGGCTCCAGTGAATCCTCACAGCCCTGCGCGAATGCAGTCACAACGCGGGCAATCTTTTTCGCTTCTGCCGAGGTCAAATCAAGCGGCAGACCAGCCAGATGCACGGTGCAATCAGGCCGCAGGGCAATCGGTACGACGTCTGATGGATTATCGCTGGCTTGCAGACGAATCCGTTCAGCGGCGGCCTGATCCTGAGAGATGGCTGATCGTCCGTCTTTGGCCCGAGGCTGCGAGCGAATGCGCTCCCCGCCAATCGACTTGAAATCGTCAGGCTGATCGTTCCACTTTAGATAGTCGGCCAACGCCATTTTGAAACGTTTGACATACAAGGCCAGCGCTTCGACCCGAATGCTGGAGCCATCAAGGTTGTGAAAACGTGAGGCCAGCGCATCAACGTCAAGAGAGCGAATATCTTCACGCTCGCTCTCCGTCATTTCGCCCTTGAGACTCTCTACCGCATTGCGTCGACTGCGCGCCACCGCCGGATTGATCAACCCTTCCATGCCCGCCTGTTTGAGGAAACGCAACAGCGCCTGAACTGAGTGGGTATCGGGAACCTGTGCTTGGGACGAATGCTTTTCACGTGGGGTCATTTTGAAACTCCTTGCTGAACGTCTGACCAGCGATCGCAATCAATCAAGTGATCGTTAACCATACCGGTGGCCTGCATAAATGCATAAACAATGGTCGGGCCGACGAACTTGAAGCCACGTTTCTTTAGATCGTTGCTGATGGTTTTTGAAAGCGACGTGTGGGCAGGTACCTCATGCATGAATTCGAAATGATTAACGATCGGTTGGCCGTTTATCCAGCTCCAGCAATAGTCGTTAAAACTGCCGAACTGGGTTTGAACGTCGATAAAGGCCCGAGCGTTGCTGATCGCGCTGGCAATCTTGAGCCGATTGCGAACGATGCCGGCATCGTTTAGCAAGCGATGAATAGCATGATCATCAAATTTCGCCACGCGTTCTGGATCGAAATCAGCAAAAGCATGGCGGTAGGCCGGTCGCTTTTTAAGTACGGTAATCCACGACAAACCGGCCTGCGCACCCTCCAGAATCAGAAATTCAAACCAGGTTCGATCATCATTCACCGGCACTCCCCATTCGTCGTCATGATAGCGCTGGTACAGCGGGTCATCGCCGCACCATGGACATCGGTTTCTGCTCATTCCCTTACGTTCCGCCTATCTCGTTATTTCTGCTTTTGTTGTTCTTGCTCTTGTTTATTCTTGGTGCTGGTATTCCTGGTGCTGGTATTCTGAGTGCTCTTTTATATCTGATAGTAGCTCAAGTATGCGACATGCTGTATTTATCATGGTTTTGGGTCTTTTCCTGCTGTCCGCACTGACCGCCTGTGCGGATCAGACTGGCGATCAACCGACCTCCGATCCCCAACCGGCAAGTAATAACGAG
>JGI12109J20283_10044512_pt1 | contig 16940 bp, 11 predicted proteins | sample ElkSlonscriptome_12_FD_20283 | JGI IMG/M metagenome (IMG submission 20283)
GCGGCCGGCGGCAGCCGATACTGCACGCCGTGGATGGTTTCATTGCCGGTGTAGTGCAGGTAGGCGGTCTCCGGCGGCAGGTGGCCGAGTTCGGGAATATCGTGGTAGTCCTCGTCAGCCCCGGAGGCGACAACGCGGCTCTCGGTAATCCGGGCGCTCTCGTCAAACGCCTTTTCGCCCCAGTGCCCGGTGAGCACGAAGGCCGCAGTGCGGTCGCGGGCCAGGTTCATCGGCAGCATCGTGAACTGCAGGTGCGCCCCACCCTGCAGCAGCAGCACGTGATGATCGTCGCCGAGTCCGGCCAGCCGGCGTATGCCTGCTTCGAGTCGCTCGGCGATGCCCTTGAAGCGCGGGCCGCGATGCGAGACTTCGGCGACCGACGGCGAACGGTCGGCCGGCAGCGCGAATTCATCGGCGAGTTTTTCGCGAACCGGCCACGGCAGCGCCGCTGGGCCGGCGGAGAAGTTATGAATCGTCGTCATGCCAAAAGATTAGCGCAGATCCGCGATTCCAGTGTGTTTGAGCGCCTTCCAGCGATGCTGGATTTACGGGTTACATTCGTTACACTCGCGGCTACAATGGGGCGTCGAATTGAGAACGCTGCGATGGCTCGAATAAGGGAAGTAGAATTCTGGTCGTTCAAGGATGCGCTGCGGCGCGCCCACGACGCCGGTCACAAGATCGACCCGATCGAAAAGGATGCGTGGCGCAGCTGGCTCAAGGCGCACCGGATGAGCGAGCCGATGATGGAGGAATTTGCCAAGTCCAGGTTCATCTCCTACGACAAGGTCATCGTCACCGACGATCCGGAATGGGAAGGCTTCTACATGTATTCCGACGACGACGAGGGCGCGATCCGCTGGGACGCCGGTCAGACCTGAGTTATCGCCTAATCGTCATGCCGGATTGAATCGCCCCGTCATCGCTCGGACCCGTATACCTTCACCACGACTGCCGTGCAGTTGTCGCTCGAACCAGAATCGATCGCGCGCCGGACCAGCTCGGCCGCCGGATCCTCGGCATCGGTCAGGAGGGCGCTGATTTCCCCCGGCTCGAGAACCCCGCTGACGCCGTCGGAACATAGCAGCCAGACATCGCCGGGGCGCGATTCCACACAGGCAATGTCGATCTTGATCCGCGCGGTCGCGCCGACGGCGCGGGTGATGGCGCTGGGGGAATCGACCACCGGTTGTGCACCCAGGGCAGCCATCTCTTCAGCCACGCTGTGGTCCCGGCTGATCATGCGCAGCCGTTCGCCGCGCTTGCGGTAAGCGCGGCTGTCGCCGACCCAGATCAGCGCCGCCCGGCGGCCATGCAGGCACAACACCACTGCGGTACTACCAACATGCTCGAAGCCGTTGGCCTGCGCGTAGTCGAGCAGGTGTCGGTTGCACTGGCGCAGGCAACGCTTGATGGCCTGCATGCGGTTGCCGTGGCGGTCCGGAAGCCGCAGCGCCGAAAGCTGGCCGACGATATGCTGCGAGGCGTAGTCGCCAGCGTCATGTCCGCCCATGCCGTCACATACGGCCCAGAGGCCCTCCTCGGGCCGGGCAAGCAGGTCGTCTTCGTTGCGCTCGCGCACCGACCCGACATCGGTGAGGAGAAACTGGTCCACGGTTGCGACGGTGTACATCCGAGCCGCCCAGGTCAGAATTCAACGCCGGACGCAGCGTCGTCAGGTCGCTGGCCGGAGGCAGCGGCGCCGACGCGCCGGAACCCGTCCCAGCCGTGCTCGTCGAATCTCCCATCCAGCATCGCGCTGAATGCGGTGTGATCCGGCATCGCGCTGGCCACCAGCAATGCCGCGGGCACTGCGCTAGAACCGGCCGTCCACCACACCGAATAGCCGGGGTAAAGCTGCAACAGGGTATCGTCGGCGATCGTGCTCAGAACCTCGTTCGTGCTCGGCGAATTCCCAAGCATGTAAACCCGGCCGGTCGCGTTGTCGGGCACGGCGTCGCGCTCCTCCGGCGATGCAAGCCATCCCGGCTCCGGCTGCGGCATCCGGGCGAGACGCGGCTCCAGGTCGCCGGACTGGAACTGTTCGTCGAGGCAATCCAGCGCCAGTCGCTCGGCCTCGGCGTACCAGTCACGCGCCCGGCGCATTGCATCCAGCGGCGAGCCTGCGCCGAACTCGCGGACAATCGAGAACGGAAAGTAGCGGCCGACCCGGTCGACGCTCGGAATCAGCACGCCGATCCAGGTCTGCTGGTCGATGTTGCCCGGACCGGCCGCGAAGTACCAGACCGGCGCTTCCAGATACAAGTCAAGCCAGTCGTCGCCGAGCGCGCGCCTGCTTTCTGCCATGCAGCCCTGCAGCCACTCGTCCCAGATCTCGATCTGGCGCCGACCCAGGCCGCGATGGACGAAATCTCCCAGCGTGGGGACCTTGCCGTAACAGCAGGAGGCGATTGCGCGATCCTGTGCGGGCGCATTCATCGGTTCTGCCCTTTTCGCTGGTCTGGATAGGCTGGTTCCATGACAGCTCTCATAACCTCGACGGGCAATTGAATGTCTGCAGCAGATCGCTGGTCAACGGATTGATCAAGGTGTGCGAGGCGATCCGGTAGCGTGCGATGCGACCGCCCAGCTCCATATCGACGACGATCGCCTCCGGCGAGTCCGCCCGGCTCTGGACAAAATGGTCGAGGAAGCGCAGTAGCGCCCAAGAACCGTCGCGCATGAAGCTCGAGCGTCCGCGCTCGGCCGGCGGATCCATCTGCAGTCTCACCTCGGCGCGCTGCGACTGGTCCGGCCAGCGAATGGTCGTGGTGCGAACCGGGCCATGAAAATAGCTGATCACCTGGTCGCCGATCGTGAGCGTCAGGCGGTCTATGGACTCATCCATTTCCTGGATACGGAAATCAAGCTGCAAGACCATTTGCTGGCCGCCTTGCGGAAAGAACGCGTCACGGATGTCGCGCGCCTGCTCGAACATCCGCAGGCTAGCCGGGCCGAAGCGCGCCGCGATCGGGTCGGAAGTCTTCCAACGCCATGGCCGCCGGCTTGTATCGATCCGCGAGGCCAGCTGCTGCTGAAAGAACTCGTCGATCAGACCGCCGTGGCCGAAAACCCGTCCGAATTCCTGCAGCGACAGGTCGACCGGCGCTGAGGCAACAAACGGAAAGCGCTGGCTGGTGACCTCCCTGCAAACAGGCAGAACGCGGCTGGCCCAGGTCCGCTGAATGCCGCTGCCGCGGTCCTCGGTTGAAAGCCGCCCGACCTGCTCGGCCATCGACTGCATCCAGCGCGAAACCGGATCGGGCAGCATCAACGCGTTTTCGCGCAGGTTGCGTGTCAGGTCAGCGGTCGATCCGAGGTCACTGGACGAGCCGCGCGTAGAATCCTCGAAGGTCACGGCCAGCCGGCGCACCATCGACAGCGACCGATCAATCGGCCAGTCGCTGCCCGACTCGCCGTCTCCGGCCAGGCGGGCCAACGGCTCGAAGCGCGCTTCGACGACGTCCTCCGGGGCGGCGCCCTCGACGTCCGCCGAACGCACCTGTCCGCGCAACTCGCGCGGCAGCAGGCGGGACAATCGGCGTTTCGCGACCCGCTCGCCGGCCTCGGCCACGGCCTGGCCGGCGGCACCGGCCTCGGTGGACCGACCCAGCATGGTTTGATCCTGCACCGATGCCAGCAGGCGCCGAATTGGCGACTGCGTGCCGGATGCCGCGCGCATGATCTGGACGGCATGCTCCGTTCCGGAAAACGTCGCGATCTCCAGATCGGACAGCAGCGCGTCCCATTTCTCGATGAAGGTGTCGAGGTACAGCGCGCGCACTTCGCTGATCAACGCGGCCAGCTCGCGCGCCGCATCGGTGGCCGAGCGCTGCTCGTCGCCAATCACCCAAGTCTCGTTGAGCAGCCTGAGGGCAATATCGCGCAACTCCGGCTTGAGCAGCCCGTGATAGCCGGCCCAGGTATACAAGCCGTTGAGCGGGTCTTCCAGTGCCTTGCCGCTGGCGCGCTCGAAAACGACAGCGGCCTGGGCGCCGGCGGCTTCGTCGATCCGGAACGGCGTGATTTCGCGCGCGTAGTCAGCCTCGATCTCCAACCGTTCAAGTACTCGCCGGGCCAGAGGAACGGCGCGCAGCACGCTGCGCACATCGACCACCAGTTCCTCGTCCAAAGCATATGGAATCGGCACCTCCAGGTTGTTGAACAGCGCCGCGGTGTGGTCGAACAAGGCCTGGTAGCGCGCATCGTCGAACATCCGGGGAGGAAATCGCTCGAGGTCGAACTGGTACCAGGAGTTGACCTGCTCGGCATCGAAGCGCTCCGGACGCTCCAGCATCAGATAGATCTTCAGGGTCTCGTAGAGGAACTCCTGCGCGTTCAGGTTCTGGTGCAGCCGGTCCTCGATGCGGTAGATCATCTGCGGCAACAGCATCTTGTGCAACAGCCGCAGGTAGGCATCCTGCGTCACCCGCCCGAGCTTGTCGCCCTGGTACAGCCCGAAGCCCGCGCGCAGCGGCGCATCGGTATCGCGATCGTCGAAACCGGTCGGCAACGCCCTGACCTGACTGAGCACGCGCGACATTTCGTCGAGGTCCGGCGGAGCCTCGTTGAAGTCCTCCAGCCGAACGCGTGCCTCGGCGGTTTCCTGGTCCAGCGACTCGATCAGGTTGGCGTTGAACGAATAGCTCATTGCCCAAAGGACGATGGCCAGTACCACGACTGCAGCGGTGGCCCCGATGGACGCCCACTTGAAGATCCGGCGCCGACGCTCGCCCTTGATGTCGATGCCGGCCAGCGCGGCCTCGGAAAACACCACGTCGGTGAGCAGGCGGGTGAGGAAATAGCTGCGGCCTCGACCGGCCGCGGCCGGGGCGGCGCTGGCCTGCAGCCCGAACGAACGTGAAATGGCGCCCATAACCCGGTCAATGGGCGTCCCTTCCTGGGTTGCGCTGGTGAAATAAAGGCCGCGGATCTGCACCGGCTGCTCGTAGCGGGACGGCGCAAACGCGGCGTCGGCAAACGTCTCGAGCAACGGACGAATCGACGCGAACTGCTGCGGGAACCGGTAAAGGGCGCGCCTCCGGTCTTCGGATCGTTCGTGGCGCAGCTTGTCGACCAGCTGGGTCGAAAGCCGCTCGGTCAGGGCATCGAACTCCTGGCCGATCGCTTCGCTGTCCAGACCCTTGGTGCTCTGAGCCAGGTCGAAAGTCACGCCCCAGACCTGCTCGCGCTCGGTCCGGCCCAGGTCATCGAAGAACTCGTTGAATCCGGCCAGCAGGTCGCACTTGGTAAAGACCACGTAGACCGGGAAGCGGATGCCCAGTTCGTTCTGGAGCTCCTGCAGCCGACTGCGCACCGCCGTGGCATGGTCACGCATAGCCTGTTCACCGGCCGCAACCAGGTCGGCGATACTGATCGCAACGATCGCGCCGTTGATCGGCTGGCGCTTGCGGTAGCGCTTGAGCAATTGGAGAAAGCCGGTCCACGCGCCGGCATCGCGCGTGCGATCGCTGTCCTGCGTGGTGTAGCGCCCTGCGGTATCGATCAGCACGGCCTGATCCGTGAACCACCAGTCACAGTGGCGCGTGCCGCCGACGCCCTTGAGCGACTCCACGCCGAATCGCTCGGCCAGCGGGAAATTGAGCCCCGAGTTGATCAGCGCGGTGGTCTTGCCCGAGCCCGGTGGGCCGATGATCAGGTACCACGGGATCTGGTACAGCTGCTTGCGCTCGCCTTTGCCGCCCAACCGGGCGTTCTTGAGCACCTCGATGGCCTCGCGCAGACGCTCCTGCAGCAGACCCACCTCTTCGGCAGCCAGGTCTTCTTCGGGCTCGGCCTCGACCACCTGCTGGGCCAGCTCGCGGTTGTAGCGGCGGCCGATCATCCAGTTGCGGGTCTTGCGCACGCCCCACCAGCCCACGATGATCAGGATCAAGAAGATTCGCCAGTACGGATGCTCCAGCGGTGCCCAGCCGGCAAAGCTCAGCAGCGGCCCGGCAAACCAGATCACCAGCGCGATCAAGATGAGCGCGATGACGGGTATCAGGAAGTGACGCAGAAACGCTTTCATCGCCGCATCTCCTCGACCGATACGACATCGGGTCCGGCGGCGTCGGCGACATCGACGTCGTCGCCGCGGGGGGTGCGCACAGCAATATCGACGCGCCGGTTGCGTGCGCGCCCGTCGGCTGTGCTGTTGTCGGCCAACGGCTCGGTATCGGCGCGGCCCTCGTAGCGATAGCGGTCGCCATTTGCCGCCGACTCGGTCAGGATATCGACCACCGAGCGCGCACGCGCCTCGGACAGGTGCCAGTTGGAGGGGAAGCGGGCCGAGAACATCGGTACGTTGTCGGTATGCCCGGTTACCAGCACCTGGCCTGGAACCTGTCGGACCGCCTCGGCAATGCGCTCGACCACCGGCCTGAATACGCTTCGGATGCGGTCGCTGCCGGAATCGAAAAGGCCGTCGCCTGCGACGCGAACGATGGCGCTGCTGGCGTCGGATTCGAGCGTGACGCGGTCGGCCTCGATGTCTTCGGCCAGCAGCTCGCGCAACGTCTCCAGTGCCGTTGCCGTATCCGGGGTCGGCGGGCGCGCCGCCGCTTCCAGACGTACCAGCACTTCGCCGTCCAGCGACGCGACGCGCCCCAGCAACGGGTCGGAGGCGCGGTTCAGCGAAATGCTGAATCCCAGGTATGCCAGCAAGAGAACGCCGGCGCCAATCGCGGCGAATGCCCACAGCGGTATCAGGCCGGCCAGGCCCGGCTTGCCGGCGTCGGTGCCGCGCCAGCGTGGCGAAAGGTCACGTTCCAGCTCGGGGCGCTGGTTGCGAATGGTCTGATAGAGCTTGTCGCGAATCTGCTCCAGCTTCTCGCGTCCGTTCGGGCGGGTCGCCCATGCACCTTCGAAGCCAAGCGTCAGCAGCACGTAAAGCAACTCGAGTAAATCGATATTTCGCGCGGCATCCGTCTCGTTCTTTTCAATGATGTTGAAGAATTCCTCGCCACCCCAGGTTTGCCGATGGAACGCGCTGAGCAGGCTGTGCTCCTGCCAGCGACTCTGGCTGCCCCAGGGCGTGGACAGCACGATCTCGTCGACAAAGGCGCACAGCGCGTAGTGCGCCTGACGCACCACCTCGCCGTCGTAACCGGCGCGCTCGGCCTGCTCGCGGAACTCCTTGAGCAGGCGCGTCATCCGGTCGCGGACCGCGGCGAGATCGGGCTGCGCGGTAGCATGGCGGAAGCTCACCGCTACGTTGATCAGCCGGAACGCCGCGGCCTCAAGGCGATTGAGCCCCGGTCCGGCATCGAGCTCGCCCAGTGCCGGCGCGGCATCAACTTGCGCCTGCTTCGGGCGTGATTCGGCCTCGCCGGGCTTGGAACGACGACCGCCCGGCGCGGGTCGGATGATGGTGCGTTCACCGTCGGGCTTCGACGGGAAGAACGGGTCCTTTTCGCTCATGCTGCACTCCTGCCAGGGTCACCGGATTCCACTGTCGCGAACGACGGTCAGGAACCACGGATGGCCCACAGCTCCATTTCGAGTTCCGGGTAATCGCCGGACACGTGGATCGCAATACCGCCGCTTTTTTTCAGACCATCCCAATATTCGCTCTTGCGCTCGAGCTGGAAGTAGTTGTACCCGGCGTGGTATGGAATCTCGCGCGGGGCCACCGGCAGCGGCTCGGTCCCTATGCCGCGAACCTGTTTGTTGACCAGGTCGCGAATCACCTCGACCGAGCCGATCTTGACCTGCTTGGGAAACTGATTCCTGAGCTGGTCAGCCGACACGGAAGCGCGCGCGGCAAGCACGAACAGCGCGGATCCGATCAGGCCACGATCGGGAATCTTGCCGACCCGGACGCCGTACTTCTTTTCCACCAGCGGAATCGAGATGGCGTTGTGCTCGATGACCATGCTCAGGGCATTGCGCAGGTCGATCAGAACCGGGTCGAAGGTCTCGCGCAGTGCGCCATGCCGGTACTCGGGGTAGCCATGAGCCATCTTGTCTTTGCTCGAGAAAGCAGCCAGTTCGCCGGATAGCCCGACCAGCGCCTGGTAGAGCAATTCGGGATGAAGGCCGTTGCGCTGACACAGGTGATGCAATAAAGGAATCGAGCGATTGACGATGATCAGCAGCAGAAAATCGGCGATCTCCGCCACGCCGCCACGACCGGAGTCGCTGACCCGCGCGGCCAGCGCTTCGGCCCGGTGCTTGAGCAACCCCAGGATTTCGTCGCCGATACCATTGAGCACCGGCTCGTCCAGACAGTTGACGACCGTTGGAATGAACTTCGAATCGAGCACCACGGTGGCGTCGGAGCGGCGCTCGACAATTCGCGCCATTGGAATGCAGGCGTATTCGCTACGGTCGTCGCTATCGGTCAGCACCCGGCTGTTGGCCTGTCCGACCTCGATCTCCGCGGTAACGCTGGACCCGGTCATCGCGTCGCGCGTCTCGGCCACGCTGGACTTGAAGCGCGTAAGCCGCTCTTCACCACCGGGCAGGTCGTATTCGTCTCGACCGGGCTTCATGACCGGCAGTCCCAGCCATGCGGTAGCGCTTTTCATATTCTCGGGAACATCGAGCGGCTCCGGGGCCGGGTCCTGGTCGGGGATGGAGAACGGCGTACCGTCGGGGAATACCCCGCTGGCTTTCTCGATTGCCAGCTTGCCCATCTTCAGCGCCGACTGATCCAGCCGCAGCAGCCTGAAGCCCCAGGCATCCGGCCGCGCGGCTCCTACGCGGGCCTCCACCACGTTCAGCGTGTAGCGATCGAGCTGCTGAAAATGCTGTGGCCTGAGGAACATGCCCTCCGACCAGATCACCCTGTTTTTCCAGGACATAAGCGTTATCCCATCATCCATTGGACGTTGATTGCCACGGCCGTTCCGAAACCCGACTCAGCGCGGCTGGATCGAAACATCGAGGCGACCCACGTTGACTGCCAATTCGTTCTCGCGCCCTGCCCTGATCGGCGAGACTGCGCGCCACTGCGCCTGCTCGATGTCCCGATAGGCGGCGAATACACCGATGAAACCGCTGGATGCCTGGAACGTGGCGTCCAGCATCGTCGACTCGCCGGGGTCGAGCTGGAATTCCCAGCTGTTGACCATCTCGCCGCCGAGGACCGCCTGATCCTGTTCAAGCATCGCGAAGAAATCGGCGGTCTCGAAGGCGCCCGGTGATCGCAGCTCGTAGATTCTCACCAGGATCGGCGACGGCCGATCGTTGCGATCCGGATTGGCAGCGGTCGACGCGGCAAGTTCGAGCATCACAGGACTGGGGTCCGGCGCCTTGTCGCGCGCGCAGCCGGCAAGCAAAAAGGCGACGGTCAGAATCATCGCCGCGAACTTCCAGCCGTTCGAGTAGGTATGCATGGTGTTCTCCGTCATAACAATTCGTTTCAAGAATCGGTTTTCCGCTTTCTTTCGGCCACCGCTCTAGAGGCTTCTTCGTAGGCCTCGGCGAACTCGGCCAGAAACAGCTGGCGGGCGTCTTCGCGCATCTTCGAGGCCACCTCCTCGTAGTGCATCGAAAACAGATTCCAGCACTTGGCAGCTTTCAGGCCAGGCGTTTTCGATGACAGTGGCGAGATACGCTCAAGCTTCTTTTCAATCTGGGCCGGATCGAACTGCGCGACGGCCGACTCCATGGCTCGCTGCACCGCAGACAGAATCGCCAGCTGGTGAGCCTGGACGTCGTCGAACGCATCTTCGAACGCGCGCTTGCCGATAAGGAATCCCGGCGCCTGTTCGTCGCCCAGAATCCGCTTGAGGGCCTCGTCGGCATCTGGCGAGAACTTCAGGGGATTGTTTTCGGTCTTCACGAAGCGTGTCTGGGCGATCCGGAATTCGTTCTTGATCTCGGCGCGCCCCTGCAACAACGCCATGAGGCCCTCGGTGACGACCTGCAGGATTTCGCGAATGCTGTCGTCGGGCGCGTGCGCGGCCGCTGGCTCCGACCGTGCCCGTGACGATTCGGCGGTCTGGGCCCGATCGGCTCCGCTCGGCGCATCCCCGGGGGGACTGTGCGCCGCCTGAGCTGGAAATTCAGGCGATGATTCGGACCGCGACGCCGGAGGCGCCTGACCGCTCGAGGCTGCCTGCACACTCGTTTCCTGTGCCGGTTCGGCGTCCACCGACGGCTTCTCATCGTCCCGCGCCCGACGCGGCGCCGAAGCCGTTTCCGATGGCGGTTCGAACCGCTCGTGATCATCGGGTTCGGCATCGGCGAACGGCTTGCCTTCACTGTCCTCGCGATCACTACTGGTGCGACGATCTGCCGGCTCACGGCCCCCGGCCCCCGTTGCGGAGTCGAATGCCGGTTCCGAATCCGCGCTCGGTACCGATCGGGAATCGGTTTCCGTTTCCGGCCATGAGCCTTCGTCGCCCGCGTGCTCCGAATTCTCACCCGACTTGCGCAGCTTCTCGGGATCGTGGAATCCGGTCAGGAATTCGTCCCAGTCCTCGGGAATTGCATCGCCACCGCTCGAGCTGGCCGCGGGCGCGGCGAAGTATTCGCGCTCCGGTGACTGGCTGAACGACTGCTCTTCGTCATCATCATCGCCGCGCTCTGCGTCGTCGGCACCGGGATCGGTACCCTCGCTGTCCCAGGGCAGAGAGAAATTGCTCTCGTCCAAGGGGTGGCTACCGTCGTCACCGCCTCGTTCCCGCGCGGGTTCGCCGTCGGCGTCGAAATCGGATTTGAAGTCGAAGTCGGAGTCGGCGCCAGAACTCGAATCGGCATCCTCGCGATCGACCTGCGGCGGCGTGGCCGATTCCGGTCGCCCTGCGGCCTCATGGCCCTCGTTGCCTTGCACCTCGACACGCAGAACGAAGTCGCCGATGAACAGCTTGTCGCCCTGGTCCAGCGATATGCTGCGGTTCTTTCCGATCAGCGTCTTCGGCGAATTGTGGTACGTGCCATTGGTGCTGCGGTCAGTAAGCTTGAAACCGTCCTGGTCGCATTCGATCTGCGCGTGAACCGACGAGGTATATCGATTGGGATCCGGCAGCACCAAGTCGCAGTCGGGATTGCGGCCGAGCGTGCCGCCCTCGCTGCCGAAGCGCCAGGTTTTGCCCGACAGGTCAGTCTGCGGTGCGTTTTCTATGGTCAGGATCAGTTCCATTGATCTCTCTCCTTCCGCATCCGGTCGGCTAAAGCTCGCTGGCGGCGTTTTCGACGCGCTGGCGCGCCCCGGCCGGCAAGGATTCGTAGTCCAGCATGGCCTGCATGTTCGATCGTGCAGCCGCGGAACTGAGCGTACCTTCGCGATTCAGCCGCGCGATTCGCCGCAGCGCCGTGTCTACCGCGTCAGTCATCCCGCGAGTGGCGCGCTGGTTTCCCGGATGCAGCGTGAGCACACCCTGGTATATCTGTAGCGCGCTGTCGAGGTCGCCCAGCTCGGCGAACGAAGCGGCATCGGTCAACTCGGTTTCGATTTGGGCCTGCAGCGCCGGCTCGAGTTGGTCGAAAGGCACCTCCGGACCGGGGTCTGGTTTGAACAACAAAACGAATGCCAGCGCTGCGGCAACCGAACTCACGGATACCGCGACCGCGGCTCGCTTGACCTTCGACGGAGAAAACCGTTTGAGAAAATCACCGGCATCAGCCGGACGGGCCTCAGCATCGAATGCCAGCGCGGCGTTCACCGCCCGCCACTCGCTGCGCCTGAACACCGGGCTGCGCTCCGGACGCAGTCCCTCGGCCTCGGCCTTGTCGGCCGATTTCCAGTCGAACGGGTGCTTTCCGCTGAACAAGGCGTAGACCAGGATGCCGAGCGCAAACACATCGTCGCGCGGCGTCGGCCGCTCGCGCCGGATGATCTGGGGGCTGGCAAACGCCGGCGAGTACCCTGAAAACGCATCCTCGACGCGGTCATGGCGTTTTTCCTGGTAAGCCTTGGCAATACCGAAATCCAGGATCTTGACCCGGCCGCTTTCGAGCATGAAGACGTTCTGGGGCTTGAGATCGACATGCACGATGCCCTCGGCATGGGCATAGGCCAGGCCGGCGCCGATCTGCACGGTGATGTCGCGCGCCAGATCGGGATCCACCCCGTGTCTGTTCTGCTTGAGCAGATCACTGATCGCCTGGCCGCGCAGGTATTCCATGGTCATGTAGATATGACCGTCGGCGCGATCGAAATCGTAGACCGTCACGATGTTCGGATGCGCAAGCTGCTGGGCCCGACGCGCTTCTCGCTGCAGTCCCATGAACGTCAGTTCGGCATCGACGATGTCGGGCTTCATGACCTTCAGCGCCACGTGGACCTGCTCGTCGCGGGCTTCCTGCTTGAGCAGGTCTACGGCGCCGAAAACCGTGCCCATGCCGCCCTCGCCCAGCACGCTCTCGATGCGGAATCGCTGGCGGAGCAGGCTGCCGATGCCCAGGCTGCCGTCGGCCGGCGGCGCATCGGTGAAAGTGCCTGGCGCAGTCGGCCCCTTCTTGTCATTCGAATCGACAGGATCCGAATCGTCGAGCAACTCCGTCGCAAATGCGGTCGAACCGAACTCGGTTTCGGCATCTTCGGGCGTCACCTCGGTCGGTTTCAGCCGGGCGGCATCGTCGGCCGGTTCCGCCGTGCGCTCCGGCTGCACCCGGGTGGCGTCGGACGGCGCCGGTTCATCGTCAAGCTCACCGGCCGGAACGGGACGAATCCGGGTCGAATCGACCTCGCGCGGGTCGAGGCGATCCGTGCGCCGGACATCGTCCGATTCGTCGCCGTCCGGCGCTGAGCCGGCTTTCGGTTTCTGGTTGAAACGCTTGGTCTCGCTCACTTGTTTTTCCGTTGAATTTCAGGGTCCAAGCAACAGCACCTTGGTCTGGCTGGGCACGAGGCGACAACCCGGGCAGTTGGTTGAATTCTGCAGCGACATGCTCGTCACCCGCGTTGCGGGCATGCCTCCGACCAAGCAGGAAAACGAACCGGTGAGATGCCGCGAGGGCCCCATCACGGTTCCCGATGCCACGCCCAGCGCTACACCCGTGTTGTCGCCGTTGGTCATCGGAATCGTAGTGGCCATGTTGTGCGCGGGCATGCACATGAAAAGCACGTTGAGAACATTCGGCACCGCCATCGGGCCCATGGCGATATTGGGGTACGGCACAGGCACCGGCGCGGGTGCCGGCGGTGCCGGCGTAAGACAGACGTCGGGAAATCCGGTATCCATACCCATCATTTGCGAGTTCGCAAACATCGTCCTATCCGAGGTGAATCTGGTCGCCGTCGAGCTTGATCAGCTCATCGGCCGTCGTCAATACGTTGCGACCGCGAAGACTCATGTTCGATCTCGCTCGATAATCGATCTGTTCGCTTCGCGCGTGATCGAGCTCATCGACGACGCGATACGAGCGCTTGGCCCGCCGGCTGAAGCGTTCGACGACGCTGTCGAACAAGCGTCCAACCACACGCGAAGCATCGATTTCCGCATTCAGGCGCTGCCCCAGCCAGTGGAGACTTCCGATCACCATGCGTGCCATCTTTGCGCGCAAGTGGAATCCGTCGGCCTCGACCGAAACATCGCGGCCGCTGACGAGATCGATACCGTCGCGACCGACGAGGCCAACCCGCCCTTTGCCTGCCATGAGCTGGATATCACCCGGCGCGCTCAGTATCGTTGCGGTATCGGTATCGGTGTTGCGGCGCGACAAGACACTGAGCACGAAAGCTTCCTGCTCGGTGCAGACCAGTAACACGCGGTCGCCGACCCGGGGCGTCACCAGACAGCCCAGGGCGCGCTGCGCATGCTGCACGCCGACGGCCGTCTGCACGCGCCAGGCATCGCCGGCCTGAGAAAGAACGCTTCCCAGCACCTGTCGCACGGATACCGGGTCGTCGGCATTCATTGAATGAACTTCGGCTGTCTTCATGCCTTCCTCCTTGGTAATCGATAGCGCAATCGCCCATGAATGGGTGGATGCCCGCAGCTGGAGCGCCGGTTACACCGCCGGCCGCCAGCGATCCGCCTCGATACGATGTTTATCGGGCCGCAGCGCCTGCTTGCGCTGCGGCATGTGCATTCCTTCGTCGCGAATCTCGTGCAGATCGGCGCGCGCCAGAACAGCCTCGGTGAAATCCGAATCGCTCAGGTCGGCATGCGAAAAGTCGGCATAGGTCAGTTCACAGTCGTCGAAACGTACGCCGGAACAGTTCGCCTTCTGCCAAACGCTCTGATAGGCGTCCGCGCCCGAGAACACTGCCTGCTCGGCATTGGCCTCGTTGAAGATCGCCTGACGCAGCGACGCGCCCGAGAAATCCGCGCCGCCGAGGTCTGCGGAGACGAAAATTGCGTTATCGGCACGCGCACGCACCAGCATGGCGCCTTTCAAGGTCGCGCCCTGAAAATTGCATTGCGTGAGCCGCGCGTCGCTCAGGTTGACTGCGCTGAGGTCGGCACTCATGAACTGGCAGCGGCTGAAATCCATGCCTTCCAGGGCCATTTCGGCGAGCTGGGTTTCGATCAGTACCGCGGTATCCAGTCGCGTGTGATCGAAGATCACGCCTCTTAGATCGTTCCTCATCAGGACTGCGTACTGCAGAACGGTATGTGAAAAATCGACGGCATCCAGGCTGCCGCCGACAAACGACGTTCGAAGCACGTGCGCGCCCGAGTAGCGACAACGCTTCAGTCCACACTGGGCAAAGGCCGCGAGCTCGAGCTCGCACGCCGAGAAATCGACATCGGTCAGCGTGCTGTCTGTAACCTGAGTGCCCTTCCAGGCCCCGCCATTGGCCTGAACCTCGTGCAGAGCGCACTCGCGCAGCAGTGACAGCCCAAAATCCGTGCCGCGCAGGTTGGTTCGCTCGAATCGGCAATTGAGGAAGACGCACTCGCGCAGCTGCGCACCTTCGAGGTTGGCGTCGCTGAAATCCACGCGCTCGAACACCCCGCCGCCCAGCGGCATGCCGGCCAGGTTGGCACCGGCAAAGCGCTGGTCCTGGATCGGAAGTCCGCGCGAAATGTGCCGCGCGAGGCGAGCGGGAGAGAGTGCTTCGCTCATGAAGGAAATCTCCGCGGATACGTGCGCATCTTGTGGGTGAGTGCCGAGTCGAAATCGGTGGTGCGATCCACATGGACTCGCGCAAGGTCGGATTGATAAAGATTGCTTCCGCGCAACGAGGCGGCGCGAATATCAGCCCGCTGCAGATTGGCGGCCGTGAGATTTGCGCCCGACAGGTCGGCCTCGCGCAGGTCCGATCCCACCCACTGGGAATTCTCGGCAACCGCCTGGTGGAAGCACGCCCGGTTCGCCTTGGACTCGCTCAGGTCGCTGCCGTTCAGATGGACCCTGCTGAAATCGCAATCGGCCAGGCGCGAACCGCGGAGGTTGGCGTTTTCAACCCGGGCTTCGCTAAAACGGCTGCCACTAAAATCGCATTCCTGAACGAATCGAACATTCTCCATGGCCGCTCGCTCGAACGTCGCTTCGTGCGCAGTGACGCTTAAAAAGACGCTTTGATGCAGTTGCGCGCCGCTGAAATCCGTCCCTTCCAGGTCCACCTTGAGAAACGCGGCCTGCTCGAGCTCTGCTTGCCGAAAGCTCATGCCTTGCATGTCGCTGTCCAGAAAGACGATGTGGTCGGTGCGCACGCGACTGAAATCGGTGTTCTCAAAGACAGCCTTGGCCAGGTCCGCGCCGGCCAGCTGCGCACCCGAAAGATCTGCATCAGTCAACCGGGCCCGGGCCAGGATCGCCCCGTTCAGGTCGGCATCCTTCAGCGAGGCATCCTTGAGTTGCGCGTTGCCGAGATTGGCCTGGACCAGGCTGGCCCTGTCCATGCGTGCGCCCTGGAGATTGGCATGGGCAAGAACCGCGAAATCCAGGTTCGCCCCTACAAAGTTGGTGCCGAACAGATTTGCGCTTTCCAGGAAGATCCCGCCCAGTTCTGCACCGGAGAGATCCATCTCAGAGAGATCAGCGCCGGTAAAGTCGACGCCGTCCAGCGACTTGCCGGCCGACAGCGCCTGCGAAAGCCTTTCGCGCTCGCTGCCGGTATCTTGTGCCGAATCCGCAGGCGTCTGGAAATGGGCCATGCGCCGATAGGCCTTGCGCTGCTCGCGCTCGGAAAAGGCCCAGATCTCGTTCATTTCCGGGTCGTCCAGGTAGTCGTGCAGTTCGCCTGCATCGGCGCCTTGGGATTCCATCTGCTCGATCAGATTCTCGAGTTCCGCCTTTTGGCCGGCCACGGTAAAGCTCGGCGGCCCCTTGGCTGTTTCCTTCGCTTCGGCCTGGAATGTCTCGATGTCCATGCCGTGAGCCTCGAGGATTTCCGCAAGCGCGGCATCCCGCTCGGCCTGACCGGCATCCGCTTGGTCCTGGAGCTCCTTCGCCTCGCGCCTGCTCGTCTCGACAAATTCTTCAAGCGTGTCCAGCGTCGGAAGCTCACCCTCCTCGGGGTTCATCTCGGGCGGGCCGTGTTCCTCCGGGTCCAGGCCGTAGCCAGCCACGCGCTCGCGTCCGTCCTTAAGCTCATCCGCCGTGCGGGACCGGAGATTCTTTCTCAACAGGCCTTCCCCCGCTTCGGAAATGGCCTTTTCTGCGGTCATGGCGTCCGCGCTATCGAGGCCCTCTGGAAGCAGATCGGCGTCGCGAAGCGCCTCCATAGGCCCGCGCTCCTTGTCGAGCCGACGTTCCAGCACCCGCCTGTAGTGCGCATCGCCCTTGTTCTCTACCAGGCGCTCGGCCCCGATCATCAGGACCTCGATGTCGGCGGCGTCTTCCTCGTCGACCTCGATGCAGCCGTGATAGACCAGGACAGCACGTTTGACCTCGGGAAGAAACCACACGGTGGTCAGGTGACACGAGAGCTCTTCGGCCGCCTCAGACCCGGCGCGACGCAGGAAGCAGCGAGCTCTGAAGCCCGGCAGCCTACCCTCGATAGCGGCCTCCTCGGGATGCATGCCCTGGAGACAATAGGTCTCGTCGCCGCGCAACACCGAATCGAACTGCTGGTCTTCGCTGGCCAGGTTGAA
>JGI12109J20283_11172042_pt1 | contig 16917 bp, 20 predicted proteins | sample ElkSlonscriptome_12_FD_20283 | JGI IMG/M metagenome (IMG submission 20283)
CGCGCGGGGCCGTTTGCTCCCTGGGAGGGGACGGACGCCTTCACCACCCGAATGCGGCGGACACACGGGGACCGGTTGGGTGGCCGTTCTTTTGGGTGAGCGGCCCGCCCATCCTTCCATTGACTCGCCGGGGCTTTGCCGGCCTAAAAAGCCGTCTTCCGTCCGGACCCGGTCCGGCCGGACCGTTATCGTACCGCATTCGGTCGTGACGTTTGCCGCCACGGCGGCCCGCCAGTCCGCGAGGGTTCGCGCACTGGCGCGTTTGCTGTTGGCGTAACGCGACGCAATGCGACGCCGACCATCAGGCTTGGGGTTTGGTCATGTTCGAAGGGCTGTCGGGTCGTCTCGGCGACGTTCTGGAGAAGCTGCGCGGCAAGGGCAGCATCTCCGAGGACGACGTGAAGGAGGCCATGCGGGAGGTGCGCGTCGCCCTCCTGGAGGCCGACGTCGCCCTGCCCGTGGTCAAGGACTTCGTCTCCAAGGTGCGCGAGCGCGCCGTCGGTCAGGAGGTGCTGAAGTCCGTCACTCCGGGCCAGATGGTCATCAAGATCGTTCACGACGCCCTGGTCGAGATGCTGGCCGGCGAGGTCGGCGGCGCGGCGGACGACGAGGACGAGGACGACCGGAGCGCCCGCAAGCGCGACCGCGTGACCGAGGCGCTGGATCTCAACACCACGCCGCCGGTGCCGATCCTGATGGTCGGCCTGCAGGGCTCGGGCAAGACCACCACCTCGGCCAAGATCGGCCTGCGCCTGAAGACCACGCAGCGCAAGAAGGTGCTGATGGCCTCGCTGGACGTGCAGCGCCCGGCGGCCCAGCATCAGTTGGCCGTGCTGGGCGAGCAGACCGGCGTCGACACCCTGCCCATCATCATGGGCCAGAAGCCGGTGCAGATCGCCAAGCGGGCGCTGGATGAGGGCCGCAAGGGCGGCTACGACGTCGTCATCCTCGACACCGCCGGCCGTCTGGCCATCGACGAAGAGCTGATGGAGGAGGTGGCCGAGGTCCGCAAGGTCACCAACCCGGCCGAGACCCTGCTCGTCACCGACGCCATGATCGGCCAGGACGCGGTGGTCGTCGCCACCGAGTTCCAGGAAAAGGTCGGCATCTCGGGCATCGTCCTGACCCGCGTGGATGGCGACTCCCGGGGCGGCGCCGCCCTGTCCATGCGGGCCGTCACCGGCCGGCCCATCAAGCTGATGGGCACCGGCGAGAAGATGGACGCGCTGGAAGAGTTCCAGGCCGACCGGGTGGCCGGGCGCATCCTCGGCATGGGCGACGTCGTCAGCCTGGTGGAGAAGGCGGCCCGCTCGATCGAGATGGGCGAGGCGGAAAAGCTCGCCAAGCGCATGGAGAAGGGCAAGTTCGACCTGGAGGACATGCTCTCCCAGTTCCGCCAGGTGCGCCGCATGGGCGACATCAAGGGTCTTCTCGGCCTGATGCCCGGCGTCGGCAAGATGAAAAAGCAGATCGAGGCCGCCAACATCGACGATTCGATGATCAAGCGCCAGGAAGCCATCATCCTGTCCATGACGCGGCGCGAGCGGCGCTATCCCGACATCATCAAGGCCTCGCGCAAGAAGCGCATCGCCGCCGGCTCCGGCTCGACCGTGCAGGAGGTCAACAAGCTGCTGAAACAGCATCAGCAGATGGCGCAGATGATGAAGCAGGTCAAAAAGATGGGCGGCATGAAGGGCATGGCCGAACGCATGGGCGGCATGTTCGGCGGCGGTGGCGGCGCGCCCGACATGGGCGACATGGACCCGAAGATGCTGGCCGACATGGCGCAGCGGGGCGAACTGCCGCCCGAACTGGCCGACGGCAAGCTGCCGCCTGGGCTCGGTGCGGGGGGCGGCGGTGGGCCGGCCCTGCCGCCTGGCCTGGGCGCGGGCGGTCCCGGGCGCTCCGGTGTGCCGGCCAACCTGATGAGCCAGCGGCCGAAGGGCCGCAAGAAATAGAGACGCGGCCCAAGGGCCGCAAAAAGTAGACCGAACACCAAGAACACCAAAACGAAGGAGATCCGATCACCATGTCCCTGAAAATCCGTCTGGCCCGGGGTGGCGCCAAAAAGCGGCCGTTCTATCGCGTGGTTCTGGCCGACTCGCGCTCGCCGCGCGACGGCCGCTTCCTTGAAAAGCTGGGCACCTACAATCCCCTGCTGCCGCGCGAGCACGAGGAGCGCATTCGCCTCAAGGAGGACCGCATCCGCCACTGGATGGCCAACGGCGCCCAGCCGACCGATCGCGTGGCCAAGTTCCTGACCGAGGCCGGCCTGATGGATGCCCGTCCGCGCCCCGAGCAGACCAAGAAGAACCAGCCCAAGGCCAAGGCGCAGGAACGCCTGCGCGAGGCGCGCGAGAAGGCCGAGGCGGCCGCCGCGGCGGCGGCCGAGGCGGAGGGTGGCGCCGGCGAGGGCGAGGGCGGCGAGACCGCGTAATCCCTCCGGGGAGCCAGGACCATGGCCGATCGGGTCTGCCTGGGCGTGGTGGTCGGCGTGCACGGCGTGCGCGGCGTGGTGCGGGTCAAGAGCTTCACGGCCGACCCCGCCGACGTCGCCGCCTACGGCCCCGTCTCCACCGAGGATGGGGCACGGTCGTGGCGCCTGTCGGTGGTCGGACCGGCGAAAGGCGTGGTGCTGTGCCGGTTCGACGGCATCGACGACCGCACCGCCGCCGAGGCGCTGAAGGGCCTGCGGTTGTACGTGCCGCGCGCGGCGCTGCCACCGGCCGAGGACGAGGACGAGTACTACCACGCCGATCTGATCGGCTTGGCGGTGGAACGGGAGGACGGCACGGCGCTGGGAACGGTGCGCGCGGTGCATGACTTCGGGGCCGGGGATATGCTGGAACTGCGGCCGCCTGCCGAGGGCGCCAAGTCCCTGATGATCCCCTTCACCCGGGCCGCCGTGCCGGTGGTGGACCTGACGGCGGGCCGGGTCGTGGTGGCCGATCTGCCGGGGCTGCTGGAGGACGGGACCGAGGACGCTGGCCATGGGTGAGGCCGATGGTGGACTCCCCTGGACGGCGGTGGTGCTGACCCTGTTTCCCGGGATGTTCCCGGGGCCGCTGGGGGTCTCGCTGGCCGGCAGGGCGCTGGCCGAGGGGCTGTGGGCGCTGGACGCGGTGGACATCCGGGACTATGCCCGGGATCGCCACCGCACGGTCGACGACACGCCGTTCGGCGGCGGCGCCGGCATGGTGATGCGGCCCGACGTGGTGAGCGACGCGATCGCCGCCAACCACGATCCGGCCGGCGGGCGGCGGCTGATCTATCTGTCCCCGCGCGGGCGGGTGCTGGATCAGCCGCTGGTGCGGGACCTGGCCGCCGGGCCGGGGGTGACCCTGGTGTGCGGCCGCTATGAGGGCCTGGACCAGCGCGTGATCGATGCTTGGTCCATGGAAGAGGTGAGCGTCGGCGACGTCGTCCTCTCCGGGGGCGAGCCGGCGGCGCTGGTGATGTTGGACGCGGTGGTGCGGCTGCTGCCCGGGGTGACGGGCAAGGCCGAATCGCTGGAGGAGGAGAGTTTCGAGACCGGCCTGCTGGAGTATCCGCACTACACGCGGCCGCAGGTGTGGGACGGGCGGACGGTGCCGGAGGTTCTGGTGTCGGGCCATCACGGGCGGGTCGCCCGGTGGCGGCGCGAACAGGCCGAGGCGATCACGCGGGACCGGCGGCCCGATCTGTGGGCGCGGTATGTGGAGAAGGAGTAGGGCGGATTCGCCGCGCAGACGCGGTCGAATCGGATGGAGTGTGCCAAACCCGGGCTAGTCTTTGTTCTTTATCGCCCCAGCTCGGTCCTTCGGACCTCGCGGGGCTCCGGGCCTTCGGCCCGCCCGGGCGGTCGCCCGGGTATGGGCTCACTTATCCGGCGCGACCGCGCCGGCGCCGCGAAGCGGCGGAGCCCTTTAGCCTGACCTGTCAGGCTAAAGGGCGAGAAACCAAAAAAGAACGCCAATCAAGACCAACCAAGATTGATGCGAAAGGACGACAGACCATGAACCTCATCCAAGAGCTTGAAAAAGAGCAGATCGAAAAGGCCCTGGAGCAGCGCGGCGTGCCGGAGTTCTCGCCCGGTGATACCGTCAAGGTCCACCTGAAGGTGGTCGAGGGCCAGCGCAGCCGTATCCAGGTCTACGAGGGCGTGGTCATCGCCCGCCGCAACGCCGGCTTCAACAGCACCTTCACGGTGCGCAAGATCTCGTTCGGCGAGGGTGTCGAGCGCGTCTTCCCGCTGTACGCCCCGACCATCGACCGCATCGAGGTGGTGCGCCGAGGCAAGGTGCGCCGCGCGAAGCTGTACTACCTGCGCGGCCGGCGCGGCCGCTCGGCCCGTATCGTCGAGGACGGCACGGCGACGCAGAAGGCGCTGCATCACGAGCGCGAGGTCTCCAAGGCGCGCAAGGACGCCGCCAGCGCCAAGGACAAGTAGGTTCGTTCGGGTCCGACACCGTGCACGTCATTGCGAGGCGCGCAGCGCCGAAGCAATCCAGGGCGGATATTTGCGCTTGACGCTCTGGATTGCTTCACCCTCGTCTTGCGACGAGGGTTCGCAATGACGGGCTTCGCCCGCCTCACCCCCGGCCCAGCACGTCCTCGACGGCGGAGCGGGTGGCTTCGATGATGGTATCCGCCTCAGGCTTGGTCAGGCACAGCGGCGGCGCCAGGCCGATGATGTCGCCCTGCGGCATGGCGCGGGCGATCACCCCGTGCTTCAGCATGGCCCCGACCGTGCTCGGCCCGACCTTCTTGGCGGGATCGAAGAAGCGCCGTTCGGCCCGGTCCTCGACCAGTTCCACCGCGCACAGCAGGCCTTCGCCGCGCACCTCGCCAACGTTGGGGTGCTTGCCGAGCGCCGCCGTCAGCCCTTCCTTCAGGTAGGCGCCGACGCTGCCGGCGTTGTCCACCAGACCCAGCTCGTCGATCAGCTTGAGGTTGGCGATGCCGGCGGCGGCCCCGATCGGATGCGCGGAATAGGTCCAGCCGTGGCCGAACGGGCCGATCGTGTCGGTGCCCTGCATCAGCACGTCATAGACCGTGTCCGACACAATCGAGCCCGACAGCGGCGCATAGGCCGACGTCAGGCCCTTGGCGATGGTGATGATGTCGGGCCGCATTCCGTAGTGGTCCGCGCCGAACATGGAGCCCAGGCGGCCGAAGCCGGTCACCACCTCGTCGGCGATCAGCAGGATCTCGTACTTGTCCAGCACCGCCTGGATGGCCGCCCAGTAGCCCTCGGGCGGCGGTACCAGACCGCCGGTGCCCAGCGCCGGCTCGCCGATGAACGCGGCCACGGTCTCCGGCCCCTCGGCCTGGATCAGAGCGTCCAGTTGCTCGGCGCACCATGTCGAGAACTCGGCCTCGCTCATGCCGGCCTCGGGGCGGTGATAGTAGTACGGCGCCTCGGTGTGCTTGATGTACGGCAGCGGCAGGTCGAACTGCTTGTGGAACATGTGCAGGCCGGTCAGCGAGCCGGTCATCAAGCCGGAGCCGTGATAGCCGCGCCAGCGTGAGATGATCTTCTTCTTTTTCGGCCGGCCCAGGGTGTTGTTGTAGTACCAGACCAGCTTGATGTTGGTTTCGTTGGCGTCGGAGCCGCTCAGGCCGTAGTAGACATGGCTCATGCCCTCGGGCGCGCGGTCCACGATCATCTTCGCCAGGGTGATCGACGCCTCGGTGCCGTGCCCGACGTAGGCGTGGTAGTAGGCGAGCGTCTGGGCCTGTTCGGCGATGGCGTCGATGATCTCGGCGCGGCCGTAGCCCGCGTTGACGCAGTACAGCCCGGCGAACCCGTCCAGCAGCTTGGTGCCGTCGCGGTCCTCGACGTACACGCCGGAGCCGCCGGCGATGATGCGGTTGGCGGCCTCGCCCCGGGCGAACTGCGCCAGATGGGTCGAGGGGTGCATGAAATGCGCCCGGTCCCAGGCGGAGAGTTGATCGTTGGTGAGCATTGTTTTTCGTGTTCCTTTCGTTCCTTGTCGGGGCCTACGCCCAGTCGCGACAGACGTACTTGACCTCGGTGAAGGCCTCCATGCCCAGGCGGGCGCCCTCGCGGCCGATGCCCGACTGCTTGTAGCCGCCGAAGGGGATCGGGGCGCCGGTCACCTTGGTGCGGTTGACGGCGACCATGCCATACCGCAAGGCGCGGCTGGCGCGGTAGATGCGGCGCGGGTCGTTGGTGTGCAGGTAGGCGACCAGGCCGGCCTCGCTGTCGTTGGCGCGCTTGATGGCCTCGTCCTCGGTGTCGAAGGGCGCCAGCGCGGCCACCGGGCCGAAGGTCTCCTCCTGCCAGATCAGCGCCTCCGGTGGCACGTCGGCCAGCACCGTGGGCTCGAAGAACAGCGGCCCGGCGGCGTGGCGCTTGCCGCCGCACAGCAGCCGTGCGCCCTTGGCCAGGGCATCGGCCACCTGCTCTTCCTGTTTCTTCACCGCCGCCTCGTTCATCAGCGGGCCGATGTCCGGGTCGTCCATCCCCGGGCCGACGGTCAGGGCGGCGGTCGCCTCGGCGAACGCCTCGCAATACTTGTCATAGATCGGGCGCTCGACGAACAGCCGGTTGGCGGCGAGGCAGTCCTGGCCGGAGGTGGCGAACTTGGCCTTGATGCCCTCGGCCACCGCCTCGTCAAAGGTGGCGTCGGCGAACACCAGCAGGGGCGCGTGCCCGCCCAGTTCCATGACCATGCGTTTGACCGTGTCGGCCGACTGGCGATAGAGCAGTTTGCCCACTTCGGTCGAGCCGGTGAAGGACAACGCCCGCACGCGGCGGGACTCCATCCATGGCGGCACCACCTCCGACGAGCGGCCGGTGACCACATTGAACACGCCCGCCGGCACGCCCGCGCGCGCGGCCAGTTCGGCCAGCGCCAGGGCGGAGAACGGGGTCTCGCGCGAGGGATGCACCACCACCGGACAGCCGGCCGCCATGGCGGCGGCGGCCTTGCGGGTGATCATGGCGCTGGGGAAGTTCCACGGCGTCACCAGCGCGCAGACGCCCACTGGCTCGCGCCAGATCTCGACCTCGGCGTCGGGCAGGTGACTGGTCACGCCCTCGATGTTCGGGCGCTTGGCCTCCTCGGCGTAGAACTCGATGAACGAGGCGGCGTAGTCGATCTCGCCCTTGGACTCCGACAGCGGCTTGCCCTGCTCCAGCGTCATGATGACGGCCAGGTCGTCGCGGGCGGCGGCCATCAGGTCGTACCAGCGGCGCAGGATGCGCGAGCGCTCCCAGCCCAGGGTGTGCGACCAGTCCCAGAACGCGCCGTGCGCGGCGGCGACGGCCTCGGCGCTTTCCTCGGCGGTCAGGGCGGGGACGGCGCCGATGACGGCGCCGTCGGCGGGGTTGGCCACCTCGACGACGCGGCCGGAGGCGGTGTCCCGCCACGCGCCGCCGATGTAGGACTGGGTGCGAAACAGCGCGGGATCGGTCAGGGACGCGGACACGCGGTCCGCGCCGGTCGCGGGACGCGGCATGGGAGTCTCCCAGGGGTTCGGGGTCTGATCACGGCCCCCAGAGTACGGGAACGGCCGCTGGAAGTGGTTCTGATGTGTGCGGAGCGGGGAGAGGAATTGCCTGCGAGGGGCGGCCGGGACAGGAAGGCAGCCTGCGGCGCGACCCCGCCGTAAGCTCTATCCTGCTACGGTCTACCCTGCGGCCGTTCACGGTTCAAAGTCGAAGCGCGTCAATCCGCTCTGCCGGATGATGCAGGCCAGGACGCCCGGTTTCAGTTCCTTGTGGTCCGGAACAGGCACAGTGGTTGTCCCCGTCTCGTCGGCGCGTTGCATGATATAATGTGACTGCCGCGTTGCCTGACCAGGCGAAAGCCGTGCGCCTCAAGGATGCGGACCACGTCCCGGCCCGACCGAACGGACCGCTTACCCAAACGCCACCTCGACGTCCGTTACGAAGACCTCACTCTTCAGGCGCCCCGCAACTTCCTCAGCCGGGGCCGTTTCCAGAAACAGAGAGACCGCCTCCTGAACGTTGGCGCGGGCCATCTCCACCGTGTCGCCTTGGCTTGCGATATCCAGCGCCGGGCACCACGCCACGTAGCCGTCGCCCTCGCGTTCAATGATTGTGGTCAGGTGTCGGATCATGACGGAGTCTCCTTGAACGGCACCGTTCGGTCGGAACAATGCGCCCTATAGTCTCTCTCCCTCGCTCGCCAACCGCGTCACCGGAGGCGGCTCGCGCTTGACCGGCTTGGTGACGACATAGGTGAAATAGCGCCGGATGCCCAGGCCGGCGGCCAGCAGGCCGTCAACCACGCGCTGGTAGTCGTCCAGGTCGCGCGCCAGCACCTTCAGCACATAGTCGATGCCGCCACCCAGTGCATCGCACTCGTACACCTCGGGCACGGCCTGGATACCGGCCTCGAAGCGGGCGAAGTCGTCGGCGTGGTGGCTCTCCAGTTCGACCGTGATGACCACCTGGGTCAGCGGGCCAAAGGCCTTCAACGAGACCCGGGCCTCGTAGCCCTCGATGATGCCGGCGTCCTCCAGGTGGCGCAGACGCTCCCAGCAGGGGGTGGAGGACAGGTTCACGCGGCGCGCCAGTTCGGTCTTGGAGACGCGGCCGTCCCGTTGCAGGATCGCGATGATCCGCAGGTCGCGGTCGTCGAGTTTCACGCCGTTCGTCTTCATGCACCCCGCCACGGTGGTCCAGGCGAGCGTCGGCGCCGCCGGCGGGGCGCCCCCACTCCGGGCCCCGGCCGACAGGCCGCAGCCCGTTGGCGTATATGGAACGGAACCGGGCGCGAAGACAAGGCTGTATCACCCTGTGCGCATGGACGCGCACCTGTCGTTCCAGTACCCTGGATCAGCGGCACAAGGGACACAAGGTGGGGGACCATGCGCCGCCGCCTTGGCGTGCCTATATCCAGAGGCGTGTATCCAGAGGCGTGGACCGTTCAGACCTAGCGGGGACCCCCCGGTGCGAGACAAAGCGATCGAGGATGCGTGGCGGGGCCAGGCCGAATGCCGGAAATGCGGCATTCGCGAACTGGCCCTGTTCTCCGACCTTCAGGAGACAGATTTCGGCCACATCCACCTGCCGATCGACGAGATCCAGTTCGAGCCGGGCTCGGCCCTGTACCATGTGGGTGACCCCGGCGTGGCGGTGTTCACCGTCCGCACCGGGCTGGTGAAACTGGTGCGCTATCTGGCCGACGGCAGCCAGCGTATCGTGCGGTTGCTGCGTCCCGGGGATACCGCCGGCCTGGAGGCCGTGCTGGGCCAGGACTATGAACATACGGCCATTCCCCTGCGCAGCGCCCTGACCTGTCGCATCCCGCGCGAGGTCGTCAATCGGCTGGCCGAGGGAACGCCGCGAATGCACGCGCAGTTGATGCAGCGCTGGCAGCAGAACGTGCGACAGGCCGACGCGTGGCTGACCAGCCTGTCCACCGGCGGCGCCAAGGCGCGGGTCGCCCGCCTGTTGCTCCTGTTGATGGACGACGGGGCCACCCGCGAATGCGCCCTGTTCGGGCGCGAGGACATGGGCGCCATGCTCGGCGTGACCACCGAAACGGCCAGCCGGGTGGTCGCCGAGTTCCGTCGCGAGGGCATCCTGGCCGAAAAGGGTCCCAACCTCTACGACTGCGATGTCGAGGCCCTGCGCCTGATCGCCGGCGCCTGATCCGGCGGCGGGCGCGCGCCATGGCCCCTCGACAGCCCGCGCCGCGCCGCCTACATGGCACAAGACTGGCTTCCCACTCCGAGATGCGGGACCGCACGACCATGACCGATGCCCAGACCCTTCCCGCCGCGTCCGGCGCACTGACCGTCAGCGAGGCCTGCGCCGCGCGCGTGCGCACGCTGATCGCCGATGAACCGGCGCCGGCGCCCATGCTGCGCGTGATCGTCGACGGTGGCGGTTGTTCGGGCTTCCAGTATCGGTTTGACCTGGACCGGGTGGTGGCCGACGACGACCGCGTGTTCGAGGCCCACGGCATTCGCGTCGTCGTCGATGAGGCCTCGCTTGAGGTGCTGGACGGGTCCGAGATCGACTATGTCGAGGACCTGATGGCCGCCGCCTTCACCATCCGCAACCCCAACGCCACGGCCACCTGTGGCTGCGGCACCTCGTTCGCGGTGTAGTCGGGCGCGGTGTAGTCGGGCGCGGATCGTACCGGTACGGCCGTTTCGGGCGCCGCGCGGCCCGTCCGGAGTGATGTCGCGGTCCGCTCCAGTGTCGGCAGTGGTGGCCTGCAAAACCAATCAAACCGGAGCACCATCCGGCCTGCGCGCAATGGCGGTTCCGTCATGCAGCTCACCTCTGTATAGTCGCCTGAGGGGTGGCGAGCCGTAATTTCTGGACAGTTCGAACGGTTTCGCGGTCCGTGGACACGGGTCCTGTCCGTTCCGTCAATCGGCCACCCCGAGCGTCCGGACGTTCGGTGACGGAGTCGCGGAGTGGACCTTTCCGACACTCCAAGCAGAACGACTCTATCTGAAAAAGAATCGCTGAACGTCTCTTGAGATGTATTGAGATATATATCCTGCGCTACAGAGGAGGAAAGAATGCGCGTGAACGAGGACTACATTCACGCATTTATTACTCGTTTTAACATTGCTTCGCCGGGCCGTGAGTCGGATCTACGGAATAGGCCAGGTTGGCTCGCTCGGCGTTTTGAGATTTTTGAGAAATTTACTGTGCCGTCGATGTCATCTCAAACGGATCAGAAATTCTACTGGATTATCCTATTTGACAAGGACACTCCGGAAGAGTTCCGTCGGCGGATCGAAGCCTCCCGACAGAAGGCGCCCTTCATACCCTATTACACGGGCTTTTTTGACAGCCGGGGCTGGGCCGAGGCCGTATTGATGTCTCTTTCGGCTCGTCCGCAATGGATTTTGACCACTCGACTCGACAATGATGACGGTTTGTCCACATGTCATGTTGAGCGTCTTCACTCAGCCGTGGAAGGCGTGCACCCTGAACGGTGTGCATTCAACTTCTTGAATGGGTATATTCTGAACAAGAACCGGCTATATTTTCAAAGGCACCCAAAAAACGCGTTCTTCAGCTTGCTTGAGCCTATGAATGAAACAATGTGTACAGCGAATTCTATTAAGCACATGGAACTGCACAAGCATGTTCCCATAAGGCAAATTGGTGGCCGCGGCGGGTGGCTTCAGGTCGTGCATGGGGAAAATGTTTCAAACAAAATTCGGGGCTGGCGTGTTCCAGCCAGTCATGCGGATGGGCTCTTCCCAGAGCATTTGCTTGAATCCGCCAATAGCCCAAACGCGACCACTCGTCTGCTTGAGAATGTATTTCTTTTTCCAGTGAGAAGCGCCCGCGATGGGCTACTGAGCCTCCGGCACCGATGACCCCTCAGGAATCCCCTCATTTTCGAAAAGCGCTGGAAAATCAATGCGTTGCACGGAGTCGGCCTGTACGCTAACCCGTTAATTTAATTGTGTATTCCAGAAATGAGGGGATTCCTGAGCGATGACCCACGTGAACAGGACGGAGGCGGTGGGACGGCCAGCCCACCTCACCGCCCGCCGGCGCCCTGGGCGCGGTTGTATTCCATCTGCTCGGGCGTGAGCTGGAAACCGACGTAGACCGGGAGGTCCTCGGCCGTGCCGCTCTCGGCGATGGGCAGCTCCAAGCTCAACTCCTCCCCGGCGTAGCGCACTCGGTCGGTGCCCTCGGGAAAGGCGATGGCTGTCTCGAACACCTGCTTGCCCTTGGGATCGGGGTAGAAACGGGGAATCGCCACGTAGTACGCGAACGCCTGCCGCCGCTCGGTGGCCGCCGGCCCCAGCGCGGCGGCGAACGATAGGGTCAGGTCGACCCGTACCACCCCCTCGTCGTCGTCGTACTGGCACGCCCCCTGATACCCGGTCAGATCGGCCTCCAGCACCACGTCGGTCAGGTCGCGGCCCGGCCCGGGCCGAAACTGCGTCAGTTGCGCGGTCGAGGCCTCCAGCCGCACCGGCGGGCAGGGCCGCGTCTCCTCACGCTTGAACACGGCGTTGGAGCAGGCGGACAGCAGAAAGCCGAGACCCACAAGGCCCGCGAGGGCGAGGCCCGTGGGGCGAGGAAAGGACGAGGCGGCGGCCATGAAGACGGTTCCGGTCGATGGCGAACAAGGGCGAGTGGCGGGGCAGGGGCCCCCGGCGGGACGGTGGTGGCGTCCGGCGGGCGGATCGGCTACAACGACCCGGATCGGGTCCTCGCGTCCGTGCGCCCACCATACTCACGCCGCCCGCCGTCGTCTGCCCTAAATTGCGGGCGTGTCTGGTGGCCCTTCCCGCCCGCTCCCGTTTCCATGGCCGTCTACACCGAAGTCACCGACGATGAATTGGATGCCTTCCTGGAGCAGTACCAGGTGGGGCGCGCCCTGTCGTGCAAGGGCATCGCCGAGGGCGTGGAGAACTCGAACTTCCTGGTGCAGACCGAGACCGGGCCGCTGATCCTCACGCTGTACGAAAGGCGGGTCGACCCGGGCGATCTGCCGTTCTTTCTCGGCCTGATGGATCATCTGGCGGCGCGCGGCATCCCCAGCCCGACGCCCATCCGCGGCCGGGACGGCGAGACCCTGCGCACGCTGGCCGGGCGCCCGGCGGCCATGGTCAGCTTCCTGCCCGGCATGTGGCCGCGCCGCATCACGCCGCACCACTGCGACCGCCTGGGCACGGCGCTGGCGCATCTGCACGCGGCGGGACGCGACTTCCCGGGCACTCGGCGCAATGGCCTGGGGGTGGACGACTGGCGGCCGCTGTTCGACCGCTGTGCCGATCACGCCGACGAGGTCTGCCCCGGGCTGGCGGCCGAACTCGACGAAGCGTTGGCGGACCTGGAGGCGGCCTGGCCCCGCGATCTCCCCGTCGGGGTGATCCATGCCGATCTGTTCCCGGATAACGTCTTTTTTCTGCGGGACGAGATTTCCGGGCTGATCGACTTCTATTTCGCCTGCACGGATTTCCTGGCCTACGACGTGGCGGTGTGCCTGAACGCCTGGTGCTTCGAGACCCGGGGCGAGTTCAACGTGACCAAGGCACGCCGCCTGCTCGACGGCTACGAGGCCGCGCGCCCGCTCGACCCAGCGGAACGGCAGGCTCTGCCCCTGCTGGCGCAGGGCGCGGCGATCCGGTTCCTGCTCACCCGCCTGTACGACTGGGTGAATACGCCCGACGGCGCCCTGGTCAAACCGAAGGACCCGCGCGAGTACCTGGACAAGCTGCGCTTTCATCGGGGCGTGGCCGATGTCCGCGCCTACGGGCTGGAGTGAGAGCGTGAGCGATGCCCGCGACACCGAGGTCATCCTGGTCACCGACGGGGCCTGTTCCGGCAATCCGGGGCCGGGCGGCTGGGGGGCGCTGCTGGTCTATCGGGGCCACGAGCGCGAATTGTCCGGGGCCGAGCCACGGACCACCAACAACCGGATGGAACTGATGGCCGTGATCGCCGGTCTGGAGGCTCTGAAACGGCCGTGCCCGGTGCGCATCGTCACCGACAGCCAATACGTGATGAAGGGCATCACGGAATGGCTCGACGGCTGGAAGCGCAAGGGCTGGAAGACGGCGGCCAAGACGCCGGTCAAGAACGAGGACCTGTGGCGCCGGCTGGACGCGGCGCTGGCGCCGCATACGGTGCGGTGGCAGTGGGTGCGCGGCCACGCCGGCCACCCCGAGAACGAACGAGTGGACGCACTGGCACGGGCGGCGTGCGCGACGCTGCGCAAGGAAACAACGTCGGAAGACGGTCCCTGAACCGACGCCATGAAGACCCCGAGCCCGACGCCGCTCTTTGTCCGAGCCACAATGCGAGGCCCGAAGCGACGACGCAATCCAGGGCTTTTGGGATGGGAGCCGTCATTTCGGATGGTGGGCCGTATACCGCTCAAACGCCAGCGCGGCGCCCGCCAGGTCCTCCAGGGCCGTGCCGACGGACTTGAACACCGTGATCTCGTCCGCCCCGGCGCGGCCGGGCCGCTCGCCCCGGCAGAGATGGAACAGGTCGCCCTGGATGTCGTCGCGGCTGAGCGCGCCGGACTGCAGCGGCTGGACGATGTCGCCGCCCTCCACCGTCGCGCCGTCGGTGTCGATGAACACCCGCGCCCGCCGCATCGCCTCGTCGTCGGTCTCGCGCATGTGCGGCGTGAAGGCGCCGGCCATGTCCAGGTGCTGGCCCGGCCGCAGCCAGGCCCCCGGCACCACGGGGCTGGTGGCCGAGGTGGCGCAGGAGACCACATCAGCGGCGTCGACGCCCGCGCGCAGGTCGGCGACCGCATTGACTTCGACCTCCGGCAGGTCCGGCGCCACCGCCTCGGCGACGGCGGCGGCCTTGGCGGGATCGCGGCCCCAGACCAGCACCCGCGCGTACGACCGCACCGCCGCGTGGTGGCGGATGAAATGCGGGGCCAGCGCGCCGGTGCCGACCATCAGCAGCGTCGCCGCGTCCGGCCGCGCCAGATAGTCGGCCCCCAGCGCCGACGCGGCGGCGGTGCGCAGGCGCGTCAGCAGGGTGCCATCCACGATCGCCAGCGGCCGGCCGCTGCCGCCCTCGGCCAGATAGTACAGGGCCGACACCGCCGACAGGTCGCGCCGGCCCGGATTGTCCGGGAACACGGTGGCCACCTTGACGCCGATGTAGCCGTCGACCGTCGGCTGCCAGGCGGGCATCAGCAGCAGCGCGGCCGGGCGCTCTCCCTCCCGCGCCGGCAGGGCGTGGTGATGGCGCAGGGGCGCCTCGGCGCCGCTGGCGAACAGGGCGCGCAGGGCGTCGACCAGGGCGCGGGGCGGCACGAGGCGGGCCAGGGTGTCGGCATCGATGTGGTGCATGGCGGGGGCTCTCCGGCGATCCGTTGCAGGCATGGGGCAGGCTCGGCGGGAGCGGACGGCGCTGTCAAGCCGGACAACCCGGTTTGTGTCCGCCCCCGCGATGCGCGTAGCATGAGCACGCCCGCGTCCCGCCGGAGTCTCCGATGACCGACACCCTGGCCGCCGTGCTGCCGGTCTTTCTCGTGATCCTGCTCGGTTTCGCCCTGAAGCGGCGCCGCTGGGTGCCCGATGCCTTCTGGGGGCCGGCGGAGACGCTGACCTACACCGTCACCTTTCCGGCGCTGCTGACCGCCAACCTGGCCAAGGCCGACATGACGACGGTGGCCTGGGGGCCGTTGATGAGCGTACAGGCGCTGGCCGTGCTGGCGGTGGCGGGGGCCGTGGTGGCGGCGCGGCCGGCGCTGCAGCGCCGCCTGGGCATGGACGCGTCCGCGTTCACCAGCCTGTTCCAGGGCACCATCCGGCCGAACACCTACATCGGGCTGGCGGTGGCGGCGGCCCTGTTCGGCGAGTTGGGCGTGACGCTGACGGCCATCAGCGTTGCCGTGGTCGTGCCGCTGGTCAACGTGTTGGCGGTGAGTTGCCTGGCCCGCCACGGGGATGGCCAGTCGGCGTCCGCGGCGCGCGTCGCGCGGGGCATCGCCACCAACCCGCTGATCCTCGCCTGCGCGCTTGGGATTATTCTCAACGCGAGCGGTGTCGGTCTGCCGCCGGTGATCGGGCCGATGCTGGAGATCCTGGGGCGCGCCGCCCTGCCCGTGGCCCTGCTGGCGGTGGGGGCCGGCCTGTCGTTCCGCCACCTTGGCCACGCCGCCGCGCCGGTGGCGGCCTCGACGGCGATCAAGCTGGCCGTGCTGCCGCTGCTGGTGTGGGGCGGCAGCGTCTTGGCCGGCCTGGACGCGGTCACCACGGCCGTCGCGGTGCTGTACGCGGGGCTGCCGTGCTCCGCCTCGTCCTATGTGCTGGCGCGGCGCATGGGCGGAGACGCGCCCCTGATGGCGGGCATCATCACGGCGCAGACGCTGGCCTCGGTCCTCAGCATCACGGTGCTCGTCGGGCTGGTGCGGTGACGCGCCGAAGCGAGCCCGAATTCGATTGCCAAGCCCACAAGGATATGATCTCTCTTGTCGCACAGGGACGTGCGTGACCGCGCAATCAAGGCGACGAGGTCGCTGCCGGTGCCGCGTCCCGGCGACCATGCGCTCCGGACCTCTCCGTATCGATCGTTGCCACCCCCGGGAGGGTGCCCGCTCCCGACTCTGGCGACCGATCCACGCGAGCGCTCCCCCACGACCGCGTTCCATCGTGCCGAGAGACCCGGGACGGGCGTTTCCCGAGGACACGTCCTCGCGCGCGGCCAGCGCCGCGCCCGATCCACCCCAAGACACGTTCACTCCCAAGAAAAGGAGAGACCGACATGAACACGGGTTCGGTCAAATGGTTCAACGGCACCAAGGGCTACGGCTTCATCGCCCCGGACGGCGGCGGCCCGGACGTTTTTGTGCACATCAGCGCCGTCGAGCGCGCCGGCCTGAGCGGCCTGAATGACGGCCAGCGCATCAGCTACGAGATCGAGGTGGACCACAAGCGCGGCAAATCCTCCGCCGTCAACCTGCAGCTCGGCTGACGGGCCGGCCCCCAACCCGGAGGGCGCACACGAAGCGCCCCGGCGACCGGACACGATCCGTCTCGCCGGGGTCACTTCGGCCTTGCATGGGGCCGCCGATTTCTGTATCCAGGCCGCTCCCTGACGGCGGGGACTCGACCGACGCCGGTCGCGTCCCCCTTTCGCGCCCCGCGTGGCGTGGCCGCTTCCTGGGCGCCCGTAGCTCAACTGGATAGAGCATCTGACTACGGATCAGAAGGTTAGGAGTTCGAATCTTCTCGGGCGCGCCAGTTTTTTCAAGGGCTTACCGACCAAGACGGCGACCTTCGGGTCGCCGTTTCGCATTGTGTGCCAGGCATGGCACGAACCTTGGAGGTGGAAATCCTCTGTGGGCCATAGTGATGGGAACCACGAGCCGAAGGCAACTGCGTCGTCGCGAGGCGGGGTGGGGAGGAAGCCGGAGGCGAAACCTGGAGCCGACGAACAGAAACCGGATACGAGGCCGGCGCGGTGGGGCAACC
>JGI12109J20283_10034955_pt1 | contig 16914 bp, 11 predicted proteins | sample ElkSlonscriptome_12_FD_20283 | JGI IMG/M metagenome (IMG submission 20283)
CCCGTGCCTTAACCAACTTGGCGACGTCCCAGTAGCGTCTTTCGAGCCGAAATTATAACGAGTCGCCAGACCCGGTGCGCGTCCCCGACGCCATTTGGCGCCCGGCCGAACGCGCTCAGGAGCGATCGAATCGCCAGCCCGACAGTGCGGCGCGAACCCGGTACGGCGGGCTGCGCGCCTCGACCTTCGCCGGCAGCAGCGCATTCCCGCCTTCCAGCTCGCGCCAGCGCTGGAAATCCAGCGACCATTCGCGCCAGTCCAGCCCGGCCAGGGTACCGTCTTCGGCATACCGCGCTTCGGCGCCGGCGGGTGCCGGCAGACCCCGCAGCCAGCGGCTCATCCAGCGGACCGGTATCGGCCAGCCGACGGCGCGCTCGACCAGAACGTCGGGATCCGGGCCCGCCAATGTACCGATCTCGCTGCCGGTCAGTACCGAATGCTCCGGCGTCATCTCGAGGCGCCATTGGCGACCGCCGGCGACGGTGCGCAGCAGCACCTCGTGTTGCTCGCCGTCGGCTCGCCATCGCATCGATAGCGTACCGCCGCGATCTCCGTCGGAAAGGCCCAGTCGGCCGCTGACCGACCAGACCGGATGGGCTTGGAACCAGGCCTGCCGCTCGACCAGCCACTCGCCTTCCGGTCGAGGTTCGCGCGTGGCGCATCCTGAAAGAACCGACAGCGCCGCCGCGGCCAGGATCAGCGGCTTCATTCGATGCCCAGACGGTCGAGCGTCGAGTCGTAAACCGCCTCGCCCCGGAATCGCGGGCCGAGCCGATCGATCCAGACCATTGCCTCGTCTCGAAGGTCCAGCGTCCAGAGCACTTCGATGAGATGAGCGACGATTTCGGCATGGGGATCGGTTGCCGCAGCCCGCTCGATGTACTCGAGCGCTTCGGCCGGCCGGCCCAGCTTGAACAGCACCCACCCCATGGAGTCGAGGATGGCAGGATTGTCCGGATCCAGCTCGTAGGCGGTTTCGATCAGGCGAAAGGCCTCGCGCTGGCGATCGGTTCGGTCGGAGAGCGTGTATCCGAGCGCATTCAGCGCCATCGCGTTTTCAGGGTCGTTCTGAATGATCGCTCGCAGATCCTGCTCGGCCAGCGACAGCTCGTCGGCAGACACGGCGGCCATGGCGCGCGAGTAGAGCAGATCGACGCTGCCGGGCAATTCGGCCAGCGCCTCGCTGAGAATTTCGATGGCGCGCTCCGGAGTGCCCTCTTCGACGAGAATGCCCGACTCCAGCAGCCAGGCGCGCTCGCGGATCTCCGGTTCAGCGTCGACTCGCAGGGTGGCCAACAGCGCCTGAGCCTCGCCCGGATTCCCGGCTCGCGCGATGACCGCGGCACGACGCAGATCGGCACGCTGACGGAAGGCGCCCTCGACGCGGTCGTACCACTGTTCAGCTCGGTCGTTCATCGACAGCAGCTCGGCAAGTAGCGCGGTCAGCCAGGCGTGCCGGGCACCTGCTGTGGCCGGGTCCAGCGCGGCCATTCGCTGCCAGGTTGCGCCAGCAGCGGCTATCCGGCCCAGTTCCTGTTCAAGAACGCCGCGGGTGTAAAGCATTTCGGCGTCGCCATCGGCTCCGCTCAGAAGGCCCAGCGCCTGTTCCGGTCGCCCGAGCGATCGGAGCATTTCAACCTGTCCCATCAGCGCCAGCCGATCTCCCGGTTTTTCGGCCGACGCCGCTTCGAACCATGACAACGCTTCCTCGGTTCGCGCCTGTAATCGCGCCAGCCGGCCGGCCCAGAACGCGCGCTCGAAGCTGGGCCCGAGGTCGTGAGCGCGCGACGCCAGCGCGTAGGCCTGTTCGGACCGACCCAGCGCCGCAACCACGCGACTGTTCAAATAGGCTTCGAAGCCGGGGGAAGATGACAAGGAATCGCGTGCAAGCGCGCGCTCGATCACCTGAGCGGCGAGGTCCGGGTCGCCGGCTCGAGCCAGCACCCGGGTTGCCGCCAGCCAGGCGGCGTCCCGATCGTCGGCCGACGCAATCAGATCGCCGGCCAGCACATCGACGGCTGGATCGACGCGGCCAAGGCGTAGATTTGCCAGCAGTGCGATCTGGGCCGCTTGTCGCGATCCGGGAGCGAGTTCGGACCAGCGCTCGACCATCTCCAGCGCGGCCGGCCATTCCTCCAGAGCCACGGCAAGCTGTGCGGCCTGACTCAGAACCTGCGGATCGCGAAGCTCGAGCCGAACGGATTGCAGTAGCTCCAGGGCGTAGGCCAACTCACCTGCCTGTGCAGCCCGGCGTGCGTCGGCGGTAACCGCCTGAGTCTCGGGTGACGATTCGATCGGTTTCGGTCGATCGGCAGCGCATCCGATGGCCAGCAGAGGTACCATAAGCGCCGCGATCCTGAACGGGGTCGTCAATGCTTGGACCATCTCGGATTTTGCCGCTCCAACTACCTTCATGTCGGTATTTGCCCTTGGACTGAGTCATCAAACGGCTCCCGTGGAAATACGGGAGCGGCTGGCGTTCACGCCCGAGCGCCTGGGAGAGGCGCTTCGAGCGATGAGCGAGGTGAAAGGCATTCGCGAATGCGCGATCGTCAGCACCTGCAATCGTACAGAACTTTATGCATCGGGAGATGACGGCAGTGCCCGCGCGATCGGCGACTGGGTTCACCTGTGGCACCAAGCGCGGGCCGGAGAATTCCAGCGTTATCTGTTCACGCTGGAGCATCGCCAGGCGGTGGCCCACCTGCTCCGCGTGACCTCGGGCATGGATTCGATGGTGCTCGGCGAACCGCAGGTGGTCGGCCAGGTCAAGCAGGCATGGCAGAGTGCGCAGGAACACGGCACGCTGGGCACCATTCTCGATCGCCTTTTCCAGAACGCGTTCCAGACCTCCAAACTGGTTCGATCGGAAACCGGTATCGGCCACAATCCGGTGACGCTGCCGTTCGCGGCGCTGAAGCTCGCGCACCAGATTTTCGGCCAGGTCGAAAAACTCTCGGCGCTGATGATCGGAGCCGGTGAGATGATCGAAGACTGCGCCAGGCACTTCGTCGGTCAGGGCATGCAGTCGCTGACGATCTGCAACCGCAGCCTGGGCCGCGCCGAAGCACTGGCCGAGCAGTTCCGCGCCCGCGCCGTGCCGCTGGACCGCCTTTCGGAAGAACTGCCGGCCCACGACATCGTCATCGCCTGCACCGCGAGCGCGGTGCCGCTGGTCAAGCAGGACATGGTGCGAGCCGCTTTGGCCAGCCGGCGTCAGCAGCCGATGTTCGTGCTGGACCTGTCGGTTCCGCGCAATGTCGAGCCCGCGGTCGGAAAGCTCGGCGACGCCTATCTCTACACCGTTGACGACCTGCGCGAGATTGCTGAACGAGGCCACCGGAAGCGCACCGAAGCATTGACCGAGGCCACCCGGATCGTGGATGGACAATCCGAAGCGTTCCAGCGCTGGATGAACCTGCACGCCGCCGGCGAAACGCTGAAATCGCTGCGAGACCGCGCGTTCGATCAGCGCGATCTACTGCTCGACCAGGCGCGGCGCGAACTCGCCGCGGGCCGCGACGCAGAGGAAGTCCTGTCACGCTTCGGCCATCGCCTCACCAACCGCCTGTTGCATGCCCCGAGCATGCAGGTCCGCAGGGCCGCGGAATTGACCGACGATGAATTGATGTCGGCGGCCCGCAGGCTGCTGCTGGATGAGCCTGAAGACCGCTCTTCTTGATCGGCGGGGCATGATGAGCTGCCGCAGTCCGAATCTCCGCTCGGCGCCGTCCGGGCCCGCTTGTGGTGTCTTCACCGGCTCAGGCAATCCGGAAGGATTTCGGCACATGGTCGGATCCGGCTCGTGAACGCGGGGCTGGAGCGGCGGCTGGAGCAGGCGGTCGAGCGATTCGAGGAACTGGAGCGACTGCTGGCTCAGCCGGACGCCGCTTCGGATTCGCGCAAGTTTGCCGAGCAGTCACGCGAGTATTCGGAGCTTCAGGGCATCGTCGAGACCTGGAACGCGCTGCAGTCGCTCGATTCGCGCGCTGCAGAAGCGCGTTCGCTGGCCCGCGAATCGGATCCCGAGATACGCGCCATGGCCGAGGACGAGCTGGCCGAAATCGAAGCCCAGCGACCGAAGCTGGACCGTCGGCTCCAGACGCTGATCCTGCCGCGCGACCCGAACGACGAACGCAACCTGTTCCTGGAGATTCGCGCTGGAACCGGCGGGCAGGAAGCCGCTCTGTTTACGGGCGACCTGCTGCGCATGTACACGCGGTTTGCCGAATCGCACGGCTGGAAGCTCGAAATCCTTTCCGGACAGCCGGGCGAAGTCGGCGGCTGGCGAGAAGTGATCGCCCGCGTGGTCGGCAAAGGGGCTTACTCGAAGCTGAAGTTCGAGTCCGGCACGCACCGGGTACAACGCGTTCCGGAAACCGAATCGCAGGGGCGGATTCACACCTCGGCGTGCACGGTCGCGATCCTGCCCGAAGTCGACGAAGTCGATGAAGTCAAGGTCGACAGCAACGACCTGCGCATCGACACCTACCGCTCATCCGGCGCCGGCGGCCAGCACGTCAACACCACCGATTCAGCGATCCGCATCACCCATCTGCCGACCGGCATCGTGGTCGAGTGCCAGGACGAGCGATCCCAGCACAAGAACAAGGCGCGCGCCCTCAGCCTTCTCAGCGCGCGACTTCTGGAGGCCGAGCGCAGCCGCCAGCAATCGGCCCAGGCCGCCGACCGGAAGCTGCAGGTCGGTTCCGGAGATCGGTCCGAGCGCATTCGTACCTACAATTTTCCGCAGGGCCGGGTAACCGATCACCGGATCGGGGTGACCCTCTACGACCTCGACAATATCCTCGCCGGACAGCTCGAGGGACTGATCGATCCGCTGGTCGAAGCGCACCAGGCCGATCTACTGGCAGAGCTCGCCTGAGGGCAAGCGGTTCCCGCCCTCGGTATCATCGCGAAATGCTCCTATTCATATTGATCGGCGGCCTGATCGGACTGATCGCCGGCGGAAAGGTGGGCGCGCTCCTGGGCGCGTTGGTCGGCGGCATCCTGGCTCGAGCGCTTCTGACTCGCCTGTTCGCGCGCGGTCTCGACGCCGTTCGCGCTCGCTTTCTCGAATCCACATTCGCGGTGATGGGCGCGCTGTGCAAGGCCGACGGGCGCGTAACCGCCGAGGAGATTCGCGTCGCCGAGCGGCTTTTCTCACGACTGGCGTTATCGGATGAACAGCGGCGCGCAGCGCAAGCAGCTTTTCAGCGCGGCAAGAGCGAGGGCTTCGACCTGGACGCCGAGATCGCCGAATTGCGCGGCGTCGCCGGCCGCAGCCCGGCGCTGCTGCAGTTTTTCGTGGAAGTCCAGCTCTCGGCGATCACCGCCGATGGCCGCGTACATCCGGACGAGCACGCGCTGTTCTTGCGCATCGCCCGCGGACTGGGGTTGTCGGAAGCCGATCTCGCCCGGCTGGAGGCGATGTTGAGCGGATCGGCTGCAGCCGGGTCCGGCACCGATCGCATCGAGTCGGCCTACGCCACGCTGGGTCTGAATCCGGACGCATCCGACGCCGACATCAAGAAGACTTATCGTCGGCTGATGAGCCAGCACCACCCGGACAAGCTGGCCGCACGCGGGTTACCGGAGAGCATGCGGCCGGTCGCAGAAGAAAAGACGCGCGAGATCCGCAGGGCTTACGAGGTCATCCGGGACGGTCGCCGTAGCTGAGACGCATTGCCGCACTTCGGTCGAATTCAGGCGGCGCGACGCTCTGCCGAAGCCATGATCTTGCGCATGGTGCGCATCAGCAAGCGATGATAAATGCCCGGCGCAAAGCGTTTCAGACGGTACAGCCAGCGCGTTTCCGGGTGGGTCAGCAGCAGAAAGCGGCCGCTGCTGGTGGCTTCGAAAACGACCTCGGCGACGTTTTCGGCGCTGATCCCGGACTTCTCCATCCAGCGCTGCACACGGGCCGCATAGGTTTCGTCCGGCGCGCGCATCGATTCGGTCAGCGCGGTCTTGACGAACGCCGGACACAGCACCGAGACCCGAACGCCGGCAGGCTGCAGCTCCGCACGCAGCATTTCCGAAAAGCTCACCACTGCGGCCTTGGCCGTGCCGTAGGACGCAATGCCGGGCGCACCGGCCAGTCCCGCCCAGGAGGCCACGTTGACGATGTGCCCCGATCCCTGCTGTCGAAACCGCGAGGCGAAGTGGTGGCAGCCCCGGACCACGCCCATCAGGTTGATATCAAGCACCCACTGCCAGTCCTCCAGCGGGGTTTCGCCCAGCATGCCGCCGGTCGCGACACCGGCGTTGTTGACCAGCAGGTCGATACGCCCGAACTCGCTGTCGACGAATTCGACCAGCGACTGCCAGTGATCGCACTCGGTGACGTCGAGGCCGCGCGCCGCGTGCCCGGTTCCCGGCAGCGCTTCGGTCACCTTCCGGGCGCGCTCTTCGCTGCGATCGGTCACGACGATTCGCCATCCGGCGTCGGCGAAGCGTTGCGCCATGGCGGCGCCGAGTCCGGAGCCGGCACCGGTGATCACGGCAACTTTCGAATGCTGCTGCATGGGCGTCCTTCAGCGTGAGCGACCGGGCAGCATAATCGATCGAGTCGATTCGCGGCCCGGCGGTAGAATGCAGGGTTCGTATTCGCCTACCCCGCTCAGCTCATGTCCGAAGCGTTTTCCGTACTCGACCCGCCCCGTGGCGGCGCGTCCGATCAATGGCCCCTGCTGGAGGGCCTCTCGCTGGCCCTCGCGCTGGCCGCGCTCGGCCGACGGGCAGGCGGGCCGGTGCTCGCGATTGCCGCAGACGGCTACGCCGCTCGGCGCCTGCGCGATGACATCAACCAGCTCGGCGAGCCGGGCGCGATGCTGTTTCCGGACCTCGAAATCCTGCCCTACGACCTCTATTCACCGCACCCGGATCTGGTCTCGCGGCGGCTCGAAGTGCTCGCCGAACTGCCGCAGCGAAAGCGCGGCGTCATCATTGCGCCGGTCAACGCGGTGATGCAACGGCTGGCGCCCACCGAATTCCTGGTCGGTCGCAGCGTCAATTTCCGGGTCGGCGACGAACTCGATCTCGACGGATTCCGTTCTCGGCTCAACGATGCCGGCTACGAGCATTCGGACCAGGTCTGGCAGCCTGGCCAGTTCGCGGTGCGCGGCGCGCTGTTCGACCTCTGGCCGATGGGCACCGAAACGCCCTACCGGGTCGAGCTGCTGGACATCGAGATCGACTCGATCCGCTCCTTCGACGCCGAAACGCAGCGCTCGATCGAGAAACTGGACCGGGTCGAACTGCTGCCGGGCCGCGAATACCCGTTCGACGAGGCCTCGCGCAAGGAATTCCGGCGGCGGTTCCGGAACCGGTTCGACGTCGACCTGCGCCAGGCACAGACCTACCAGGAGGTCGGGGACGGCGTTCACGGTCAGGGGCTGGAGCAATACCTGCCGCTGTTCTTCGAGCGAACGGCCACGCTGATCGACTATCTGCCGCGGACCTCGCGACTGGTCACGCTGGCCGGCTGCGAAACGGCCGCGCAGGAGTTTGCCGAGCAGGTCGAACAGCGCTTCGAGCAGCGACGCGGCGATCGCCAGCGACCGCCGCTGGACCCCTCGGAGCTCTACCTCGACGCCGGTGAGCTGGCTTCGGCACTCAGACAACGCGCCGACGTTCGCATGACCCAGCGCAGCCCGGCACGCGCGACCTTCCAGGCACCGGAGCCGCTGGACCTCGATCACGCGCCGGAGCGCGCCGCCGAGCGCCTGAACGCCGCCGACAACCGCATCCTGCTGGCCGCGGATACGCCGGGCCGACGCGAATTGATCCAGGCCAATCTCCGCCGCCAGGGCGTTCGGCCCCGAATACTGGATTCCTGGGCCGCCTTCGTGAGCGGCGATGACCCGCTGGCGCTGGCGGTGCTGCCGTTTTCAGCCGGCTGTCGCCTACCGGTCGACGGCATCGAGATTCTGACCGAGTCGGAGCTGTTTCCCGGCCATACCCGCACGCACCGACGCGAGCGCAAGACCGGCCAGGATCCCGAGAGCATTGTTCGAAGCCTCGCCGACCTGGCCGAGGGTGCGCTGGTCGTGCACCTCGAGCACGGCATCGGTCGCTACCTCGGCCTCGAAGTGCTCGACGTCGGCGACACCCGGGGCGAATTCCTGACGCTGGAGTATGCCGAGGGCGACAAGCTGTACGTACCGGTCACCGATCTGCATCTGGTCAGCCGATACACCGGCGCGGATCCGGAAGGTGTCGGACTCAACCGGCTGGGATCGGAGCGCTGGAAGAAGACCCGCCGGAAGGCGGCCGAAAAGGTTCGCGACGTGGCCGCCGAACTGCTCGACCTTCAGGCCCGCCGGGCCGCTCGCGAAGGCCACGCCTATGCCTTCGACGAGGACATGTCCGCGCGCTTCGCGGCCGGATTCGAATTCGAGGAAACCGACGACCAGCAGACCGCGATCGACGCTGTGCTGGCCGACCTTCGCGCCGCCACGCCGATGGACCGCGTGATCTGCGGCGATGTCGGCTTCGGCAAGACCGAGGTTGCACTGAGAGCGGCGTTCGCGGTGACCGACGCCGGACGCCAGGTTGCTCTGCTTGCGCCGACCACGCTGCTCGCCGAGCAGCACTACCGGACCTTCGCCGACCGCTTCGCGGACTGGCCCGTGAACGTCGCGCTGCTGTCGCGCACCGGCGGCAGCAAGCAGGCCGAAACCACTTTGAAAGGACTGGCCGACGGCACCATCGACATCGTCATCGGCACCCATCGGCTGCTGCAAAAGGACATCGGCTTCAAGGATCTTGGCCTGATCGTTGTCGATGAAGAGCAGCGTTTCGGCGTGCGTCAGAAGGAACAACTGAAGAAGCTGCGCGCCGAGGTCGACCTGCTGACGCTGACCGCCACGCCCATTCCACGCACGCTGAACATGTCGATGACCGGATTGCGCGAGCTGTCGATCATCGCCACGCCGCCCTCGCGGCGCATGGCGGTCAAGACTTTCGTCTCCGAGTGGGACACGGCGACGGTACGTGATGCCGTCAACCGGGAATTCCAGCGCGGCGGGCAGGTGTACTTCCTGCACAACGACGTACGCACCCAGCCGAGGATGGCAAGCGAGCTTGCGGAGCTGTTTCCGCGTGCCCGGATCGGCATCGCCAACGGCCAGATGCCGCCCGGGGAGATGGAGCGCACGATGCGCGATTTCTATGCCCGACGGATCAATCTCCTGATCGCCAGCACGATTATCGAGAACGGCATCGACGTCCCCACCGCCAACACCATGATCATCAATCGCGCCGACAAGTTCGGTCTCGCACAGCTCCATCAGCTGCGCGGCCGCGTCGGGCGCTCGCATCATCTCGCCTACGCCTACCTGATCACGCCCCCATGGAAGGCGATGACCACCGATGCCCGCAAGCGCCTGGAGGCGATTCAGTCGCTGCAGGAGCTGGGTGCCGGTTTCACGCTAGCGACCCACGATCTGGAGATTCGCGGTGCCGGCGAATTGCTCGGCGAAGGCCAGTCGGGGCAAATCGAAGCGATCGGTTTCCAGCTCTACTCCGAGCTGCTGGACCGAACCGTCGAAGCGCTCAAGGCCGGGCACGAACCCGACCTGGACGAACCGGTCGATCTGGCATCGGAAGTCGATCTGCACGTCAGCGCAATGATTCCGGACGACTACCTTCCCGACGTTCACCAGCGCCTGGTGCTGTACAAGCGCATCGCGCAGGCGAAGAGCGACAAGGCGCTGCACGACCTCCAGGTCGAGATGATCGATCGCTTCGGTCTCCTGCCCGAGGCGGTACGCAACCTGTTCACCGCCGCCGAGCTGCGCCTGAAAGCCAGGGCGCTGGGCATACGCAAGCTCGAAGTCGGGCCCGCCGGCGGTCGAATCGAGTTCCTGCCCAAGCCGAACATCGAGATGGGCGAACTGATCAAGATGATCCAGAAAGAGTCGCACACCTACTCTTTGCCGGCCCAGGATCGACTACGGATCGCCGGCGAGTACGATGCGCTGGACGACCGGATCGGCGTGGCGGAGGACCTGATCGCGCGACTGGCGCCGGCAGAGGGGCTAAACTCCAGCGCATGAGTGCTTTGCTGCCACACCGCCCGGCCCTGCGCCGGGTGCTCGTGCTGATGACGCTGATGCTGAGTCTCGGCGCACAGGCCCAGCCTGCGTCGGAATCGAACCGCAAGTCGGCCGAACGCGACCTTCCTCCGGTTTATCGAGTGGAACTGATCGTGTTCGCGCACGTCGACGGCCGCTCGGATCGCCTGCCGCGGCCGGAGCCGGTCGACTTCACCGGCCTGCTCGATCCGCTGTTGCTGGCTACGACCCACCAGGCTGCAGACGCCGCCGCCGGTGCGCTGGAGCGGCGGCTGGCGATTACGGCGCCCGATCCGACCGACGCCCGCCCGCTCCCCTACCTCGAATCCGAAACCGCGCGGATCGAACCGATCCCGCCTGCATTCACCGCCCTGAACAATCTGTCGCCGGCGATGCAGCGCACGCTCGACCGGCTGCTGGGCTCGGGCGATCACGAGGTGATGCTGACTCGTTCATGGACGCAGACCGCCGAGCGACAGCGCAGCACCCCGGACCTCAGGCTGCACGACCGCTCGATCGTCGCGACGAGCTCGCCCCGACGCGCCGTGGCGCCGCCGTGGATTCCGATCGAGCTGCGCGTGCCGGTCGACGTTGCCGAAGATGGAACAGTCCGCTTCCAGCGCCTGTTCCGGCCGCGTCCACCCCGCCTGGAGATTTACCGGATCGACGGCAGCGCGCGGCTTCGCCGCCGCCAGTTCCTGCACCTTGAACTGGACCTGTTCTGGCAGCAGCGCGATCCGGGGCTTCCGGGCAGCGCGCGGCGCGAGCTCGCGTCGACGATTCCGGCATCGCCGTCGTCGCCGAATGCCCCGGCCGAGCCACGCGACTGGCTGATTCACCGGATGACCCAGTCTCGAGTGATCGAGCCCGGACGATTCGAATACTTCGACTCCAGCCGCTTCGGCGTGCTGGCGCTGGTCCACCGATTCGAGCAGGTCGTGCCCGAGCCGGAGCCTGAAGCGGGTCCGGAGGCACCGCCGGACTCCGAAGCCGCCGGACCAGCGCCGTCCACACCGGACGGAGCTTGACGGTATCATCCGCGTTCGTCCCCCGCTCCCTGCGCACGCCCGTCATGTCCGCTGAAACCCTTCAGGCGCTATCGCCGCTCGATGGCCGCTACGCCGCGCGGCTCGAGCCGCTGGCCGGGCTCTTTTCCGAGGCCGGGCTGATCCGACATCGAGTGGCCGTCGAACTGGCGTGGTTCCGCCATCTCGCCGCACTCGATTCTTTCGACGCGTTGGCACCGCTGGACGGCGAGGACGCCGCGTTTCTCGATCGACTGGAGCGCGACTTCGATGCCGAGGACGCCGCGGCCGTCAAGCGTATCGAGCGCGAGACCAACCACGACGTCAAGGCGGTCGAATACTGGATCAAGCAGCGTATGGCCGAGCGCGCCGGGCTCGCGGCGGCCAGCGAGCTGGTGCATTTCGCCTGCACCTCCGAAGACATCAACAATCTGGCCTACGGCTTGATCCTCAAGCGTGCGCTGGTCGAGGTAATGGACCCCGCGCTGGCCGAGCTCGATGCGCGCCTTGAATCGCTGGCGACGGCCAACGCAGAGCTTGCGATGCTGTCTCGAACCCACGGCCAGAGCGCTTCACCGACGACCCTGGGCAAGGAAATCGCGAACGTGGTGTTTCGCCTCAGACGCCAGCGCCGCCAGCTGGCCCGGGTCGAGATCAGCGGCAAGATCAACGGTGCGGTCGGTAATTTCAATGCGCATCTGGCCGCCTGCCCCGGGGTCGACTGGCCTGAGGTCGCGCGCGATTTCGTCGAAGAGCTCGGACTGGTCTGGAACCCGTACACGACCCAGATCGAGCCGCACGACATGATCGCCGAACTCTCGCACGCGCTGATTCGCACCAACACGGTGTTGCTGGACTTCGCCCGCGACGCGTGGTCCTATGTATCGCTCGGCTATTTCAAGCAGTCGACGGTTGCCGGCGAAGTCGGGTCTTCGACGATGCCGCACAAGGTCAACCCGATCGACTTCGAGAACGGGGAAGGCAATATCGGCCTCGCCAACGCCGTGCTCGGTCACTTGGCCGAGAAACTCCCGGTATCTCGCTGGCAGCGCGACCTGACCGATTCGACCGTGCAGCGCTCGTTGGGCTCGGCGTTCGGCTATTGCCTGCTCGCGTGGAACTCGATCCTGCGCGGACTCGGTCGCATCGAAGCCGACCCCCAGCGCATCTCGGCCGACCTCGACGATGCCTGGGAGGTGCTGGGCGAAGCGATCCAGACGGTGATGCGTGTCCACGGCATCGATTCGCCCTACGAAAAGCTCAAGGAATTGACTCGCGGTCGTCGGATCGGCCCGGACGACATCGCGGCTTTCGTCGACGGTCTGGCGCTGCCGGAAGCAGAACGCCGACGTCTGAAGTCGCTGACGCCGGCCGGCTACACCGGCAACGCGTCGGAAATGGCTCGCGCCATCGAGCGATTCACGTGAAGGCGGTCGAACTGATCGAATGGAAGGGCTTCGACGCGCGCCGCTTCCTCGACGAATTCTGGCAGCACAAACCGCTGTTGATCCGCGGCTGGCTGAAGCCCGCTGCGCTGGGCATCGACCAGATGGCCGAGGCAGCCTCCGACGGCGAGCTCGGGTCACGGCTGGTGGTCGGCTCGTTCGAGAACCTCGACTGGACCCTGGAATACGGACCGTTCGCTGAAGACGAACTGCCGTCGCTGGATCGCCCGTATCAGTCCCTGCTGATCCAGGACATGGACAAGAAGTATCCACAGGTCGCGGAATTGCTGTCGACGTTCGGGTTTCTGCCCAACTGGCTGCTGGACGACATCATGGTCAGCCAGGCCGGTCCCGGTGGGTCGGTCGGCCCGCACGTCGATGCCTACGACGTCTTCCTGGTGCAGGCCGCCGGCAGCCGGCGCTGGGAGCTTGCCGGCAGTTTCCAGCCGGATTTGAACGAGGATTTCGAATTGGCCGTGCTGCGGCAGTTCAAGGCCGAGAACACCTGCGTAGCCGAGCCCGGCGACGTGCTTTACGTGCCCGGCGGCATTGCACACCACGGCATCGCCCAGCAGAACAGCCAGACCTGGTCGGTTGGACTGCGCGCGCCGTCATCGGCCGAGCTTCTGTCGGAGCTTGCGGCTTTCATCGGCGAACACGAAGCGAAGCTGCCGCGTCTGAACCCGTTGAAATACGACACCGAGCGCGCCGAGAGAATCGATCAGACCCTGCTTCAGCACGCCCGGCGCCTGCTGGCTCAGGCAGTACAACTCGAAGACGAAGCCCTGATCGGCTGGATCGGCCGGACGCTGACCGCCTATCGGCAGTGGTCTCCGGACACGGCCGACGACGCCGAATCGACCGACGAAGACCTGGAGCCGCCGCTGGTATTCGCTCCGGGGACGCGCGTGGCGTGGAGCGATTCCGGGCTGCTGTTCGTCAACGGACAGCAGTGGGACTGCCCGCCGGACTTCGCGCAGGCGGTCTGTCGCAACAACCGCATCGACGAGTGGCCGGAAGACCCGGCCGCCCTGCAACTGGTCGAGAATCTGATCGAACAGGGCGAATTGGTGCGGCCCTGATGCCTCGTGCTGTCGTTGGAAATCGGCCAAGCCGTTATAATTGGCGATTGGCCTGCGGCAACCCCGGCTAGCGACTGCCCTGATGACAGACGATCTCGAACGACAATACCGGACATCGCACCTGTCCGGCCTCAACGCCGCCTACGTCGAACAACTGTATGAAGAGTTTCTCGACGACCCGGCGTCGGTTCCCGAATACTGGCGCGATACGTTCAGCGCGCTGCTCGACGGCGCCGGCGACGATACCCGCCACAGCCTGATCGCGGCTCGTTTCGAGGCGCTGGCCCGACAGCCCGGCGAGGCAAGCGGTGCGCCGAGCACCGAGGATTTCAAGCAGGCCGGCGTGCTGCGGTTGATCAACGCCTACCGAGTCCGGGGGCATCAGCGCGCCCGGCTCGACCCGCTCAAGCTCAGCGAGCGCCCCGAGGTTCCCGACCTGGACCCCGGCTTCCACCAGCTGTCGGAAGCCGACCTCGATACCGAATTCCACACCGGCAGCCTGGCGGCACCGGATCGCCTGCCGCTAGCCGAGATCATCGATATCTGCCAGCGGACCTATTGCGGCAGCGTCGGCGTGGAGTACATGCACATCACCGACACCAATCAGCGCCGGTGGCTGCAGCAGCGGCTCGAGCGATCGGCCGGCGAAGTCGGGCTGTCGTCCGACGAACGCAAACGGCTGCTGGAAAAGCTGGGCTCGGCCGAGGGCCTGGAGAAGTATCTGCATTCTCGCTACGTGGGCCAGAAGCGCTTTTCGCTGGAAGGCGGTGAAAGCCTCATCCCGCTGCTCGACACGCTGATCCGACAGTCCGGAACCCAGGGCGTTCGCGAAATGGTGATCGGCATGGCTCACCGCGGACGACTCAACGTGCTGGTCAACATTCTCGGCAAATCGCCGCGCGAGCTGTTCGCGGAATTCGAGGGCAAGATCCAGCACGACGATCCGGCGCGATCCGGCGATGTCAAGTACCACCTCGGTTTCAGCTCCGACATCCGCACCCCCGGCGGCGTGATGCACCTGGCGCTGGCGTTCAACCCGTCCCACCTCGAGATCGTCAACCCGGTCGTTGCCGGGTCGTCCCGCGCGCGGCAGCATCGCCTGTCGGACTGGGAGCACGAGCAGGTGCTCCCGGTGCTCATCCACGGCGATGCGGCACTGGCAGGCCAGGGCGTCGGCATGGAGTTGTTCAACATGTCGCAGGCGCGGGGATTCAAGGTCGGCGGCACCTTCCACGTTGTGGTCAACAACCAGATCGGCTTCACCACCTCCAACCCGCTGGATGCGCGCTCGACGCTGTATTGCACCGAGGTCGCGAAGATGGTGCAGGCCCCGATCTTCCACGTCAACGCCGATGACCCCGAGGCGGTGCTGCTCGTGACTCGTCTGGCGGCGGATTTCCGGCGCGAATTCAAGAAGGACGTGGTGATCGACCTGGTCTGCTATCGCCGTCTCGGCCACAACGAGGCCGACGAGCCGGCCGCGACCCAGCCGCGCATGTACGACGCGATCCGCAGCCTGGATTCGGTCTACACCCAGTATTCCGAGCGCCTGATCGAAGATGGACTGACCGCCAAGGACGACATCGATGCATGGCAGTCGGGTTTTCGCGATCGACTGGACGCCGGCGAGACGCTGGTCGAACTGGCCGAGGGAGAGGAGGCGCTGACGACGGTCGACTGGTCTCCCTACCTTGGATCGGACTGGCGTACCGACGCCGATACCTCGATGCCGGTCGATCGGGTCCAGGCGCTGTCCGAGCGGCTGACCACGCTGCCGGAGGGATTCGAGCTGCACAAACAGGTCCAGCGCATTCTCGATTCCCGCAAGAAGATGGCCGCCGGCGACGCGCCGATGGACTGGGGATTCGCCGAAACCATGGCCTACGCCGGGCTGGTCGATTCCGGCTACGGATTGCGCCTGGTCGGACAGGATTCCGGGCGCGGCACGTTTTTCCATCGCCACGCGGTGTTGTACAACCAGCACGACGGACGCTACATCACGCCGCTTTCGGAACTGGCTCAGGATCGCCACGACGTGGCAGTGATCGATTCGCTGCTCAGCGAGGAAGCGGTGCTTGCCTTCGAATACGGCTATGCGACCGCCCAGCCCGGCTCGCTGGTGATCTGGGAAGCGCAGTTCGGCGACTTCGTCAACGGTGCGCAGGTGGTCATCGACCAGTTCATCACATCCGGAGAGACCAAGTGGGGCCGGCTGTGCGGGCTGGTGATGTATCTCCCGCACGGCTATGAAGGCCAGGGGCCGGAGCATTCATCGGCGCGCCTCGAGCGCTTCATGCAGCTGTGCTCCGACAACAATATCCAGGTCTGCATCCCGACGCTGCCCAGCCAGTTCTTCCACATGATCCGCCGCCAGATGCTCCGGCCCTACCGCAAACCGCTGGTGGTGCTGACGCCGAAAAGTCTGCTGCGCCATCGCGATTCGGTTTCCAGCCTCGAAGACCTGGCCTCCGGCGGCTTCCAGGTCGTCATCGACGACCCGGAATCGCCGGACGCCGCGGGAGTCGACCGCGTGACCTTCTGCGCTGGCAAGGTGTATTTCGACCTGGCCAAGGCCCGGGCCGAAGCCGGATCGGACCTCGACAATGTCGCGATCGTTCGCGTAGAACAGCTCTACCCCTTCCCGCGCGAGGAGCTCACCGAGATCCTCGAGCGTTATGCCAACGCTGAAGAAGTGATCTGGTGCCAGGAAGAGCCGATGAACCAGGGCGCTTGGTTCCAGATCCGTCACCATCTGCAGGCCTGCATCCGCGAACAGCAATCACTGGAATACGTCGGCCGCAACGCGTCCGCAGCGCCGGCGGTCGGCTACTATCAGGTCCATATCGAGCAGCAGAAGCGGCTGGTACGCAAAGCGCTGGGTCTGGACGCCGAATCGGCGGACTGAGCGCGACCGTAATCGCAACCGATCCACACCACAAGATTTTTGAAGGATGACCCATGAGCACTGAAGTCAAGGTCCCAACCCTCCCAGAGTCGGTTTCCGATGCAACCGTCGCAAAGTGGCACAAGAAGGCCGGAGATACGGTCAAGCGCGACGAGAACCTGGTCGACCTTGAAACCGACAAGGTCGTGCTCGAGGTTCCGGCACCGGCCGACGGCACGCTGGAGGCAATCGACGCCGAGGAAGGCGAAACGGTGACCGCAGACCAGGTGCTGGGCCGGATCGCCGAGGGTGAAGCGGCCGATGCCGACGATTCCGACGATTCCGACGATTCCGGAGCCGAAGCCTCCGACGAGGAGCAGTCGGCGCAGAGCGAGTCGA